>Ga0209147_100247_pt1 | contig 52095 bp, 44 predicted proteins | sample AraplaCol_mLB_r2_FD_184278 | JGI IMG/M metagenome (GOLD analysis project Ga0209147, IMG submission 184278) | Arabidopsis root microbial communities from North Carolina, USA - plate scrape CL_Col_mLB_r2 (SPAdes) (version 2) | ecosystem: Host-associated > Plants > Roots > Endosphere | place: USA... | reverse complement strand
CGTTGCCGGTCTTGCCGACCGTGCACAGCGCCGTGTTGCCGGCCGTCACGCCCGACAGCGCCACCGACTTCTTCGGCTTGAATGCGCCTGCGGCGGCCGGTGCTGCTGCGTCTTTCGTCTCGCTCATCTTTCCGTTCTCCAATATGTATCGGGGGTGTCATGTCCGCCGGGCGCGGCACGGGTGCGCGCGGCCCGGTTTCATGCAAGGCGTTCCGGGAATCGTGCCCGGCGCGCGGGCCGCGTTACTTCTTGCCCTGCGCGAACAGCTCGTCGAGCTTGCGCTCGTATTCGTGATAACCGAGGAAGTCGTACAGCTCGGCGCGCGTCTGCATGGTCGGCACGGCCGCCTTCTGCGTGCCGTCGCGGCGCAGCGTCTCGTAGAAGTTCAGCGCGGCCTTGTTCATCGCGCGATACGCGCCGCAGCAGTACAGCGCGATGTCGACGTTCGCCTCGCGCAGCTCGTCGAGCGTGAACAGCGGCGTCGAGCCGAACTCGGTCAGGTTCGCGAGGATCGGCACCTTCACGGCCGCCTTGAAGCGGCGATAGTCGTCGAGCGTCTTCATCGCTTCCGGGAAGATCATGTCCGCGCCGGCCTCGACATAGGCCACCGCGCGCTCGATCGCCGAGTCGATCCCTTCGGCGGCGGCGGCGTCGGTGCGCGCCATGATCACGAATTGATCGTCGGTACGCGCATCGACCGCGGCCTTCACGCGATCGACCATTTCCTCGGTCGGCACGACTTCCTTGCCCGGACGGTGGCCGCAGCGCTTCTGGCCGACCTGGTCTTCCAGGTGCACGGCCGCGACACCGGCCTTGATGAACGAGCGCACCGTGCGCGCGATGTTGAACGCGCCGCCCCAGCCCGTATCGATGTCGACCAGCAGCGGCAGGTCGGTCGCGTTGGTGATCCGGTTCGCGTCGATCAGCACGTCTTCCATCGTGCTGATGCCGAGGTCGGGGATCCCGAGCGAGTTCGCGGCGACGCCGCCGCCCGACAGGTACACGGCCTTGAAGCCGACGGCCTGCGCCATCTTGGCCGCGTACGCGGTGATCGCGCCGACCACCTGCAGCGGCTGCTCGGCCGCGACTGCCGCGCGGAACTTCGCGCCGGCGCTCTGAAGATGCGTATTGCTCATGAACGGCCTCCTGATGGAATGCCCGATAACAGCAAGGTCCGGGCCAGCTTGCGGAATGTCGCTAACCCACTGATTCTTAAGCAAGCGCCTTCAGCATTGCATCGCCCGTCGATTTCAATTTGGCAATTCCATGTTTCAAAAATGAAATCGTGCGCGCATAATCGGCCGTCATGGACCTCTCCTCGACCAAGGCCGTCGGCCCGGCCGACCGCGCCGTGCGCCCGCGCATCTGGGCGATGGGCATCAGCCGGCTGCGCGAGCTGTTTCGCGAGATCGCCGGCGAATTCGACGAACGCGCCGACGTGCGGATCGTCACGCGCGCCTACGAAGATGCGCTGAGCGCGATCGCCGAGGCCGGCACCGCGCGCCCCGACGTGATCGTCGCGGCCGGCTCGAACGGCGGCTTCCTGAAAACGCGTGCGCAGGTGCCGGTGGTGGTCGTGTCGCCCACCGGCTTCGACGTGATGCAGGCGCTGGCGCGCGCGCGGCGCGACGCAGCGCGGATCGCGCTCGTGAGCGCCGGGGAAACGCCGCCCGAGGTGCGCCGCTTCGTCGCCGCGTACGGCCTCGACGTGCAGTTTGCGTCATATCAGTCCGCCCAGGAAGCGGAGGCCTGCGTGCACGACCTGCGCGATCGCGGCATCGAGACGATCGTCGGCCCGGGCCTCGTCACCGATCTCGCGGCCAGCGTCGGCATGGGCGCGGTGTTCCTGTATTCGCATGCGTCGGTGCGCAAGGCCGTCGAGACGGCGCTCGAAGTCGCGTATGCGACGCACGCCGAGGCGTTCCGCCGCCAGCGGCTCGATACCCTGCTGCAACATCTGCGCGACGGCGTGGTCGCGCTCGACGCGCACGGCCGCGTCGAAGCGATCAACCAACGGCTCGCGTCGGCGCTCGGGGTCGAACCCGCGGCGGCCGTCGGCCGCGCGCTCGTCGATCTGCGTCCCGAGTTGCGCACGCTACGCGGCGAGGACGGCGACGCGCTCGCGACCGTGCGCGGCGTGCGTTACGTCGTGCATCGCGGGCCGCTGGTCGATCGCGGCGTCACGTCGGGCAGCGTGCTCACGTTCCAGGAATCGCGCGCGGTCGAACGGCTCGATCGCGCGTTGCGTTCGCAACCGACCACGCAGCAGTTCGCCGCCCGTTACGCGCTCGACGACGTGGTCGGCGCCTCGGCGCCGATGACGCGCGTGCGCGAGCTCGTGCGCCGCTACGCGAAATCCGATGCGACCGTGCTCGTGCTCGGCGAGAGCGGCACCGGCAAGGAGATGATCGCGCAGAGCCTGCATGCGCTGTCCGCGCGGCGCAGCTATCCGTTCGTCGCGGTCAACTGCGGCGCGTTTCCCGAAGCGCTGCTCGAGAGCGAACTGTTCGGCTATGAGGAAGGCGCGTTCACCGGCGCGCGACGCGGCGGCAAGACCGGCCTGTTCGAGGCCGCGCACCGCGGCACGCTGTTTCTCGACGAGATCGGCGAGATGCCGCCGTCGCTGCAAAGCAGGCTGCTGCGCGTGCTGCAGGAGCGCGAGGTGATTCGCCTCGGCTCGACCGAGCCGATCCGCATCGACGTGCGCGTGATCGCCGCGACGCACCGGCCGCTGCTCGCCGCCGTCGAGGCCGGCACGTTCCGCGCGGATCTCTATTACCGGCTCAACATCCTGAACATCGGCCTGCCGCCGCTGCGCGAGCGCGCGGCCGACATTCCCGCGCTCGCGGCGACACTGCTCGTGCAGGCCGCGCGGCGCGAGCCGCGGCTCGCCGAACGCGTGCGCGACACCGACGACGCGCTGCGCGTGCTCGACGCGACGCAAGCGACGCTCGCGCGCTACCGCTGGCCCGGCAACGTGCGCGAACTGCAGAACGTGGTCGAGCGGATCGCGGTGGAGCTGGCGGAGGCAGTCGACGAAAGCGATCCGGGCGCCGCGTGCGCGGCGCTTGCCCCCGGTGCGCTGCACGTGATCGCGCCCGAGCTGTTCGCCGCGCCGCTCGATGCGGCCGGCGCCGCCGACGACGATGCGCAGACGCTGCAGGCGCGCCGCCGTCGCGCGGAAGCCGACGAGATCCGCGCGGTACTCGACGCATGCGGCGGCGACCGCGACCGCGCGTGCGCGATGCTCGGCATCAGCAAGACGACGCTATGGCGGAAGTTGTCGGCGAAATAGGTGCGAGGTTCGGGCCGCCCCGTCATTCGGCCTTGTGATAGTGGCGATACGCCTTCGCGCGATTGCCGCACGACGACATCGAGCACCAGCGTCGGCTGCCGTTCTTGCTGTCGTCGATGAACAGCCACTGGCATGCATCGTTCGCACAGCGCTTGACCTTCACGAGCCGCGCGCCGCCGAGCAGATCGATCGCCGACCACAGCACCGGGCTCAACAGCCCCGCGAGCGTCGCCCCCGACGCATCGATCCGCCACGCATAGCGGCCGTCCACGCGCGCCAGCGCAACGCGCGGCGACGCCTCCGCGAGGAAGCCGCCGAGCAGCGCGAGATCGTCGGGCTGCGGCTCGCGTTGCTCCGCCTGCGCGTGAAAGAGCCGGTATAGCGCCTCGCGCAACGCGAGCGCCCGCGCAAGCATCGCCGGCTCGTCGCCCGTCTCCTTCTCTTTCGCCTTGTCGGGCACGCGACATGCGTCGACCAGACCGGCCGGCACGCCCGCCTGTTCGCGACACCACGTCAGCAAGTCGTCCAGCCGGCCGAAGGTTTCCGTCGGCGGATCGCTGCCGCGCCAGTACAGCGTGTTCGCGAAGTCAAGGCTCAAGGTCTCGGGCGGCGCCGGGATCAGGCAGTCGATCGTGACGGAAGGTTGCGTTTTGCTCATGACGCGATCGTATCTAACCACCATGCCGGTTGACAAGCGCCCAAGCGATTTCTAACATAACCGGCATGGTGGTTAAAAACAGGCTTCGCTGCACCGACGCCCCTTCAATCCAAGGAGACACAGATGATCGATCGCTTTTCGTTCAGCGTTATCCACACCGTCGCCGGCCGCACGTACGAGGCGACCACGCTCGGCGCGCTTCGCTACAAGCGGCTGGCATGGTGCCTCTAGACAGGTTTGCCGTTCTGACGTCCCCCTCAGTTCAAGGAGAGCCAAAGATGATCGACCACCTTTCATTCGGCGTTGCCCATATCGACCGCAGCCGCACCTTCTACGACAGCGCGCTCGGCGCACTCGGCTACAAGCGTCTGTATAGCGACGACAGCGCCATCGGGTACGGCACGACCGAGCCCGAGCTGTGGTTGCAGCACGCGGCCCGGCCCGTCGTCGCCGATCCCGAATCGGGGATGCACCTGTCGTTCAAGGCCGCGTCGCCGGTCGAGGTCGATGCGTTCTACCGTGCCGCGCTCGCACACGGCGGCAAGGACAACGGCGGGCCCGGCAAGCGCGAACACTACGGCCCGGGCTACTACGCGGCGTTCGTCGTCGACCCCGACGGATATCGACTCGAAGCGCACTGCGAACTCGACAACGTCGTTTGATCCGCTTCGCACCGGCGCGAACAAGCGACAAGGGCCCGATTCCGCCTCGCGCGGAATCGGGCCCCTGGTTTTGGCTACATCGTCGTTCGGTACGCGCCGGTTATCGTCGGCGGTCATGCCGACGGGTCGGGCAGCATGGCCAGCGCGCGGGTGACTACGTCCAGGAGCCGACCCGCGCCGCTCACGCGCTTATTGCGCGTCGCGCGTGCGCTGCAACTGCTCGCCGAGCCCTTCGATGCCGAGGCGCACCGTCTGGCCAGCCTTCAGGAACACCGGCGACGGCTTGACGCCCATGCCGACGCCCGGCGGCGTACCGGTCGTGATCACGTCGCCCGGCTGCAGCGTCATGCAGGTCGACAGATAGGCGACCAGCTGCGCGACGGTGAACACCATCGTGCGCGTATTGCCGTTCTGATAACGGTGGCCGTCGATTTCGAGCCACAGGTCGAGGCGCTGCGGATCGGGCACTTCGTCGCGCGTGACGAGCCACGGGCCGATCGGGCCGAACGTGTCGAAGCCCTTGCCCTTGTCCCACTGGCCGCCGCGCTCGATCTGCCATTCGCGCTCGGACACGTCGTTGACGACGCAGTAGCCCGCGACGTAATCGAGCGCGCGCGCTTCGTCGACGTCCTTGCACTTCGCGCCGATCACGACACCCAGCTCGACTTCCCAGTCGGTCTTGACCGAACCCTTCGGGATATCGATGCCGTCGTTCGGGCCGCAGATCGAACTCGTCCACTTGCCGAACACGACCGGCTCCTTCGGCACCGGCATGCCGGCTTCGGCCGCGTGGTCGGCATAGTTCAGGCCGATGCCGATGAACTTGCCGACGTGACCGACGCACGCGCCGATGCGCGGCTCGCCGGACACGAGCGGCAGCGTGGCCGGATCGATGGCGCGCAGCCGCGCGAGACCGGCGTCGGACAGCACATCGCCGGCAAGATCCGGCACATGCGCGGACAGGTCGCGAATCCGGCCGGCCGCGTCGAGGATGCCAGGCTTTTCCTGGCCGGACGGGCCATAGCGAAGCAGTTTCATCGTGCTTAACCTCTGTTGTCGAATGGGACAGGATACCGGCCGACGCAGCCTTTCGCAGCCGCGCGCCGGACTGATCGTCGATCGTCGACTGCACGCGTCGGCGCCGCATGCGGCAGTCGACGCGCGAGGGTCGCGCGGGCGCAGCGATCGCGGCGCCGTACGCCAGTAGGGCGCGCATCGAACGGGCGGCCGCCGGTCTGCGCATCGGCGACGACGGCCCGGCATCCGCGACGCGTGCCGGCCCATGCCGGCCGGCTGCACGCGCGGCCGCACCGTCGCTGGCCCGCCAGCCTTTGTACCATCGGCCGCGCGCCGTGAAATGGCGCGCGACGGATACCGACTATTGGTGCGCCTGCCGACGCTGCGGCGCAGCACGCGCTGCACCGGCGCCGATCGATCGGCTGTCGTTCGGGGCAGCGCCTGCCATCGGTGCATGAATACTGGCTATTCGGGGTGCCCCTGTCATCGAAAACGTTTGACCATCCGTTCTTGTCCGGTAATGATCGGTAAAAAGACGCTGCATTGCACACCGTATGTTTATTGCTAAGCTCATACGAATGGCTTTCACCGCCATACGCGGGCCCGCTCCTATACGCGTGCAGAACCGGCCAGCGTGCGTCGCCAACCGATCGACGGTAATCCCCCAACCTCACATCGACAATGCAGACAACCAACGACCCGCTTCCCGGCTGCGACGCACGGGAATCGATGGCCGCTATCGACCGCTATCGCGCACCCGCGCTCGACAAGGGCCTCGACATTCTCGAACTCCTGTCCGAGCAGAAGGAAGGACTCACCCGCACCGAAATCACGAAGGAACTCGGCCGTAACGCGAGCGAAATCTACCGGATGCTCGAACGTCTCGTCGCGCGCCGCTACGTGATGCGTTCGACCGGCGGCGACCGCTACACGCTCAGCCTCAAGCTGTTCGCGCTTGCGCACCGGCATCCGCCGATGAACCGGCTGATCGCCGAGGCGCTGCCGCCGATGCAGCGCTTCGCGGATGCCGCCGAACAGTCGTGCCACCTGTCCGTCTACGATCGCGGCAACATGCTCGTGATCGCGCAGGTGGACGGGCCCGGCCCATGGGGCGTATCGGTGCGACTCGGCTCGCGCGTCGGGCTCGCCGATACCGCGTCGGGACGCATGCTGCTGGCGTTCCAGGGCCCCGAGCAACGCGCACACATGCTGGCCGAGCATCGCAAGGTCAAGGGTGAAGCACCGCTGAACGAGCAGGAACTCGCGAATGCGTGCCAGTCGATCCGGCAGTCCGGCTACCTGCGTCAGGACAGCCGCCAGGCGTACGGCGTGACCGACCTGACCGTGCCGATCCTCGGGCCGGCCGGCCATGCGATCGCGGTGCTGACGTGCCCGTACATGCGGCGGATCGATGCGCACATGGCGCCGTCCGTCGACGTGGTCGTCGACGCGCTGCGCGACACAGCTGCCCATCTGTCGATGTGCCGCACCGAGGCCTGCTGACGCGCGGGTTCCCCGGCAAAGCGCACCGGGCACGGCGCAGCGGCACCGACTCCGGTTGCGCGCAACGCCCGCGGTGGCCGATGCGCGATGTCGCATCGGCTACCCGCGGCGCTACGCTAGAATAGCGGCCCTCTCAAAAACTACGGCGGCCGGTTGTCGCGGCCGTCGTGTCCGATGGATGTCATGGCCAAACTTCTGAACGATCAAGAATTCCAGCGTTTCTCCGAACTTCAGCAGAAGCAGGCAAGCTTCACGATCACGCCCGAGGAAGCGGACGAGCTGCGCGACATCGTCGCGCGCGCGCAGAAGAAGCGCGACGATCGTGCCGCCGCAATGCAGGCGATCGAGAACTACATCGAGCAGTTCGACATCACGCCTGACGAACTCTTCTCGCCCGAGCAGATCGGCGACGCGGCGCGTACCTACGGGCTCATCACGGCGACCAAGAAAGAACGCACGCTGCCGCCGTCGATCACGTTCAACGGCAAGCCGTACCAGTGGACCAAGACGCTTCCGGACGACGTGCGCAGCGCACTGTTCGACGCGTTCACGTCCGGCGAGTCGGTCAAGCGCTTCATCGCGATGCCGAAAGACACCGCGCGCTGCGCGCTGACGATCGCCCGCCTCGAGCGCGAAACCGGTGCGGTCTATGCTGATCCGCACCTCGAGGAACTCGCGATTTCGCGCGACCAGGTGAACGACGCGGCGTCGAAACTCGCTGCGTGAATGTAATCACGGGCACGGTTCCTGCGTGCCCGTACCCCCGCGTGACGCCGGCATTGGCCGGCGCCGCCCCCGCGGGAGCCGTGCATTCGCATGCTCCCGAAAAAGCTCACCTCAGCATCCCGCAAGCGCTCACCACAGCCTCCCGTAAAAGCTCACCCAAGGCTCCCGGAGACGCTCACTGACGCCTCCCGAACGTCCTCACCGATCGCTCCCGCAAGTGCTCACCGGGGCGTCCCGGAAAGGCTCACCGCCCTCTCCCGCAGGTGCTCACCGGCCGTTCCCGGGAAGGCTCACCGAAGGCTCCCGTATCGGCTCACCACGCTGTCCCGGAAAAGCTCACTCGCCGCTCCCGAAAAGTCTCACCTTGATGACGGCTTCGAATTTGCAAGGCCGGAATATGGCCACGCACGTGTGCAAGCACATCGCTTGAAACGGCTACCGAGGGTGAACGCAGGATGAATGTCGGCAGCACGTGACGAGCATCGCAGGACATCGCGCGCTTCGCGGTATCGCTGCGATCGACGGGTTCGACACGTTCGCAAGCGCTTCACGCGGGAGGCTGGCTCAAAAGCTTTGCATTCCTGAGTTAACTTCCGACATGGCGAAACGTCAGGACGCATTGCCGCCATGCGCTACCCTCGAGCATCGAACCACAGGGTGACGCCTACGGCTGCAACTTCATCCTGAAACCCACGACGCCGGGTTCCTCCGTCGTCGACACCGCAAACCCGCATGATTTCGCGAGCGAGATCATCGCCGAATTCTCGCGCAGCGCCTCGCCGACCATCCAGGCGGTGCCGCGCGAGCGGGCGTAGTCGATGATGCGGGTCATCATCAGCCGGCCGAGCCCCTTGCCCTTTTGATCGGGCCGTACCGCGATCGCGAACTCCGCCGTCTCGTTGTCGGGATCGGCAACCGCACGCGCCACCGCGAGCGTATGGTCGCGCCCCGACACATCGGTAAACGACACGATGAAAGCCATCTCGCGGTCGTAGTCGATCTGGGTCATGCGCGCCACCTGTGAATGATCGAAGCTGCGCACCGCGCCGAAGAAACGCATCCGCAGATCTTCCGGCGTCATCGCACCGAGCAGTTCGTTGTGTGCGGCCTCGTCCTCCGGACGGATCGGACGGATCGTCACCGTCTCGCCACGCCACTCGAGTGTCTGCTCGAGGTGTCGCGGATACGGCATGATCGCGAGCCGGCTGCGCCCCGAGGCGAGCGTGATGCGCGGCGCGATCACCCATGCGCGGTCGGACAGCACGCGCAGCGTGACCGACATCGCCACCACTTCCCGCACGTCGCAGACGACCTGCGACAGCGCCGTCAGCGCGTCGAGCGTCGGCTCGACGGGCGTGCTGCGCGCATACGGCGAGCGCTCCATCACCGCGCGGGCGAGCACGGTGTTCAGCGGCGGCAGGCCGTAGACGACGAACGGCGCCGATACGCCGTCCGCAGGCGGCACGGCATAGCGAAACACGGGACCGAAATTCGAATCGTCGTACATGTCGATCGTGATATCGACGACCTTCTTGCCGGCCGGTTCGTTGGGCTGCTCGCCCTGCAGACCGAAATGGGACAGCCAGCGCAGCGCGGCTTCGCCGGCCAGTTCATGCTGACCGGCTTCGACCAGGCGGCGCGCGTCGGCCTGGGCGGACGCCACGCACTCGGCCGGCTGCGGCGGCGTGCCCTCCGGCGTCTGCATCAGCAGTTGGCGCCCGAGGTTGTAGTCGACGAGACGCGCATACGCGCGTGCGAGCCGCTGCGGCGTCGTGTGCACCGGAATGCCGTTCGCGTGCAGCGCATCGCGCGTCGCCGCGTCGACCGCGCCGAAGAAACACGCGAGGATGCCGCGATGCGCGTACTGCCGCGAGTCGATCAGCGTGCGCGCGACCGAATCGGCCGGCGCGCTGTGCGAAGTGGAATGGACGACGAACAGCGTACCCGTCTGCGGAAACGGGGCGAGCGCCTTGATCGCCGCCGCAAAGTGCTCGGGGTGTGCATCGTCGCCCAGCGTGAGCGGATTGCCGGGCGCCGCGAGATGCGGCAGCGCGGCCGCGACGGCCGACGTTGCGGCAGGCGACCAGTCGGTCAGCACGTCACGCACCTCGGCCACCGCATCGACCGCGAGTTTCGCCACGCCCGCGTCGCTCGTCACGAGCGTCGCCGCCCCTCGCGCGGTGACGCGGCCGACGCCGAGCGTCTCGATTTCGTCGAGCAGATCGTCGAGCGCATCGACGCGCACCATGCCCGCGCGCTGGAATGCCGCCGTGTAGAGCGCGTCGCCGGGATCGGCACGGCCGGTGCGCAGCGCGAGCACCGGCTTGTTGCGTGCCGCCGCGCGCGCCGCCGACATGAACTTGCGCGCCGCGCGCACGGTATCGAGCTCGAGCAGGATCGCGCGTGTGCCGGGATCGCTCGCCAGATAGTCGAGGACATCGCCCGCATCGACATCGGATTCGCTGCCGAGCGCGACGACGTGCGAAAAGCCGAGGCCCCGCGCATCGGCCCAGCCCAGCACCGCGTTCGTCAACGCATTCGATTGCGACACCCACGCGACGCCGCCCGATCGTGCCGTGTAGGCAGGCGCGCCGAAATGCGCATGCCGCGCGGGCGACAACACGCCCAGGCTGCCGGGCCCGACGATACGGAGCACGAACGGCTTCGCCGCCTTCAGCATGCGATCGACCGCAGCGCGATCGGCGTCGGTGCGCGCCTCGCCGACGATCACCGCGACGCGCGCACCCAGCTCACCGAGCTTGCGCACGATGCCGGCCCAGGTCGCGGGCGGCGTGCAGATCACGGCAACCGACGGCGGCGCGGGCAACCGGTCGACGTCGGAAACGACCGCATGCCCGTCCAGCTCGCGATATTTCGGATTCACGGGCCACACGGGCCCCTGGAACGCGCCGTCGAGCACGCGCGACCACACCATCGCGCCGATACTGCCCGCGCGCGACGACGCGCCGACGACCGCAACGGACTTGGGCTGGAACAACGCATCGAGATGGCGAACGGTCACATCGGCTCCCTGCGGTGACGAAAGACGACACGATCGGCTTGCGGCCGGCGGGCCGCGCGCCAATCGACGCGAACCCCAAGCATAGGCGAAGCGCCTGCGACTGCCTATATGCCGAATGGCCGACTATTCGACGGACGTCAACGCTCGCACCATGGACTGCAACACACGCGGCCCCGCATCACGGCGCCGCACGCACGATGCACGCAATGCGGCACGACGCTGCAGCCGCTTTCTCAAAGGTGAGGATTTACAGGAGCCATGGTGAGTATCTTCGGGAATCGCACGACACACCGCGCCAACACGCGAAAGGTGATGAAAATCGGCACCATGCATGCACCGCGAAAATCGCGAATGCCAATGCGTGTGCGTTACGTCATTACACGCTTGTTTACGGAAATTCCCCGCAATATGCGGCCGGATCGCAGCGAATTCGCAAAACAGGAGCCGTTAATTGCGCGACATTGCACTTCAATTCGGCGGGGAAAATCGCATGGCGGCCGCACCAAAACAAAACGGTGCGAAGGCCGGAAGGCCGTTCGCACCGTCAGTCGGTACACGAAAGGTGAGGATTTTCGGGAGTCAGTCCTTGATCAGGAAACGTCCGCGATTCTTGCCGAGCCATGCCGGCGCGCGCCCGCGGCCACTCCACGTTTCGCCCGTCTTCGGGTTCAGGTACTTCGGCGGCAACGTGCGCTTCGGCTTCGCGGTGGCAGCAGCAGTACTCGATCCTGCGGGGCGAAAACCGAGCTCTTCCGGCGTAATGTCGTATTCGTCGATTTTCGCGCGGATATGCGCAATCGCGTCGGCAATCGCCTTTTCGCGTTCCTTGTCGATCTTTTGCTGAAGCCGTTCGAGCTGCGCGCTCAGTTGCCTGTAGGTCGCCATATGGATGGGACTCCGTGAGTGTTATTCGTGAAAAACAAGTGACTCAAAGCAAACAGAAAAGCGCTTCGCCCGATCGTGGTCTCCTCAACCGGTCAGGTCGGGATCAATAACCGCTCTTCTTCTTGCATGCGAAGAGAAGATTTCGCACGGCGTCATCCGTCGATTGCTGGATCACGTCGAAATCGCCGTTGCACATGGCCCGGGCATTGTCCGTGCAATTGCTCCAGTCGTTGCCGGTGCATTGCACCTGGGTGGTCGGGCGCCCGTCCGAAGTGAACAGCGGAGCACCGCCGCCGCACCCGCCGAGCCCTGCAACCAGAGCCAACATCACGGCCACCCGAGGCCACCGACAAACCGACGCAAGCATGTGTTTCATTGTGGTTCCCGTCAACCTTTTTTTGAATGTGGCGAGTATGCCATGGGCGGCCCTTCGACCGTCAGTCCGGCGTGCGGTCGGGTTGCCCGCGCGCCTTGTACGGCAAGCGCTTGCGCGGATCTTCGGTGATGCGAACGAAAACCTGCTCCACGTCCGGAAGCGCCTCGAATTCGCGTTGCAACGCCTGGCGATCGAGCGTCGTATCCGCGCATCCCTCGACGTAGATGAAACGTCGCTGCACGGTGATCCACAGGCTCGTGCCGCGCAGATGATCGGAGCCCGCGAAGTGTGCCTTCGCCGCATCGGCGATCGACGCGTCATACATATAGGAGTTCGGCTTCGTGCAGCGATGCGCGAGCCAGCAGGTCGTGCCGCGTTCGGCGCGGTAGTGCGCATCGTCAGTCATCTCGGCGCGCGTCATCCACGGGCCGAGCGGCAACGGGCATTCGGCCACGTCCTGCGACAGCGCGACGAACGGATCGTTGTACCAGTTGCGCCGCGCGTCTGGAGCGTCGGGCCCGTCGATGTTGCTGGCCTGCGCGAGTGCGGCGCTCGCCAGCACCATGGTCAGCCATCCTGCGATGCCGATTCGCTTCATCGTGATCTCCTGTTCGATGCATTACATCGGGAAGCACCGGCCTCGCCGATCGGCCTACCGGTCGATGCCCAGCGCCGCCAGTTTCTTGTACAGCGTCGCGCGGCCGATGCCGATACGCGCAGCCGCGTCGACGACCTTGCCGTCACAGGCCGCGAGCGCATCGGTCAGGAACTGGCGCTCCCACGCCGCCAGTGCATCGGCATACGAGACGGCCGGCGCACCGGATGCCGTCGGGGCATCGCCCGCGCGCTGCTCGGCCGGCACCGCGCCAACCCGCTGCGCCGGCGCAGCGCCGTCCGGCGAAATGCGCACCGGCCCGAGAAACGGCGCGAGCGCGCGCGCATCGATCACCGAGCGATCCGACAGCATCAGCGCGCGCTCGAGCGTATTGCGCAACTCGCGCACGTTGCCGGGCCACGGATACGCGCACAGCATCCGCAACGCATCGTCGGTCAGTTCGCAGTGTGCGGCGCGCCCGTGCTGCGCGGCCAGCTCCTCGAGCGTCGCGTAGACGAGCGCCGCGATGTCGGAAGCGCGTTCGCGCAGCGGCGGCGCATGGATCGTCAGCACGTTCAGCCGGTAATAGAGATCCGCGCGAAAACGCCCAGCCGCCACCAGCGCCGGCAGGTCGGCCGACGTGGCGGCGATGATGCGCACGTCCGCGCGCACGATCCGGTTCGAACCGACCGGCTCGAACTCCTTGTCCTGCAGCACGCGCAGCAGCTTGCCCTGCAACGGCAGCGGCATGTCGCCGATCTCGTCGAGAAACAGCGTGCCGCGATCGGCCAGTTCGAACTTGCCGACGCGCCCCTTGCGATCGGCGCCGGTGTACGCGCCGGGCGCCGCGCCGAAGAATTCGGTTTCGAGCAGCGTGTCGGGAATCGCGGCGACGTTGACGGTCACGAGCGGCTGCAGCGCACGCGCCGACGCCGCGTGAATCGCGTGGGCGAGCAGTTCCTTGCCGGTGCCCGTCTCGCCGAGCAGCAGCACCGGCGAATCGACTTGCGCCGCGCGGCGCGCCTGGCGCTTGGTCTCGAGGCTCGCGGCACTCGTGCCGACGAAGCTCGCGAACGTGTATTTCGCGCGGCGCGCCTGCGCGAGCGAGCGCTGCGTCGCGATCAGCTGCTGCTGAAGCTGCGCGTAGCGGGAAAAAATCGGCGTGAGGGTCTTCAACTGGTCGAACAGCGCGAAGCCGATCGCGCCGACCGTTTCGCCGGCCTCGTTCTTCAACGGCAGGCGCGTGACGACGAGCGGCTCGCGGCCCGTCTCCATGATGTCGAGCAGGATCGGCTGCCCGGTCGACACGACTTCCCGCATCAGACTGTTCGGGATCACGGCCTCGCAGTCGAGGCCGACGGCCTGCTGCGGATCGGCGAAACCGAAGCGTGCCGCGTAACGCTCGTTCATCCACACGACGCGCGCGTCGCGATCGACGACCACCGTGCCCGCACTCGAATCCTCGAAGGTCCGGAATAGCGACTCGGCGGCGCGCCGCAGCACGTCGCCGTAGTTGACGGGCAGGCGCGCCCAGTCGTTCATCATCGTGTCTTCGTCTCCGTATATTGTCGGCCGGATGTCTCCGGAACGAGACGGATTATCTCACTCTGGAGACACGTCGCAATCCATTGTCGGGGAAAGCCCTGCCCGATTTCGAGGGTCGACCGAACGGCCAAATCGTCTCCAGCTGGAGACGTTTTATGTAGAATCGTCAGACCTGCACCGGCGCGGGCCCGCCGGCCGCCGGCGGGCCCATGTCCGGCGGCGCAATCCGGCCGATGGCACGAAACCTGCACGAACCCGAACTGGTCCGCGGCGCATCGCGCGATCGAACAACAACCAAAGCCATTCCAAGCTTTTAGGAGACTCCCTTGTCTTTCGTGATCGTCCTCGCCGCGCTGGCGTTCCTGATGTTCGCCGCGTATCGCGGCTACAGCGTGATCCTGTTCGCGCCGATCGCCGCGCTCGGCGCGGTGCTCCTGACCGAACCCGCCGCCGTCGCACCGGTCTTCTCCGGCATCTTCATGGAAAAGATGGTCGGCTTCGTCAAACTGTATTTCCCGGTCTTCATGCTGGGCGCCGTGTTCGGCAAGGTGATCGAACTGTCCGGGTTCTCCGAGTCAATCGTCCATGCGGCGATCCGCTACATCGGCCGCTCGCGCGCGAATGCGGTGATCGTCGCGGTGTGCGCGCTGCTCACCTATGGCGGCGTCTCGCTGTTCGTCGTGGTGTTCGCGGTCTATCCGTTCGCGGCCGAACTCTATCGCCAGAGCAACATTCCGAAACGGCTGATGCCCGGCGCGATCGCACTCGGCGCGTTCTCGTTCACGATGGATTCGCTGCCCGGCACGCCGCAGATCCAGAACATCATCCCGACCACGTTCTTCAAGACGACCGCCTGGGCCGCGCCCGCGCTCGGCACGATCGGCTCGCTGTTCATCATCGTCGTCGGCCTCACGTATCTCGAATGGCGCCGCCGTTCCGCGATGGCGAAGGGCGAAGGCTACGGCACGTCGCTCGTCAACGAGCCGGAGCGCGTCGAGGCGAAGGCGCTGCCGCATCCCGCGCTGGCGATCCTGCCGCTGATCCTCGTCGGCGTGTCGAACTTCGCGTTCACGAAGTTGATCCCGCAGTGGTACGGCGCCGCGTCGTACACGGTCGCGCCGGAAGTGCTGCCGGGCGTGCACGCGCCGGTCACAACGTCGATCAAGACGGTCGTCGCGATCTGGTCGGTCGAGGCCGCGCTGCTGCTCGGTATCGTGCTGGTCGTGCTGACCGCGTTCAAGCGCGTCAGCGGCCGCTTCGCCTCCGGCTCGAAGGCCGCCGTCGCCGGTGCGCTGCTCGCCGCGATGAACACCGCGTCGGAATACGGCTTCGGCGGCGTGATCGCCGCGCTGCCGGGCTTCCTCGTCGTCAGCGACGCGTTGAAGAGCATCCCGAACCCGCTCGTCAACGCGGCCGTGTCGGTCAGCTCGCTCGCAGGCATCACGGGCTCGGCGTCCGGCGGCATGAGCATCGCGCTCGCCGCGATGTCGGACCTGTTCATCAAGGGCGCGCAGGCGGCCAACATTCCAATGGACGTGCTGCACCGGGTCGTCGCGATGGCGAGCGGCGGCATGGACACGCTGCCGCACAACGGCGCGGTCATCACACTGCTCGCGGTCACGGGCCTCACGCACCGCGAGTCGTATCGCGACATCTTCGCGGTCACCATCATCAAGACGCTCGCGGTGTTCTTCGTGATCGCCGTGTACTACGCAACGGGGCTCGTGTAAGCGTCGGCATCCCAGGCGGCGCGTCATTCGCCGCCTGCCCTCGCCCTTCAAGATCGGACCGCATGCGCACCGGAACGGATTCCGGAATGCGCATCCGGTCCGATTTCATTTCGCTGCCCGTCGAATCAGGCCAAATCCCCGCCGCAGCGCTTGTACGCGCCCGGCGGCCCCCCGGTCATTGCATAGCCTGCGCCCTTACTCGCCCATTGTTACCGGCAGCAGAACACTGCGTTGGGCGCGATCGCATTTTTCGCGCGGCCGCCCCGGCCTACACTGGTTTCAACGTCGCACGGCGCTTCAACGAACGAAGCGCTGCGATTCACCTGAATCGTGGAGGTCCCGATCATGAAGCGCCTGATCCAAGCCGTTGCCATCGCCCTGGCCGTCTCGGCCCCGTTCGCCGCGCAAGCCCAGTCGAACCAGCCGCTCACGCGCGCGCAGGTCCACGCCGAAGTCAAGGCGCTCAAGCAGGCCGGCTTCCAGTCGAGCGACTGGTTCTATCCGGCCAGCATCGTATCCGCCGAAGCGAAGATCGCCCGCGAGCACGACGCCGGATACGGCAGCGATCGCGGCGCATCGTCGGAATCGGGCCGGTAATCCGTCGTCCAGCCCGCCCGACGATCCTTCCCCGCGTCGTTACGCCTTCACGGGCTGGATCAGCTTCGTGCATGCCGCCGCCTGCGGATCGCCGGCCGGCAGTTTCCCGCACACGCCGTCGAACTGCTTGACGACCGACCTGACCGACGCATCGTGTGCGCCGCTGCCGCGCCAGCGGTTCAGCTGCGTGACGACCTTGGTCAGCGCGCGCAGGTTCGCGCCGTAGAACGCGTCCCGGGTCTTGTCGGCCTGCGCGAGCACACTGGCGGCAATCCCTTCGATGCGCGCCGAATCGTCCGGCGCCAGTTCAACCGCATTCGCGAAGTAGGTCGCGCCCCAGCGCAGCTTCGTCGCCGGGCCGCTCGCCGCGTCGTACGCCTTGCGATACCAGTCGAGCGCGGCCGCCTTGTCGCCGCGCGCCTTCGCGTTCGCGGCCAGCCCCGACATGAAGTAGTACGGCGTGGACGAACGCGGCAGCTCGGCCTTCAGCAACGCATCCGATTCGTCGTACAGCCCCGCGTCGGTCAGCGTGTCCGCGCCTTCGCTGACGAGCGCCTGCCGCTCGTATGCATTCGCCGCGCCCTGCACCGATGCGGCAATCTGCTTGCGCGCGGTATCGGCGAGCGCCGGTGCGGCGAGTGGTGCGCCCTTGCGTGCGTCGCCGCGCGCGAGCAGCACGCGGCCGTGCAGCGCCATCAGCCGGTCGATCGACGACAGCGTGGTGTCGGTCGACAGGCGCGCCAGCGCCGTGTCATACGCGCCGCGCAATTTCGTGCGCTGCGCGTCGTCGCCGCCGAGATACGCGACCACGCGCGCGGGTGCGGCGACCAGCACGTCCGAATCGGCCCGCGACAGCGCGGCATCGTGCAGCACCGTGCGCAGCGAATCGGCGAGCGCGGCCTTGTCGAGCGCGCCGGCCTGCGTCGGATCGTCCGACGCGGCGACCACCGCCGACTTCAGCGCGAAGCGCGCCGATTCGTCTTTCGCACCGGCCGCCCGCGCGCGTTGCGCGAGCGACTGCAGCGTCTGCGCGACACGATCGGCCGGCACCGGCAGCGCGCCGTCGGTATCCCATGAATAGTCGGCCAGCAGGCGCCATTCGTCCGGCGTCAGTGACGCGCCGCTCTTCAGCGCCGTCGCGAGCGTCTGCCGCACCGGATGCGCGGCCGTCATCCCGAGCGACAGCGCCTGCATGTAGCGGTCGAGATCGGCTTCGCCCGGCAGCCGCGTCACTTCGGTGCCGTCGGGACGGAACAGGATCATCGTCGGGTAGCCGTGCACCTTGAAGCGCTCGCCGAGCCTCTGCGCGCTTTCGGTATCGCCGTCGAGATACACGGGCACGAAGAACGACGAGCGGGTCTTGAATGCCTGCTGGCTGAAGATCGTCGATTTCACCTGGTTGCACGACGGGCACCACACCGCGCCCCAGTAGAGCAGCAGCGGCTTGCCAGTGCGCTTCGCCAACGCGAAAGCGGCGTCGACGTCGCCGTGCTGCCACGCGATGCCGGGCGGCAGGTGCGCGCCGTCGGGCGATGCGCTCGCGACCGGGGTGCCCGTGGGCGCGGCGGCGGCAAACGCCGCACCCGCGGCGGCAGCGAGCAGGCAGGCGGCAGTCAGATTCCGGAGAGCGGTTTTCATCGAAGCGGGTCCGTTGAAAAAGAAGGTTGCGGGAAGGCGTGGCGCGCCAGGCGACGACGGGAAGCGACGCCCATGCAGCGAGATTCATGAAGCGATGAAGCGCACCGGCGTGCGGCGCGGCGCAAGCCGGCGTGCGCCGACGCAAGCCGCGCGCATCGATGCGGCGACCGCCAACGCCGCGCGAAGCGGCCGGCAAATCCTTCAACGATACGATCCGCGCAGCCGGCGGGAAACGAACGAATTCTTGAATGAATATGACGCGCGGCATCGTCGCCGCGCGTTCACTCTCGGCCCTTGATCCGCGCCATGTGATACACGGACATGTGCACGCCGTCGCGCAACGCATAACCCGGCGATTCGCCCTCGATCCGGAAGCCGTGCTTCTCGTAGAGCGCGATCGCCGCGCGGTTGTCGGTGAACACGGTCAGCTCGAGGCGCGTGAGGTTCAGCCAGCCTTCCGCGAGATCGATCGCGGCCGCGAGCAGCCGGCTGCCGATGCCGCGCCCGTGCCGGGTCGCGTCGACCATCATGCCGAGCCCTGCCGCATGGCGCCGACGCGGATTCGGTTCGAACTCGAGGCCGAGATGGCCGACCACCTCGCCGTCGATTTCGGCGACGAGGCTCGCGCCGCGCTCGTGCGCGTTGGCGAGCCGTTTCTGCCATTTTTCGAACGACGGAAACGGATACTGCAGCGTATACATGTACACCGCGGGGTGCGCGGCGATCTGCCGGATCGCGTCGACGTCGTGCGTCTCGCTGTGCCGGATCTTGATGTCGGTCATGGGTGGGCCGGTTCCGAAAAGTCGCGCCCGCGGCGCGGGCTGCGCACCTGCGCAGCAACGGATCGAGCTTATCCGATTTCACGCATTTGAAACATCGGCGTCATGCGATGCCGTTGCACCCGCAACGACCAGCGCTCGAGCCACGCCCCCACGCGCAGGGAAAATCTGACCGGCCCGGCGACCGGAAACCGGTAATTCCTTACCCGCTTCCGTCACGTATCGCTTCCCGATGTTTCCCGATGCCTCCCGATCGATCGTTGCGCACGCAACGTCACGTGCGCGACACGCGATGTCATGCCTTCATCACGTCGGCGTCACGTCGACTCCCTAGACTGGGCGCCGCCCAATCCGGCACGTACCCGGCCGGTGTGTGCCGACGTCCTGGCCCGCGCATCACGAGCGCGCGTCGCGCAGGGTCGCGGCACCGGCCCAGGCATCCGCGCGACACCACGGATCGCGCGCGTCGCGCACTTCCGCCACGCGCGGCCGCCGCACCCGACCGCCCATGCCGCGCGCATCGCCCCGGCGGGCGACGCACGGGCACCGCCAGACGAAGTCACGAACGCTCCCATCATCACAGGACCCGAACGCCATGACGTCACGCCGCACATTCCTCCAGCAGACCGCCACTTCCGGCCTCGCCGCCGCCGCACTCGCCGCGTTTCCGCCGAGCATCCGCCGCGCGCTCGCGATTCCCGCGTTTCACGAAACGGGGACCATCCAGGACGTCAAGCACGTCGTGCTGCTGATGATGGAGAACCGCGCATTCGACAGCTACTTCGGCACGTTCAAGGGTGTGCGCGGCTACGGCGACCGCTTTGCGGTGCCGTCGCCGAACGGCCGCAACGTGTTCTACCAGACGTACACGAAGCCGACGCCCGCCGCCACCGTCGCGCCGTATCACCTCGACGCGAGCCAGGGCAACGCACAGCGCGCGGGCGGCACGCCGCACACGTGGGCGGATGCGCAGGCCGCCTGGGACCATGGCCGGATGAACCGCTGGCCCGACGCGAAGACGCCGCTGTCGATGGGCTACTACGACGCGGCGGAAGTCCCGTTCCAGCGCGCGCTCGCCGATGCGTTCACGCTGTGCGACCACTATCACTGCGGGATGCACACGGGCACGATCGCGAACCGCCTGTTCTACTGGAGCGGCACCAACGGCCCGAACGGCATCAGCCCGGCCGACGGCAGCCGCGTGAAGATCGCCGCGCTGAACAACCAGTTCAACGGCGGCAACGACATCGGCCCGTCGAGCCAGGGCTGGACCTGGACCACCTACGCCGACCGGCTGCAGCAGGCCGGCGTGAACTGGAAGGTCTACCAGAGCCTGATCGACAACTTCGGCTGCAACGAGATGATGAGCTTCCGCCACTGGCGCGCGGCGATCGAGCAGATGCCGCCCGCGCGCCGGCCCGCCTACGTCGCGTCGACGGACATCACGCAGCCGGTGACGGCGGCCGGCGCGTTCTACGATCCGGCGATCGACGATCCGCTGAGCCCGCTCGCGAAGGGGTTCGGCAACACGATGCCGTACGGCTTCCTCGAATCGTTCCGCGACGACATCCGCAACGGCAAGCTGCCCGAGGTGTCGTGGATCATCCCGCCGTCCGTGTACAGCGAACACCCGGGGCCGTCGAGCCCCGCGCAAGGCGGCTGGTACGTGCAGGCGGTGCTCGATGCGCTGACGGCGAACCCGGAGGTGTGGAGCAAGACGGTGCTGCTGGTCAACTACGACGAGAACGACGGCTTCTTCGACCACATGCCGTCGCCGGCCGTGCCGTCGCGCAACGCCGACGGCACGCTCGCGGGCGGCCATACGCTGCGGGACGCCGACGTGGCCGTCGAGTACCACGACTTCACGCCGGCCACGTCGAGCCAGCCGGCGATCGACGGCCGCCCGTACGGCCCGGGCCCGCGCGTGCCGATGTGGGTCGTGTCGCCGTGGAGCCGCGGCGGCTGGGTCAACTCGCAGGTGTTCGACCATACGTCGACGTTGCTCTTCCTCGAAAAGCGCTTCGGCGTCGCAGAGCCGCAGGTCAGTGCGTACCGCCGCGCGGTGTGCGGCGACCTGACGAGCGCGTTCAACTTCCGCTCGCCGAACAACGAACCGCTGCCGACGCTCGCGGGCCATACGACGAAAAGCCAGGTCGACGCGCTGAGCGCCGCGCAGCAGGCCGCGCCGAAGATCGTGCCGCCGGCCGCGCCGTCGCTGCCCGCGCAGGCGACCGGCGTGCGCCCGTCGCGCGCGCTGCCTTACGAGCTGCATGCGAGCGCGCGTGCCGATGCCGGCAACGGCACGCTCGCGCTGAAGTTCGCGAATACGGGCCGCGCCGCCGCCGTGTTCCACGTCTATGACAAGCTGCACCTCGACCGCCTGCCGCGGCGCTACGTCGTCGAACCGGGCAAGACGCTGCACGGCGACTGGGCGGCGCGCGCCGACGACGGCGGCAAATATGACCTGTGGGTGCTGGGACCGAACGGCTATCACCGCCGCTTCACCGGCGACCTGAGCCGCCTGGCCGGTGCTCGCGCGCCCCATCCGGAAGTCCGCGTCGGCTATGCGGGCGCGAGCGGCAACCTCCACCTGCGGCTGCGCAACCACGGCGGCGGCACGGTGCGCTTCACCGTGAAGTCGAACCAGGTCTACGGGCCGCTCCCGGGCCGCGGCGCACACGACGGTCGCGGTCACGGCCATGACCATGGCATCGAGGACGGCAACGGCCAGGGTCGCGGTACCGGTACCACGTGGACAGTCACGGTGCGCGCCGGCGACCAGGCCGAACTGGACTGGAAGCTCGACTCGACCGGCCACTGGTACGACTTCATCGTCACCGCGGACAGCGACCCGGGTTTCTCGCGCCGCGTCGCCGGCCGCGTGGAAACCGGCCGCCACTCGGTCAGCGACCCGGCGATGGGGCTCGCCGACCGCTTCTGATGCCGCCGCGGCGACACGCGTTGCCACACGTCGTACGCGTGTCGCCGCCCGCGCCGGCCCGGCCGCGAACGACGCTCGGGGGCCGGCCGCGGCCGGCCCCGATCCGGCGCAAACGCCCGCCCCGCGCGGCTCAAACATCAGAAGGATCGGTGGTTCAGCCCTCATTTCAGCTCGCGAAAATGCTCCGACTTGCGGCCCGTTCGCGTTAAACTGCGTCAGGCTGTATTCAACAAAGACATCTTCGCCACTACGGCATCCACGATACGAGGATAGGTTCGATGCGCACTACCGGCTCATCCGGGGCAATGACCCTGCTCACCGAACACGACCCGGCCGACGGCCGCGAACTGCGCTCGCTCCGGCTCGAGGCAACCGGCGACGGCAAAAGCGTGCTGCTGATCGAGATCGACGAACGCAAGCCCGGCATCCATCGCGAAGTCCGCTACGAGATCACGCCGGCCGAACTGATCGCGGCGATCCGCTCGCACGGCGCCGAGCTGCCCGGCGAAAACCACGGCGCCGCGTCGCTCGCCCGCACCTCCTCCTGATTCCGAACGGTGAGCCGCTCGCAGCGCGTCGGCTCACCGCGCCCCTGCCGCCGTCAGGCGCTTGCCGTCATTCCCGCCGTTGTCTTGAAAAAGGCCGATAATCGGCCCATCTGCGTTTCCTGCCCACGCATGTCCTTTTCGGCCAGCCGTCATGCTCCGTGACCTCGTCGCCCAATACGGGCCGCTTCTCGTCTTCGCCAACGTGCTCGCGGCGGCCATCGGCCTGCCGGTGCCCGCGATGCCGACGCTCGTGCTGTTCGGCGCGATGTCCGCGATGCATCCCGAGATGATCGGCTCGCAACTGGTGACGGTGGTGGCGCTGTCGGTGCTCGGCGCATTGATCGGCGACACCGTGTGGTACGTCGCCGGGCGCCGTTACGGCGGCACGACGCTGAAGACGATCTGCCGGCTGTCGCTGTCGCGCGATACCTGCGTGAGAAAGACCGAACGCTTCTTCGGCCGCTACGGCGTGCGCGTGCTCGCGGTCGCGCGCTTCATTCCCGGGTTGTCGCTCGTGTCGGTGCCGATGGCCGGTGCGCTCGGCACGCGCTACCGCACGTTCGCCGGCTACGATGCCCTCGGCGCCGCCCTGTGGACGATCGTCGGCCTGGTGGCCGGGCTGGTGTTCTACCGGCAGATCGACTGGCTGTTCGCCGGCGCGAGCCGCCTCGGCCGCGCGGTGCTGCTGGTGATCGTCGCGCTGCTCGCCGTGTATGCGGCCATCCGCTGGATGCGCCGCCGCGCGCTGATCCGCCAGCTCGCCAATGCGCGGATCAGCGTCGACGAACTCGACCTGCTGCTGCGCGACGCCACCGCGCCGGTCGTGCTCGACGTGCGCTCGCCCGAGCACCGCAAGCTCGACCCGTTCACGATTCCCGGCGCGCAATTCGCCGACGATCGCCGGATCGGCGACATCGTCGCGCGCTATCCGCTCTCGCAGAAGTTCGTCGTGTACTGCTCGTGCCCGAACGAAGTGACGGCGGCCCTGATGGCGAAGCGCCTGCTCGACGCCGGCTTCACCGATGCGCTCGCGCTGCGCGGCGGCCTCGATGCCTGGCGCGATACGGGCCGCCAGCTCACGTCGCTCGTAGAAGACATGCCGGCCGCGAACGATCCGGTCGCGGGGCTGCACAAGCCGGCCTGATCGTTTCGATCGAAAGCCGGCCGTGCGAAGCGGGGGCGCGTGCCCCCTTCGATCAGAACGCGTGCAGCGGCAGGTTCACGACCAGGCGGTACTCGGTGTTCGTCGCGTCCGAGTAGTGCGCCGAACCGGCGTGCCACATCGCGATGAACGTGACCTTCGTGTCCTTCAGCTTGCCGCTCTGGAACGTGTACGACGGGATGAAGCCGAACTCGTGGTGACGGCCCTGCACCGGCGCGCCGTTGCTCCAGTAGATGCTCGACTTGCTCGGGTCGAGCGCCGCGCTCGCGCTGCCGTCCGCGCCCCAGCCCGTCACGCCCCAGACCATCGCCTTGAAGCCCGGCAGGCCCGCTTCCTTGCCGTAGAACGTGTAACGCAGCTGCAGCGACTTTTCGTGCGGCGCGTTGTAGTCGACGTCCATCGAGTTGGTCAGGAAGATGCCGTTCGTTTCGTTCAGGTAGTCGAAGAACTGGTCGCCGAGCACCTGCTGGAAGCCGAGCAGCAGCTCGTGCGGGCCGTGCTGCGCGGCCAGCGACAGGCTGTACGCGTTGTTGTTGATCTTGCCTTGCAGCGCATCGCCCGTGTCGTGCGTCGAGTAGACGTTGCCGAAGCCCGTCCACTTGATCGTCTGCGGGCTGCCGATGCTGTGCTTCACCGACGCGTAGTACTGGTGCCACACGTCGTCGGCCTGGTTCGCGTACAGCGCGATTTCGCCGTTCGGCGAGTAATCCCACGTGCCGCCGACGTACGACAGGCGATTGATGCGCGTGCCGCCGTATTGCGTCGTCAGGTTGGTGAGCGTCGTGTGACCGCGCGCGTCGGTCTTCGTGAAGCTGCCGGCCTCGAGCATCACGTTCTTGAATTCATTGCTGACGAGTGTCGCGCCGAGGAACGTCGGCGGCAGCGCACGGTTGTCGTGCTGCTCCATGAACGGGTTGTCGACGGCCTGCAGACCGTACTTGACCACCGTGTTCGAGATGCGCGCCTTCACGTCGTAGATGCCGGGATAGGCCCATGCGAGCTGGTTGCCGCCACCGCCGCCCTTCGCGATGTGCACCATGCTGCCGGCACCCTGGCCGCCGTCGAGCTTCAGCGCCGCATACAGCGACGCATCGAAGCCGATACCGATCAGGCCCGTCGTATAGCCCGACTCGAAGTTCGCCATCGCGCCCTGGACCCACGCGTGGCGATGCGGGCCGCCCTTGGCGTCGAGCACGTCCGCATAGTTGCGGAACAGGAAGTTGAGGTGGCTGTCGGCAATGAAACCCTTCGACTGCGACTGGGCCGACGGCTCATCGGGCGGCGTGACGGCCTGGGTCGCTTCGGCGTTGATAACGGCGTTCGGGGTCGTTGCCTGCGCAACGGTCGCGCCCGGTGCGGCCTGGGCGACCGTCAGCGGTGCGGGGGCCGCGTCGTCGGCGTGCGCGACGCCCGTCAGCGAGACACCGGCGAGTGCCGGCAGCCCCCATGCGAGCAGCATTTTCGATGCCGTCCCGATCGTCTTCTGTTTTTTCATCGTAATTCTCGTCTTGTGTTGATATCGTCCACGCCGGCTGCGATCCGCTCCCGGCCCCCCGGCGCGCCCGGTTAGGGACGCGCCTGTACCCGCGGCGCGAAGATCGTTCGCGCCGCACCTACCCCTGTTGACCTGCCTTGGTTATGTTTGCTGCGTCACTTCAGCTCACGCCACACCCGCGCGGATGCACGCGACACGCGCTGCCGACCCCTGCCGAACTTCCGGCAGCGGCACGTCCTGCGCGCACGCATCGATCGCGACCGGGCAGCGCGTGCGGAACGCGCAGCCGGACGGCGGGTTGAGCGGCGAGGGCATCTCGCCCGCCAGCAGCATCGGGCGGCGAGCACGCTCGCGCGCCGGCTCCGGCGTCGGCGCCGCATCGAGCAGCGCCTTCGTGTACGGGTGTTGAGGGACGCCGTACACGTCATGCCGCGTGCCGAACTCCATCACGCGGCCGAGATACATCACGAGCACACGCTGGCTGATCGCCTTCACCACGGCGAGATCGTGTGCAACGAAAAGATAGGACAACGACAGTTCGCGTTGAAGATCGCGCAGCAGGTTCACGATCTGCGCCTGGATCGACACGTCGAGCGCCGATACGGGTTCGTCGCAGATCACGAGCTTCGGCTCGCCGATCAGCGCGCGCGCGATGCCGACGCGCTGGCACTGCCCGCCGGAAAATTCATGCGGATAACGCAGCAGGTGATGCGCGTTCAGGCCGACGCGTTCGAGCATCGTGATCACGCGGCGGCGCACCTCGGTGCGGCCGAGGCCGGCCTGGTGCGTGACGAGCGGCTCCGCGACGACCTGTTCGATCGTCATGCGCGGATCGAGCGACGCGAGCGGGTCCTGGAAGATCATCTGCACTTCGCGCCGCATCGCGGTGCCGCGCAGGTGATCGGGCGCGACGGTTTCGCCGCGCCATTTCACGGCGCCGGCCGTCATCGGCACGAGCCCGATCAGCGCACGCGCGAGCGTCGACTTCCCGCAGCCCGATTCGCCGACGAGCCCGACGGTCTCGCCGCGCTTCACGTCGAACGACACGCCGTCGACGGCGCGCAGCGTGCCCTTCGGCGACCACGGATAGCCGCCGAGCGGCACGCGGAAATGCACTTTCAGCCCATCGACGGACAGCAGCGTGTCGTCCGTCGCGCCGGTATTGCGGCGTTCATCGACGCTCATCGCAGACCTCCCGTCATATCGGCCACGGGCCGGTGGCATGCGCGCACCGCGCCCACGGTGCCATAGGTTTCGAGCGCGGGGCGCGCCGCGCCGCAGCGTTCTTCCGCATACGTGCAGCGCTTCGCGAACGCGCAGCCGGCCGGCGCGGTGCCGGGCATCGGCGGATTGCCGGGAATCGCGACGAGCGGCGCATCGTCCGCGTCGGTCAGGCGCGGCAGCGCGTTGAGCAGGCCGATCGTGTACGGATGCGACGGCGCCGCGAAAATCGATTCGGCTGGCGCGTATTCGACGGTGCGGCCCGCATACATGACCATCACGTCGTCCGCGAGGCCCGCGACCACGCCCATGTCGTGCGTGATCAGCACGATCGCCGTGCCGCGCTCGCGGTTCAGCTCGCGCAGCAGGTCGATGATCTGCGCCTGCACGGTCACGTCGAGCGCGGTGGTCGGCTCGTCAGCGATCAGGATCTCCGGCTCGGACAGCAGCGCCATCGCGATCATCACGCGCTGGCGCATCCCGCCCGAGAACTCGTGCGGATACATGCGGATGCGGCGCGCCGCGTCCGGGATACGCACCGATTCGAGCGCCTCGATCGCGCGCTTCGTGGCTTCCCTGCGCGACAGCTTGCGATGCAGCTGCAGCGTCTCGGTCATCTGCCGCTCGATCGTCAGGAACGGATTGAGCGACGTCATCGGGTCCTGGAAAATCATCGCGATCCGGTCGCCGCGCACCTTGTTCAGCGCGCGCGCATCCATCTCGAGCAGGTTGTCGCCGCGATAGCGCGCGGCGCCCGTCGTCGTGCCGTTGCCGGCCAGCAGGCCGAGCAGCGCCATCACGGTCTGGCTCTTGCCCGAGCCCGATTCGCCGACGATGCCGAGCGTCTTGCCGGCTTCGAGCGAGAACGACACGCCGCTCACGGCGTCGACCGGCGGTGCGTCCTTGCGCGTGAAGCGCACGCCGAGGTTGTCTACTTCCAGCAGTGCACCCATTTCAGCGATCCTTCGGGTCGAGCGCGTCACGCAGGCCATCGCCGACGAAGTTCACGCAGTAGAGCGTCACGCACAGCATGACGGCCGGGGCCAGCAGCAGCCACGGCATCGATTCCAGTTTCTGCGCGCCGTCCTGGATCAGCACGCCCCAGCTCGTCATCGGCTCCTGCACGCCGAGGCCGAGGAACGACAGCACCGATTCGGTCAGCACGATGCCCGGCACCGAGACCGTCGCGTACACGACGACCACGCCGAGCAGGTTCGGCACGACGTGGCGCCGCACGATCGTCGCCGGCGACACGCCGATCGCGCGCGCCGCATCGACGAACTCGCGGCTGCGCAGCGACAGCGTCTGGCCGCGCACGACACGCGCCATGTCGATCCACGAGAACGCGCTGATGGTCAGCACGACCAGCATGAACGAGCGGCCGAACAGGGTCATCATCAGGATCGCGATCAGCAGGTACGGGATCGCGTACATCATGTCGACGACGCGCATCATCACGGAGTCGACGCGGCCGCCCGCGAAGCCCGCGGTCGCGCCCCACGCGACGCCGAACAGGCCCGACACGAGCGTGCCGAGCAGGCCGACCTCGATCGATACGCGGCCGCCGATCAGCGTGCGCACGAGCAGGTCGCGGCCGAGCTCGTCGGTGCCGAACCAGTGCTGGTTCGCCCAGGTCGGCGGCAGGCTGATCGAGCCCCAGTCGCTCGCGGCGGGATCGGCCGCGAGCAGCCACGGGCCGACGAAGCAGGCGAGCGTGATCAGCGCGAGCAGCACGAGGCTGAACAGCGCCGCGCGGTTGTGAAGGAAGCGCGCGAACGCCAGCTCGAGCGGCGAGCGCGAACGCGGCGGCGAATCGGTCTGCACGGGCAGGCCGACGACGGGAGTGGTCGGGGTCATCGCTGTGCCTCGCTCAATAACGGATGCGCGGATCGAGCCACGCGTACGCGAGGTCGACCAGCAGGTTGAACAGCACCGCGCAGACGGTCGTCAGCACGACGAGGCCGAGCACCAGCGTGTAGTCGCGGTTGATGGCGCCGTTCACGACGAGTTGCCCGAGGCCCGGCAGCGCGAACACCGATTCGGTGACGACGGCCGCCGTGATCGACGTGATGCAGACCGTGCCGAACAGCGACACGACCGGCATCAGCGCGGGCTTGAGCGCATGGCGCAGCACGATCGTCGAGCCGGGCAGGCCCTTGGCGCGCGCGGTGCGGATGTAGTTGCTCGACAGCGTCTCGATCATCGAGCCGCGCATCACGCGTGCGAGCAGCGACACGTTGATGAGGGTCAGCAGCGCGATCGGCAGCAGCCGGTACCGCCAGCCGCCGTCGCCCCAGCCGCCGGCCGGCAGCCAGCCGTTGCCTTCCGACGTCTTCAGCAGGATCGCGAAGATCCACACGAGCACGGGGCCGAGCACGAACGGCGGCACGACGTTGCCGAAGTTGCCGATCAGCATCACGAAACGATCGATCACGCTGTCGCGGCGCACGGCCGCGACGGTGCCGAGCAGCACGCCGAGCACGATCGAGATCGGGATCGACACGCCGCCCACGCCGAGGCTCACGGGCAGCGCCTTCTTCACGAGATCGTTCACCGACCAGTCGACGTAACGAAACGACGGGCCGAGATCGCCGTGCAGCAGCGAGCCGAGATACAGCAAGTACTGCTTCCACAGCGGCTCGTCGAGGTGGTACTTCGCGTTCAGGTTCGCGAGCGTCGCGGCGGACAGCTGCTTCTCCGTATCGAACGGGCCGCCGGGCGTGAAATGCAGCAGCAGGTAGCAGACGGTGATGACCGCGAGGATCGTCGGCACCGCCCACAACGTGCGCCTCAATGCGTAGGCCAGCATGATCGCTCCGCTCAGTGCTTGATCAGGTACATGTCCTGCGAAGCACGCATGTCGATCACGTTCTTCAGCGAATAGCCACCGACGTAGGACTTCACGAGACGGTCGGCCGAGTACTGGAACAGCGGCACCATCGGCGTGTCCTTCATCGCCATGTCGTGCGCCTGCGTGAGCAGCGCGGTGCGCGCGTTGTCGTCGAGCTTCTGGTTGCCTTCCTCGACGAGCGCGTCGACCTGCTTGTTGCAGTAGCCGACGGTGTTCTGCGAGCTGCCGCAGCGGATCAGGTCGAAGAACGTCATCGCGTCGTTGTAGTCGGCGAACCAGCCGTCGCGCGCGATCTGCACCTTGCCGTCATGCCGCTGCTTCATCAGCACCTTGAACTCGACGTTCTCGAGCTTCGTGGTGACGCCGAGCTTCGTACGCCATTCCGATGCGGTGAACAGCGCGACCTTCTTGTGCAGGTCGTTGGTGTTGTACGTGAGCGTGAACGACAGCGGCTTCGCATCCGAATAGCCGGCCTGCTTCAGCAGGTCCTTCGCGGTCGCGATGCGCTTGGCCATCGGCCACGACGCCCATTCCGGCGTGAATGGCTGCACGCCCTTCGTGCCGTTCGGCATCAGCCCGTACATCGGCTTCTCGCCGGCCTGCGTGAGCTTCGACGTCAGCACGTCGCGATCGATCACCATCGACAGCGCCTGGCGCACGCGCTTGTCCTTCAGCGCCGCGTCGCTGTTGTTCAGGTAGTAGTAGTAGGTCGCGAGCTGCAGGCCCGGGCGCAGTTCGGCGCCGAACTGCTTGCTGACCTGCTGGAAGATGCCCGACGGGATCGAGTAGCTGTAGTCGATCTGGCCGGCCTGGTACATGCGCATCGCGGTTTCGTCGCTTTCGATCGGCAGGTACGTGACCTTGTTGATCACCACCTTCGACGCGTTCCAGTACTTCGCGTCCTTGGTCGCCACGATGCGGTTGTTCGGCTGCCAGTCGACGAGCTGGTACGCGCCGTTGCTGACCAGGTTGCCGGGGCGCGTCCATGCGTCGCCAAACTTCGTCACCACGTCCTTGTTCACCGGCGCGAGCGGCGCCATCGCGGTCAGTTCGGGGAAGAACGCGACGGGCACGTCGGTCGTCACTTCCAGCGTGTACGGGTCGACCGCGCGCACGCCGAGCGTGGTCGGCGCGGCCTTGCCGGCGATGATGTCCTTCGAGTTCTTGATGAACTCGACGAGGATCGTGTATTTCGAGCCCGTCTTCGGATCGACGAGGCGCTGCCACGAATAGACGAAATCGGCGGCCGTCACCGGCTGGCCGTTGCTCCACTTCGCGTCGTGGCGAAGCTTGAAGATCCACGTCTGCGGCGTCTTGCGCTCCCACGACAGCGCGACGCCCGGCACGACCTGGCCGGCCGCGTCGATGCGCGCGAGCCCTTCGAACAGGTCGAGGCCGATCGTGTTGCCGGTCCACGATTCGATGTGCGCCGGGTCGAGCGACTCGACTTCGGCCGGCACCTGTCGCGTCAGGTCCTGTTGGGGAGCGAGTGCGACGTTCGACGGAACGGTCACGGCGTGGGCGACGGGCGTCGTCAGGGCGAGCGCGGCCAGCACGGCCGACATGGCATGCAAGGATTTCATCGTGGCAGTCTTGAGAAGGTTGTTCGGTGAGCGTCGCGCGGCGGATGCCGCGGATTACGCGTGAGACGCTGACGGGCGCAGCGATTGAGGAGGCCCGTGATTCTCGTATTGCATGTTAGTATTCCTTACATTTCTTTCGACAGGCATTCCGTCGAATGAAACGAAGGAATACCCGTGCGTTAGAACAGTCGCGGCGTACCGACCCAGACCACCACCGACTCGATCTTCGCGGTGTTGACCCAGCTGTGCGGCACCGTCGACTGATAGTGCGAACTGTCGCCGGCCTGCAGGACGAACGTCTTGCCTTCCAGCGTCAGCGACACTTCCCCTTCAATCACGTACAGGAACTCCTCTCCTGCATGTGTCGTCACCTCGGACCGTTTCTGCCCCGGCGGCATCCTCACGAGGATCGCCTCAAGCTGGCGCCCTTCGGACACGTTCGTCAGCCTCGCGAACAGGTTCGCCGAATCGGCAAACCCGAAGAAGCGCAACTGATCGCCTCGGCACACCGAGCGTTCCTCGCTCGGCGTATCCACGAAGTACTGCACCGTCACGCCGAGTGCGTGGGCAATACCGGCCAGCGACGTCAGTGACGGCGACGCGAGCCCGCGCTCGACTTGAGACAGAAACGGCTTCGAAATCCCCGCGGCGGTAGCGGTGTCGTCGAGCGTGCGCTTCAGACGTTGGCGCAACGCGCGAATCTTGCTGCCGAGTGCGACAGCGTCTGCCGATCGCGAGTTTTCAGTGGGGGGAACCATAGCAGGCCGAAAAGTGGTCGTCAAAAAATGTTTGATGGAAAGTAACTAAGTTAATTGGAGATAGCTTAATCTTCGGGTTCGTACACGCCTTCGGCGTTGAGCCCGGTGCACTAAACAGGGCCCGAAGCGCACGAAACGACGCGCTATCTTGCCAGACTCGCAGGCTTCACAGGCAAGCTGCAAGCGGCTCTCCGGGAATTTGCGGAGAACCGGCGTCAAGCTTACAGGTAGATGATGAGACAAATGTTCCTGAAAGCTGCTGCCATATCGGGAGTTTCCCTAAGTGGCGCGGACCCGACGCACCGGACCGGCAAACGTTACCATTCGCGCGCCGGTCGGGGCCGCGCTCCGCCTTCCCAGGTGGAATCCGACCCCGGCCCGGGCTAACCGCCCGACTGCTCCATCGCCGACGCAAGCCTACCCGGCCTCAGTGCTCCGGCGCCAGTTCGACCCCCAAGGCGACGCGCGATCCGCGCCGTCCGTTTCAAACGAGATTGATGATGCACGCACCTGTTTCACAGACCCGATCGTTTACGACGGTCTTCCTCATCGAAATGTGGGAGCGCTTCGGCTACTACGGCATGGCCGCGCTCCTGGTCCTCTTCATGGTCGACCGGCTCGGCTTCACCGACAGCCACGCGAACCTGACCTGGGGTGCATTCACCGCACTCGTCTACGCCGCGCCGTCGATCGGCGGCTGGATCGGCGACAAGGTGCTCGGCGCCCGCCGCACGATGATCATCGGCGCGTCCGTGCTGTGCGCCGGCTACCTGATGCTCGCGGTGCCGAACGATCACCTCGCGTACATGTACGCGTCGCTCGGCGTGATCGTCGTCGGCAACGGCCTGTTCAAGGCCAACGCAGCGAACCTCGTGCGCCGCATCTACGAAGGCGACGACGCGCGCATCGACAGCGCGTTCACGATCTACTACATGGCGGTCAACATCGGCTCGACGGTGTCGATGCTCGCGACGCCGTGGATCAAGGATCACTGGGGCTGGCACACCGCGTTCGCGGTCTGCTGCGGCGGCATGCTGCTCGCGATCCTCAATTTCATGCTGATGCACCGCACGCTCGCGCACGTCGGCTCGCAGCCGGACGACGAGCCGATCCGCTGGAAGCGCCTCGGCGCGGTCGCGGCCGGCGGCGTCGCGCTCGCGCTGATCACGCTGTACGTGCTGCAGCACAAGCAGCTCGCGGTCGCCAGCGTGTGGATGGCGGCATTCGCGATCCTCGCGATCTTCGCGTACATGATCGCGAAGTCGGAGCGCTCGGAGCGCGCCGGCCTGATCGCGGCGCTCGTGCTGATCGGCCAGGTGATCCTGTTCTTCATCTTCTACGTGCAGATGTCGACGTCGCTGACGCTGTTCGCGCTGCGCAACGTCGACCCGCGTTTCATGCTGTTCGGCACGACGCTGTTCACGTGGAGCGCCGCGCAGTTCCAGGCGCTGAACCCGATCTGGATCATGCTGCTGAGCCCGGTGCTCGTGTGGGTCTACAACGCCGTCGCGAAGGGCGGCCGCGACCTGCCGGTCGCCGCGAAGTACGCGCTCGGTTTCGGCGCGGTGGCAGCCGGCTACCTGGTGTTCACGATCAGCGGCCGCTACGCGGTCGACGGCCGTGTGTCGTCGTGGTTCATGGTGTGGGGTTACGGCCTGTACTCGCTCGGCGAACTGCTGGTGAGCGGCCTCGGCCTCGCGATGATCGCCCGCTACGTGCCGGCGCGCATGAGCGGCTTCATGATGGGTGCGTATTTCGTCGCGACGGGCGTGTCGCAGTATCTGGGCAGCGTCGTCGCAAACTTCGCGCAGATGCCGTCGCACGAACTGCCGGCCACCGAGTCGCTGCCGCTCTACCTGTCGCTGTTCGAGAAGCTCGGCTGGCTCGCCGCGATCGGCATGCTGCTCGCGCTGCTGCTGCTGCCGCTGATGAACCGCCTGTCGCGCCAGCATCAGCGCTGCACGGAAGAGCGCCGCGAAGAAGCGTTGCAGGCGCAAGCAGCGGCCGCCGCGCAGTAAGGACTATCCCTCGGCGTGCGGCGTGCACGCCACATTCTCCCGCCAGAAACGCGAACGCGTCCTACACTGGTTGCAGACAACGCATCCGCGTCGCGAGATGCGCACTGGCGGGAGAACACGATGAAAAGCAAGACAACGCGGCTTTTGAGAATCCTGTCGGACATCCGGCACGCGCAGCGCTGCACCGCGATGCGCGCCGCCCGGGCCGCGGCCGAAGCCGACGCGGTGCTCGCGGAGCGCGACGAGCCGGCGCAGGACGAACGCGACGACGCCGAATCCGACGACGCAACCGCCACGCCCCGCTCCCGTATCGGCTCACCTCACTGACACCGCGCGGCGCCTGCCGCGCCGCACACCAGCCTGCGCGCGCCTACGCCGCCGCGCCGCGCCATCGCGCGATCCACGTTCCCGAACCCGCCACCGCCATCATCAGCCCGACCGCGCACGCGTCGGCGACGAGGCCCACGCCGACGTGCCGCAGATCGGCGCTATGCACGACCGGGTGCAGCAGCGAATCGATCACGAGCGAGATCGCCGCGCCCGCGACGAAGCAGATCAGCCCGCGCTGGCCGACCGCCACGACGGGCTGCACGCCCTGCGCGATCCGCGCGATCCAGCCGAAGCGCACGCAATCGGCCATCAGCCACGCGATGGCCGCGAAGCTCACCACGCGCGGCAGCGCGAGATCGCGCTTGAGCACGCCTTCGGGCACCGGCAGCCCCGAGAACAGCTTGTAGCTCGCGCAGCCGAGCACGATCGCGCACGCGAGCCCGGTCGCCGCGGCGCCCCAGCGACCGAGTGCGACGTGCCGGTAGAACGGCTGGCAGCGTGCGAGCACGCCGGCGACGAACATCAGTTGCCACGCGAACGGGTTGAAGCTCCAGCGGAAGCCGTCGGTGTCCAGCAGTTCCGGGCCGAGCCAGCCCGCGGCGAGCCACGACGCGGCGCTGATCGCGACGAGCAGCCACGGATGGCGCCGCGCGAACGGCACCAGCACCGGCGACGCGAGCGCGAACAGCACGTACATCGGCAGCACCGACGCGAGATACGGCTGGCGCTGGAACGTCAACAGTTCGGCGAGACCCGTGAGCGGCGACGCGAGCATCACGCTGACGTCGTCGAGCGCGAGGTTCGGCGCGTCGATGCCGAAGTGATCGAGCACGGCCGACACGACGAGCATCAGCGTCGACGTCGCGAGAAACGCGCGGTAGATCTGCATCGCGCGCCGCACGAACCGCTGCTGCGCGGCGCGCGCGCCGTGTCGCTCGGCGATCGCGCCATACGCGCTCGCGGTCGCGAAGCCGCCGAGGAACACGAACACCTCGGCCGCATCGCACAGCGCGAACGCGTGCAGCGTCATGCGCGACAGCACGCTCGCGCCGATGTGATCGACGACGATCATCAACAGCACGAGCCCGCGAAAGAAGTCGACTTCGATCAGACGGCCGCTGCGCGACGGCTGCACCATGGCGGAACGCGGCGGGCTCAACGACATGAGCGCACCTGCACGACGGCGGTGCGGCACGCACCGGGGAAAGGATCGGGAGAGAGACGGCGAGCGCGATCAGCGGCGATACGCGTATGCCCGCATCGCGCCAACCCGGCTGGCCAGGCACGGAGATGACCGTTCATTGAAAAGCTGCATACGAAGGGAAGTCGGTCAGGCCAGTCTAGTAGCCGATCAGGGGAGACCCTAAGTAACAAAGTGCAACCGAATCTTCTGTTCGATTACAAGCGCGAGCGTTGCGCGGCGAAGCAGACAGCACCGCCAGATTCGCGTCAGCGCGTCGCCAGTTGGCGGTCAGGATCGAGGGATTCGGCGGGAGTGAGCGGAAGTCGGCAGCGCGACGCGCGGTATTCGACGCTCGGATGAAGCGCGCTGCGCGGCACGTTGCGCACGGCCGGCGCATCGCGACGAGGCGGTCATCCGCGCGCGGGCAAGCGCCGCATCAGCATCGCGCTGCGCCATGCGGTCAGCGCGACGGCGACCCAGATCGGCCCGTACGTCGCGAGCTGCGCGACGCTCAGCGTTTCGCCGAGCAGCAGCAGCGACACCACGACGAGCAGCACAGGCTCGACGTAGCCGAGAATCCCGAACAGCGCCATCGGCAGCATCCGGCTCGCCTTCAGGTAGCTCGCGAGCGCGAGCGTGCTGAGGATGCCGAGCCCCGGCAGCAGCGCGGCCCACAGCAGCGGCTGGCCGGCGACCTGCGTCGCGCTCGTCGCGACCATCGCGAACGCGATCGGGCACAGCAGCACGATCTCGACCGCGAAGGCAGCCAGCGAATCGGCGTTGATCCGCCGGCGCAGCACGAAATACGGCGGATAGCCGAGCGCGACGACCAGCGTCGGCCACGCGAACGCGCGCGTCGCCCACACCTCGTGCGCGACGCCGAGCGCCGCGCACGCGACCGCCGCCCATTGCAGCGGGTCGAGCCGTTCGTGATAGTAGAAGCGGCCGACGAGCACCATCGTCAGCGGCAGCAGGAAATAGCCGAGCGACACTTCGAGCATGCGGCCGTGCAGCGGCGCCCACAGGAACAGCCACAGCTGCACGCCGAGCAGCGCCGCGCTCGCCGGCAGCGCGATCAGCAGGCGCCAGTCGCGCGCGCTGCGCCGCGCCAGCTCGACGAGCGCCGGCCAGCGGCCGCGCAGCGCGATCAGCGCGAGCGCGCCCGGCGCGGTCCACACGATGCGCCACGCGAAGATGTCGAGCCCGGTGAGCGGCGCGAGCAGTTTCGCGTAAGCCGACATCAGCGCGAACAGCGTCGACGCCATCACCGACAGCGTGAGACCGCGCCCGGCTTCCGGATACCCCGTCATGATCGTTTTGTGCCTTTTTTACTGCTGCTGGAAGCGTTCGAAGCGCTTCTCGGTCCGGCGTTCCTCGAACGTCACCTCGGTCACGCGCGCGGCGGGCGGCCCGTGACGCAGCCACGCGAGCATCCGGTCGATCTGCGCGCCGGGGCCCTGGATCATCGCCTCGACGGTGCCGTCCTCCAGATTCGCGACCCAGCCGCGCAGCTTCAGCGCATGCGCCTCGCGCACCGTCGCATGACGAAAGCCGACGCCCTGCACGACGCCGCGCACCCGCACGTAGTAGGTCTCGATCCGTTCGTCCAGTTCATTGCGGCTCATCGCGTCGCCCTCCCGTTGCATTCAAGCCCGGCATTGTAGTCGCGTCGGCCGCTTCGCACACGCGCCGGCCGGGCGTCGCCGCGCACGCCGACCACGTACAATCTCGCCGATGCCCAACCGCCGCGCCGCCCGCGCGGCCCTGAAGGAAACGCATGACTGATACCTCCCGCGATCTCGTTCTCGTCACCGGCGCATCCGGTTTCGTCGGCTCGGCCGTCGCGCGCATCGCGCAGCAGAAAGGCTATGCGGTGCGCGTGCTCGTGCGCCCCACCAGCCCGCGCACGAACGTCGCGGATCTCGATGCCGAGATCGTCACCGGCGACATGCGCGACGAGGCGTCGATGCGCGCCGCGCTGCGCGGCGTGCGCTACCTGCTGCACGTCGCGGCCGACTACCGGCTGTGGGCACCCGACCCCGACGAGATCGAGCGCGCGAACCTCGAAGGCGCGGTCGCGACGATGCGCGCGGCCCGCGCCGAAGGCGTCGAGCGGATCGTCTACACGAGCAGCGTCGCGACGCTGAAGGTGACGAGCGCCGGCGATCCGTCCGACGAGAACCGGCCGCTCACGGCCGAGCAGGCGATCGGCGTCTACAAGCGCAGCAAGGTGCTCGCGGAGCGCGCGGTCGAACGGATGATCGCCGACGAAGGGCTGCCGGCCGTGATCGTCAATCCGTCGACGCCGATCGGCCCGCGCGACGTGAAGCCGACGCCGACCGGCCGCATCATCGTCGAGGCCGCGCTCGGCAAGATTCCTGCGTTCGTCGATACGGGGCTGAACCTCGTGCACGTCGACGACGTCGCGCACGGCCACTTCCTCGCGCTCGAGCGCGGCCGGATCGGCGAGCGCTACATCCTCGGCGGCGAGAACCTGCCGCTGCAGCAGATGCTCGCGGACATCGCGCAGATGACCGGCCGCAAGGCGCCGACGATCGCGCTGCCGCGCTGGCCGCTGTACCCGCTCGCGGTCGGCGCCGAAGCGGTCGCAAAGTTCACGAAGAAGGAGCCGTTCGTCACCGTCGACGGGCTGCGGATGTCGAAGAACAAGATGTATTTCACGTCCGCGAAGGCCGAGCGCGAACTCGGCTACCGTGCGCGCCCGTATCGCGAAGGGCTGCGCGATGCACTGGACTGGTTCGGCTCGGCGGGCTACCTCAAGTAACACAAAGCGGCGCCCCTCGCGCCGCTTTGCGCACTTTGTTACACGTCGCGCGCGGACCGGCATCGGCGCAGCGGTTAAAATCGCGGGTCTTACGCAGAGAAGACACGCATGAACCTGAACGATCAGATCGCTTCGCTCGCCACGGGCGTCGATCAGCTCCTCCACGATCACCACGCCGCGCAGCAGGCGGCACGCAGCGCGGAAGCGTTCGCGCGCGCCGCGGCAGCGGAAGCCCGGGCCGCGGCCGAGCGTCACGCGGCGGCGGAAGCCGAAGCGCAGGCCGCCGCGCAGCGCCACACGGCCGCGGCCGCCGATGCCGAAGCCGCGCAGCGGCGCCATGCCGACGCCACCGCCGCCGCCGAAGCGGCCGCCCAACGTCATACGGATGCCGCCACGCAAGCCGAAGCCGCGTCGCAACGCCATGCGGAAGCCACCGCGCTGACCGAAGCGCTCGCGCAACGTCACGCGGATGCCGAAGCCGCGTCGCAGCGCCACGCGGCGGCGATCGCCGAAGCCGAGGCCGCCGCGCAGCGTCATCACGCCGCCGCGACCGAAGCCGACGCGGCCGCGCAACGCCATGCCGCGGCAACCGCCGAAGCCGAAGCCGCCGCGAAGCGCCATGCGGAAGCGACCGCCGAAGCCGAGGCCGCCGCGCAGCGCCACATGGCCGCGATCGCCGAGGCCGAGGCGCTCGCCCAGCGTCACACGCAGGCGCTCGCCGACACGCAGGCCGCCGCCCGGCGTCACGCCGAAGCCACCGCGGAGGCGGAAGCCATCACGCAGCATCACGCCGAAGCGATTGCCCAGGCCGAAGCCGCCGCGCAACGCCATGCCGAAGCAACCGCCGAAGCCGAAGCCATCACGCAGCGCCATACCGAAGCGATCGCCCAGGCCGAAGCGGCCGCGCAGCACCACGCGAAGGCCATTGCCGACGCCGAAGCGCTCGTCGAGGCCGTCGTCAAGGAAGCCGCGACGAGTGCGGTCGCAGCCACGGCGGTGACGGTCGAAGCCGTCGAGCCGGCACCGGCGGACACGCCGACGACGGAGCCGGCCGTACACGCAACCGCACCGGTCGAGGCCGACGCTGCCGAGGCGTCGACTGCGGCCGTCGAGGCCGAAACCGCGATCGTCCCGGCGGCGCAAGCCGACTCCGCGGTTGCAACCGACACCGCTGCCGCACCGGCCGACAAGGCGACGCTGCACGTCGCGCGCCCGTCCCAGAACGAACTCACGCTGACCATCAACGGCCAGTCGATCACGCTGCATCCGGAACAACTGGGCCAACTGATCGAGGAACTCGCGCACGCGCGTGCGTCGATGCAGCCGGAGCCGCCGCCCGGCATCCCGGCCGGCTGGCGTTTCGTGACGACGAAGAACCCGATGATGGCCGTGCAGAAGCAGTCGAACGGCGACCGCCTGCTGGTCGCCCGCCACACGGGCTACGGCTGGGTGCCGTTTACGTTCTCGCCGGACGTCGTGGTTCAGATGTACATGATGCTGACGCAGCGGTAAGCGCCGGCATCGGCACACGACACAGCCGAAAACGAAACAGCCCGACCGGTTCGCACCGATCGGGCTGTTTGCTTTCCGGCTGCCGGGAGGCATGCCTCCCGGGGCACACTCGGCGTCAGCGATCCACCGGCGCCTGCACGCGCGCCTTCCACTGCCCGCCCTTGCCGCGCCAGTAACGCCACGCGGACGCGAACGTCGCGCCCACATAGAACAGCGCGACGAGCGGCAGCGCGGGCGCCCACAGCGGCGAGCGCCGGTAGTAGCGCAGCATCGGCGCATACGCGGCGCACATCGACGCCCATGCGAGCCAGGCCGGCCACGCACGCGCGCCGTAGGCGAGCGCAGCGACGGGCGGCACCAGATAGATGATCGTCATCCCGAGCAGCGTGCCGGCCAGCAGCAGCGGCGAATAGTGCAGTTGCGTGAACGCGGTGCGCGCGATCATGTTCCAGATGTCGCGCCAGCTGTCGTACGGGCGCAGCGACACGCTGCGATCGGCGAGATCGAGCCGGATCGGATGGCGGCCGCTGCCGCGATGCTTGATCTGCGCGGCGAGGCTGCAGTCGTCGATCAGCGCGCCGCGAATCGATTCGATGCCGCCCGCTTCTTCCAGCGCCGTGCGCTTCACGAGCATGCAGCCGCCCGCGGCGCCGGCCGTCCGGTTGCGCGGGTTGTTGATCCACGAGAACGGATACAGCTTCGCGAAGAAGAACACGAACGCCGGAATCAGCGCCTTTTCCCAGAACGAGTCGCAGCGCAGCCGCACCATCAGCGATACGAGATCGCGATGCTCGGCCTGTGCACGCGTGACGAGCTGCGCGACGGCGTCGGGCGGATGGCCGATGTCGGCATCCGTCAGCAGCAGGTAATCGGCCGGCAGGCCGAGCGTCCGCACCGCCGCGATCCCCTGCGACTGCGCCCACACCTTGCCGGACCAGCCGGCCGGCAACGGCTTCGCGCTCAGCACCGTCAGCCGGTCGGCACGGTTGATCGCGAGCGCGGCCGCGCGGGCCGCGTCGGCGGTACCGTCGTCGCTGTGGTCGTCGACGATGATCAGATGGAAGTCGCCCGGATAGTCCTGCTCGAGCAGCGAAGTCGCCGCACGGGCGATCACGTCGGCTTCGTTGCGCGCCGGCACGACCGCCACGACGGCCGGCCAGCCGGCCTCGGCCGCCGCGCCGCGGGCTTCCGGCGGCAGCGGCCGCGCGGGCTGCGCGCGCCAGAAGCCACCGCGCGCGACGAGCAACACGATCCAGATCACCAGCGACAGGCCGGACACGAGGAAAGCGATCGCCAGCATCATCGGCCTGCCTCCTGCCGGGCGCCGGCGGGTTCGGCATAAATAGGGGTCGGGAACAAAACACCCGAAACCCCACGAGCGGAAGGGCAATACGCGTAAGAATCGACGGTCATCGAAGGGCCTTGAAATGAGCGCGATGGCGGGCAGCCGGAGCGGCCGCCGGCGAAACCGCGCAGTTTACCGGGTTCCGCGCGCGCCAGCGCCGACGCGGCTCTCCCACAATTGCAACGGTGCCGACACAGCACCAAAGCACGGACGGCCCGATAGGGTTAAAATGCGCGATTAATTCGGGGTTCCGGGGCCTGGCCGGCCGGTTCGTTCCTGCCTTCATAACATCAAGCCGGGGCGAGCAAGCGCGTGCCAGCGCCTCGAACCCCGGCGTCTGTCGTCGGAGTTCGCTCACCTATGCGAGTCATCCTTGCCCAGCCCCGCGGCTTTTGTGCGGGGGTTGTCCGTGCGATCGAGATCGTCGATCGCGCGCTGCAACAGCACGGTGCGCCGGTCTATGTGCGTCACGAGATCGTGCATAACCGGCATGTCGTCGAAAATCTGCGTAATAAAGGGGCACGATTCGTTGAGGAACTCGACGAGGTGCCGCACGGCGCTGTCGCGATCTTCAGCGCGCACGGTGTCGCCCAGACGGTCGAGCGCGACGCGCAGACGCGCGGGCTCGACGTGCTCGACGCGACCTGCCCGCTCGTCACGAAAGTGCACGTGCAGGGGCGCCAGTACGTCGCGGCGGGCCGCCGGCTGATCCTGATCGGCCACGCGGGCCACCCGGAAGTCGAGGGCACGATCGGCCAGATTCCGGCCGAGGTGATCCTCGTGCAGAGCGAAGCAGAAGTCGATACGCTGACGTTGCCCGTCGATACGCCGGTCGCGTACATCACGCAGACCACGCTGTCGGTCGACGACACGCGCGGCATCATCGAAGCGCTGCAGCGCCGGTTCACCGACATCGTCGGCCCGGATACGCGCGACATCTGCTATGCCACGCAGAATCGCCAGGCCGCCGTGCGCGAGCTGAGCGAACAGGTTGACGTGCTGCTCGTCGTCGGTGCGACGAACAGCTCGAACTCGAACCGCCTGCGCGAGATCGGCACCGAAAGCGGTGTGCCGAGCTATCTCGTCGCCGACGGCTCGGAAGTGAAGGCCGAATGGTTCGCGGGCGTGCAGACGGTCGGCCTGACCGCCGGCGCGTCGGCGCCCGAAGAAATGGTCGAGGATGTAATCGGCGCGCTGCGCGCGCTGGGGCCCGTCGATGTCGCGACGATGGCGGGCCGTGAAGAAAAAGTCGAATTCAAGTTGCCGGCGAAGCTCACGCAAGCTGTCGCCCGCGAAGTTTAAGGAGGACATCCCTTGTCTATTCCGCTGCTCCAGCAAGTCCGTGTCGGCGCCTACATCGTGCGCCAGCACCTGTCCGGCAACAAACGCTATCCGCTCGCGCTGATGCTCGAGCCGCTGTTCCGCTGCAACCTCGCGTGCAACGGCTGCGGCAAGATCGATTATCCGGACCCGATCCTGAACCAGCGCCTGTCCGTCGAGGAATGCCTGCAGGCCGTCGACGAGTGCGGCGCGCCCGTCGTGTCGATCGCCGGCGGCGAGCCGCTGCTCCACAAGGATATGCCGGAAATCGTCAAGGGCATCATGAAGCGCAAGAAGTTCGTGTACCTGTGCACGAACGCGCTGCTGATGGAAAAGAAGATGGACGACTACCAGCCGAGCCCGTATTTCGTCTGGTCGGTCCACCTCGACGGCGACAAGGAAGCGCACGATCACTCGGTGTCGCAGGAAGGCGTGTACGACAAGGCCGTCGCGGCGATCAAGGAAGCGAAGCGCCGCGGCTTCCGCGTGAACATCAACTGCACGCTGTTCAACGATGCGGTGCCGGAGCGCGTCGCGAAGTTCTTCGACACGCTGGGCCCGATCGGCGTCGACGGCATCACCGTGTCGCCGGGCTACGCGTACGAGCGCGCGCCGGATCAGCAGCACTTCCTGAACCGCGACAAGACGAAGAACCTGTTCCGCGAAATCCTGAAGCGCGGCGAAGGCGGCAAGCGCTGGTCGTTCAGCCAGTCGTCGCTGTTCCTCGACTTCCTGGCCGGCAACCAGACGTACAAGTGCACGCCGTGGGGCAACCCGGCGCGTACGGTGTTCGGCTGGCAGAAGCCGTGCTACCTGGTCGGCGAAGGTTACGTGAAGACCTTCAAGGAACTGATGGAAGACACGAACTGGGACAACTACGGTGTCGGCAACTACGAGAAGTGCGCGGACTGCATGGTCCACTGCGGCTTCGAGGCGACCGCCGTGATGGACACGATGGCGCATCCGCTGAAGGCGTTCGCCGTGAGCCGCAAGGGCATCAAGACCGACGGCCCGTTCGCACCGGACATTCCGATCGACAAGCAGCGTCCGGCCGAGTACGTGTTCTCGCGCCACGTCGAGATCAAGCTCGAGGAAATCCAGCGCGCCGGCAAGGGCAAGCTGCAGAAGCCGGCGAAACCGGCAGCCGCCGCTTAAGCGCGTTTCGCCACGCGGGGGCCTTGCCTCCGCGCCGGCGGGAAAAAAGAAGCGCCACGGAGCCTGCTCCGTGGCGCTTTTGTTTTGGGCCGAGGTGTCGAGTCGCGTTCCGCCGTCGCCCTATGGCCACGACAGGCCGCGACAGCCGTGCAATCGCTGCTTCGGCGATTAACGGCGGGCGCGCCGGTGCGGCCGGCCCTGTCTCCTCCAGACTCCCGGCAAAACCAATGCGAGACGCTACGCGGCCAGCGATTCGGCCGCGTGCATGCGGATCTTCTCCGCCGCGCCCGCGACGAGCGCCGGCTGGCCGCTCGACGCGAACGCGCAGACGTGCTCCCACAGCTCGGCCAGCCGACGCCGCGTGAGCGTCGTGACGCACGCGTCGTTCGCCGCGAGCACATGCTCGAGCACCGCGCATTCGTCGTCGTGCAGCGTCCATGCACCGCCTTGCGCCGCACGTGCCACGCCCGCGTCGAGCGCGCGCTCCGCGTCGACGCACAGGTCGATGTCGGCATCCGCGCACACCGCATCGTCGAGCGCCAGGAACACCAGGTAGACGCTCGTGCGCAACCGCATCAGCAGCGCCTCGTTGCCATGCCCGCCGCGCAGCGCGACGAGCGCCATGTGGCATTTCAGCGAGATGTCGCGTGCATGCACCGGCGGCAGCGGCAGCAACCACTCGCGGGTCAGCGGCACGTGGCGGCGGTGCTTCCGGGAGCCCTTCATGACCGGCTCCCGCTTGCGGGCGCATCGCTCGCCGCGAGGGCCGGCCATGCGGTACGGCACGCAACGGCAGCACGGTACGCAAGGCGGCGGTGTTTCGCGCGACGTCGCGCGCCGCGCGCATCGTCCCGCCGCTGCAACGCTCGCGCGGCCGGCAGCCGGCGCAGCGCCGGCGCGCGCACGACGCAGGCAAATCGGATCGGGCAAGCCATGCTCGTCTCCTGCATCAGAACGTGTTCTCGCCCTTCAGGTAGTACGCGGTCTTCACGAAGAACGCCTTGACCGGATGGCCGCCCTGCGCGTCGCGTGCGGCGCGCGCCTCCATCTCGGCCCGCTCTTCGCGCGACCGGTCCGGCACCGGATTGCGGACACGTTCGAGCGCACGCTGCATCGCGAGCGGATAGTTCTGGTTGCCGGCCGACGTCGCGCGATAGCCTGCGCGCGTCATCTGCATCAGTTGCGCGTTGGTCTCGGCACGCGCCGCCGACCAGCTCGACAGCGAGGCATTCGATGCCCCATCGGAAACGGCCGACTGCGCAAAGCTGACGGCGGGCAACGCAACGAGTGCGCAGGAAAGTACAGCAACGGGAACGAGGGATCGCATAGTGGCCTCCAGGTGGTTGTCCCCGCATCGATCGTGTTCGACGATGCGTTGAAAGCATCGTATGTCGCGCTGCATGCCGCTTGAATAGCCGATTCCGCAATTGATATTTTCGGCTTCGGAATTCGGTGCGCGAATCACGTCATGCGCGAATCCCGCCCAATCGGAATTTCCTTATTTCATTCAATGCCCTGATCGCATTTGTTCAGACGATCCGAAGCCGTGCACACAGCGCTTTTTCAATTTCCGAAATGACGTGTTGCCGATGCGATCGCAGCGGGCGCACCTTCCGGCAAGGCTTCCGGCGTGATATCGCGCGTGCGGATACCCGCGGATATCTCAAACCGCGGCGTTGCCGGATCGAACGGTTCTCGTGATTCAGGACAAGCATCGCATCCGGATTGCCGGATAGCGACACGACGTGCGCGGCAAGGACGCGCGATAATCACGCATCGGCCGTTTCGCACGGCACCTCATGCATTCCCATTTTTATCGAGTCCTTCCATGGCTGCCCTCGACACCACCGCCATCCACAGTTGGCATGCGCACGTCTATTTCGACGCGGCCAGCCGCGACGCCGCGTGGGCGTTTCGCCAGGTCGTCGACGAACGGTTCGGCGCAATCGTCGAACTCGGCCGCTTTCACGAACGCCTCGTCGGCCCGCACCCGGCGTGGTCGTACCAGATCGCATTCGACACCGCGCGCTTCGACGAAATCGTGCCGTGGCTCGTGCTGAACCACGGCGCGCTGGATATCTTCCTGCATCCGAATACGGGCGACGAACTGCGCGACCATCGCGATTGCGCAGTGTGGATCGGGAAGTCGTACGCGCTGAATCTCGACGCGCTGGCCGGATAACGGCCGAAAATCGGCCGAAGATCGGTCGATAAGCGCCGCCTTCGCCGCGGCGGCATCCACGTTTCGGGTCGACGTGAAACGTCCCGCGACGGCGCGCTCATACAGTGGGTTCCATTATCGACACTTCCGGAACCCGCCATGACACACCCCGATGCCAATGCCCGGCACATTTACGAAGGCTGGCACGCGGCCGTCGTCGCGCGCGACGTCGATGCGCTGATGGCGCTGTATACCGACGACGCGGTGCTCGAAACGCCGCTGATCGTCGTCACGCTGCCCGGTCACGGCTCAGGCGTGCTGCACGGCAAGGCCGCGATCGGCGCGTTCTTCGCGGCCGGCCTGCGCAATCCGGGCAACCGGCTCGGGCGCTGGTACCGCACCGGGTTGTTCTTCTCGAACGGCCGCCAGCTCACGTGGGAATATCCGCGCGCGACACCGGAAGGCGACCAGGTCGATCTCGTCGAAGTAATGGACCTGCGCGACGGACTGATCGCGCATCATCGCGTGTACTGGGGATGGGTCGGCTTTCTCGCGCTGCGGGCCGCCGCGCCGGCGCCCGACCACGCATGACGGCCGCCGTGCCGAACCGTGCCGCGGCCCGCCGCGTGCTCGCCGCGACCTGCGTGAGCTACACGCTCGTGCTGCTCGACGCGTCCATCGTCAACGTCGCGTTCACCGATATCGCCCACACGTTCGGCAGCCGCATAGCCGGCCTGCAGTGGATCGTGAATGCGTACACGCTCGCGTTCGCGAGCCTGCTGATGACGGGCGGCACGCTCGGCGACCGGCTGGGCGATCGCACCGTCTATGTCGCGGGGCTCTCGATCTTCGTCGCCGCATCCGCGCTGTGCGGCATCGCGCCGAGCCTCCCGGCGCTCGCGATCGCCCGCGCGCTGCAAGGTGTCGGCAGCGCGATGCTGGTGCCCTGCTCGCTCGCGCTGCTCAACCGCGCGTTCCCCGAGCCGGCCGCGCGCGCATCGGCAATCAGCCTGTGGATGGGCTGCGGCGGCATCGCGATGGCGTCGGGCCCGCTGATCGGCGGCCTGCTGATCCACCTGTCCGGGTGGCGCAGCCTCTTCTTCGTGAACCTGCCGCTCGGGCTTGCCGGCATCTGGCTCGCCCGCACGGTCACGCGCGCCGCCGGCGACGCGTCGCGACATTTCGACTGGAGCGGCCAGGCCGCGGCCATCGTCGCGATCGCCACGCTGATCGGCACGCTGATCGAAGGCCCGTCGCTCGGCTGGCGCTCGGCGCCGATCGTCGGCGGCGCGGCGACGAGCGCCGTCGCGTGGGTCGCGTTCATCGCGATCGAAGCGCGGCGCCGCGAACCGATGCTGCCGCTCGCGTTCTTCCGCAACCGGCTGTTCGCCGGATCGACGTTCGTGTCGATGGCATCGGCGTTCGTGTTCTACGGCTTGCTGTTCGTCCTCAGCCTGTTCTATCGGCAGATCCGCGGCGCGAGCCCGCTCGACACCGGGCTCGCGTTCCTGCCGATGACGGCGATGGTCGCGCTCGGCGGACTGTGCTCGGGCAGGCTCGTTGCACGCTTCGGTGCGCGCGGTTCGATGTGCGCCGCGTTCGCGCTCTATGCGGCCGGCGCGCTCGGGATGACGGGCATCGGTGCGGCGACACCGGCGTGGCTCGCCGTCGCGCCGATGCTCGCGATCGGCTTTGCATCGGGATTCATCTCGCCGGCCGCGACGTCGCCGGCGCTCGGGACGGTCGACCGCCGCCGCGCGGGCGTGGCGGCGGCCGCGCTAAACGCGGCGCGGCAGAGCGGGTCGGCGCTCGGTGTCGCGATCTTCGGCGCGTGCATCGCGACCGTGCAGCCGTTTCCGGTGGCGATGCGGGTGACGTTGCTGGCCGCCGTGGCGATATCCGCGTCTGCGATGCCGATGTGGTGGATCGCGACAAGGACAGGCAAGGCACCGAAAGTCGGCGCTCGCACGGCCGGGATTCGTGTCGCGGAAGGCGAGTAGTTCACTCGCCCGACGCGACAGCGTGTCACGACGAACAGCGCCGCGCGCCGGCGGATCTTCCTGGACACGCCCCCGGGTTCATCGCGATACGTCGACTTCCGCGTTGCGAACACGACGACCTCGCGTGCCGGTGCGCCGACATGCGTCGGCCCGATGCCGGTACGATCGTCGATCAGCGACCGGTCGACACGGCGGCGGCTGACGCCGCCGTCCGCTCACGCAACGTACATCGCGACACTGACGAACTGGCACAGGCTGCCGGCCAGCACGAACAGATGCCAGATACCGTGCCCGTGGCGGATGCGTTCGTCGTTGATGAAGAAGTAGATACCCGCGCTGTAGATGAGGCCGCCGGCCACGAGCCATGCGGTGCCGACCGGCGGCAGCGCGTGGATCAGCGGACGTACCGCGACGAGCGCGAGCCAGCCCATCGCCACGTACAGGATCATCGACAGCATGCGCGTGCGCCGCCCGAGCGTCAGTTCCTGCACGATGCCGAACACGGCCAGCCCCCAGCTCACGCCGAACAGCGACCAGCCCCACGGGCCGCGCAGCGTGACCAGCGTGAACGGCGTATAGCTGCCGGCGATCAGCAGGTAGATCGCCGAGTGGTCGCACTTCTGCAGAATGGCCTTCAGGCGCGGGCTACGCACGCTGTGGTACAGCGTCGAGATCGCGTAGAGCACGCAGAGCATCGCGCCGTACACGCTGAAACTCACCACCTTGTAGGCGTCGCCTTCGAGCGCGCCCATCGTCACCAGTGTTACCAGCCCTGCCACCGATAGCACCGCGCCGACGAGATGGGTAATGCTGTTGAAACGCTCACCGGCATGCACGACGGGCTCCTCCTGTGCGGGTTCATCGGGGTGAATGGTTCACATGATACCGGCCGGGAAACGAAGCCGGGTTGCAGGCAGATCAAGCCCGGCACTCGGACGGCGCCGCGGCGCCGCGCGCCCGGCGCGTCACGCTCGCCGCCGCATGGCGAACCGGCGCATCCCGCCGGGCAGCCCATCCACCCTCCACCAGCCGTCAACCGTCGCTGTCTGCCGGCGGCGCCCACTCGGCCACGAGCTTCAGCAGGCCGGGAAAGCGCAGATCGAGATCTTCCGTGCGCACGCGGCTGCGCCGCTCGAGCCCGTATTGACGCTGGCGCAGCACGCCCGCGTCGCGTAACGCCTTGAAGTGATGGGTGAGCGACGATTTCGGGCGATCGAAGCCGAACCAGCCGCAAGGATGGTCGTAAGCCTCGGATTCCAGCATCAGTTTCCGCACGATCGTCAGTCGCAACGGATCGGCCAGCGCGCCAAGAATGGTTTCGAGCCGAAGCTCGGCCACGTCCGGCTCCGGCAGCGGATCGGGCAAATCCGCAGGCGCCGGCGCGAGGCCGGCCGCCCGTTCAGGGTGGGTTCGTTTCATGTCCGCAAGCATATCACCCTGTACGAGTTTTTTCGAACTAAGCTATAGTTCGAAAAAACTCGTACAAGGAGCGCATTCATGTCCGACACCGCCGCCCCCCAATCGCGACCCGCGGGCTCGCGTTCCGTGCCCCGCATGGCACACGCCGCCTGGATGGTCACCGCCGTGTTCATGCTGTCCAACTCGCCGACGCCGCTGTACGTGTCCTGGCAGCGCGCACTCGGTTTCTCGTCCGGCACGCTGACCGTCATCTTCGCGCTCTACATCGCCGGCCTGCTGGGTACGCTGCTCGTCGCCGGCCAGCTTTCGGACCGTTACGGGCGCAAGCCGGTCCTGCTGCCCGGCCTCGCCGCGGCGCTGATCGCGTGCGCGTTGTTCGCGACCGCGTCGTCCGTCGCCATGCTCGCGGTCGCCCGCTTGCTGACGGGCATCGCGGTCGGCGTGATCGTGTCGGCTGGCATGGCGTCGGTGATCGATCTCGCGGGCACCGAGCGCCGCAAGGCCGCGCTGCTCGCGTCGGTCGCCATGGTGCTCGGCGCGGGGCTCGGGCCGTTGCTCGCCGGGATTGCCGCGCAAACCGCCGCGCATCCGGTCGCCCTCGTCTTCGGCGTCGAGTTCGTGATCCTGCTGAGCGCGTTGGCCGTCGCGCTGCGGCTGCCGCGCAACCAGCCCGTGCAGGCGCCAGGCGACGCGCCGCCGCTACGTCTGCCGTCCGTGCCGGTTCACAACCGGCGCCATGTCGCCAGCGGTGTCGCCGTGTTCGGGCCGGGCATCACCGCAACCTCCTTCGTGCTTGCGTTGGGTCCGTCGTTGCTGGCACGCCTGCTTCACGTGCGCAGCCCGCTGCTCGCGGGCGGCATGGCCTGCGCGATGTTCATCGCCGCTACCGGTGTCCAGTTCGTCGCGCGGCGCGGATCGATCCGCGCGACGTTCGTTGCCGGCTCGGTCGCCACCACGCTGTCGATGATGATGCTGTGCATCGCCGTGCATGCGTCGTCGGCTGCCGTCCTCGTCGCGGCGGCGCTCTTCGCGGGCGCGGGACAAGGCCTCGGGCAGCTCGGCGGCCTGACGCTGATCGGCCTGCACGTACCTGACGCGCGGCGCGCCGAGGCGAACGCCGTCATGAACATCGGAGGCTACCTCCCGGCGGGACTGATGCCCGTGATGACCGGGTACGCGATCGACCGCATCGGCTTCACGGCAGGCGCGACCGGTTTCGCCGTCGCCTTGACGCTGATCGCGCTCGCCGCGGGGGCCGCCGCGGTGCTTGCGCTCCGTCACGACAACGACTGACGGCCGCACGCGACGGCATGCGTTGCACGAGCCGGTCGCCTTGCGGCGACATGAAAAAAGGCGTCATGGCTTTCACGCCATGACGCCTTTTCGTTCTTTCCTGCCGTTTCAACCGCTCAACAGCACTTCCCTGCTCCCGACCCGTACCGCGCATTCTGACGCTCGCGGAAAAATTCCTCGTACGTCATCGGCTCGCGGTCCGGATGGGTCTCGCGCATGTGCGCGACGTAGGTGTCGTAGTCGGGCAGGCCGACCATCAGCCGCAACGCCTGCCCGAGGTAACGCCCCGCGCTGCGCAGGTCGCTGCCAAGATCGCTGAACATCGCGGCCTCCCCTTAACGTCCGCTGCCGAGCGCCTGCGCGGCCGGCATCGCTTCGTACGGCGTCTCGCGCACGGTCGGCTTCGACTCGCGGCGCGCGCGCAGCACGGCGAGCACGCCGTACACCGCGATCGCCACGACGACGAAGATGAACAGCCCGGCCAGCGCCGCGTCGATGTAGTCGTTGAAGATGATCCGCTTCATCTGCGCGATCGACTTCGCCGGCGCGAGCACCTTGCCTTCGTCCACCGCGGCCTGCAGCTTCGCGGCGTGCGCGAGGAAGCTGACCTTCGGGTTCGCGTCGAAAATCTTCTGCCAGCCGGCGGTCAGCGTGCAGATCAGCAGCCACACGGTCGGCACGATCGTCACCCACGCATAACGCTCGCGCTTCATCTTGAACAGCACGACGGTGCCGAGCACCAGCGCGATCGCGGCCAGCATCTGGTTCGAGATGCCGAACAGCGGCCACAGCGTGTTGATGCCGCCGAGCGGATCGACCACGCCCTGGTACAGGAAGTAGCCCCACGCGGCCACGCACAGCGCGGTGGCGACCAGGTTCGCGGGCAGCGACTCGGTGCGCTTGAGCGCCGGGTGGAACGTGCCGAGCAGGTCCTGCAGCATGAAGCGGCCCGCACGCGTGCCGGCGTCGACGGCCGTCAGGATGAACAGCGCCTCGAACAGGATTGCGAAGTGATACCAGAACGCCATCATCGCTTCGCCGCCGATCACCTGGTGCAGGATGTGCGCCATGCCGACGGCCAGCGTCGGCGCGCCGCCCGCGCGCGCGATGATCGTCGTTTCGCCGACGGCCTTCGCGGTCTGCGTCAGCATGTCCGGCGTCAGCACGAAGCCCCATTGCGTGACGGTGTTCGCGACGGCTTCCGGCGTCGAGCCGAGCACGGCGGCCGGCGCGTTCATCGCGAAGTAGATGCCGGGTTCGATCACGCACGCGGCGACCAGCGCCATGATCGCGACGAACGACTCCATCAGCATCGCGCCGTAACCGATGAAGCGCGCGTTGGTTTCGTTGTCGATCAGCTTCGGCGTCGTGCCCGACGAGATCAGCGCGTGGAAGCCCGACACCGCGCCGCATGCGATCGTGATGAACAGGAACGGGAACAGGTTACCGGCCCACACCGGGCCCGTGCCGTCGACGAACTTCGTCAGCGCGGGCATCTTCAGTTCCGGCGCGACGACCAGGATGCCGATCGCGAGGCCAAGGATCGTGCCGATCTTCAGGAACGTCGACAGGTAGTCGCGCGGCGCGAGCAGCAGCCACACCGGCAGCACCGAGGCGACGAAGCCATAGCCGATCAGGATCCACGTGAGCTGCGTGCCGGTGAACGTGAACCACGCGGCGAGCGTCGGCGAATCGTGCACGTGCTGGCCGAACGCGATCGACGCCATCAGCAGCACGAAGCCGATGATCGACACTTCGCCGATGCGGCCCGGACGGATGTAGCGCGTGTAGACGCCCATGAACAGTGCGATCGGAATCGTCGCGGCGACGGTGAACGTGCCCCACGGCGAATTGGTCAGTGCCTTCACGACGATCAGCGCGAGCACCGCGAGGATGATCACCATGATCAGGAACGCGCCGAACAGCGCGATCACGCCGGGCACCGTGCCGAGCTCCATCTTGACGAGGTCGCCGAGCGAACGGCCGT
>Ga0209147_100246_pt1 | contig 52692 bp, 54 predicted proteins | sample AraplaCol_mLB_r2_FD_184278 | JGI IMG/M metagenome (GOLD analysis project Ga0209147, IMG submission 184278) | Arabidopsis root microbial communities from North Carolina, USA - plate scrape CL_Col_mLB_r2 (SPAdes) (version 2) | ecosystem: Host-associated > Plants > Roots > Endosphere | place: USA... | reverse complement strand
CGACGGGTCGTGCGATCGGCCAGAAGATCGGCGCGGGCCCCGTGCGCGTGATCCAGGATCCGTCGGAAATGGAACGCGTGCAGCCGGGCGACGTGCTGGTGGCCGACATGACCGACCCGAACTGGGAACCGGTGATGAAGCGTGCGGCCGCGATCGTCACGAACCGCGGCGGCCGGACCTGCCACGCGGCGATCATCGCGCGTGAGCTCGGCGTGCCGGCAGTCGTCGGCTGCGGCGATGCGACCGACATCCTGAAGGACGGCGCGCTCGTCACCGTGTCGTGCGCGGAAGGCGACGAAGGCAAGATCTACGACGGCCTGCTCGAGACGGAAGTCACGGAAGTGCAGCGCGGCGAACTGCCGGAAATCCCGGTCAAGATCATGATGAACGTCGGCAACCCGCAGCTCGCGTTCGACTTCTCGCAACTGCCGAACGGCGGCGTGGGTCTTGCGCGTCTCGAGTTCATCATCAACAACAACATCGGCGTTCACCCGAAGGCGATCCTCGAGTACCCGAACATCGACCAGGACCTGAAGAAGGCCGTCGAGAGCGTCGCGCGCGGTCACGCATCGCCGCGTCAGTTCTACGTCGACAAGCTGACGGAAGGTGTCGCGACGATCGCGGCGGCGTTCTATCCGAAGCCCGTGATCGTGCGTCTGTCCGACTTCAAGTCGAACGAGTACAAGAAGCTGATCGGCGGTTCGCGTTACGAGCCGGACGAGGAAAACCCGATGCTGGGTTTCCGCGGCGCATCGCGCTACATCGCCGAAGACTTCGCGCAGGCGTTCGAGATGGAATGCCGTGCACTGAAGCGCGTGCGCGACGAGATGGGCCTGACCAACGTCGAGATCATGGTGCCGTTCGTGCGTACCGTGAAGCAGGCGGAGCGTGTCGTCGGCCTGCTCGAGAAGTTCGGCCTGAAGCGCGGCGAAAACGGCCTGCGCCTCGTGATGATGTGCGAAGTCCCGACCAACGCGATCCTCGCCGAAGAGTTCCTGGAACACTTCGACGGTTTCTCGATCGGCTCGAACGACCTCACGCAGCTCACGCTCGGCCTTGACCGCGATTCGGGCATGGAGCTGCTGGCTGTCGACTTCGACGAACGTGACCCGGCCGTCAAGTTCCTGCTGAAGCGCGCGATCGATACCTGCCGCAAGATGGGCAAGTACGTCGGTATCTGCGGCCAGGGCCCGTCCGATCATCCGGACTTCGCGCAATGGCTGACCGACGAAGGCATCGTGTCGATCTCGCTGAACCCCGACACGATCATCGATACGTGGCAGGCGCTCGCCGCCAACCGGAAGTAACGGTCGGCGATGCCGCTTTGGCGAAAGCGCGGTGTCACCGCGCTTTCGTTGAAGGCAAAATGCAAGGTTCGTGTTATAAACACCCCGGTACGCACCGGGGTGTTTTTATTTGTCGGTACGCAACGTGCCGATCCGGGCGTGCCGGTCGCCTCCGCTCGCGGCAGCGAATATAGTGAGTATCGGGGGCGTTTTTCTGGAGGCCAAAATGATGTCGGGGCATCTGTTCTGGTGGATCGCGGTGGGCGTGCTGGTCGTGGCCGAACTGCTGACGGGCACGTTCTACCTGCTGATGATCGCACTCGGCTTTCTCGCGGGCGGCTTGCTGCAACTGGCTGGTTTCGCGCCGCACGTGCAGTTCGGCGCGGCGGCCGCGGTCGCGATCGTCGCGATGATCACGCTGCGCCGCTCGGGGCTCGGCCGCAAGCAGAAGCGCGACACGTCGACGAATCCCGACGTCAATCTCGACATCGGCTCGACCGTTACGGTCGATGCGTGGCGCGACGGCCGCGCGCGCGTGCAGTATCGCGGCGCCGACTGGGACGTCGAGCTGGCGAACGGCGAGCGCGACGATGTGCACGTGTATCAGGTGAGCGCCGTGCGCGGCAATTGTCTCGTGGTCGTGGCGAAACCCGCGGGCTGATCGTCCGCCGATACAACAAGGAGGGAATATTTCATGGATTCGCTGATCATCTGGGTTGTCCTGCTCGTCATCGCGATCGTGATCGTGTCGAAGACGGTGAAGATCGTGCCGCAGCAGCATGCGTGGGTGCTCGAGCGCTTCGGGCGCTATCACGCGACGCTGTCGCCCGGCCTGAATATCGTGCTGCCGTTCGTCGATCGCATCGCGTATCGGCACGTGCTGAAGGAAATCCCGCTCGACGTGCCGAGCCAGGTCTGTATCACGCGCGACAACACGCAGCTGCAGGTCGACGGCGTGCTGTACTTCCAGGTGACCGATCCGATGAAGGCGTCTTACGGGTCGAGCAACTTCGTGCTCGCGATCACGCAGCTCGCGCAAACGACCTTGCGTTCGGTGGTCGGCAAGCTCGAGCTCGACAAGACGTTCGAGGAGCGCGACTTCATCAACCACAACATCGTGTCGGCGCTCGACCAGGCCGCGGCGAACTGGGGCGTGAAGGTGCTGCGTTACGAGATCAAGGACCTGACGCCGCCGAAGGAAATCCTGCATGCGATGCAGGCGCAGATCACCGCGGAGCGTGAGAAGCGCGCGCTGATCGCCGCATCCGAAGGCCGCAAGCAGGAGCAGATCAACCTCGCGTCGGGCGCGCGCGAAGCGGCGATCCAGAAATCCGAAGGCGAGCGCCAGGCTGCGATCAACCAGGCGCAGGGCGAGGCCGCTGCGATTCTGGCGGTGGCCGAGGCGAACGCGCAGGCGATCCAGAAGATCGCGAACGCGATCCAGTCGCAGGGCGGGATGGATGCGGTGAACCTGAAGGTCGCCGAACAGTATGTCGGAGCGTTCTCGAATCTCGCGAAGCAGGGCAACACGCTGATCGTGCCGTCGAACCTGTCGGATCTCGGCACCGCGATCTCGTCGGCGCTGACGATCGTCAAGAACGCGGGGGCGGCCTCGGGCGGGAAGGCCTGAGTCGGACGTACGCGGTGTGCGAAGGGCGCGCTGCGTGCGATCGGTGTGCGGCGAATCGTCGCGCAGCCGGGGCGCGGATGATGCTCGCGGCACCTTTCTTCAGCCGCCGCAGGCGGTATGGCGTGCCGAAAGCCGCCTCGGCCGCGCCGCCTCAGCCGCCGCCGCGCAGCCGGCATCGGCGATTCACGTAGTCCAAAGCAACACGGCCCGCTTCGAGCGGGCCGTGTCGTTTGCGGGGTGCGTCGCGCGTCAGGTGCCGGCGCGCATGATGCGTGCCTTTTCGCGTTCCCAGTCGCGCTTCTTCTCGGTTTCGCGCTTGTCGTGCAGCTTCTTGCCCTTCGCGAGCGCGATGTCGCACTTCACGCGGCCGCCCTTGTAGTGGAAGTTCAGCGGCACGAGCGTGTAGCCGCGCTGCTCGACCTTGCCGATCAGCTTCTTGATTTCCTCACGGTGCAGCAGCAGCTTGCGCGTGCGAACCGGGTCGGGCTTGATGTGCGTCGAGGCTTCGGGCAGCGGGCTGATATGGGTGCCGATCAGGAAGATCTCGGCGTTCTTCACCACGACGTAGCCTTCCTTGATCTGGCCTCGCCCGGCGCGCAGCGCCTTGACTTCCCAGCCCTCCAGCACGAGCCCCGCCTCGTAGCGTTCCTCGATGTGATAATCGAAGTGCGCTTTCCTGTTGTCGATGATGCTCATGAATGGATTGGGCCAACTCGTTTAAAATCACGATTTTAGCAAAGCGGGGCGAGAATCGCCCGGCTTGCGTTCTCACCTTGAGCGATGCCGCGCGATTTATGGCAGATGTCCAGAAAACCGTATTGATCCGTCATTCGGCGGAACAGATGTTCGACCTCGTCACCGACGTGGCCGATTACCCCAATTTCCTGCCCTGGTGCGGCGGTGTCGAGGTTCGCCGTCAGGACGAGAGCGGGATGGAAGCGCGCATCGACATCAACTTCAAGGGCATCAAGCAACACTTCGCGACGCGCAACACGCAGCAGCGCCCGACGCGGATCGACATGGAGTTCACGGACGGCCCGTTCAAGAAGTTCACGGGCTCGTGGCGCTTCACGGCGCTGCGTGCCGATGCGTGCAAGATCGAATTCGCGCTGCACTACGAGTTCTCGAACATCCTGCTCGAGAAGATCATCGGGCCGGTGTTCAGCCACATCGCGAACACGTTCGTCGATTCGTTCGTGAAGCGCGCCGACCAGCGCTACGGGAAGGGGTGACGCGATGCTCTCGATCGAAGTCTGTTACGCGCTGCCGGATCGTCAGACGCTGATTCCGCTGTCGCTCCCCGAAGGGGCGACCGTTCGTTCGGCGATCGATGCGAGCGGCGTGCTCGCGCTGCATCCGGAAATCGATCTCGCGAACGCGAAGACGGGCGTGTACGGGAAGCTCGCGCCGCTCGACACGCTGCTCGCCGACCACGACCGCGTCGAGATCTACCGCCCGTTGATCGTCGATCCGAAGCTCGCGCGCCAGCGGCGCGTCGACAAGTCGCGCCGCGACGGCTCCATCGAGGGCCGCAAGTGGATGCACAAGGACGCGCGCTGACGCGGAGCGATCCGCGTCCTTCAACCCGATTCGTCTGAGCAAACGCCGCGGCGTTCAGTGGGCTGCGGCATTCGCGTTTGCCGCCGCGCTTCCCGGCGCGCTTCCTGACGTCCCGCCGCCGGCGGGCGTGTCGCCATGCCGGCGCACCGATCCATAGACGCCGGCGAGCAGCAGCACCAGCGCGGCGATCTCGAGCGCATGCGGCATCCGCCGGTCGTACACGAACGCGTAAAGCATCGCGAATACGGTTTCGAACACGATCAGCTGGCCCGACAGCGTGAGGGGCAGCCGCTTCGACGCCGCATTCCACAGCCCGTTGCCGAGCCACGACGCACCGATCGCGAGCACGAGGTTCAGCAGCCAGAACAACTGCCAGCGCGACGCGGGCACCGTTTCCTGGAACGTGCCGGCCGGCAGCGCGAGGATCGCGATCCAGACGAGCCCGCCGATCACGCCCGTCACGACACCCCACAGCACCGACCACTCGTTGCCGCCGAAACGATGATGGCGCTGCAGATAACGTGCGTTCGCGACCGCATACCAGGTCCAGCTCGCGAGCGCGCCCGCCGCGCAGGCGATGCCGGCGAGTTTCTGGCCGAGCGTCGTCGCATGCGCGGCCTCGGACGTGAACAGGTCGACGTTGATGCAGACGATGCCCGCGATCACCAGCGCCAGCGGGGCGGCGAGCCGGCGCAGCGGCACGGCGCCGTGGTCGCCGAGGCCTGCGAGCGTCACCGTGACGGGCAGCACGCCGACGATCAGGGAGCTGGGTGCGATGCCGATCAGGTGCACCGCACCGGACAGCAGCATGTAGTACGCGACGTTGCCGATGACGGCGAGCCTGACCAGCGCGACGAGATCCTCGCGGGTCAGCCGCGCGAGCAGCGAGCGGGCGGCCGGCAGCGCGGCCGCGAGCGACACGAGACCGTACATCGCATAGCGGCCGGCGCTCAGCAGCAGCGGCGAGAAGTCGGTCAGCAGCCGCGGAACGAGAAACACCATGCCCCACAGGGCACCTGCCAGGACACCATAGACCACACCGCGCTGCATCGACCGCTCCGAACATGACTGACGAGCGCGCATCTTAGCGACGCCGTCGCGGCGTCGTCTTGTTCATTCCTGCACTCGGTGCAGGCCGGTGGGTGGGCGCGCGGCGCGCAGCAGCGATCGCGGCAGGCGGCGGATCAGTCGTCAGCCGGATCGGGCGTCGCCGCACCGTCGCCCGGTGCCCGCGCCCGCGCGGGCCGCCGCACGGCGCGCAACGTGCCGCTGTTGCCGCCGCCGCAGTAGAAGCGGTCGTGGCCGTCGGATTCGAGCCCCGACACACCGACGCCGGCCGGCATGTCGATCTGCTCGAGCACCCGGCCCGTGCGCGGATCGATGTGCCGCAAGTCGGCCTGGTCGGCTTCCCAGGTGCCGTGCCACAGCTCTCCGTCGACCCACGTCACGCCGGTGACGAAGCGGTTCGACTCGATCGTGCGCAGTACGGCGCCCGACTGCGGATCCACCTGATGAATCTTGCGATCGCGGTACTGGCCGACCCACAGCGCGCCTTCGGCCCATGCCAGCCCCGAATCGCCGCCGCCGCCGGGAGCAGGAATCGTCGCGAGCACGCGGCCCGATTCGGGGTCGATCTTCTCGATGCGGTCCTCGACGATCTGGTACAGGTGGCGGCCGTCGAACGCCGTGCCCGCGTGCGCGGCGACGTCGATCGAGCGGACGGTCGTGCCGCGCTCCGGGTCGAGCGCATTCAGCTTGTCGCCGGACGCATACCACACGTACTTCCCGTCGAACGTGACGCCGTGTACGCCGTCGACGCCGGGAAACGGACCGTATTCGCGAAGGATCTCTGCACTGGAGCGTTTCATGTTCGTCACCTCGTCGTTCGGTGAGGTCATCCTAATCTCCCGGCAGCGGGGCAGGGAGTAACAAGGTCGTCGCGAAACCGGGCAGCGGCGGCGTCATCCAGCGGCGCGCGCGGCCGCGGCCGAGCGCCTGGACCTTGTCGGCTTCGGCGAGCACGTCGAGCGCGCGCTGCACGGTGCGCTGGCTCGCGCCGAGGGCCAGCGCCAGCGCGGAACTCGACCATGCTTCGCCATCGGCGAGGAGCGCGAGCACGGCTGCGTGGCGATCGTCGACCGGGCGCGCGAGGACGACGGTCTCGCGTACGCCGAGCGGTTCGAGCGCAAAGCCGCGCGGCGTCGCGACGATGTTTGCGAGCGGCCGCAGCACCGCGCGCAACCGGCCGATCTCGACGCGCAGGCGCGCGCGATGCGATTCGTCCGCGTGTTTCGCGCGGAACGCGGCCGCGACGAGCGCGTTTCGCGACACGTCGGCCGGCCATGCCTCGCCGAGCGCGCGGGCGAGCACGAACAGCACGGGCCGCCGCGCGAGCGACACGGTCGTGCGCGCGTCGCGCACCGTGTGGCGGCACGCATCGACGACGAGTGCGTTCGACGCGAACAGCGTCTCGACTTCGTCGAGCTGCACGAGCCGCGACGTGCCGCGCGCGATGAGGCGCGCGGCCGGTGCGTCGAGCACGCGTGCCGCGGTGTCGATCTCGGCCGTCAGCGCGGCGATGCCGGCGTCGCGGGCCGCCGCGCGCGCCCGCACGAGCGCCGCGCGGGCCGCCTGCGTGCGGATGCGGCGCATCGCGATGCCGGCCGAGATCAGCTCATGGGCGGCGCGCGATGCAGCCGGCAGCGGTGCGGGATCGAGATTCGCGAGCATCCGCTCGGCGTCGTCGAGCTGGCCGACCAGCAGCAGCCGTCGCACGCCGAGGTAGCGCGCGTGCGCGGCGTTCGCGCGGTCGCCGTGCGCGTCGAGCGTTGCACAGGCGGCATCGAGCGCGCGTGTCGGCCAGCGCAAGTCGCGCGATGCGAGCGCGATCTCCGCTTCCGCGACGACGCAGCGCGCACGCGCCACGGCCTCCCGGGGGCCGAACGCGCGTGCGGCGCCGCGCACGAGTGTGCGCGCGCGTTCGAAATCGCCGAGCTGCGCCATCGCGATCCCGCGCAGCGCGAGCGCCGGCGCATCGTCGCGCAGCGCGACGCGGTTCAGCGCGCCGAGCGCGTCACCGGCCGCGAGCGCGCGCGCGGCCGCCGTGATCAGCGAATCCATCCGAATCCATCCGAATCCCGACACACTTGTCACTCCCTCCGGCCCGATGCCCGCCACTAATCTAGCACCACGCACACGGCACCGGACGCCGTGCCCGGATACCCATCGGAAGGAGGAACCCGCAATGACGACCCATCTCACCGGAACGCGCGACGAATGGCTGGCCGCGCGGCGCGCGCTGCTCGACGCGGAAAAGGCGCTGACGCGGCAAGGCGACGAACTCGCGCGGCGGCGCCAGGCGCTGCCCTGGGTACGCGTCGACAAGACCTACCGGTTCGACACCGAAGACGGGCAGGCCACGCTCGGCGACCTGTTTCGCGGCCGTTCGCAACTGCTCGTCTATCACTTCATGTTCGGCCCCGACTACAAGGCAGGCTGCCCGTCGTGTTCGGCGCTTGCCGACGGTTTCGACGGCTTCGCCGTGCACCTGGCGAACCACGACGTGACGCTCGCCGCCGTGTCGCGTGCGCCGCTCGCGAAACTCCTCGCTTACCGGCAGCGGATGGGGTGGCGCTTCCCGTGGGCGTCGTCGGTCGGCAGCGATTTCAACTTCGACTTCAATGTGTCGTTCACCGAAACGCAGCAGCGCGCGGGCACCGTCGAATACAACTACGCGCTGGCCGGTCACGCGATGGACATGGATCCGCCGCCGGCACCCGTCGTGCAGTTCGCTGCGACGTGCGGCACCGATGCGCGCACGTATTCGCTCGACCGGCCGGGGATGAGCGCGTTCGTGCGCGAGGACGACGCCGTTTATCACACGTACTCCACCTATGCGCGCGGGCTCGACGGGCTGTGGGGGATGTACCAGTGGCTCGATCGCGCGCCGCGCGGACGCAACGAGGCCGGCCCGTGGTGGCGCCGTCATGACGAGTACGCACGCGGCTGAGCGCGCCGGCGACGGGCGGGGGCGGGTGGGGCGGGCCATGGCACGGCCGCCGGCCGGCGACGCGGGCCCCGATCCGCGAGCCTTCGGCGCGGCGCTCGTGGCCGTGTTCGCCGTTGCCGCGCTCGCGACCGTGGCGCAGCATGCGTCGATGGCCGCGATGGGGCGCGAACCGATGGCCGGCGGCTGGATGGCTTCGGCCGCATGGCTGCAGCCGTGCGGCCGAAGCGCCGGACGCGCATTCGCGGCGTTCGCCGGAATGTGGGGCGCGATGACGGTGACGATGATGCTGCCGGTGCTGGCGCCGATGCTCTGGCGATACCGGCAGCGCATCGGCCCGATGGCGACGGCGCGTTCCGCCTGGCTCGTCGTCATGGCGGGCGCCGGGTACTTCGCGGTGTGGATGGCGCTCGGGGCGCTCGTGTTTCCGGCCGGCGCCGCGCTGACGGCCGCTGCCGCACGGCTGCCGGCATTTGCCCGTGCACTGCCGTTTGCGGCCGGCGCGGTCGTGTCGGTTGCGGGCATGCTGCAATTCTCCGCGTGGAAGGCCCGGCGGCTGGCGTGCTGCCGGCATGCGGCAGGCGACGCACACCGGTCGTCGGCGGTTGCCGGTGCGGCATGGTGGCACGGCGTGCGGGGCGCCATGCACTGCGGTGCCTGTTGCGGGAACCTGATGGCGATCGCGCTGGCGGCCGGCATGATGGACCTGCGCGTGATGGCTGCCGTGACGGTCGCGATCGCCGCCGAGCGTCTCGCGCCGCCCGGCGGGCGTGTCGAGCGGATCGCCGGTTGCGTGGCGGTCGGCGGCGGCATCGCGATGATCGCGCGCGCGGCCGGGCTGCTATAACTCAAGGTAGGCAGGCCGATTCGACACGTTGCCGGGCCTTGCTTCGCCGCGGCCGCTTCGGCCACGTGACCCGTTTGCAACAGGCAGATGGGCCGTATTGCCGCCCGTTGCGCGAATGGCTCGATGTGGCGGTGAAACGAAAGGCGATCGAAAACGAACCGAACGGCGAACCGAACGATTCGGCCCCCGAACGGCCGAAACCGGCTAAGCCGTTGTTCGTGTTGTGAAAATTCACGGCGCTTCGCGTATAATTCGCTTTTGCGCCCATAGGATTTGCCATGCGTCTGATCCAAAAAGCACTCACTTTCGATGACGTGCTCCTCGTTCCCGCCTTCTCCGACGTTCTCCCGCGCGACACCAGCCTCAAGACCAAGCTGACCCGCAACATCTCCTTGAACATGCCGCTCGTGTCCGCCGCGATGGACACGGTCACCGAAGGTCGCCTCGCGATCGCGATGGCCCAGCAGGGTGGCGTCGGTATCGTCCACAAGAACCTCACGCCGGCCGAACAGGCCCGCGAAGTCGCGAAGGTCAAGCGTTTCGAGTCGGGCGTCGTCCGCGATCCGATCACGGTGCCCCCGCAAATGAAGGTGCGCGACGTGATCGCGCTGTCGCGCCAGCATGGCATTTCGGGTTTCCCGGTCGTCGAAGGCCCGCAGCTCGTCGGCATCGTCACGAACCGCGACCTGCGTTTCGAAACGCGCCTCGACGAGCCGGTCAAGTCGATCATGACGCCGCGCGAGCGCCTCGTCACGGTCAAGGAAGGCACGCCGCTCGCCGAAGCGAAGGCGCTGATGCACAGCCACCGCCTCGAGCGCGTGCTGGTCGTCAACGACGCATTCGAACTGCGCGGCCTGATGACCGTCAAGGACATCACGAAGCAGACCGAGCACCCGGATGCGTGCAAGGACGAACACGGCAAGCTGCGCGCAGGCGCGGCGGTCGGCGTCGGCCCGGACAACGAAGAACGCGTCGAGCTGCTGGTGCAGGCCGGCGTCGACGTGATCGTGGTCGATACCGCGCACGGCCACAGCAAGGGCGTGCTCGAGCGCGTTCGCTGGGTCAAGCAGAACTTCCCGCACGTCGAAGTGATCGGCGGCAACATCGCGACGGCCGCCGCCGCGAAGGCGCTCGTCGAATACGGCGCGGACGCGGTCAAGGTCGGTATCGGCCCGGGTTCGATCTGCACGACGCGGATCGTCGCCGGTGTCGGCGTGCCGCAGATCAGCGCGATCGCGAACGTCGCGGAAGCGCTGAAGGGCACGGGCGTGCCGTGCATCGCCGACGGCGGCGTGCGCTTCTCGGGCGACGTGTCGAAGGCCCTCGCGGCCGGCGCGAACGCGGTGATGATGGGCAGCATGTTCGCGGGCACCGAAGAGGCGCCGGGCGACGTGTTCCTGTACCAGGGCCGCCAGTACAAGTCGTATCGCGGCATGGGTTCGGTCGGTGCGATGAAGGACGGCGCGGCAGACCGCTACTTCCAGGACAACTCGGCGAACATCGACAAGCTCGTGCCGGAAGGCATCGAAGGCCGCGTCGCGTACAAGGGTTCGGTCAACGCGATCCTGTTCCAGCTGGTCGGTGGCGTGCGCGCGAGCATGGGCTACTGCGGCTGCCGCACGATCGACGAGCTGCACGAGAAGGCCGAATTCGTCCAGATCACCGCGGCGGGCATGCGCGAGTCGCACGTGCACGACGTGCAGATCACGAAGGAAGCGCCGAACTACCACGTGGACTGATCGCCGATGAAACCGCTGCTGCGAGCCGTGCTGATCGTCGATGCCGTGCTGCTGCTGGCGTTCGGCGTGCTGTTCGTGCTGACGCCCTGGCAGGCGCTGTTCGACGCGCTGCAACTGGCGAACATCCAGCCGGCGATGCTCGGTCAGGCGTTCGGCATCGCGCTGCTCGGGCTCGCGTGGCTCGCGTTTCATGCGGCGTTCAACGGCGACCTCACGGCGCCCGTCGCACGGGCGGTCGGCCATGTGAACTGGCTGACCGGCGTGCTGACGGTCGTGTGGTCGATCGGCACCGGCAGCGGTCCCGCGCTGGCGGCCGCCGGCCGGGTGCTGTCGGCGGTGGCCGGGGTCGCGCTGATCGTGCTCGGTCTCGGCGGCGTGCGGCTCGCATCGGCCGTGCGTCGGCGCGAAAGGGCCGACAGGGCGCAGGCGCTCGAGGGCCGGGACGCGAGGCGTCCGGTCGAACCGGCGTCGGCCTCCACGCAGCCGCCGCGGGTCGAGCCGGTCGTCAGCCGCCCGGTGGCGCCTTCGGCACCGGTCGCCGCAGGTCCATCGGCCGCATCCGATCGCGCGTCAGGCAGCGTCGCATTCGACGCGCGCCCGCCGTCGCAGGATTGACCGGCGATGCGTCGCGCGAGCCGCCTGCCGCCCGACGCCGCTGTCCATGCTTTTGACGCAGCGCTTCGTGCGCTGCTTTTCTTATTCTCTTCATCCCGTCCGCAGCCATGCACGACAAAATCCTGATTCTCGACTTCGGTTCGCAAGTCACCCAACTGATTGCACGGCGCGTGCGTGAAGCGCACGTCTACTGCGAAATCCATCCGAACGACGTGTCCGACGACTTCGTCCGCGAGTTCGCGCCGAAGGCGGTGATCCTGTCGGGCAGCCACGCGAGCACGTACGAAGACCATCAACTGCGCGCGCCGCAGGCCGTGTGGGATCTCGGCGTGCCGGTGCTCGGCATCTGCTACGGCATGCAGACGATGGCCGTGCAGCTCGGCGGCAAGGTCGAGTGGAGCGACCATCGCGAATTCGGCTACGCGGAAATGCGTGCGCACGGCCATACGCGCCTGCTCGACGGCATCGAGGATTTCACGACGGCCGAAGGCCACGGGATGCTGAAGGTCTGGATGAGCCACGGCGACAAGGTGGCCGAGCTGCCGCCGGGCTTCGCGCTGATGGCGTCGACGCCGAGCTGCCCGATCGCCGGCATGGCCGACGAGGCGCGCGGCTACTACGCGGTGCAGTTCCACCCGGAAGTCACGCACACGGTGAAGGGCCGCCAGATCATCGAGCGCTTCGTGCTGCAGATCGCCGGCGCGAAGCCCGACTGGATCATGAAGAACCACATCGAGGAAGCCGTCGCGAAGATCCGCGAGCAGGTCGGTGACGAGGAAGTGATTCTCGGCCTGTCGGGCGGCGTCGATTCGAGCGTCGCGGCCGCGCTGATCCATCGCGCGATCGGCGATCAACTGACCTGCGTGTTCGTCGACCACGGCCTGCTGCGCCTGAACGAAGGCAAGATGGTGCTCGACATGTTCGAGGGCCGCCTGCATGCGAAGGTCGTGCACGTCGACGCATCCGACCAGTTCCTCGGCCATCTGGCCGGCGTGACCGATCCGGAAGCGAAGCGCAAGATCATCGGCCGCGAGTTCGTCGAGGTGTTCCAGGCCGAGGCGAAGAAGCTGTCGAAGGCGAAGTGGCTCGCGCAGGGCACGATCTACCCGGACGTGGTCGAATCGGGCGGCACGAAGACGAAGAAGGCGACGACGATCAAGAGCCACCACAACGTCGGCGGCCTTCCGGAAACGCTCGGCCTGAAGCTGCTCGAGCCGCTGCGCGACCTGTTCAAGGACGAAGTGCGCGAGCTGGGTGTCGCACTCGGCCTGCCGCCGGAGATGGTGTACCGCCATCCGTTCCCGGGCCCGGGCCTCGGCGTGCGGATTCTCGGCGAAGTGAAGCGCGAGTATGCAGACCTGCTGCGCCGCGCGGACGCGATCTTCATCGAGGAACTGCGTAACACGACCGCGACCGCGCAGGATGCGGCTGCCGGCCTGTGCGGCGAAGCCGATGTCGGCAAGACCTGGTACGACCTGACGAGCCAGGCGTTCGCGGTGTTTCTGCCGGTCAAGTCGGTGGGCGTGATGGGCGATGGCCGCACGTATGATTACGTGACGTCGCTGCGCGCCGTGCAGACGACCGACTTCATGACCGCACACTGGGCGCACCTGCCGTACGCGCTGCTCGGCCGCGCGTCGAACCGGATCATCAACGAGGTGCGCGGGATCAACCGGGTCGTGTACGACATCTCGGGGAAACCGCCGGCGACGATCGAGTGGGAGTGAAATCAGGTCCTTCGGGGACTATCGCCAGCTATCGAAAAAATTCCGTAACGTATTGATTTAGAAGAAAATGCGGCGCGGCATCTATCGGTGACTATCGCCGGCCAGCAAAACAAGTTGGCGGTAGAGCGGACGGTAAAAATCGAGGCCAGATTAAGACATTCTCATTCACTATTCAGACTTTTACCGTCTTTGACGGTAAAAGTCTTCTCTGGAAAGTTTGCTCTAAGCGGCTTTCCGGGCATCAACAGGTCTCTAGGTTCTTGACGGTAAAACCTGACGGTAAAGCCGTCAAAAGCCGTAGGAAACCTCGATGCTTACTGACGCTGCACTACGAAATCTGAAGCCTAAGTCTAAGATTTATAAGGCTTCTGACGGGACGGGATGTACGTGACGGTATCGCCCAGCGGTACTGTCACCTTCCGTACGACTACCGCCTCAACGGATGCCGCGAGACGCTGGCCCTCGGCCGCTACGGCCCCGGCGGCATCTCGCTGGCGATGGCGCGCGAACTGCTCCTGGGCGCGCGGAAAGCCGTTCTCAAGGGCGTCTCGCCCGCGCTGGAAAAGCAGCGCGAGAAACGCCGAGTGGTTGCCATCAAGACCTTCGGCGCGGCGATGGAGACGTGGCTGGCCAATGCACGATTGGCCGACAGGACCCGTGCCATGCGCAAGCACATCATTGACCGGGGCATCCCGCCGGTCTTCCAGAACCGCCTGCTGACCGAGATCCAAGCCGAAGACTTGCGAGCCTTGTGCAACAAAGGTCAAGGAACGCGGGGCGCCTGCCACCGCAGTACAGATTCGGGACATCGTGAAGCAGGTCTATGTCTACGCCATCGCCCACGGTGAAAAGGTCGACAACCCTGGCGACAGCGTGCGAGCGGCCTCGATCGCCACCTTCGTTCCGAAGGATCGCGCCTTGTCGCCGCTGGAAATCCGGCTGATGGTGCAGCAAATGGAATCGGTGGCGACCTATCCGACCATCAAATTGGCGCTGCGCCTCATCCTGCTGACGCTGGTGCGCAAGAGCGAACTGATCCAGGCCACCTGGGATGAGGTCGATTTCAAGAGCAAGACCTGGACGATGCCGAAGCAGAGGATGAAAGGACGCAACCCGCACGTGGTCTATCTGTCGCGTCAGGCACTCGACATCTTCGTGACGCTCCACGCCTGCGCGGCTGGCTCACGATTCGTTTTTCCTTCTCGATACGATGCCGAGCGGTTCATGTCCAATGCGACCTTGAATCGGGTCACGCAGCTCGTGGCGGAGGCTGCAAAGACCAACGGACTGCCGCTACAACCATTCACCGTCCATGACCTGCGCCGTACCGGCTCGACGCTGTTGAACGAAATCGGCTTTAACCGCGACTGGATCGAGAAGTGCTTGGCGCACGAGGACGGACGTTCCTCGCGTTCGGTCTACAACAAAGCCGAATATGCGGAGCAACGGCGCCATATGCTGCAAGAGTGGGCCAACATGGTCGATGCTTGGAGCGGCGGGCAGCCCTACGTGCCGAAGTTGTTGCCGGAGAACGTGGTGGTGCCGGCGTTGAGCGCGATGGCCTGATCGGATGAGAGGCTGCTGCGCGGCCTCATTCCTCACTTGAACCCGCCCGAACAGGGCGGGTTTTTCGTAAGTGGACATCTGGCTTCGAGACGCTACTGCGACGAGCTTGCTTGCGCTGCTCGATCCACGCTTCCACTTCGGCCAAGTCCCATACGACACAGCGCGGCGTCAGGTTGAAGCGGCGCGGAAATTCGCCGCGCCGCTCCATTTCGTAGATCGTCGTTTCAGCCAGGGGGACGATCAGCCGCAATTCCTGGCGGCGGATGGTGCGTCGGAAGGGGAGGGGACTGCGCTTCGGGAATTGCGGCAGTTCCTCATAGGCTTCCGAGCCCGGCAAGGGGAGAGACTGGCCGGCGTCGATGTTGGCTGCGCTGGATGTTTGCGATAGCTGTTCCACCTCGGTCTCCATGAGCATGCTGCATGGAGGCATGGTGAAGTTTAGGACCTATCGAGATAACTTGCTGGGGCGTAGTGCGGCGAGCTTGAGTGGGAAGGTAGATGCTCGCTAGTCTCCGCCATCCGATGTCAACGTCGAACTCTATGGAACTATATCGTAGTCGAACTTGCACGCTGCCAGTTTTCGCGTTGCTTCGTATTCGTTTCCGGAATATTGGGTGCGACCGCGTTCTGAAATAAGGTGCAGATTTTTTCTGGCACGAGATCCGATGACGTAGAGTAACTTCATCGCGCTTTCTTGGCCGTTTGGATCGTTGAAGTGGGGCACCATATCTTCAAGAAGAGCGTAGGCGATCACAGTATCGAACTCCGCTCCTTTCACGCCGTGGATCGTTGAAATGGTTATCCCTGTGCGGCTTTGAAAGACCTTGCGGAATGTCTCTATGCTCCCGATAAACTCGGTCCCTTCTTTTTTCAGTCGATCAATTCTGGCTTGGGAGCTTTCAAAGAACGCTTTATGGTGTTCTTGAAGTAGTGTGAAAAGCCGAAAATCTATGGCTAGATTTGAGAATAGGGTTTCAAAAAATTTCTGAAGATAGGCGAGTCCGTCCCCCTCATCGATCTGGATTTTATTGCATTCTTTGAGTAGAGATTTTCTAGTGAGGCCGGTAGTGCTCACGCCAACGGTCTCCAGTTCATTCAGAATTTCCCCGGCCCATCGTAGTCTGCGTACGTACATGCTCGGCGATGCCTGTGTCAAAGCAATCTTCGCAAGCTTGTACCAAAAATTGTCTGTGTCCCGAGCGAAGGGAACCATGCCGGGACCATCGAATGAATACTCTGGCATGCTGGCAACCAAGCGGCGCGTCATGCTTGCCAGGTGCACCCACTGCGGCGCGAGTATGCAGACCTCATGGGGAGCAATGCCCCTGGTCTGAATGTTGAAACGAATCAGTCGGGTTAATTCATCTTCCAGATTTTCCTTGCTGACTGTTGTGTTAAAAGAGATCAGACTTTGATATCCCTTGTCCTTAGACTCAGACTCGATCTTGGTTGCGTGGACGTTGAAGTTGCCAAAGTATTTGATGATGCGGTCGGAAGATCGGTAGTTCTTTGAAAGTTCGAGTTCGTCAATTTCGATTCCAGCCATGGCCTTGAAATCTTCGTACTCCATAGGGTAGCCACCGAGTGTCTGGTAAATCGCCTGATTGGGGTCTCCTACAATCAGCGTTTTCGTCGTGCCTCGACCAGCTCTCAGAATTGAAGTGATGATTGAATACTGGATTCGTTTAGTGTCCTGATATTCATCCACCAGAACGAAGGCAAACAATTTGCTCAAAATGGCGCTAATGGCTGGGTGGCTGGAAATTAACTGATAGGCGTAGAACAGAATTAGCTCGAAATCGATTTCTCTGTTCTCGCTTAGAATGTTGAAATACCCTTCCAGTATCTTATGCAAACCGTCATGCTTCCAGTCCTGCTGGCACGAAACGATGTAGCCAGTTTCGGTAAAATAGAAATCGCAGTCCCAGAAGGTAATTTTGGGTTTTCTGTACGGTTCGCACAATCTTTCTAATATCTTCTCGCGCTCATGTTGGTCGATGACGCGAAAGCCGTGCTTTAGAGCATCGTGATAGATACCATATGGTTTCAATATCCATTCTAGGCAAAAGGAATGGATGGTGCCAATCCAAAGCTGGGACGTGTCCACTCCCAAATCTTCGATCCGTTCGTGAATCTCGTCAGCCGCACGATGCGTATAGGTGATGGCGATGACAAATTGTTTTTTTGACTCTAGCCGAGATAGCTCATACGCAATCTTATAGGTCAGGGTTCGAGTTTTTCCGCTCCCTGGGCAGGCGACAAGAAATACGCTGCCGGGGTGCAGGATTGCCGCTTCCTGCTCAGGGTTCAGGTCGTCGTTGTCCCAAGTGAACATGATCAGAACACCTTGAGCACGTCATTGATGCGATCATCGGGAAATGCGGCCAGCACCTCGTTCCGGAGGCTCACGAAGTCGATTTCCCCGTTCAAGAAGGCTGTTAGCTTTTGTCGGAACGCATTGCATTGTTCCGTGGTTGCGGCGGAAAAAATATCATCTTCTTGAAGCTTCAGCCGATAGCTCAGAATGTTGAACCAGACTTCCTTCTTGACGACCGGATGAGCGAAGGCAACGGCGCGGAGAATATATTCCGGGATGACTGCATCTGAATCGATTTTCTTGCCAAGCAGGATGGCGAGCCAGCCTTTGCCGTAGTTATCGGCAATCGTCAATGCCCGCTGTCCGTAGAGAGCCACATCTGCGGATTCGAGATCCGCCTTGGCTGTAGCGATGGTGGCCTTGTCCTTGTATACCTCGGGAAGAATGCCGACTACTTTTCGTGCGTTGCCTGCCGAGACGAAATCGACCTCAAACGTATGTGATGCGAAGAATGACGCAATCCACGGGTTTCCATTGAATGCCGCTTCCAACGCAGCCTTCCTCGCGATTCCCTTCTCTTGGGACGCCTGGTATTTCTTCTTTCGCTGCTGCACCGCTTCGGGCTCGCCGGCTACGAGAGTCGTGTCGATAATGGCCTTATCGAGGTCGGTGACGATACTGCATCGCTTCCGAATTCGATCGCTATGGAAAAGGGCAGCGACGTTCTGGAAGCCGGTGCTTCTTATATTAATGAGACTGATGCCAAGTTCATCCAGGCTTACTCCAAGTACCTTTTTGATGAGTATCGGGATCAAAATCTCTTCGGCGTCGCCTTCGACTAAGACTACACTTTTCGCGAATAACAGGTTGCTGCGCACCGCGTCCAAGTAGCGTTGGACGTTACCGATCTCTTCATCTGTGAGGCCAGCCGTCGGCTGATAGGCCTCGCATCGATCAGGCTCTCTGCCAAGAATGTTCATATTCTGAACATTGCTGACCTCTGAAATATGCGACGAGTGGGTAGAATAGATGATCTGCGTTTCGTCGTACTGGATGCGATCAAATAGCGTCTTTTGAATGTGTGTGTGAATATGGGCTTCCGGCTCTTCAATCAACAGAAAGTTTGCTATCGATTGTTTGGCCTTCTGGTACTTGAATTCCAGTAGTTTCAACGTGAGAAATATCAGATTGGCCCCACCCAAGCTTAGCTCGTGGATTGGTCCTTCATAGCCCTCTGTTGACTCCCCAACAAACAGCTTGAGCGACTGGAATAGTCTGTCAGCTTCATCCGGAAGATCTGATTTGATCGATAGAGAGGCAGGCGAGTACGCCTCGCCGGCAGCGTCCTTGATGGTGTCTCGTATGTCGGTGCGAACAACCTGGACATCCTGTAAGGACTCTATCGAGTCATTCAGAGCTTTCACCCCATCGGTAATGGTCTGAAAGGCCACGGGATCGATATCGCCACTCTTAGCCTTCAGAAGCGATAGAAGGGGGTTTGTCCGGTTGTTGTGAAATTCAGATACTACGTCTCGCAGTGCCTGAACAAACGTGAAAGATATTTCCCTGGAAACGGATAGCACGCTTGGAATTTTAGCGCCGATTACAGGGAATTCAATTTCATCACTGAATCTGGCGTTTTCGAAATCGCCAACGATTTCCTTATAAAATTTATCGTTATTGAAGTCCGCTTCACTTCGGCCTGTAAATATAGTCTCGTAGTCTTCTATGGATATTGAGTTCTGAATTGCAGCAAGGCCGTCGTGATCGCCATCATCCAGTTGGGACAGACTGAGGCGAATTTCTTTCTTGGGGCGGAAAATCAGGTTGTAAGTTGCTCGCCCGACAGGCTCGTCATCGACGATTCCGGCCCCATGACAGAACAGCGCTTGAACAGCTTCGTCGGCCGAGATTTCTTCAAATTCCAGGCTGATGATGATCCAATGTCCTTGCCATTTCTCTAAGCCGCGATGGAAATCAGTCGAATCCAGGCGGTAGGCAGACCGGATCATGTTGTCATCGAGCAATAGCCTGATCGCGCGGAACAGGTTAGTTTTCCCTGATCCATTCTCGCCAATGATGGTGTTAACGCCCTTGTTGAATAGGAGTTTGGTGTTCGCGAAATTTCTGTAGTTGATCAGGCTGAGCTTGGAAATGTGCATGTAGGGCCCCGGTTTGGACGAGGCAAGTGCAATGCTGGATTGCCTCCTTAAATGCCGCTCATGTTACAAGGTGTCGCGCGTTCTTGGTGCAGGAACTATCGGGTGTGAGAGGGGAGCGCGCCGTTGTGTGCAGTGTGCGTCCCGGCGCTCCGTCCTCGGGCTCGCGCGTTGCGCCCTCGCGCCTCACGCCGAGTCGAGGCCATCCGGCTTTGATCACAGACGCCTTCGGCCCTCGCAGGGCTGCGCGCTCCGCTTGCCAAGGGGGCAGTGGTGCTGTCTTGCCGCTCCCTTCACCGTACCACGGCGTTCTCCCCGTCAAGGGCTGCTCGCCTAGCGCGTTTGCGTCCTCGACTCCTGACTGCTTGCGCTGCGCCGCGCTGGCCATGCACACACTCATCACCGACGAACAACGCTACCTCCTGCTGGCCAACGGCGCGAATCACTCCAGACCCCGGACTTCGACCCAGCCCCGTGGTCAAGCTGTTCACGCCGGACGCCGGCGCGACTTGGCTGCTGACCGAGATCGACCCGGACGATCGGTACGGCACGCGCGGCCAGCGGCGCTGCATCGGCTTATCGCGCCGGTGCGACCGCATCGGGCGCGACCGGGGCGCGTGCCTTCGGTGCTGGCATGGCCAACGTCGCACGTAGCGGCGCTCAGGCCGCTGGCGAACGGGTCGCTGCCGGCGCCCGAGCAGTGCGCGATCGTGCGGCATCGGCCGCGGGCGCGGGTGCGCCATCAATTCCGATCTGCCGGGAGAGATCATCGCCGAGGTCACGCAGTCCGTGTACGACACGGCAACCGGCCACTATCCTCTGATTCCGCAGGGCTCGAGCCTGATCGGTCGCTACGACAGCCAGGTGGCGTTCGGGCAGCAGCGGGTGCTGCTGGTATGGCTGCGCCTGGTGTTGCCCGATACTTCGTCGATCGCGCTCGACAAGCTGCCTGGCATCGACCCGGCCGGCTACGCGGGCCTGGAGGATGGCGTGGACTGGCATTGGGGCCGCGTTCTGACGGGTGCCGTGCTGTCCACGATGCTTGGCGTCGGCTCCGAATTGGCTGTCTCGAATCAAGGCAGCGCCAATGGCAATACGGTCATCGCGTTGCGGGATAGCTCACAAGACACGGCCAATCAGGTCGGCCAGGAATCACGCGCCGCGACCTCAGCATCCAGCCGACGCTGACAGTACGACCGGGGTTTCAAGTCAACGTGATGGTGAACAAGGATCTGGTGCTGCGGCCGTACCAGCCGCTTTTTGTCCAGCGAGGGCCGTTACAATGACTACGTCCATGAAGAAGCTGCGGCTGGGGCCGCTGCCCGATACGCAAACCGTCAAGCTGGCTTTTACGTGCTCGGCGGGCCTCAAGGCTGACCTCGATCGCTACGCCGTGCTGCACGCGCAGACCTATGGCGAGGCGGTCGATGCCACGACGCTGATCCCGCACATGCTGGAGGCATTCATGGCGAGGGATCGGGGATTCCGGAGAGGTGCAGAGGAGGGCGGGCGGAATTCTCCTCGGGCATCGGTGCCCAAAGAACGCTGAGAATTACCGGCGAAATTTAGGTAAATTGCTGTTGTCGTAGTTCAGCTACGACTGAGAAAACTTTCTCAAAGATCGATGGCCGGTCGCAGGATTGGTGAAGAACAGCATTATTTTCTGAACAGAAAAAAGGGGCGACTTGGCCGAATATTCGTGGCATCTGCCACGGGGTTACGATGTTTGGCCCCTGCTGAACGAGCCATTCTGATGATGTCCGTTGAACTTAACAATGAACGCAAAACCCCAGTGATTTCCTCTCGCATTGCTGATCGATTCGCGTTCCATCGTGCTACGCCTCAGATCACGGTCGACGAATACGCCCGAGGTAGAGTCATCGAACTTGGTGATTGGGTGATGGCTCGGGATCGCATCTATCTCGACAAGTGTTTCTGGATTCACTTACGCACTGCGCGCACACAGATAGCGAGCCCCCCGGGCGCGTCGGATCTGTTAAACGCCCTCATCACCGGGGTCTCTACCGGGAAACTGGTATGTCCCATTAGCGATGCGCTGTTTCTTGAACTGATGAAGCAGTCGGACCCGGCAACCCGGAGCGCTACGGCCGAGCTAATCGATGAACTGAGCTGCGGCATCACGCTTAGCCCCGAACCAACACGTGTGGCGACGGAGGTGGCACACTTCCTCCATGCGAACACCGGGCACAATGTGCATCCTTTGGAGCACTTGGTCTGGACCAAGACCCCCTACATTTTGGGCGTCCAGCATCCGGTGGCCTCAGATTTTCCGGAGGACGAGCAACTCGTCATCCAGAAAGCATTCTTCGACCATCTCTGGGAAGTTTCTCTATCGACGATGGTTGAGACTATCGGGAGTGCTTGGTCGCGCGATTCGGAATTCGTTGACATTGCAGACCGACTGAACCGTGACAACGCGGCGCATGCGTCAAATATGAGGAGCTTCGCGCAGGTCTATCGTGACGAGATCAACGGCGTCTTGGAACTCGCAGCCCCGATCGCCGCTGACGTGCTGCACGATATGGCCGAGAGGGCCCTTGGTCCTGACATCCAGCCTTCGGCAGATGAGCGGGAAGGGGTTAGCAGGCAGTGCCTTGGCTTACTAAGAGCCGCCGTGCGAAAACCCGCAGGCCGACGGGCTCTACGCACGTTGCAAGTTGGTGCTCTGCTGCATGCGGCTTTACGCTGGAACCGCACGCAGAAGCTGGATGCCAACGACATCTTCGACTTTCATCATGCTGGAGCCGCATTAGCCTACTGCGACGTCCTTCTGACGGATGGGCCGATGCATACACTTCTGACGCAGCGGCACTTGGCCATCGAGCGCGATTTTCCGTGCCGGATCATGTCTTCCGTTGAGGAGGCCGCCGCTTGGGTTCGGCATCGAATCGCATGATGCACCGCTTACGCTTTGGCGTATTGCCCTGGATACTTGATAGAGGTAAGGGATTGAGATGACGGATCAAATGCTTCCTTGCGTTCCTTATGCGGAGCGCATGAAGGTGACGGAGAAGGGCGGTACGGCGTTAATTTGGCCTTTCATAGATCGGGTGCCAGGAACGGGGGCGTTGGAACTCGTTCTCGACAACAATGCGTTATCCAACACCACTTGGCTGGCAGAACACCAACAAGCACTGGCGGGCCGTCCTCTTACTATCAATCCGTGGCTAGCGTTGGTCGAGCAGTGGTTATCAAACCCGAAGTTCAAAGAGGCACCTGCGCAGCGAATTGATGGCTTTTTGAAGCCGCTCGAAAATCTCGGGGTTAATTTCGGTGACGGTTATGCGCAAGCACAAGCCGAGCTGTTGCAGCGTAACGACGCACAACTCAAGTTCCAGTTCGCCATCACCTTTGGATACGTGGCGATTCTGAAAAAATTAATGGACGGTCCGAAAGTCACAAGCTCGCAATGGGACCGTCTTCGAGAACTAAGTTATGCCGACGTGCCGCGTATGAGTGCGTGTTTGCTATTGGGTTCCGCCTTGTTGTTCTTCAAGGAACGGCAATCCCTTTGTCTAAAGGGGGATAGTGCTACAGCGATGTCCTACTTAAGCACATTCTTTGCGTATCAGCCCGCAAAAAAGAATGAGCCCAACTATATCAGTCAGACTTACCTGCGAAATCGCGGCGGTGATTTGGCTCTCTGGTATTCGCTCCCGATGTTAAATACGACGAACATGGCATGGGTTGGCGACCCTGTTGTCGTGACGAAGGACAGGGCGTTATACCGATTCATCTTCCGTTTGTTGCCTGCAGTACGCGGCACTGGCAGCGTCATTCAAATTAGCCCAGCATTTAATGAGCTTCCCGAGGCGGATGCGTGGGCATGGCGTGAGCGCATCGATCAGCTTAATTTCCAATTTGCCCCACCGACCGAGGAGACGAAACTTCGGCGGCTGAAAAATCTCTTCACGTTTGCGAAAGAGTGCTGCAGCCAGGAGGCGGAGAGGCGAGAGCTCGATGCGGCTTGGTCCGGATGGATCGAGCCAGGCATTGGCAAGGCTTTCTGTTTATAGTCGTCACTTATACATGTTGTTGGGCGAAGAGTGTGCGTCAATGCCTGAGGTGATCAGGCGCCGGCGTGGCCAGCAGGATGCAACGCCGTAGAATGTTGGTGTGAGGGGCCCAATCTTGGGGGGAGCATGGCAGCAGGGTACGAGTTCTCGTTGTCTCTACTGCAGGCGATAAACGACTGGCAGATCGGTGGTAACGAAAAAACGGCGCGCAAGCGTGGCCTAGCATTGAAGGATGCCTGCGGATCACTGCCGTCCCAATTCAAAACGGTCCCGTCGGTCTGTTTCCGCCAAGTAGCGCTAGGAAAACGCAGCGTTTGGGATCTCTTGGGTGAAATGTCCCTATCGGAGAAGATTTCGTCGTGGACATTGGATTTGGTGCTTGCCAAAGACTTCAAGGGAGGCGTTCCCCCTGAGGGACAGGGGTTTCAAGGGGTTATCTTTGAGCGTGCGCCGACTGCAGGTGAGGTAGTCGTGAATCTTTGGGCTTTGTACAGGGATAACAGATTTCAAGAAGCCATTGGGCGCCACGCTGGCACCATCGCTAGGTTTCACGATGGTATCGGGCGCTACGGTAACAGCCAGAGCGAGGTAATTCTCGAAGTTGACGCTCTGCTGCAAGAAGACATCCATTCCCTTGGAGGACATTCCAGCTCGTTTGATGAGTTAGTTTTTCGTGCTGCATTCGTCATGTATGGCAGATCGCCGACCACCGCTGAGGTTGCCGATTTGAAGGGGCGGGTCAGGGAGTTGGAGCCCGTGGCAGGCGCGCGCTGGTTGGAGCGTGACTCCACCCATCGAGTACTTGCCCGCGTTCAACCGCATGCATCGGACCTACGCGAAATCAAGCGACAACAGGAACGGCAGCCGACTGCGGGAAGTGGCGATTCGACTTAGCAGTATCTCGATGCCTATTGACCTTTTGGAATAACTCGAGTGGCGCGAATGCTTCGGGGTATGGCGTGAATCAGAACCTTTTGCAAGACAGTGCGTGGCGGGGTCCTCTTATGCTCGCCATGCAGCGAACGATCGTGGCCGAGTTTAATGCCACGGATTGGCACGAACTAGGGTATCTCACGGGATTCCATGACTACATTCAGGGACACCCGCGGTTACTCAGGAGCCTGGGCTTCGGTGATGATGACTATGGTGCGTGTGTTTTTCAGGCGCTCCAACATTTCGCGAATCATGGCCCGCGAGCGCTGGTGGCAGTCATCGAACATCAGAAAATCCATTCGCACTTGCAACAGGTGCAGGCAGACAAACTCATTGAACTTGGTTATCAGGTAGGACATGTGCCGGCGGTGCTCCCGTCTGCTTCCGCTTCTGACGTCGTGCGTCGCGCATTGACAGACGCGGATAACCTGCTCGCCACATCGGGGGCTCCGAGTGCGATCGATCGGCTTCATACGGCTATGCACGGATACCTGAAATCAGCGTGTCGGGAGGGGGCAATCGTGGTTGCGGACGACGCGACGCTTACTCAGGCTTATAAAGCGCTCCGCACGCATCACCCAGCGTTACAAACATTGGGATCGCACGACAACGAGGTCGGAAAAATACTGGCTTCTTTTGCGTCAGTTCTTGATGCACTCAACACGCTTCGCAATCACGGCAGCGTTGCGCACCCCAACGAAAACTTGGTCGAAGTGGCTGAGGGAGGGCTGGTCGTCAACGCCGTCCGAACCATCTTTCACTATTTGAATCAGAAACTCGGCGCATGAGCGCTACCGGTAGAGGGCTTCCAGGGCCTGCGGTCCTCCTGGAGTTCGAGAGGATTTTCAAGCGCGGGTCTGATTCGCTGGTTCGAGTGTCATGTTGAAGGCATCTAAGACACTCACGAACGAACCTGCTACGTCTTCGTGAGCGGACAAGGCTTCCTGTTTTCGGTATCCTTAGAGCTGGTTGATAATGGTGTCGCTAGAGTCGTCGCCCCGCAAATCTGTTCATCTCCCGCGCCAGCAAAGGACGTGCGTTTCTGACGGTAAAAGCGACGGTAAAGACCCATGTTGATCACTGCAAATCCCTTTAACCATGTGGACTTGCGAGTCTCGTTGATGATCGAGTGGGAGTGAACGGTAAAAAGCTCCTCTTGAATCATTGGCTGACGCAGGACCTTGCAGGGTTTTCGTTGCGATCCGCATGGTTGTAAGCCATTGACGTAGAAGCGAACTTTCTACGAATCCGGAGACTGCCCGCCGCGTATGCGCTGCCAATGACAGTGGGGCGGGCAGTAGCCGAATGCACGATTGCGACTCGATAATCTCCGGGTAACGGGATTCGGTCGTGGCAGTAAAACTCCTTCCAGAATGCGGGACGCGGTGCGGGTTTGCGGGCACATCGAGGACAAGAAACGAGGCTCACTGAATTCGCATTCCGCAATCCTCTTGAATCCCGTACAGCCCTGTACAAGATCGCCGACCGCGACGACATGCATGTCGCAGTATCTCCGGCGGGCACATTTCCTTTCTTCGATACGATTACCCGCATTATTGAGTGAAGAGAAACGGCGGCGGCCGTGCGCCGCATCGAAGCCCTTCGCTGAATGCGTCGTCAGTTGGCGTAATGAAGCCGGAATGGCGAATCCGAAAGTGCATTGTTGCGCTCGACAGGGATTTTGTCGTCGAATTGGTATCGCGTGTTTCCCAAAAGGATCGATATTTTTTTCGCGCAGTTTGTACCGTTTTATCTTTTGCCGCTTCCTATAATGGTCTTCAGCAACGTGGAACGCCTTGGTTCATTACGTGGCTGTATCGTCTCCGGGCGTGACCGCATTGCCGATGCGCCACGGTCAATTGGCCGTGGTATTTGGTGGCCTTCTACTGTAGTTGCAGCGTCGTGCGCCACCGCCAAAAAACGCTACGTCACAGGAAAGAAAAATGGCAAACCTACAAAACGGCATCAATGCGTGGATTTTCTTGAACGAAGACGAACCGCCACAAACCAACTACAACAGTCCCGAAAGTTGCTATCAATCGCTGATCGATTGCAAGGTTTACGACAGTGCAAATTTTCTTGGCATTGCTTTTTTCGAAGTCGTTCCCGCCGCACAGGGTTCCACGATCCAGATCGGCAACGCATCGCATTCGGGTGGGCTGACCAATCAGGATTATTTGAATTTTGTACTCCGTGATGCGCGTCAGGTGAATCCTGGAATTAAATTTCTGGCCACGATGGTGTATTCCGGCGCCAATACATTGGCGGCGGTTTTCTCGGGAGGTGGAGATCCGAAAACGCAGGCGGCCAATTTTGCGAATAATCTGGTGACATATCTCCAGAATAATGGAATGAATGGCCTGGATATCGATTGGGAAGGCGATGTTTCCGATAAAATGACGCGATCGCAGTTCCAGATTCTGTTCTCTGCAATTCGCGCCGAATTCGATCGGCAGCCGGTGAAATATTATCTATCATTCACGCCTGCATGGCCCACCAGTTCGATTGATTACGCTACGGTCAATAGCCAGTTCGATTTTGTCTCGCCTCAATTCTACGACGGCACGCCACTGTCGGATTTTCTTGATGCCGGCATATCGCCATCCAGGATTGGCTATGGCGCTCAGTTTGAACCAGGAAATTCAGCCCCCAATGCCAGTGCGCAACAGGTCTGGAGCATGGTTTCGGAAGGTTTTTCTTCCGGGGGTACGCGGTACGATTATCAGGATATTTTCGTCTGGCGTTTCAATTCTGGAAACTTCCAGTTCGAGCAGGCGCAGTTCATGATTCTTGATCAACTCGGCAATCCGCCCACCAGCAACACCTTCGACGACACACCGATTATCAGCGCCGCAGGTAATCCCAACCTAACCCGAATGACGATCCGGTCAGGCGACGTACTCAACGCGGTTCAGGCCGTCAATACCGGGACGGGGCCCTATAACACCGGCACCCAGGGAGCGGGAACCGGAATATTTACCTTGTTGCAACACGGCGGAAACAGCGGGACTGCCCAGGTCATCAATATTCCGCTTGACGATCCGATCGTGTCCATTTCCGGCTACACGGGCGTGTGGTACGGCTGGCAATGTGTTTTGCAACTCACATTGACCGGGAAAAGCGGAGCCACTTATGGCCCGTTCGGCAGTATGGCCGGCTCGACCACCCGGAATGGTTTCGTACAGTCTGCTCCGGCCGGACAAAGCGTGGTCGGCTTCAGTGGATCTACGGTGACGGTCCCGTTGGCAGGGGGCAGTCAGACCGCAATTCTTGCAGCACTGAATGCCGTTTTCGCCTGAGGCACCTGATAACGATTTTTCAGTACCTGCGGCAATCGTTGACCAAGGCCATGCGACTGTATGGCCTTTTTTCAATGCGTGTCGGGAGATTCCCAAGCCGTTTTGCGCTCACATGCTGCCTGACTCATGAAACGTCGTGTGGCACGCGAGATGCGGCAATCGGTCATGTGCCCGACAGCGATCGCCCGCGGCCGTCGACCGATTCTCACGCATGCGCGCCCGCGAGCGAGCGCAGGTACATCGGCACTTTCGCCTTCGCCGTTGCCTGGACACGTGTCATGAGCGCGTGATCGATACGGTTCAGCCCGTAAGTCCGGGCAATGTCCTGCTGCAACCTGCACCACAGGTGGCTGGCCATTTCGGCATCGACCATCGCCCGGTGCGCCCGTCCCGATTTCGGCAGCCGCAGCATGTCCGCGAGGCTCGACAGGCGATGACTCAGCGCGTCCGGGTAAATGCGTCGCGCCACGAGCATCGTGCAGGCAAAGGCATGCTCGGCCGTCATGCCAAGCAGCCCGAGTTCCGCCTGCCAGAACCGTTTGTCGAAACCGGCGTTGTGGGCCACGACCGCGTGTTTGCCGACGAACGCAGCCGCTTCCTTCATGACTTTCGATGCCGGCGGCGCCGATGCGATCATCTCGTTCGTGATGCCGGTCAGCGCGACGACGTCCGACGGTATGCGTCTGCCTGCATTCATCAGACTCTGGAAACGATCGACGACTTGTCCGTCCCGGAGGAGGATGACGGCGATTTCGGTCGCACGATCACCCAGGTTCGGCGAAAGTCCGGTTGTTTCGAAGTCCAGTACCGCAACGGTTTGCATGGTCGAATCCTGTTGCTTCACGCGGTGTCGTTCAGAGAGGCCGAGAGGTTAGCATTTCCCGGCCCACGACGGACTCGTTCAGCCCGGCAAACAACCATCCGTGCGGCACAAGCCGATCCGATCGATGCCTGGGATCGCCCGCGAATGCGTCCCGATGCGCCGTTGGCCTGGCAGGACGCACGAGGCGCGACGATGCAGAAGGGTGCCGGCTATCGACAGCCCATCGATCCGCGCGTCATGCCGCGAGCCCGTTTTCGCCTTCGACGATCCGGATCGGGCCCGTCGCTTGTCCCGCACCCTGCCTGATGCTGAACTCGATCAGGTCCTCGTAAGTCTCCCGTTGCCCGGCAGGCAGCACGGGCAGCAGCGTCTCGCGCCGCTTGTCCGCGTCGAACATCGATTCCACCAGCCATCCCGTCAGATAGAGCGACGCAAGGCATCCGCCCGCGGTCGCGACGTTGCCGTGACACACCAGCGGCTGGTCCATCACTTGCAGCCCGACTGCCTGCAAACCCTGCCGCGCTTCGGGGTGCGTCGTCGCGCGGCGCTGCGGTAGCAGCCCGAGCCGTTCGAGAATGAAGGCGCCGCCGCAGATCGACCCGACAAGCTGGCGTTCGGGATCGAGATCGAACGACGGCAGGAAATCGGGATCGGCGAGCGCGGCCGGTACGCCTTCCTTGCCGCTCGAAAACAGGACCGCGTCGGCGCGATTGGCGTCGGCGAGCGGGCCGTGCGTCGGGATCGCCAGACCATGGGCGGAACGCAGCACCGGCTGCGCACCCAGGATCCGGACGCGCCAGTCCTTGCTGTTGCGACCGAGAATGTCCCACATCAGGAACAGGTCGATATCGGTGAACCGGTCGAATGCGATGAGCGCGATGTCTTTCAAGGCGGACTCCTTACGTAATGGCGCGTTGCCGGAAGCGGCGGTGGCCGTGATAGAGTGCGCAGCCTATCTGTCCATGCCGCACCATACACAGCCTGTATGGCGATGACGATGAGCACGCTGACGCGAAATGACTGGATTGCCGCGGGCTTCGACGCCCTCGACGGAGAGGGGTACGCGGGGATTTCGGCCGAGAGCCTCGCGCGTCGGCTGAACGTGACGCGCGGATCGTTCTATCACCACTTCCGCAATCGCGAGGACTTCGTTAGGACGTTGCTGGCCGCGTGGGAGGACGACTACACCGCGCGCATGCTGGCGTATGCGGCGGAGGGCCACGGTGCCGGCGACACGCTGTTGCGCTACCTGCGCATTGCCGCCGAGAAGCGGCCCGGGCGTGAAATCGCGATCCGCGCCTGGGCGTTGCACGATCCGCTGGTCGCGGAATGCCAGCAGCGCGTCGACGCGGCGCGGCTCGCGTTTGCGATCGACACGTCGCGCCGGCTGGTGCGCACACCGGGCGAGGCCGAGATCGTCGGGCAGGCCGTGCACTTGTGCCTGATCGGCGGACAACAGGCCGGGCTGCGGCGTGATGCCGACCGGTTCAACGGCTTCGTGCAGCGTGCTTTTTCAATGGTCGAACGCGTGCTGCCGATGCGTCGCCCATGACGCGCCATCTGGCACACGTACCGGTGCGCGCGCGGCATGCGTGGCGCGGACGCGGTAGTACGCAGCCGCATTCGCGTGCCCGGCGCGTGTGACGTGGCGGGCGGCGCGATATCCCGGCCCGGACAAGTGGGTTACGCGTGCCGTGGCGACGAGGGCGGTGCCGCGCGATGGCGCAGGTGGATCAGCGGATAGGGCCGTCCTTGTCCATCGAGCGCCGATCGCCCGCAGCGCTCGAAGCCGAGCCGTTCATAGAATCGTGCCGCCGATTCGTTCTGCTCGTTGACGTCGGTCGACAGGTCGGGATGACGCGTGAGTGCGTCTTCCACGAGCAGGCGCCCGATGCCTGCGCGATGGTGCGCGGGATCGACGAACAGGGCTTCCATGTGACTGCCGTCGAGCAGCATGAAGCCGATCGCATGGTCGGCTTCGTCGACGGCGAGATCGAGCGGCGCACCGGGCAGGAACCCGACCACTTCGGATTCGATCGCGCGACGGTCGTCGTCGCTCAGGAAGTGATGCGTGGCGTCGACCGCGTTGCGCCAGATATCCAGCACGCGTGCGCCGTCGGCCTCGGTGGACTTGCGAATTCTGATCATGTCTGACCTGTTTTGATTGGTAGTTTGAAGGTCGGCGGCTCGCCGACACCGTCATGGCCGCGATCGGGCCGCTCGCAAGGGATGCGGGCAGACGGCGTTGTTTCAGGGAGTGGCCGGGCGCCGTGCGTCGCCGAGGCTCGCTGCACGCTCGATCGCTCGGCGCGCGACGTCGCGAACGCCCGCGCTCATCGGCAAATCGTCGCGGTCGAGTTCGACGAGGTCGAACCAGCGCGCGTCGAGCGCATCGTCGCCGGCAGCAGGCGTGCCGCGCAGCCAGTTGCACAGCACCGCGATCATGACGAAATGCTGGCGCACGTTGCCGCCAGCATCGTAATCGAAGGCATCCAGCGCGGTAAAGACGTCGAGTGCCTCGACGTCGACGGTCGTCTCTTCCACGATCTCGCGCACGATCGCGTTCGCAATCGATTCGCCTGCTTCGATCTTGCCGCCAGGAAAGCCCCAGCATCCCGCATCGGGCGGATTAGCGCGGCGCACCAGCAGCACGTCGCGTTCCCGCAGGACGACGCCGATCACGGCGGGAACGGGGCGTACGCCGGCGATGACGCCGGTCGGGGAGCGGGGCGAATCGGACATGGCGGATCGATGCGTGCGTGTGGTCGAGGGGGCGGCCGGTGGCGATTCACTGCGCATCGTGCGTGCGCTGCTCGATCGCGCGGATCACGGCGACCATGTCGTCCGCGCCGTGTCCGGCCCGCTCGGTCTCGCCGTAAAGCGCGTGGCAGATGTCGAGCAGCGGCGACGCGATGTTGGCGCCGCGCGCGGATTCCGCGACGAGGCGCGCATTTTTCAGCACGTCGGTGATCGCGGCCTGCACCGAGAAATCCGCCGCGACGAGTTTGCCGAGTTTCACGCGCGACACGTCGCTCGCCATCGGTCCCGCGTTCAGCACGTCGGCGAAGCGGGCGAGATCGATACCGTGGCGTTGCGCGAAATGCGTGGCTTCGGTCAGGCCGGTGACCATCGTGATGAGGAACAGGTTCACGGCGAGCTTCATCGTCAGCGCCGACGGTACGTCGCCGCACACGAAGCTGTCGCGGCACAGCGGCTTCACGAGCGCGCGGACGGCGTCGACGTCGTCCGGCGCGCCGGCGAGCATCACGACGAGTTGACCGGCTTCGGCCGGCTTGCGCGAACCCGACACCGGCGCTTCGACGTAACGGCCCGACGCGGCGGCGATTTCATCGGCCAGCGCGCGCGAAAAACCGGGTGCGTTCGTGCCCATGTTCACGATGGTGTGCCCGCCGACACGGGTAGCGAAACCGGGCGTGCCGCGCGCGAGAACGGCGTCGATCGCCGCGTCGTTCGCGAGCATCAGGATCACGGTGGAGCAGGCGGCGAACACGTCGTCGGCGTGCTCGGCCACGCGTGCGCCGGCGTCGCGCAACGCATCGTCGCTGCCGTGCGACCGGCTCCATACGACGAGCGGCGTGCCGGCCCGCGCGAGATTGAGCGCCATCGGCGTGCCCATCACGCCGAGGCCGATGAATCCGACTGCGGTTTGCATGTTCTGACTCCCACGGTGGGTGGAGACGATCGTGGGCGTCAGTATCGCAGCGTTTCCGCACGTCTGCCATGTCGTCCCCGCACCCGCGGGAGCCACGTCACGGCCGCGCCGTCGTGTCAGCCCTATCAGCCATGTCGGCCAGAAACGGCCACGGATAGATGCCGCGGGCATGGCCGTCGCCGAAGAGGGCGCGGATGCCGTAGCCGGCTGCCTCGAGGCCGGCCAGCGTCAGGTCGGGCCGCGTATCGACACGACCGCCGTCGAGCCGGATCCTTCGGCATTCCGCACACGGGCAATCGCCGCGCAGCCGCGCATAACCGATGTGTTGCGTGCGACCGTCCGGCCAGCGGAGTGTCAACGTGCGTGCAGCGTGATCGAGCGCGATTTCGGTCGGCGCGATCATCGCGACGCCTCGTCGATTTGCCGGATCGCGATTCGCACGGCTTTGCGTACTTCCGGATCGTGATCCTCCAGCGCGTGGGTGAGCGCGGCCAACGTCGCGCGGTCGCGCAATTCACCGAGCGCAAGCGCGGCTTCCTTGCGCAGGTTGCTGATCGCATGCGACAGCAGTGCTGCGACGGCCGGCGCCGCCGCAGCATCGCGCAGTTGCCCGAGCGCACGCGCGGCACGCAAGCGCACCTGCCAGTAGTCGTCGTCGAGCGCGGCGGCGAGCGGGTCGCGCGCGGCCGCAACACGCAACTTGCCGAGCGTCGTGGCCGCTTCCTCGCGCACCTGCCATTCGCGGTCGCGCAGCGCGGCGAGCAGTGCGGCGAGCAGTGCGTCGATGGTGGCCGCATCGTCGGGTGCCGCGAACCCGATCGCGCCGACCGCGGCGCGTCGCACGTCCGCTGCGGCATCGGTGGTCGCGATGCGCGCGAGCGGCGGCAGCGCACGTGGGTCCCTGAGCCAGCCGAGCACCGCGACGGCTTCGGCGCGCACGGCGGCGTGTTCGGCATCGAGTGCGCGCAGCGCGGGCGTGAACGCGCCGGGGTCGCGCAACTCGCGTAATCCGCGCAGCACGGCACGGCGCACGAACGACTCGGGCCGGTCGGCCCATCGGCACAGCACGGTACCCGATGCCGCGTCCTTCAGTTCGGACAGGCTCTGCGCGGCGGTGGCGCGTACACCTTCGTCCGGATCGAGCAATGCGCCGCACAGTGCGTCGACGACGTCGGGCTGCTCCCATGCGCCGAGTACGCGCGCAGCCTCGCTGCGTACGTCGGCCGACGGATCGTCGCGCAGTGCCGCAACGAATGACGGCACCAGATCGGATTCCTCGAGATCGGCAAGCTCGATCAGTGCGATGCGGCGCACGGATGCGTCGGGCGCGGCGAGGCGGAGGGCGAGTGCGGCACGATCCGGATCGTGCGTGCCGGGCAGCGAGGCGGTGAAGGAGAAGGCGGTCATGGGCAAAGGATCGGTTCGGTGAAAAAGCCGCTGCTCGCGGAGCGCGATGCATGGGCGGCACGGCATGGAGACGCGAACCTGGCGAACGCCGGCCCGGCCGTCACGTCGTCGATGCACGGCCTGCACGGCCTGCACGGCCTGCACGGCCTGCACGGCCTGCACGGCCTGCACGGCCCGCGCGGGCGGCACGACGACGACCGGCCGCGCGCGCTCAGCGCAGCAGGTAAGGGATGTCGACCTTGACCGCGCCGGTCGGGCAGTCGCGCTCGCACGGCATGCAGTACCAGCATTCGTCGAACTGCATGTAGGCCTTGCCCTTGATCACGTCGATCGCGAGCAGGTCGAGCGGGCACACGTCGACGCAGACGGTGCAGCCCTTGTCGGCAATGCAGCGTTCCTCGTCGATCGTCACGGGCGCGCTGCTGCGCAGGAAGATGTCGTGCGGGGTATGGGGCACGGTAGGGCTCCTCAGAGGGCGGCCGCGAGCGCGGCGGGTTCGCGGATGCGCAGATTCGTGTAGGCGCCGCGATCGTCGTCGGCGAGCGGCACGACGTACGGCTCGACCGGGCGCTTCTCGCTGCGCATCGCGCCGTCGGCGTCCTTGCGCAGCCAGGTGTGGCAGAACCATTCGGCGTCGTTGCGATGAGGAAAGTCGACGCGATGGTGGTACAGCCCCCAGCGGCTCTCGGTGCGGAACAGCGATGCACGCGCAGCCATTTCCGCGCAGTCGCGGATCGCGCGCACCTCGGCGGCGCGCATCAGCTCGTGCGGATGGCTTGCCTTTATATCTTCGATATCCTCAGTAATGGCGTCAAAGCGCTGGAGGCCAATTTCCATTTTGCGCGTCACCTTCGGCGGTTGCAGATAGTCGTTCACCATGCGGCGCAGCTTGTATTCGACCTGCGCCGGTGCCAGGCCGCGCTCGCGCAGCAGCGGGGCAAGCACGCGCTTGCGTTCGGCGGCGACCTGTTCGTCGTTTACCGGCGCATGCTCGCGGCCGGCCACGTAATCGGCCGCGTTCTGCCCGGCAAACCAGCCGTACGTAAATGCGCCGAGCATGTAGTTGTGCGGGACGGCCGCCATGTCGCCGGCCGCGTAGAGGCCGGGCACGGTCGTCTCCGCGCGTGCGTTCACGTACACGCCGGACGCGCTGTGGCCGCTGCAGAAACCGATCTCGGAGATGTGCATCTCCACCATCTGGCTGCGGTAGTCGGTGCCGCGCCCCGCGTGGAAGCGGCCGCGGCTCGGCCGCTCGTTCGTATGCAGGATCTGTTCGATGGTCTGGATCGTTTCCTCCGCGAGATGATCGAGCTTGAGGAACACGGGGCCGTTGCCGCTTTGCAGTTCCTGGTAGAACTCCCACATCATCTGGCCGCTCCAGTAGTCGCATTCGATGAAGCGTTCGCCCTTGCCGTTCGCGGTGAAACCGCCGAGCGGGCCGGTCACGTACGCGCACGCGGGGCCGTTGTAGTCCTTGATCAGCGGATTGATCTGGAAGCATTCGAGATTCGCGAGCGCGGCACCGGCGTGATAGGCCATTGCGTAGCCGTCGCCCGCGTTGGTCGGGTTCTCGTACGTGCCCATCAGGTAGCCCGAGGCCGGCAGGCCAAGGCGGCCGGCCGCGCCGCAGCAGAGAATCACGGCCTTCGCGCGGATCACGTGGAACTCGGCCGTGCGGCAGTCGAAGCCGAGTACGCCGCTCGCGCGGCCCTGTGCGTCGGTCAGCACGCGCGTCGCGACGATGCGGTTCGTGATCGCGATGCGTGCGCGCTTCAGTTGCCGGTACAGCACCTTCTTGATGTCGTGTCCTTCCGGCATCGGCAGCACGTACGAACCCATGTGATGGACCTTCTTCACCGCGTAGTCGCCGGTGCCGTCCTTCTCGAACTTCACGCCCCAGCGGTCGAGCTGCTCGATCGTCGCGAAGCTGTGTGTCGCATACGCGTACACGGCTTCCTGGTCGACGATCCCGTCGTTGGCGATCGTGATCTCGCGCGTGTATTGCTCGGGCGTCGCATGCCCGGGAATCACCGCGTTGTTCAGGCCGTCCATCCCCATCGAGATCGCGCCGCTGCGTTTCACGTTGGCTTTTTCGAGCAGCAGCACGCGCAGGGACGGGTCGCGCTCCTTCGCCTTGATCGCCGCCATCGGGCCGGCCGTGCCGCCGCCGACCACGACGATGTCGTATTCCAGCACAGGGGTAGTCATCGTTGTTTCCTTGCAGGTTTGCGCGGTTTTTGCCGGTCGATGCGCAGCCGGTACTGGAAGGCATCGCCGCGGAAGTACAGGTATTCGTAGTCGATCGGTGCACCCGACGCGTCATGCGTGAGGCGCTCGATGCGCAGCACGGGGCTGCTTTCCTCGACCTGCAGCGCATCGACGATCTCGTCGTCGGCGAGGATCGCGTCGATCGACACGTCGGCATGGCCGAGCGGAATGCCGCAGTCGTTTTCCAGCACGAGGAAGATGTCGCGGGTCGCGAGATCGGCACCCGCGAGGCGCTTGCCGAGTGCTTCTGGCACCCAGGTCTGTTCGAGCGACACGGGCTCGCGGTTCAGCAGCCGCACGCGGTGAATCTCGACGAGCGGCGCGCCTTCCTGCACGTTCAGCTTCGTTGCGAGATGGCGGTCGGCCTTGACGGTGCGGACACTGCGTACCTGGTTGACGATCTCGTAGCCCATCGACGACATCGCCTCGGCGAAGCCCTGCAGCGACGTCACGTTCTGGAATGCCTTCGGCTTCGACACGAAGGTGCCCTTGCCGTGCAGCTTGAACAGCAATCCTTCCTTCTGCAGATCACCGAGCGCCTGGCGCACCGTGATCCGGCTGACGCCGAACGCCGCGCAGAGTTCGTGCTCGGAAGGCATCCGGCTGTGCGGCGCATAGGTGCCGTCGAGGATGCGCGCGCGCAGCGTGTCCTTGATCTGCACGTAGAGCGGGGCCGCCGACAGCGGCACGACGTTGGGTGAGGTCATCGATCAACTTGTTATGACAAGATCGCTCGAGTGTAGTCAGCGCGATCGCGCGTCCCAACCAACGATTTCTGATTTCGACTTTCCGATTCCGGAAAAGCACGGCGGCAGGGGCGGACCGAACGGACGATCCGGCGTGCGGTGTCGATCCGATCCGCCCATGACGGGCGAAGTGGAGCGGCGGACAATCAAGGCAATTCGCAGGCGCATGTGCCGCGCGTGTCGATTTCCCGGTGCGTCGCCCGTCGTATCCATGTCGACCGGGCATTGCACCTTGCGGGTAGCGCCCGGGTACCGAGGATTGCCGTAACGAAAAGGAGACATCCCATGCCGGATTCCCGATACCGCTGGGTCATCGTCGCCGCGGGCGGCTTGATGGGCTGCATCGCCATCGGCGCGATGTTTTCGCTGCCCGTTTTCCTGCGCGCGATCGCGCGCGACACCGGCTGGTCGATGACCGGCATTTCCGGCGCGATGACGCTCGGCTTCATCGCGATGGCCTTCGCGAGCATGGGGTGGGGCAGCCTGTCGGACCGCGTCGGCACGCGCCCGGTCGTCATGACGGGTGCCGTCCTGCTGTCGGCAAGCCTCGCGCTGGCGAGCCGCGCGCCGTCGCTGCTCGCGTTCCAGCTGACTTTCGGCCTCGCCGTCGGCGGTGCGACGGCCGCGATATTCGCGCCGATGATGGCATGCGTGACGGGCTGGTTCGACACGCACCGCAGCCTGGCGGTGTCGCTCGTGTCGGCCGGCATGGGGATGGCGCCGATGACGATGGCCCCGCTGGCCGCGTGGCTCGTGTCGGTGCGCGACTGGCGCACGTCGATGCTGCTGATTGCGGCGCTGGCGGCCGTCGTGATGATTCCGGTGTCGCTGCTGGTGCGCCGGGCACCCGCGCTCGACGGCGCGCATGCGGCCCCGGCGGCTCCGGCGGCCCCCGCGCCGGCCGGTGATCCCGCGGCGATGTCGGTCGCGCACGCACTGCGTTCGCCGCAGTTCATCGTGCTGCTGCTGACCAACTTCTTCTGTTGCGCGACGCATTCCGGCCCGATCTTCCATACGGTCAGCTACGCGGTGACGTGCGGGATTCCGTTGATCGTCGCGGTGTCGATCTACAGCGTCGAAGGGCTCGCCGGCATGGGCGGCCGGATCGCGTTCGGGATCCTGGGCGACCGCATCGGCGCGAAGCGCACGCTAGTGGCCGGGCTGTTTGCGCAGGCGCTCGGCGCGCTCGGGTACGACTTCGTGCGCACGCTCGACGGGTTCTACGCGGTCGCGACCCTGTTCGGCTTCATCTATGCGGGCGTGATGCCGCTGTATTCGGTGCTCGCGCGCGAGAATTTCCCGCTGCGGATGATGGGCACCGTGATCGGCGGCTGCGCGATGGCCGGCAGCCTCGGGATGGCCGCTGGCCCCGTGGCCGGCGGCCTGATCGTCGATACGTTCGGCAGCTATGGCTGGTTGTACGTCGGTTCGTTCGCGATCGGCGTCGGCGCGTTCCTGATGGCGATGATGTTCCGCCCGTTCGCGAAAGCGCGGCCGGAAACGGTGGCCGCGTGACCCGGCGGCGGAAACGCGGGGGCCTGAATTTCACCGTATCGGCGCGGCTCGGCCCGCGTTGCCACTGACAAAAAACAGGGCCGGTATTGTGTCCGTTCGCGGGTGTCTAGGCAGCCCGCAGCCCGCTGCGGCGCAGCAGCGCGGCAAATGATGCAGATCGGCACGCATGCGCCGCGATTCGGCCCCTAAAAACGCAATATCGAGCATATATTCGAAGGGCCTGTCATACCCGCGTCACCCTGCTAGAATTCGGCCTGCCGCATTGTTCCGATTGACTGATGAGATTGCTTGACGCCCTGGTCGAACAACGTATTGCCGCCGCCGCCGCGCGGGGCGAGTTCGACGATTTGCCGGGTACCGGCGCGCCGCAGGCGCTGGATGACGACCTGCTCGTGCCCGAGGAGGTGCGGGTGGCCAACCGTATCCTGAAGAATGCAGGCTTCGTGCCGCCGGCCGTCGAGCAATTGCGCGCGCTGCGCAACCTGCACGACGAAGTGCAGGCGGTCAGCGACCGTGCCGCGCGATGCCGGCTGCAGGCGAAGATCCTCGCGCTCGACATGGCGCTCGAATCGCTGCGCGGCGGCCCGATGGTGATGCCGCGCGACTACTGCCGGCGCATCGCGGAGCGCCTGTGCGAGCGCGGGCTCGACGAAGCGTCCGCCGAAGCGGGGCCGATGTGACATCCGACGCGCTGCACGACGCAGCCCGCCCGGCAGACACCCCGGCGGCCGAACCCGCCGCCGATTCCCCCGTTCCCGAAGCTGCGCCCGTATCGGCGCGCGACCTGCATTTCATGCGTCTCGCGCAGGCCGCCGCCGAAGAGGCGCGCGCGGCCGGCGAAGTGCCGGTCGGTGCGGTGCTCGTGCGCGGCGACGAAGTGATCGCGCGCGGCTTCAACCATCCGATCGGTGGGCATGACCCGTCGGCCCATGCGGAAATGGCCGCGCTGCGCATGGCCGCGCAGCATCTGCAGAATTACCGGATGCCCGGCTGCGAGCTGTACGTGACGCTCGAACCGTGCCTGATGTGCGCGGGCGCGATCATGCATGCGCGTATCGCGCGGGTCGTCTACGGCGCCGCCGATCCGAAGACGGGCGCCTGCGGCAGCGTGATCGACGCGTTCGCGAATCCGCAGCTGAACCACCATGCCGAAGTAACCGGCGGCGTGCTCGCCGACGAGTGCGGCGCCGCGCTGAAGTCGTTCTTCGCCGAGCGCCGTCGCGCGCTGCGCGAAGCGCGGCTGGCCCGCGACGCCGAATCCGGCGCGTCATAGGCGCGCCCGCCGCCCCGACCCGAGCCGGGCGTGCACGGCTTCGTGAACCGGAGACGGTTCAGACCCTCTAAGCAGGTTTGACGACCCGACACCTTTCGCCATGTCCTTCCAGCCCGCCGCGTCCTACACCATCCGGCTGCTTGCGCCGTCCGGCTATCCGCACGACCCCGACGCGATCAACCGCGCGCTCGAGCGCCTCAGCACCGCACAGCACCGCATCGAGAACATCGAGGCGACGCAGCGGCGCTTCCAGCGGTTCGGCGGCACCGACGGCGAGCGGGCAGGCGACCTGAACCGTCTTGCCGATCCCGAGCGGCCGCTGCCGGACATCGCGCTGGCGGTGCGCGGCGGCTACGGCGCCGCGCGCATCCTGCACGGGCTCGACTATCGCGGGCTCGAACGCAGGCTGCGCGACCAGCCGGTCGCGCTCGTCGGCCACAGCGACTTCACGGCACTCCAGCTCGCGCTGTATGCGAAGGCGCGCATCAAGACGTTCGGCGGCCCGATGCTGTCCGCCGATTTCGGCGCGGAAACGCCGAGCGACTTCACGATGCAGCACTTCTGGCAGACGCTGACGCAGCCGAGCACGACGATCATCGCCGACGCGCCGCAGGTGCAGAGCGTGAACGTGACGGGCACGTTGTGGGGCGGCAATCTCGCGATCCTCTCGTCGCTCGTCGGCACGCCGTACATGCCCGACATCGAAGGCGGCATCCTGTTCATCGAGGACGTCAACGAGCAGCCGTTCCGGATCGAACGGATGATCTATCAACTGCACCTGTCGGGGCTGCTCGCGCGCCAGCAGGCGCTGGTGCTCGGCCAGTTCACCGGTGCGCGGCCGTTCGAGTACGACAACGGCTACGACATGCAGGCGATGATCGAGCAGGTGCGCGCGGTGGTCGGGATTCCGGTCGTCACGGGGCTCCAGTTCGGCCACGTGCCCGACCTGCTGACGCTGCCGTTCGGCGCGCACGCGCAACTGGTCGCGAATGCGCACGGTTTCCGGCTCACGCTGTCGGACTATCCGCACCTCGGCTGAGGTGGGCGCGATCGATCGAAAGGCGGGCTCCCCGCCTTTTTCTTTATGTAGGCACGCAACTAACGATCAAGTTTTTTCGTCGGCATCCGCAGTGCGATCGCCGAATCTTGCACCAGTTTTGTCAACAAAAATGCCGGAAGGGTATACGACGAGAATGGCCTCTGTCATACGTCTCATCCTTGTCGTGCATGGATTCGACGCATCATGCACCGAACGGGGTCGCGTCGATGCACGCCGATTGTGCGCAATGCCGGAAAAGAATTGTTGACAATCTTTATGTCCGCCCTAGGATGAGGATCATCACACGATGCCGATCATGAACGAGCCCGAAGCCCACCTGTCCGGTGCAGCCAGCCCCGAAGCGATCGCCGAGCGGATTCGCACGGCGATCCTCGAGCATCGGCTCGCGCCTGGTTCGAAGCTGACGGAGGCGCAGCTCTGCGACGTATTCGGCGTGAAGCGCGGGACGATCCGTCAGGCGCTTGCGCAGCTCGCGACCGACAAGCTTGTCGAGCTCGAGCCGAACCGCGGTGCGTTCGTCGCGAGCCCGACGCTGCAGGACGTGCACGAGGTGTTCGAGATGCGCCGGATCATCGAGCTCGCCGTGGTCGAGCGGCTCGCGACCGGGCCCGGCGCGAAGCGGCTGAAGGGCGTCGCCGCGCTGATCGACAAGGAACGCAAGGCGTTCGAGCGGCACGACTTCGCGGCGTGGATCCGGCTGTCGGGCGAATTCCACACGGCGCTCGCCACGCTGATGGGCAATGCGACGCTCAGCGAGTGCCTCGAAGGGCTCGTCGCACGCTCGACGCTGATGTCGGCGCTGTACGAATCGCATGGGCGCAGCCCGTGCTCGTGCGACGACCACGACGAGATCCTCGCCGCGCTGGAGGCGGGCGATCCGAAGCGGGCGGTGACGCTGATGGCGCACCACCTGCAGCATGTCGAACTGAAGATGCTGGACCGGCCCGCACAAGGGCAGGTCGATTTGCGCGAAGTGTTCGGCGGCGCCTGAGCGGCGACGCGAACCCGGCCGCGCGCCACAGAACGAGCGAAATGCAGGCCCGCGGCGTTTGCCGCGGGCCGCTGGTCCGACTCCGGGCGTCGATCCGGAGCGATATCGATGACGGTGGAGCGGCCATCCGGTCGCGTCAAGGAGAAGTCATGGCTCAGTTCAGTGTGGCGCACGATAGCGCCTATCCGGCGGAAGAAGGCGGCGAGGGCGGCGACCCGATGCTGCCGAAGGGGTACAGCGAACGTCTGTACAACGAAGATTTGGCACCCCTTAAAAACCAGACATGGGGTTCGTACAATATCTTCGCGTTCTGGATGTCGGACGTGCACAGCGTGGGCGGCTACGTGTTCGCGGGCAGCCTGTTCGCGCTCGGGCTGACGAGCTGGCAGGTGCTGATCGCGCTGATCGTCGGGATCAGCCTCGTGAACGTGCTGTGCAACCTGATCGCACGGCCGAGCCAGCAGATCGGCGTGCCGTATCCGGTCGCGTGCCGCGCGACGTTCGGCGTGCTCGGCGCGAACGTGCCGGCCGTGATTCGCGGGCTGATCGCGATCGCGTGGTACGGCATCCAGACCTATCTCGCGTCGAGCGCGCTCGTGATCGTCGTGCTGAAATTCTTCCCGCAATGGCTGCCTTACGCGGACGTGCATCGCTACGGCTTCCTCGGGCTGTCGGCGGTGGGCTGGGCCGGCTTCATGCTGCTGTGGGTGCTCCAGGCGTTCGTGTTCTGGAACGGGATGGAGACGATCAAGAAGTTCATCGACTTCGCGGGGCCGGCCGTCTACGTCGTGATGTTCATCCTCGCCGGCTACATGGTGTGGCGCGCGGGCTGGCGCAACATCGGCATCAACCTCGGCGGCGTCAAGTATCACGGCGCGGAAGTGATTCCGGTGATGATCACGGCCGTGTCGCTGGTCGTGTCGTACTTCTCCGGGCCGATGCTGAACTTCGGCGATTTCTCGCGCTACTGCCGCTCGTTCGGCGACGTGAAGCGCGGCAATTTCTGGGGGCTGCCGGTCAACTTCCTCGCGTTCTCGCTCGTCACGGTGATCACGACGGCAGCGACCTTGCCCGTGTTCGGCGAACTCATCACCGACCCGGTCGAGACGGTCGGCCGCATCGACCATCCGACCGCGGTGATCCTCGGCGCGCTGACGTTCACGATCGCGACGATCGGCATCAACATCGTCGCGAACTTCGTGTCGCCCGCGTTCGACTTCTCGAACGTCGCGCCGCGCCTGATCAGCTGGCGCGCGGGCGGGATGCTCGCGGCCGTCGCGTCGATCTTCATCACGCCGTGGAACCTGTTCAACAACCCGGCCGTGATCCACTACACGCTCGACGTGCTCGGCGCGTTCATCGGCCCGCTGTACGGCGTGCTGATTGCGGACTTCTACCTCGTCAAGCGCGGCCGGCTCGTGCGCGACGACCTGTACACGATGTCGGAAAGCGGGACGTACTGGTACACGGGCGGCGTGAACCGCCGTGCGCTCGCCGCGCTGTTGCCGGCCGCGGTGATCGCGATCGTGTGCGTGATGGTGCCGGGCTGGCAGGGCGTCGCGAACTTCTCGTGGTTCATCGGCGCGGGGCTCGGCTTCGTGTTCTACCGGCTGCTCGTGAACACGAAGGCCTGAGGAGCGTGCGATGAAGATCCGGCTGATCAATCCGAATACGACGCAGCGGATGACCGACGCGATGGGCCGCTGCGCGCGCGAGGTCGCGGCCGCCGGCACGGAGATCGTGGCGGTGAGCCCGCCGATGGGGCCGCCGTCGATCGAAGGGTATTACGACGAGGCGCTCGCGACACCGGGGCTGCTTGCCGAGATCGCGCAAGGCGAGCGCGACGGCTGCGACGCATACGTGATCGCGTGCTTCGGCGATCCGGGCCTGTACGCGGCGCGCGAACTCGCGCGCGGGCCGGTGATCGGCATTGCCGAGGCCGCGATGCATGCGGCGAGCGTGCTCGCGCCCGGCTTCTCGGTCGTCACGACGCTCGCGCGCACCTGCGGGATGGCGTGGCACCTCGCGGAGCGCTACGGAATGAAGCGGTTCTGCCGCAACGTGCGCGCGACCGACGTCGCGGTGCTCGAGCTCGACCGGCCGGGCTCGGCCGCGCGGCGGATCATCGTCGACGAATGCCGGCGCGCGCTCGACGAGGACGGTGCCGACGCGATCGTGCTCGGCTGCGCGGGGATGGCCGAGTTCGCGCACGAAATCGAGCAGCAGATCGGCGCGCCGGTGGTCGAGGGCGTCACGGCGGCGGTCAAGTGGGCCGAGGCGCTCGTCGCGCTGCGCCTCGCGACGGCGAAGCGCGGCGATTACGCGCGGCCGCTGCCCAAGCGCTACGACGGCGCGTTCGCCCGCTTCAGCCCGCCGGACGGGGATGTGGCAGAGCCGGCCCCGAATTTGCCGCAACCGCACATACACACCGTCTGACACGCACTATCTGCGCCGCTGTATGGGCGCGTATGGGCGTTTTCGCTACACTGGGCCGTCATCGCATCGGCCCGCGCGGCCGGCCTGCGGCACCCGCGCGGTCGATGCGAACCCATTATTTCAGCGAGCTTTCGCCGCACTTCGAACCATGTCACTCGATCCCAACTATCCTCGCGACCTGATCGGCTACGGCCGCCATCCCGTGCAGGCGAACTGGCCGGGGCGCGCCCGCGTCGCCGTGCAATTCGTGCTGAACTACGAAGAGGGCGGCGAGAACTGCGTGCTGCACGGCGATCCGGGCTCCGAGCAGTTCCTGTCCGAAATCGTCGGGGCGGCCGCGTATCCCGACCGCCACATGAGCATGGAGTCGATCTACGAATACGGTTCGCGGGCCGGCGTGTGGCGCATCCTGCGCGAATTCGAGAAGCGCGGGATGCCGCTGACGGTATTCGGCGTCGGCATGGCGATCGAACGCCACCCGGAGCTCGCGCGCGCGTTCGTCGAGCTGGGCCATGAGATCGCGTGCCACGGCTGGCGCTGGATCCACTACCAGAGCATGACGCCGGAACTCGAGGCCGAACACATGCGCCTCGGGATGGAAGCGATCGAGCGCGTGACGGGCGAGCGCCCGCTCGGCTGGTACACCGGCCGCGACAGCCCCAACACGCACCGTCTCGTCGCGGAATACGGCGGTTTCCTGTACGACTCCGACAACTACGGCGACGACCTGCCGTTCTGGATGGACGTCGAAGTGTCGGGCGGCAAGACGTCGCCACAGCTGATCGTGCCGTACACGCTCGACACGAACGACATGCGCTTCGCGACGCCGCAGGGCTTCAACACCGGCGATCACTTCTTCGACTACCTGCGCGATGCGTTCGACGTGCTGTACGCGGAGGGCGACGAGGCGCCGAAGATGCTGTCGATCGGCATGCACTGCCGGCTGCTCGGCCGGCCGGGCCGTTTCCGCGGGCTGCAGCGTTTCCTCGATCACATCGAGAAGCACGATCGCGTATGGGTGACGCGCCGTGTCGATATCGCGCGTCACTGGCGTGAACATCATCCGTATCAGCCCAATCATCGAAACGAAGGGAAAGCATGAAGGCGATGCGCTACACGTTGGATCAACTGAACACGATGGCGCCGAGCGCATTTGTCGCGGCGCTGTCGGGGATCTTCGAACATTCGCCGTGGGTGGCCGAAGTCGCCGCCGGCGAGCGGCCGTTCGCGAGCATCGACGCGCTGCACAAGACGATGTCGGGTGCCGTGGAATCGGGCGGCGAAGTGCGCCAGCTCGCGCTGATCAACGCCCACCCGGAACTGGCCGGCAAGGCCGCCGTGCGCGGCGAGCTGACGGCCGAGTCGACGCGCGAGCAGAGCGGCGCGGGCCTCGACCAGTGCACGCAGGAAGAGTTCGACAAGCTGCTGACGCTGAACCGCACGTATCGCGAGAAGTTCGGCTTCCCGTTCATCCTCGCGGTGCGCGGTTATGACCGGCACGGCATCATCGCGAACTTCGAGTCGCGCGTGAATCATTCGCGCACCGAGGAACTGCGCGCGAGCCTCGACCAGATCTACCGGATCGCGCGCTTTCGCCTCGACGACCTCATCGACGCCTGACACCGCGGTACGGCCAGCTGCGTCGCAGCGGCCGGATCGTCTCACTGAAACAAGGAAACATCATGGCTGTTCCGCTTCTCGATCCCAACGCACCCGAATTCACGCGGCGCTACGTGAATCTTGCCGACCCGCGTCTCGGTGCGCAGGCGCTCGAGGCCAGCGACGATTTCTTCGCGCCGAAGGACCGGATGCTGAACCCCGAGCCGGCCGTCTTCATTCCCGGCAAGTACGACGACCACGGCAAGTGGATGGACGGCTGGGAAACGCGCCGCAAGCGCACGACGGGCTACGACTGGTGCATCGTCAAGCTCGCGCGCCCGGGCGTGATCAAGGGCTTCGACATCGACACGAGCCACTTCACCGGCAACTTCCCGCCGGCCGCGTCGATCGAGGCCGCGTTCGTGGCCGACGGCGCGCCGACGCATGCGACCGAGTGGGTCGAGATCGTGCCGTCGACGACGCTGCAGGGCAACAGCCATCACTATGTCGACGCGAGCGACGCGCGTGCGTTCACGCACCTGCGCGTGAACATCTACCCGGACGGCGGCATTGCACGCCTGCGTGTGTACGGCCAGCCGCAGCTCGACTGGGCCGGCGCGAGCGCGACCGAGCAGTTCGACCTCGCGGCGATGGAAAACGGCGGTTACGTGGTGGCCGCAAACAACCAGCACTTCGGCGTCGCGTCGAACCTGCTGCTGCCGGGGCGCGGCGTGAACATGGGCGACGGCTGGGAAACCCGCCGCCGCCGCGAACCGGGCAACGACTGGGCGATCATCGCGCTCGCGCAGCCGGGCGTGATCCGCAAGATCGAAGTCGATACCGCGTTCTTCAAGGGCAACTATCCGGATCGCTGCTCGATCCAGGCCGCGTACGTGTCGGGCGGAACGGACAGCTCGCTGATCACGCAGTCGATGTTCTGGCCGGTGCTGCTCGGCGAACAGAAGCTGCAGATGGACAAGCAGCACTACTTCGAACAAGACATCGCGTCGCTCGGCCCCGTCACGCACGTGCGACTGAACATCATTCCGGACGGCGGCGTGTCGCGCCTGCGTCTGTGGGGGACGCTCGACAAATGAAGACGCTTGTCATCGAACCGCTGACCAGGGAAGCGTTCGCGCCCTTCGGCGACGTGATCGAAACGGAAGGGGCAAAGCAGATCCCGATCAACCTCGGCACGACGATCCGCTTCCACGATCTCGCGAAAGTCGACGTGACCGATGAAGACGGCCGCACGCTCGTCAACCTGTTCCGCGGCCAGCCGCGCACGCTGCCGTTCGAAGTGAAGATGCTCGAACGGCACCCGCTCGGCAGCCAGGCGTTCGTGCCGCTGAACGACCAGCCGTATCTCGTCGTCGTGGCGCCCGCGGGCGATCTCGATCCGGCGAAGATCCGCGCGTTCGTGACGAGCGGGTGGCAGGGCGTCAACTATGCGAAGGGCGTGTGGCATCACCCGCTGATCGCGCTCGGCGGCGTCAGCGACTTCATCGTCGTCGATCGCGGCGGCGACGGCCTGAACCTGAACGAGCAGGACCTGCAGGAATCGCTGTGGCTCACCGACGAGGCGCTGCACGCGCTGACGGCCTGAGTCGTCGCTGGCGGTTCCGCCATGGCCGATCGAAAACCCGCGCACGTTGCGCGGGTTTTTTCATGGTGCCGCCGTTTCGACGCGATTCAGGTCGCGGCGGTCTTGCGCGCGTCGCGCAAACCGTGGGCGCCGCGGCGCCGGTTCGCGACCGGCGCATGCTCGGCGATCAGCCCGGCGGCCCACTCGATGAAGACACGCAGCTTCGCGCTGACGTGCCGGTTCGGCGGGAACGCGACGTACATCGGCATCGGTTCGAGCTGCCATCGCTCGAACAGCGGCACCAGTTCGCCACGGGCGCGATGCACGCCGGCCATGTAGTCGGGCAGCCACAGAATGCCCAGCCCGGCGAGGCCGGCCTCGAGGTACGCATTGCCGTCGTCGACCGCGAGCACGTAGCGTCCGCGCACGGTGATCCGCTCGCCGTCGCATGCCATCGCAAACGGCAACGCCTTGCCGGTGCGCGCCCACAGGAACCCGACGATCCGGTGATGCGAGTCCTCCAGCTCGTCCGGATGGGCCGGCGTGCCGGCACGCGCGAGATAGGCCGGCGACGCGTACACGCCGAGCCGCAGGTCGCCGACATGCCGCGCGACCAGCGAGCGGTCGGTCGGCTCGCCGCCGCGCACGACGCAGTCGACGTTCTCGCCGATCACGTCCACCACGCGGTCGCTCACGCCCATGTCGAGCTGGATGTCCGGATAGCGCGCATGGAACGCGGGCAGCGCGGGGATCAGGATCAGGCGCGCGAACGGGCTCGGCACGTCCACGCGCAGCCGCCCGCGGGGCGTCGCGGACGCCGCGGACAGGCTGGTTTCGGCATCGTCCATGTCGGCCAGCAGCCGCACGACGCGGTCGTAGTACGCGGCGCCGTCCGCGGTGACGACGACCTTGCGCGTCGTGCGGTTGAACAGCTTCACGCGCAGCCGTGCCTCGAGCTGCTGCACGAGTTGCGTGACGGTGGTGCGGCTCATGTGCAGTGTCTCGGCGGCCTTCGTGAAGCTGCCGGCTTCCACCACGCGGGCGAACGCCTGCATTGCGTCGAATCGGTCCATCGGGTCAGGGCTCCGCGTCGGTCGGGAATTGTTTGGGGCGCGCAAACAGTGTTGGACAGGGTTGCCGGTTTATTCGCCGTGCCTCCGTCCTTAAAGTGCCTTCATCGTCGATGCCGGGGCGGTTTCGCCCCACCAACCGAAGGAGGTGCTGAATGGTAAAGCGTAGCGTGGTTTTTCCGCCCGGTCGGCAGGCACTGTACGAGCGCAACCGCTATTCGCCGGCGCTGCGCTCGAACGGCTTCCTGTTCGTGTCCGGGCAGGTCGGCAGCCGCGAGGACGGCTCGCCCGAACCGGAACTGGGCGCGCAGGTCCGCCGCGCGTTCGACAACCTGAACGCGGTACTGCGCGCGGCCGGCTGCACGTTCGACGACGTCGTCGACGTGACGGTGTTCCTCGTCGATCCCGAAGCGACGTTCGAGCGGATCTGGGAGATCGTCCCCGAGTACTGGGGCGACGCACCTCATCCGACGCTGACTGCCGTCGGCGTGACCTGGTTGTACGGCTTCCAGTTCGAGATCAAGGCGATCGCGCGGCTGCCGGAGACGGTCGACGGGTGAGCCATGCCCGACACGCGGCTCGCGCGTCACGGCGCGACGGGCACCTCCTGCTCGTACGCGCGATGCAGCAGGGCGACGAACGACGACGCGTCCGGCAGCGTCGCCGTGCCGAAGCGGTGCACGGCGACACCGGGCGTCCACGAGTTCATCACGACGGCGCCGGCCATCGACGGCAGATCGGCCGGCGTCAGTTCGCGATCGCGCTGTGCGACGCCCAGGCGCGCCAGCTGCCGGCGCACGATGCGCATCGTGACCCCGCCGAGCATGCCGGCCACCGGCCACACGACCGCGTTGCCCGTCCAGAACGCCAGGTTCCAGATCGAGCCTTCGCTGATGCGTCCGTGGCGATCGACGAATGCCGCATCGTCAAAACCCTGCGCGATCGCGCGGCGCAGGAAGTGCGTCTTGGCGACTTCGCCGACGTGCTTGATCTCCGGCAGCACGCGCTCGTGGTCGAACAACGCGAGATCGAGCGGGCCCGCCGGCCCCGACGACGGCGCGGCGGTGTGCACCAGCACGTCGAGCGCTTCGTCGTCGCGCGGCGCGACGAATTCACCCGTCGTCGCATGCACGGTCGCCGTCAGCGACAGCGCCGACGGCGCGCGCTCGAGCGCAGCGCGCAGGAGCGCGCGAATCCGGTCGTCGGGCAGCGCCTGGTTGAACAGTGCGTTCGACGCATCGCGCAGCCGCGCGAGATGCAGGTCGAGGCCGCGCACGCGGCCGTCGCGCACCTGCATCGCGGTGAAATGCGCGTGGCCCGCGAATGCGAGCGGCGCGAGCGCGTCCGCGGTGGCGGCGCCGCCGTTGAGCTGAACGACGGACGGGAACGGGGCAACGGTCATCGGTGGATCTCCGGGTCCGGTCGCGAGCGCGGGGCGGCTCGCGGCATCGTCAAGAAAGCCTATTGTTTGCGGATTGATGGCATCTTGAAAAACGAGTAATTTTGGAACGGTCATCAAATCCGGTTTGAAGATCGATGGAACGCATGTGGCCCGGTACGCGCGCGCTGAGGACGTTCGATGCGGCGGCGCGGCACCTGAATTTCTCGCGGGCGGCCGACGAGGTCGGGCTGACGCCGGCGGCGGTCAGTCATCAGATCAAGGAAATCGAGGCGCAGCTCGACGTCGTACTGTTCGTCCGCACGAGCCGCAGCATCCGGCTGACGCCGGCCGGTGTCGTGCTGGCCGCCGCGGCCGCCGATGCGCTGGCGGGCCTGCAGCGCGCGACGGCCCGGGCGCGGCGCATCGCGCGGGAGCAGACGGAGTTGCGCGTGTCGGTCGGCGCGCGTTTCGCGACGCACTGGCTGCTGCCGCGCCTGCCGCGTTTCAGGGCCGCGCATCCGGCGTTCGAGCTGACGTTCGACATCACCGACCGGTTGCGCGATTTCGACGATGACGACGTCGATGTCGCGATCCGCTTCGGCACCGGGCGTTATCGCGACGCGTGCGCGCAGCGCCTGTTCGATACGTCGGTCGTCGCGGTCTGCGGCCCGGCACTGCTGTCGGCCGGGCCGCCGTTGCGCAAGCCGCGTGATCTGCTGCGCCATACGCTCTGCCATGTCGACTGTGAAGTCGACGGCGTGACCTGGCCGCGCTGGTCGGCGTGGATGGCCGCGGCCGGCGTCGACGGTTGCGACGACAGCCGGTGCGTGTCGTTTCCGGATTCGAGCCACGTCGTGCAGGCCGTGACGGACGGCACGGCGGTCGGTCTTGCGGAACCGCACATGATCGCGCGCGATCTCGCGGAAGGGCGCGTCGTGCAGCTGTTCGACGTGAGCGTCGGGGTGGCGCCGGGCCTTGCGTATCACGTCGTGTATCCCGAACGCACGCAGGACGATCCGCGCATCGCAGCACTGCGCGGCTGGCTCGCGGACGAAGTCGCGACGATGCGCGCGTAGCGGTAGCAGCGGCGGCGCATGCTATCGTGCCCGCATCTCCACCGCACGATGCCCGGTTCCGGGCGTGTTCTTCCGATGAGCCAACCTGAAAACGACCTCGCGATCCTGCTGCGCACGATGCAGCCCGAACTGCATCCGGGTGCGTTCGCCTTCGTGTCGCTGCCGGCCGATGCAGACGTATCGTTATCCGAAGTCATTGCGACGTTCCGCGAAGCGGAAGGGCTGACGGTCGTGGTCGACGAGGAAACGGCTGCACGTCGCGGCTGGCCGGTGCTGTTCCGCTCGGCCTGGATCACGCTGACCGTGCATTCCGACCTGGCGGCCGTCGGCCTCACGGCGGCGTTCGCGCGGGCACTCGGCGCGGCCGGCATCAGCTGCAACGTGATGGCGGCCGCGTACCACGATCACATCTTCGTGCCGTTCGACGACGGGCCGCGCGCGCTCGATGCGCTCGTCGCGCTCCAGCGCGACGCGACGCGCGGCTGACGCGCGAAGGGCATTCGGGACACGCCAAAAAAACGGGCCCGTCACCGGGCCCGAGAACGGAGAGGATTGCACCGGGCACTCACACCCGGCGCGCGGCGGCTTACTTGTTCGCGCCACCCTCGAACCAGGCGGCGAGCTTCGTCCGCTCGTCGTCGGTCATGTGCGTGACGTTGCCGATCGGCATCGCCTTCAGGCGCACGGCCTGTTCGTAGATACGCTGTGCGTTCTTCGACACTTCGTCCGGCGTGTCGAACATCACGCCCGCGGGCGCGCTGCCCATCAGCGTCGGCTTCGACGAGTGGCACTCGACGCAGCGTTGCTGCAGGATCGGCATGATGTCGTTGATCACGATCTTCGGTGCGTTGGCCGCTTGCGCTTCCGGCGCGACCGGCTTCGGCATCGTCCAGACCAGCGCGCCCGACAGCAGTGCGACGCCGCCGATCGGCAGGTACCACAGCTGCTTGCCGCGGTGACGCATCACGAAGAACTGGCGGATCAGCGCGCCGGCCAGCATGATCAGCACGAGCACGACCCAGTTGAACTTGTTCGTGTAGGTCATCGCGTAGTGGTTCGACAGCATCGCGAACACGACCGGCAGCGTGAAGTACGTGTTGTGCACCGAGCGCTGCTTGCCGCGCTTGCCGTAGATCGGGTTCGGCTCTTCGCCCTTGAGCATCTTGTCGACCATCTTGCGCTGGCCGGGGATGATCACGAAGAACACGTTCGCCGACATGATCGTCGCGAGCATCGCGCCGACGATCAGGTAGGCGGCACGGCCCGCGAAGATATGGCACGCGAGGTAGGCGGCGGCGACCACGTAGATGCCGACGCAGATGCCGAGCACGCGGTCGTTGGTGCCGAGGATGCGGCACAGCGAGTCGTAGACGATCCAGCCGGCCGCGAGGAAGCCGAGTGCGGACGCGATGGCGACCACCGGGCCCATGTCGAGCACGCTCTTGTCGATCAGGTAGGTGTTCGGTGCGAGCAGGTACAGCACGAAGAACAGCGAGAAGCCCGACAGCCAGGTGGTGTACGACGGCCACTTCGACCAGTGCAGGTCATCCGGCATTTCCGGCGGGGCGACCGTGTACTTCTGCATGTTGTAGAAACCGCCGCCGTGGACATGCCACAGCTCGCCGAACACACCGCGCTTGCGCTGGTTCGGGTCGGTCGGCGGTTTCAGGCTGTTGTCGAGCGCGACGAAATAGAACGACTCGCCGATCCACGCAATGGCGACGATGACGTGCAGCCATCGCAGCGCGAGGTTCAGCCAGTCGGTGATGAAGCCTTCCATGAAACTCCTCCAGACTCAAATCGTTTGTTTGATGCGGGCGCTGATTCGAATGTCAGCTGCCGCGATAGGTGCTGTACGACCACGGCGACACGAGCAGCGGCACGTGGTAGTGCGAAGCGGTGTCGGCGATGCCGAAGCGCAGCACGACGCGGTCGACGAAACGGGGTTCGGGCACCTTCACGCCGAGCGACGCGAAGTAGTCGCCGGCATGGAACACGAGTTCGTATTCGCCGGCGGCGAGCGCGGCGCCTTCGAGCAGGGGTTCGTCGCAGCGGCCGTCGCTATTGG
>Ga0209147_100243_pt1 | contig 53071 bp, 43 predicted proteins | sample AraplaCol_mLB_r2_FD_184278 | JGI IMG/M metagenome (GOLD analysis project Ga0209147, IMG submission 184278) | Arabidopsis root microbial communities from North Carolina, USA - plate scrape CL_Col_mLB_r2 (SPAdes) (version 2) | ecosystem: Host-associated > Plants > Roots > Endosphere | place: USA... | reverse complement strand
CTCTCTTGACTGAGATTGAAGAACGCTTAGGGAATCTGCCCGGCTTATCGCCCGGCAGAGAATTGTTAGCACTCTCGTGCAGCGAGTGCTAATTATATGGACGGGTTTTGACAAATTCAAGAAGGGGGATTGACGGTTTTTTCGGGCCGGCGAAGTCCGCTCGACCTCGAACGTTGCTCACCCGAACGTGAACCCGGGACAACCTCGACGAACCAGGGACACCCCCGATATGCCCTGTAAAAACAATAGCTTGGACATAAACCCGGGCCACAGCCCGAGAAACCGGGAAGACGCCGCGCGCCACTTGCTCCATCCGTCCCCACCGGAAAACCACACGGCCACGATCCCTCAGGGATATCCCGCGTATCCGGGCAAACCCAGGCAAATTATATGGGGTACGGATACCCCACTGCGCCTGCGGGGAGGAGGCATCGCCCCGCATTCGTCCCCTTTAGGCAAGAGAAGTTCATCATCTTGCTGCGCCATGGCGCCATGGCTGGCGCACGGAATCGCACCGGACCCGGACGACCTGCCGGTCGACACGTCATGCATCGGATCCACGAAATCGCTGGCGCGAAGCGGGCTGCCCGCGCGATAACCGCCGAGAGCAGCCCGGATCACCTTCACGCCATGAGACGGACGAATCTCCCGGAATTGTCTAAACCAGCGCGGAAGCAGGGCTCTCGGCAATCGCACGCTGCGGGACCGGGCCGGGGGCCGCAAAATTCTCCGCCATCGAAAAGTCGTCGACCATATCGAGCCGGTAGCCATGCGTATACACGGCACTCAATTGAAGCCCGTTTTCCGGACGAAGCGCCAATTTTTGTCGGAGCCGATAGATATGCGTGTCGAGGCTCCGCGATGTTCCATCGAGCGCTCTCCCCCACGCCAGCGTCGACAGGGAATCCCGGGAAAGCACGCTCCCGATGTTGGTGAACAGGAAATTTGCCAGCGCAAATTCCTTTGCCGTCAAGTCGATGGTCTTTCCGTGCACGGCGATTGTGCGCGCCAGCGGATTCAACACATACGCTCCGACCTCGACCCTGCTGTCGGGTTTCTTGTTGCGGCCATTTCGACGCAACAGCGCGTTGACGCGAGCGGCCAACTCGATCTCGCGGAACGGCTTGCCGATGTACTCGTCGGCTCCTGCGTCCAGCGCGGCGGCAACATCTGCTTCAAGCGTTCTCGCGGCAAGGAACAAAACGACCGGTTCATCTCCGACGTTGGCCCGAATCCAGTGCAGCAAATTCAGGCCGTTGGCATCTGGAATTCGCCAATCGAGCACGATGAGTTCGACCCTCTCCCTTTTCAGAAACTGAACAGCCCGCGTGCTATCGCACACCCGGAAAATTTCCTGACCCGACCCGCGCAGCGCCCTTTCAAGGGCCGACGCCTGATCGTGATCCCCTTCCACTAACAAGATACTCATAACACCCCCAGCCTTCGTCGACCCGAATAATTTTCATCGCACTCCAAATCGATCGCCTGATTACACAGGTCTGAACGTATGTCTTGTTTTTGATAATGCCGACCGATTGAAACCAACCTCACCTCACCCCAACATCAACCTCAAAATCCGGCGATACACGACCTCGCAACCTTGCCCGTCATCAACTTCTCCAAGTACCCGCTGTTCCGTGCCCAACACCAAAGAGCGGCGTCGACGATGCGGATTGGCAGACCGTCGCGAACCTGCCAGGCAAGGCGGCACCTGGATTGCCATTTCATGCCGGCCTCGATAGCGATCGACGCGTCGAGCAAACTCATCGCCCCCCTGGCTTGAAATGGCGCATCCACATGCCATGCCACTCAAATGTTACTAACATATCAGTAGGATATCGAGACACCTGCCAGAGATCAAAGGGGGGTAAACCCGTTCCTTGACCTTGCCCTTTTTAAGTCTCGAGTTGAAAACAAGGGGGGACCTGACTAATATGTTAGTAATATTCTTCAGGCAAACACTTAAGCAAATGAACGGACTGACTGGCAGTACCCTGGCCGAACAAGCTCACGAGAAACTTGAGGAACTCATCGTCACGCTGGAGCTTGCGCCCGGCAGCGTCTGGTCCGAGGCCTCTCTAGCAGAAAAGCTGAATACCGGGAGAACGCCGGTTCGCGAGGCCGCGCAAAGACTGGCTGCGTCGCACCTCCTTCAGATCGTTCCACGACACGGCATCATGATCACCGTCCCGAACATTCATGATCAGTTGCTCGTACTCGAAACGCGCCGTGAACTCCAACGCCTCATCGCGCAACGCGCTGCACGGCGGTCATTGCCGGAGGAGCGCGAACAGATCCGCGAAATCGCCCAAAAACTCGACGCGGCAGGCGAATCGCGAGACGTCGTCGCCTACTTGAGATGCGTCTATGCGATCAATCAACTCATCGCGCAGTTTTCACGGAATCGGTTCGCCGCCGAGGCCATCGCGCCGTTACACGCCCTGTCGCGACGCTTTTACTTCATGTATCACAAGCAGCTGGATGATTTGCCGTCGGCGAGCCTGCAGCACACGAGAGTAGCGCGCGCAGTCGCTGCCGGTGACGAGCAGGAAGCCGGACGTTCATCCGATTTGATGATGGACTATATCGACGCATTCACGCGAGACTGCTTTACTCGCGACTTTGAACCGCATCACTCGCGCGTATCGGCCTGATCGTACTTTTCGGTTTCGACTCGCGATATCGACTCAAGGTTGCGGCCCGTCTTTTCATGCGTCACATGGCACGTTCGATCCCGCGCCTTCGATGAATCGAGCCTGCGCCTATGCCCGGCAAATAATGCGTCCGCTCGCTCGTAAGCATGCCGGTTTTGACGCAAAGGCATCATCCCCTGAAGGCAGCGCGTGAACAGCCCGCCCATGTCCACCCGCCACGGAGTGCCACACTCGTCACGCCCCTGCCAGGCCGCGGTCAAGTGGATCTTGGCGGCCCACATGCGCCAGCTCCGCTGACGCTCGGTCGCGACTTGAGAAGCACGCCACGGAAACAACGAGTCGCCCCCTCCCGACATATAACGAGAAGGAATCGCTGCATTCCGGCTATCCCCATTCCCCCGGAACAACAACGCCCTCGCTTCACCCCGGAATTCCGCATCGTTCGATCAATCGATCAACGTGCTCCTCTCGAACGGGTTCGGAGATGTAGTATCCCTGGCAATCAATCTGCATCATTTCTCTCAGCCACTCGAACTGAGCCCTGGTTTCGACACCCTCCACGACGACGTTCTTCTTCAAGCGGCTTCCAAGCTCGACGAGCGCTTCGACCATCGCTCTCGATTCGGCACTTTCATGAACGTCGCGCATGAAGGATCGATCCAGCTTGAGTGTATCGACAGCCAGGCCATGCAATTTGGTCAACGACCAGCACCCCGAACCAAAATCATCGATTGCAACGCTCGCCCCAAGATCTCGAATCGATGCCACGGCCGCGGCAAGTGCCTCTATCGGGCCAGGATCGATGGACTCCGTCAGTTCAATCTGAAAATTCGCGGCACGGACGGCGTAGGAATCCAGAACGAGTGCCAGTCTTCTTGCCATTCCCGGCCGCGTGACTTCATGAGCGGGCAAATTGACGGACAGAGACAAATCGTCATGGCCAAGCGCAGCCCAACCGGCGAGCACGCGCGCGGACTCCTCGACCACATAATCAGTGAATCGGCATGTCAGATGCGAATTTTCGACGAGGTCAATGAACGCCGCCGGCATCAACACGCCGCGCTCCGGATGCTGCCAGCGTATCAACGACTCGAATCCGGACAGCAATCCGGTCTGAAGGCGGAGCTTTGGCTGGTAAACGAAAAAGAACTCCTTCCGCGCCAATCCACGCTCCGCGTCTTCGACAAGATCATCGGTATTGCAACGCACGGCCGCACCATCCACAGCGATCTCCAATGCACGCACTCGAAATTCCGGTGCCCGCCGATACGCCTTGTTCCCGCTCCGGGCTTTCAGTCGGCCGTGCGCGAACATGCAATTATTTCCACTGATACAGCATGCCGGCGCCGATCACCTTCTGACCGCCGCTGAAGCCGCCGTTGATCGACGCCTTCAGGTTCTCCGTGATGCGTGCCTGCATGTTGACCGCCATCGCCTTCTGGCCGAGGAAGGTCGACGTGCCCACGCCCATCCCGAAGTTGGCGTCGCGATCGAGCTGCGGGATCGACGCCATCGCGCCGACGGCCGCGATACCCTGCTTCGCCATCTGGTCGGTCTGCTGCAGTTGCGAACCCAGCGAGTTGATCTGCGCCTGCTGGCCCGACAGCGCCGTCGACAGCGTCGTCTGCACTTGCGTCAGCTGGTTCACGTTCACCGCGTCGGTACCTTGCGTACCGGGCGCGACGTTCGTGATCTGGCGCTGCTGCGTGTCGCTGCCGACCGACACCACGTTCGAGCGGCCGCCGTCGTTCGAATTCGCGCCGATCGCCACCGAGTTCGAGCCGGCAGTGACGGTCGGTTTATCGGAGCCGGTGCCGTTCATGTCGGCAGCGATGCCGCCGGTGTTCGTCGTGTTCGTCGTCATCAACGTGGAAAGCTGACTCAACTGGTTGTTGATGTTCGTCACGCCAGTCGACAGCGAGGCCACGTTGTTGTTCGTCGTGCTCAGGCCGGTGGACAGGGAACTGAGACCGGCCGCCGTCGATGTCGACAGCGCGTTGATCGCGGTTGAGGTCGAGGTGGACAGCGCAGACACGTTGCTATTGGTCGAGCTCAGGCCCGTCGACAGCGAGTTGATACCCGTCGAAAGTGATGCGACGTTCGTCGCGGTCGACGTCGACAGGTTGTTGACCGCCTGGTTCGTCGCGTTCAACTGGCTGCCGTTGATCGCGTCCGTGCTGGTGGCCGAGACCTGGCCGGCAGCGACGTTCGTGATCTGGCGTTCCGCGCCCGGCGCACCGACGCTCAGAACGCCCACCGGACTGGTGCCGAAGACCGGATACGTGACGCCGCCGACCGTGACGCTCGACACCGCGACCGCATTGCCGGTGACCGAGTTCGCGCCGAGCGCGATCGAGTTGGCGACGTTCGCGGTGGCGTTCGATCCGAACGCGAGCGCATTGGTGGCGCTGGCCGTGGCGCCCGAGCCGTAGGCCTGCGCGCCGATGGCGCTGGCCGTGGCCTGGTTGCCGAGTGCGATCGTGTTGTCCGCGGTGGCCTGGCTCGAGTTGCCGAGTGCGAGCGCGCTGTTGCCGGTTGCCGTGCTCGCGTTGCCGAGCGCCACTGCGCCGGTACCGGTCGCCGTGTCGTTCGCGCCCATCGCGACCGCGCCGGTGCCCGTCGCGACGCTCGGGTCGCCGATCGCGACCGCGCCGTCGCCGCTCGCGGTATTGCCGGAGCCGATCGACACGGCCTTGCCGCCTGTTGCCGACGCGCTTTGACCGATCGCGACCGAGCCGTCCGATTGTGCGTTCGAGCCGTTGCCGACGGCGACGCTGCTCGCGCCCGCCGCGCTGGCGCCGACGCCGGCGGCCAACGAGTAGAGGCCCGTCGCGGCGCTGTTCGCGTAGTTCGCCCCTGGCGCACCGCCATCGTTGACGCTGAAGTAGTGCGTTTTCGCGGCTTCGATCGCGGTCGAGGTCGACGTGGACAGCGACGTCATCGAACTGTTGGTCGAACTGAGACCCGTAGACAAGGAGCCGATACCCGTCGACGTCGAAGTGGACAGCGACAGGATCGTGCTGTTCGTGCTGCTCAGGCCGGTGGACAGCGAGCCAATGCTGGTCGAAGTCGACGTGGACAGTGAGGAAATTGAGCTGGTGGCCGACGACAAGCCGGTCGATGTCGAGGTCGACAGGGACGACACCGAGCTGTTGGTCGAGCTCAGGCCGGTCGACAACGAGCTGATGCCCGTCGAAGTCGAGGTGGACAGCGAGGAGATCGAGCTGTTCGCCGACGACAGGCCCGTCGACGTCGAAGTCGACAGCGACGTGATCGAGCTGTTCGCGGACGAAAGACCCGTCGAGGTCGAAGTCGACAGCGACGTGATCGAGCTGTTCGCGGACGAAAGACCCGTCGAGGTCGACGTGGACAACGAGGAGATCGAACTGTTCGCCGACGACAGGCCCGTCGACGTCGAGGTCGACAGCGACGTGATCGAACTGTTCGCCGATGACAGGCCCGTCGAGGTCGAGGTCGACAGCGAAGAGATCGAGCTGTTGGCCGACGACAAGCCGGTCGACGTCGAAGTCGACAGCGACGACACCGTGCTGTCGGTCGAACTCAGGCCCGTCGACAACGAGTTGATGCCCGTCGAAGTCGAGGTGGACAGCGAAGAAATCGAGCTGTTGGCCGACGACAAGCCGGTCGACGTCGAAGTCGACAGCGACGACACCGAGCTATTGGTCGAGCTCAAGCCCGTCGACAGCGAGTTGATGCTCGTCGAGGTCGACGTGGACAACGAAGAGATCGAGCTGTTCGCCGACGACAGCCCCGTCGACGTGGAAGTCGACAGCGACGACACCGAGCTATCCGTCGAACTCAGGCCGGTCGACAGCGAGTTGATGCCTGTCGAAGTCGAGGTGGACAGCGAAGAAATCGAGCTGTTGGCCGACGACAGCCCCGTCGACGTCGAAGTCGACAGCGACGACACCGTGCTGTCGGTCGAGCTCAGGCCGGTCGACAGCGAGCTGATACCCGTCGAGGTCGACGTGGACAGCGAGGAGATCGAGCTGGTGGCCGACGACAAACCCGTCGACGTCGAGGTCGACAGCGACGACACCGTGCTATCCGTCGAGCTCAGGCCCGTCGACAGCGAGTTGATGCCCGTCGAGGTCGACGTGGACAACGAGGAGATCGAGCTGTTCGCCGACGACAAGCCGGTCGACGTCGAAGTCGACAGCGACGTGATCGAGCTGTTCGCGGACGAAAGACCCGTCGAGGTCGACGTGGACAACGAGGAGATCGAACTGTTCGCCGACGACAGGCCCGTCGACGTCGAGGTCGACAGCGACGTGATCGAACTGTTCGCCGATGACAGGCCCGTCGAGGTCGAGGTCGACAGCGAAGAGATCGAGCTGTTGGCCGACGACAAGCCGGTCGACGTCGAAGTCGACAGCGACGACACCGTGCTGTCGGTCGAACTCAGGCCCGTCGACAACGAGTTGATGCCCGTCGAAGTCGAGGTGGACAGCGAAGAAATCGAGCTGTTGGCCGACGACAAGCCGGTCGACGTCGAAGTCGACAGCGACGACACCGAGCTATTGGTCGAGCTCAAGCCCGTCGACAGCGAGTTGATGCTCGTCGAGGTCGACGTGGACAACGAAGAGATCGAGCTGTTCGCCGACGACAGCCCCGTCGACGTGGAAGTCGACAGCGACGACACCGAGCTATCCGTCGAACTCAGGCCGGTCGACAGCGAGTTGATGCCTGTCGAAGTCGAGGTGGACAGCGAAGAAATCGAGCTGTTGGCCGACGACAGCCCCGTCGACGTCGAAGTCGACAGCGACGACACCGAGCTATTGGTCGAGCTCAGGCCGGTCGACAGCGAGCTGATACCCGTCGAGGTCGACGTGGACAGCGAGGAGATCGAGCTGGTGGCCGATGACAAACCCGTCGACGTCGAGGTCGACAGCGACGACACCGTGCTGTCGGTCGAGCTCAGGCCCGTCGACAACGAGTTGATCCCCGTCGAGGTCGACGTGGACAGCGAAGAAATCGAACTGTTGGCCGACGACAGACCGGTCGACAGCGAGTTGATGCCCGTCGAGGTCGACGTGGACAGCGAAGAAATCGAGCTGTTGGCCGACGACAGACCAGTCGACGTGGAAGTCGACAGCGATGACACCGAGCTATTGGTCGAGCTCAGACCGGTCGACAGCGAGCTGATGCCCGTCGAGGTCGACGTGGACAGCGAGCCGATCGAACTGTTCGCCGACGACAAGCCAGTCGACGTCGAGGCCGACAGCGACGTAATAGAGCTGTTCGCGGACGACAGACCCGTCGAGGTCGAGGTGGACAACGAGGAGATTGAGCTATTCGCCGACGACAAGCCGGTCGACGTCGAAGTCGACAGCGACGTAATAGAGCTATCCGTCGAGCTCAAGCCCGTGGACAGCGAACTGATGCCCGTCGAGGTCGAGGTGGACAGCGAAGAGATCGAGCTGTTGGCCGACGACAGACCGGTCGACGTCGAGGTCGACAGCGACGTAATCGAGCTGTTCGCGGACAACAGACCCGTCGACGTCGAAGTCGACAGCGACGACACCGAGCTATTGGTCGAGCTCAGACCGGTCGACAGCGAGCTGATGCCCGTCGAGGTCGACGTGGACAGCGAAGAAATCGAGCTATTCGCCGACGACAAACCCGTTGAAGTCGAGGTGGACAGCGAGCCGATCGAACTATTGGCCGACGACAGACCCGTCGAGGTCGAAGTCGACAGCGAGGAAATCGAGCTATTCGCCGACGACAAGCCAGTCGACGTGGAAGTCGACAGCGACGACACCGAGCTATTGGTCGAGCTCAGACCGGTCGACAGCGAGCTGATCCCCGTCGAGGTCGACGTGGACAACGAAGAAATCAAGCTATTCGCCGACGACAAGCCGGTCGACGTCGAAGTCGATAGCGACGACACCGAGCTATTGGTCGAGCTCAGCCCGGTCGACAACGAGTTGATGCCCGTCGAAGTCGAAGTGGACAGCGAAGAAATCGAGCTGTTCGCCGACGACAAGCCGGTCGACGTCGAAGTCGACAGCGACGACACCGAGCTATTGGTCGAGCTCAGGCCGGTCGACAGCGAGCTGATGCCCGTCGAGGTTGACGTCGACAGCGAGCCAATCGAACTGTTCGCCGACGACAAACCGGTCGAAGTCGACGTGGACAGCGAGCCGAGCGAGCTGCTGGCCGACGAGAGGCCGGTAGACGTAGACGTTGACAACGACGTAATCGAGCTAACAGCCGACGACAGGCCCGTCGACGTCGACGTGGACAACGACGTCAATTGGGAAAAGTTCACCGCATCGGTCGGATTCGTACCCGGCGCCAAATTCGTGATCTTGTTGTTGTTCAGCGACGTCGTGTTTTTCAGGTTAATAGTGCCGCTCGTACCAGCGTTCAGCGTTATGCCGCTTGGGCCGTACAGTGTAATCGCGCCCGCGGCATTACTTCCGGTCGCCCCGACCAACATGTAGGCATTAGTGCCAGTTACACCGCCGTTAGCACTCGGATTCTCCGAGATGACTACCCCCGTGCCTCCGCTTGCGCAGGCCCCCTCACCGTTGACAGCGTTAACGCTCGTTACACTAATGTTCGAACCGCTAATAGACGCCGTGGACGAAGGAGTGCCATTACAGTTCTCAATCGCACCCGCCCATGCCTCGTTGGGTAACACGCCCACGGTCAAGATTCCTGCCACAGCCAGAAATCCCAGCACGCCATGCGCAAGCCGCATCGTCGGCACACGGCATACGCTCTGGCCAGGCGAATTCACACTTCCCTGCTCGCAAACGCTCTTGGAAGCCTTACCGCGCGCGTTCGTCAGCTCGGACGCTGCCACCCACACGCCCAGCGCCTCATTCCATATGCTTCGATAAATTTTATTCATGGTAATTAGGTACCCGATATTACTTTTTAGAATTTGACGCTCTCGCCGATCATCGGATTGGCATGCTTCGCGTCAACGGCTCTCGTGGTTCGTGGGGTGGAGCGTCACCATCCATATTTCAAGTGTCGCCACACGATCTCGAACTTTTTGGCCTGGTGCTTTTTCCACACATATAGTCAGGAAAACTTATTAATTGACATCGACTGGCTTCCCGCCGCTTCGTCATTGCCGTGATCGATCGCGATCACGGTTGGACTCTCATCATCCTCCGCGAGCAGATCGCCAATGAAGCGGACGACGTTGAGGCCGATGATGTTGTGCGTACATGAGTGACACGGATCAATGCGTTCGCGCCGTGGTCTGGAGCGCCAGGAACAATGCGTCGGTAGTTCCTACGGTTCGATTTCTTGACGCAACCTCCCGAGAACCAGCTACGACGATCCGCAAAGGCCGGTCTCGTGGAGATGGAGCCGGCGAATCGGGACGTCATGCAAAGCCCGCTATAGCTTGTCGAGACTTATCTGCTCCGCGACAAATACCCGCTGGTCACGTTCTGTGTGCAACATCCTGTTGTGTTTGACCATAAAGCCCTCCCTGTTGAGCGCTACGCTCGGCTTATCGAAATGCCTGGACCGCAACAGATCGAAGTCAACTGAGAAGGGCCAAGCGACCTGCTCACTCGTCGACGTTTCGATCGAGGCCGTACGCACGGCCACGGCGATCATCTCGCTCCTCAAAGCATGCGGCCCAATAGCAACCCGACTGACCGCTCATGCCGAATTTCACGACAACAGATACCGGATGCAGCTTGTCGACCGTCAGCATCAACAGATGCCGCTGCCCGTATCCCCTGATACAGGCTATCGACAGCGTTACAGAGTCCGACTGCCAATTTCGCAAGCCACGGAAACGCCTCGGCACACCAAACACCGGACCTTCACTTCAATGCAAAGATCAAATGCCTCAATCCTCACGCTCGAAATTGGATATCTCAAACTGCTTGCGATCTTTATCGCGAATCCATTCGGGCGCGCGCCCCACCCCTGACCACGTTGCTCCGCTAACGGGATCGAAATAGCGGGGGCGCCGTTTGGTCGCACGACGCAGGACATCGACCGCGAAAATATCCTCAGGAGAAAAACCAAACTCGCGGACGCAATATCTGATCTCCAGCAAAATTTCCTCCGCAGCCGCTCGCCGCTCCTCGGCAATCCGCGACTCCAGCTTCGCCCGTCTCTCCAAATACCGCCGATACGACTCCAGGTTACGCATTTAGATAATCACGTCTCGCCATTCTTGGAAATAGACCCTGATCGAGACGGCAATCTGGTAACCGCTCGCCACTCGCCTGTCCATCGCTATCAGCCGCAAAATATTTCCGGATGCTTCAACGCCATCAATGGCGAATGACCCACATCTATTTCGTCATACAAACCATTCAGACGGCAAATTCGCCTGAAAGGCAATCGCACCCGCTTCATCAATCCACATGAAGCATGCTATATGGAGGTCAAATCGAAATTGACAACATTTGTCACGAATCAATCACGCCCCAGAATTTATTCCGTTCATAAAAGTTGACAAAAAAACAGCCAAAAAATGCCACTCTATTTCGCAAATCAGTCATGCCATCCAGGCGCACGAGGCCCAGGCATATTGTTTCAATTTACTTTCAGTTAAATCCGGTCACCAAACCACCCCATGCACGAGGGTATTCCCGGATTTAAACGACACGATAAAAATGGTGCCAATGAAGATTCTTGCCGTTGACGACGAGCCAGCACAGGCGGCGTTCATCCGCGATTCCCTGATCGCCGAAGGGTTCGATGTCCGAGGCGCCACACGGGGTGCGGAAGCCATACGCCTCCTCGAAACCGACAACTTCAATCTGGTTGTGCTCGACTGGAACCTGCCGGATATTTCCGGACTGGAAGTCCTCGCCTGGATTCGTGCGCGAGTGGGCAGAGATCTCCCCGTGTTGTTCCTGACGAATCGAGTGCGCGAGGAGCAGCTTGTCATTGCGCTCGATGCAGGTGCCGACGACTATATGGTCAAGCCCGTTCGTCGCCATGAACTGATCGCAAGAGTACGCGCGCTCCTGCGGCGGGCCTATCCAGTGAACGCAACGCCAACATCGATCAACATTGGGCGTTATCGTCTGGACCTCGTGACCGAAACCGCATTCCTGAGCGATGAGCCGATCAAACTGACATCGAGAGAATTCAACGTCGCCGTCGCCCTGTTTCAAAACTGTGGCCGCGCGATGCCAAGAGAAGCATTGATCAAGTCGATATGGGGCCGCCATAGCGACCATATTTCTCGAACGCTCGATACGCATATCTATCGTGTGCGATCGAAGTTGCGAATCGGCCCCGAAAACGGTGTTCGACTTCGCGCTGTCTACAATCACGGTTATCGGCTGGAGTTGCTCGATCCCAACCTCACGCACGATGCAGAATAGCGGCTGCCGTTACCCGCGCCAAAGACAACCTACGTGACCGAGGGGCTGTCAAGCTGCGTTCCTGCCGGGTGAACACCGAGGGCTTGCAGTCAGGAAATGGTGTCATCCTGACCGCTGCGCAAACCATGTGCTGGTTGCACGATACGGCAGCCGGCATCGTTGATCGAAGCGCCGTTGCCGATGGTTACCCTCTCAGCGGGTACCGCCAATTTCCAGGCGAACGCCGTGACGCTCAGAATTCGATACAGGGAATGTTGCATTTTTCAACCTCACATCGGAACGTCGCTTCTGGCATCGGTACGATCGTGACCGGCACGGGGGACTGCACGAACCGCCGTTACCGAGCCTGCTCGCGCGGCGGCCTGGTCACCGGCTTCGTCGAACCTTGAATCAGTCGAGCCGCAAGGGGCATGAGCTCACCGTGTTTGGGGCGATCGGCTAGCCAGGCCACGCAGACGGCCAGCGCAATCGCGCTCCCCCACAATGTCAACAGGACACGCATCCTCACCTCACCTTCACCGGCTTGGCCGCGACCTGCGTGATTTTCGCCCGCGGTTTCGGTGCCGTTTCGAGGACAACCACCAGCGTCACGACAAGCCCGCAGATCAGAAGTCCGCACATTCCGAGCATCGCCTTATTCATTTCTGCGCCTCTCCCTGCATCGTTTGACCGAATGCGCCAATCGAGCCGCACGGGCGAACGTGCATGGACGCTCGAATCACACTCGAAAGGCTCGACGCGATTCGATCGCCCGATGGCCGGCCACGGAATGCGTCCTGGTGACGGTCGCAACGCCCTTGATGCCGTGGATCGCGATGAAGTTGCCGTTGGCATGACGAGGCGCATTGGTCGTTGGCTATCTCGAGTCGCGACGGCAAACCGAGCCTTTCGACGATCCCCGAACGCATCTTGTTGCCTATAAAGAGGTTCTTCGTTGATCTTCGGGGAATAGGTCAGCTTCAATTTCTTGCCACTCAAACTATCAGGAATGCAGAGTAATATTCCAAGAACTCGACTTCACCCAAGATACCGAAGCATCATCAGATTGGAGCGGACTCTCGACGATTCACGCGTTCGCGTCGCCCGGCACGGTCGCCTGCCCCCCCCGAAAACCGCCCGCCGGAATGGCACAAGAGACGGTTCCGCTTGCTCCACTTGGTCGACTAGTCGCGCCGATGCGCCCTCTCGGCCGACAAAGCCGTAGCGTTGAGCTCCAGTTCGGACAAGACGCGCTCGATTACCTCGGACCAGTTTCCGCGCGTGGTTTGGGTAAAGATTCGCATGCCGGGATACCACGGACTATCTTCACGATTGCGCAACCAGCGCCAGCACCCCGAGTATCGGTTCAGTAACCAAACGCGCTTACCCATGGCTGCCGCAAGATGAGCGACCGCAGTGTCGACTGAAATGACAAGATCCAGTGTGTCGATGAGGGCCGCGGTATCGGCAAAATCCCTCACCTCGTGCATCCAGTCGACTACATGCGGGTACTTCTCGTGGGGCAACGCTTTCGAAATGTCTTCTGCCTTCTGCAGACTGATCCAGTGCGCACCAGGCCACGCGAGCAATGGCGCCATCGTCTCCAGGTTGATACTGCGCCGTCGATCTTCGGGCATGGCCAAATGCCCTCCCGCCCAGACCACCCCGATGCGAGGCAAAGTCCCTGGTAACAAGGTTGCCACTTTCGATGACCATTTTCGCGATCGTCGCCGATCAGCGTGCAAATATGGCAAGTTGGCGGGAATGTTGTCTACTCGCGTTCCGAAGGCCATGGGCATCGACAGGAGCGGGCAATACCAGTCCCATCGAAGCGCGTTGAATGGTTTGTCTTCGAGCAGCGTCAGATTCGGCCACCGGGAGCAGAATGAATCGGTCATCAACCGGCGCAGCGGTTTCGGGCATAGGAATCCAACTGCCGTGAAATGTCCGAGGGCCATTTCGAGATATCTGCAAAATTGCAGCGTATCGCCAAAGCCCTGCTCGGCAAAAACGAGCAGGCGGTTTTCGCCTGGCGGTAGCGCTTGCCCCAGCCACCGACGGATCGAAATAGCAGGAGGCTTGATCCCTGAAGGCGAATCGCCCTCTCGAATGGTTGCCCATCGGTGTTCGAAATGTGGCCACGCTTCCCCATAGTCGCCGGTGCAAAGCAATGCATATCCGAGATTGGCGTGAGCTACGAGATGGTTTGGATTCAACTTGATTGCTTGACGATACGCATTGATCGCCAGATCGATTTTTCCTAACTGGTAGAAACTCACGCCCAGATTGCTATGAGCATCCGGACGCGCTGGATAACGTTCGATCATGCGTCGGCAAATATCACGGGCGTCTTCCGGCTTGTCATCCAGATCCAAGGCCATAAACAAGTTATACAGCAGCTTCGAAGTGTCCAGATCCGGCTGATGATCTTCGGCAAACGCCAGACCGCTTCGCGCGCTTGCTGCCGCCTGAGGAAACGCGTTCAATCGGACTTGCGTCACGCTCAGGCTGTTGTAGAAAGTGGCATCAGGAGACACATCAATAGCCCGTTTGAACCAGTCCTCGGCCTCCTCAACGTCATTCAACGACAGAGCGATCAGCCCTCTCAGATGCAGGACATCACCGCTCGACGGGTACTCCTTCAGAACGTCTTCGACCAGCCGAAGAGCGCGTTCAGGCTGGCCAGCGTGATAAGCCTCGATGGCCTTGTCATAGCACAACTGGATATCTTCAAGATTCGATTCCACGGCAACCCCGATCAGCAGTCCACAGCAGTGAACGTTCCGCAGCGCAGTTCGGACCCGGAAGATGGACGCTGGATATCCATTACCGCCTCAATGCCGATTTGCCGGCGTTGCATGGGGCACGCGTCGAAGACCGGCGATTTCCGGGGGCCCTTCCAACGTCGACGTGTCAGTTTGAAAATTCAACCAGACCTCGAGCCGTCGTTGAACAAACGTTATCCAGAGATCGGTCGTGACCGGATGCCGTCCGAAAACATCCTGCCCCGCAAAAAACCTCGATCAGAAAAAAGCCAAGCGTGAGCTTGGCGTCAAATCCGAGGGGAAGTGCTCCGGTAACAGAGCATTGACGATGGTACGCGTCCGCACACGGCAAGATTTGAACGATTGTCACATCCAGAAAGAGGGAGGCATTTGCGGCCTTCGGCGATCACCGTCACCGGCCTGCGAGAACCGGCCATTCAAAATCATGCGAACCATCGACTCAACGACGTAAGCGTGCCTCGTCCGGAAGCCTTGCTTCGACAACAGGGGCCGTCCGAATCTGAACGAGCCTCGACGTCAGCCGCCGGAACCCGCACGAATACGACAAATAATCCCTTAACAACGCAAACCCTGAGGAGCGCCCGCGGGCCAGGCCGGCAGGCCCGCGCGGCCCAGAAATCTCATCCAGCCCCGTTGGGACACCGGGAAAGCATGGAGTTCCTGCGATCGACGCCATCACACAAAAACTTCCGTACCGGCACCGCTTCCGTCCGCTGACACGCCCCCTCTGGCACCAGCCGGATGCCTCGCGCGCCCCACCGCGCAGATCCATCGACTCGCATCCAAGCATTCATTTTCATTACGCCGATATTTACGGTTTACCTCCGCACTAAACACGCCAAACGCCCTGTCCGTAAGTCTCTGGATTACATTCGGTAATTTAATGCGAATCATTCTCGTTTACATTGACTTTCCCATTTGACACTCCTACGATGCGCCGCGTTGCGCTTTTCTTCGTGCGCCGGCCAATCGGAGCCGAGCGTCCGGACAGCGGCCGACAAGCAGGACTCCACACTAATTAAAACCATGGATTTGATATGAAGTTTGCGTCGTTCCAGGGAGACAGCGTCCGTGCCCGGATGCGCCCCGCCGCCTGCGCGGCCATCCTTGCATGCGCGTCGTTCGCGAGCGGCGCCGCTTTCGCCGACGTACCCGTCGACGCACAACCCGAAGCGCCCGAGGCCGACCTCTCGATCCAGGCGAAGCCGACCAACATGTGGACCGGCATCTGGACGCGCCAGAGCCTGCTCGGCGACATGGGCGGCATCCGCCCGTGGCTCGGCAAGTACGGCGCGACGCTGCAGATCACCGAAACCAGCGAATACCTCGCGAACCTGCGCGGCGGCCTGAACCGCGGCGGCGCCTACGACGGATTGACGACGGCCACGTTGACGGTCGACACGCAGAAGGCGATCGGCCTGGCCGGCGGCACGTTCAACGTCAGCGCGCTGCAGATCCACGGCACCAACCTGAGCGCGCGGAACCTCGGCACGCTCAACACCGCGAGCGGCATCGAGGCGCAGGGCACGACGCGCCTGTGGGAGCTGTGGTACCAGCAGTCGTTCCTCGACAAGCGCGTCGACGTGAAGATCGGCCAGCAGAGCCTGGACCAGGAATTCATGGTCAGCACGTATGCGAACACGTTCGTCAACACGATGTTCGGCTGGCCCGCGCTGCCGTCTTACGACCTGCCCAACGGCGGCCCCGCGTATCCGCTCGCGGGCCTCGGCGTGCGCGTGCGCGCGCAGATCACGCCGAAGCTCACCGCGCTCGCGGGCGTGTTCGACGGCGACCCGCTCGGCAACAACCCGAACAACCTCAGCGGCACCAACTTCAACCTGCACAACGGCACGCTCTATATCGGCGAGCTGCAGTACGCGCTGAACCAGCCGTCCGACGGCGAAATGGACACCGGCCGCTCGAACGGGCTGCCGGGCACCTACAAGATCGGCGTCTGGTATCACAACGGCCGCTTCGCGGACCAGAACGTGGGCACCGACGGGCTGTCGCTCTCCGATCCCGCGTCGAACGGCAACGCGCAGCTGCGCCACGGCGACTACAGCTTCTACGCGGTGGCCGACCAGATGATCTGGCGCCCCGACCCGACCGGCCCGCGCAGCCTCGGCGTGTTCGCGCGCGTGATGGGTGCGCCGGGCGACCGCAACCTGGTGAGCTTCTCGGCCAATGCGGGGATCGTGCTGAAGGCGCCGTTCGAAGGCCGCGACAACGACAGCGTCGGCCTCGGCGTCACGTACATCCAGGTCGGCAACCACGTGACCGACCTCGACCAGGCCGCGCGAACGTTCGCGACCGGCCCGTACGGCGTGCGCACCCGCGAGACGACGCTCGAGGCGACCTACCAGTACCAGGTGAACCCGTGGTGGATCGTCCAGGCCGACGCGCAGTACACGTTCAACGCGGGCGCCGGCCAGAACCCGAGCGACGCGACGCAGCCGCTGCGCAACACGTTCGTGCTCGGCGCGCGAACGACGATCACGTTCTGAGCGACGCGCCCCCGCTACCCGTTTTTCGCGCGCCGCCCGGACGGCGCGCCCTCCAGGAGATTCACATGATTCAATCCGCCCCGCTTCGCCGCCTCGCGACGGGCGCACTGGCCGCCGCCGCCCTGACGGCCGCCGCCGGCGCACTCGCCGAGCCGCAAGGTTTCCTCGAGACGCTGCATCGCCACACCACGCTCGTCAACACGGTGCCCGACAACGGCGACCAGAACCCGTACGCGATCGCGGTCGCGCCGGTGTCGGCCGGCACGATCCAGGCGGGCGACGTGCTCGTCGACAACTTCAACAACTCGGCGAACCTGCAAGGTACCGGCAGCACGATCGTCGACTACCGCCCGTCGACGAAGCAGCTGAGCCTGTTCGCATCGATCCCGCGGGACCTGAAGGCGTGCCCGGGCGGCATCGGCCTGTCGACGGCGATGACGATGCTCAAATCCGGCTGGGTGATCGTCGGCAGCACGCCGAGCAACGACGGCACGACGAACACCAAGGGGGCCGGCTGCCTGATCGTGCTCGATCCGCAGGGCAAGATCGCATCGACGTGGTCGACCCCGAACATCAACGACCCGTGGGGCAACATGGCCGTGGTCGACCGCGGCGACAGCGCGACGCTGTTCGTCAGCATGGCCGGCTTCGGCGTCGGCCGCGCGGACGGCAACCCGCCCGTCTACAAGCAGGCGACCGTGCTGCGCCTCGATCTCGACGTGCCGGCGGGCAAGCCGCCCGTGATCAAGCAGGAAACGGTCGTCGCGAGCGGCCTCGGCGCGCAGGCCGACAAGGGCGTGTTCCTGGTCGGCCCGACCGGCCTCGCGTTGTCCGGCGACCAGAAGAAGCTGTACGTGTCGGACGCGATCGGCAACCGGATCGTCGAGATCGACGATCCGCTCACGCGCGACACCAGCGCGGGCGTCGGCCGCCAGGTCACCGCCGACGGCTTCCTGCGCCGCCCGCTCGCGCTCGCGACCGCACCGAACGGCCACCTGCTCGCGACCAACGCGCAGAACGGCCAGGTCGTCGAGATCGACCCGGTCGCCGGCAAGCAGCTCTACGCGCGCTGGATCAACACCGACAAGGCACAGTCGCCCCCCGGCAACGGCAACCTGTTCGGCATCGCGATGACGCCCGAGGGCGACGGCTTCTACTACGTCGCGGACGACGTCAACACGCTGTTGCTCGCGAAGTAACGGAACGAACCATGGCAGACGATCACAACCAGCCGCCCCGCCCCGCACGGCGCGGCTTCCTGAAGGCGGGCGGCGCAGCGGTGGCCGCCGGCCTCGCGGCGGCGTCGATGCCGGCCGCGAAGGCGGCGGATGCCCCCGCCGCCGCACCGGCCCCCGCGCACGACGGCGTCGAGCCGTTCTACGGCCAGCACCAGAGCGGCATCGCGACGCCGCAGCAGCGCCACGCGTATTTCGCGGCGCTCGACCTGACGACGGCGCAGCGCGCGGACGTCGTCGCACTGCTGAAGACCTGGACCGACGCCGCCGCGCGGATGACACGCGGCGACACCGCGCAACCGCTCGCCGCGACGGGCGGCGACGAAGTCGCGCCGGCCGACGGGGGCGACGCACTCGGCCTCGGCCCCGCGCGCCTGACCATCACGTTCGGCTTCGGGCCCGGCCTGTTCGCGCTCGCGGGCAAGGACCGCTACGGCCTCGCGAAGCATCGCCCCGCCGCGCTCGTCGACCTGCCGCGTTTCAACGGCGACCAGTTGCTGCCCGAGAAAACCGGCGGCGACCTGTTCATCCAGGCATGCGCGGACGACGCGCAGGTCGCGTTCCACGCCGTGCGCCAGCTCGTGCGGCTCGGCGCGAACGCAACGCAGATGCGCTGGGGCCAGGCCGGCTTCACGTCGGGCAAGCCCGGCGAGACGCCGCGCAACCTGATGGGCTTCAAGGACGGCACGATGAATCCGCCGATGTCCGACCCGGCCGCGATGAACGAATTCGTGTGGGCCGGCAGCGAAGGCCCGGCATGGATGAACGGCGGCACCTACACGGTCGTGCGCCGGATCCGCATCACGCTCGAACACTGGGACAACACGGAGCTCGGTTTCCAGGAACAGGTGGTCGGCCGCCATAAGTACAGCGGCGCGCCGCTCGGCCGGAAGCACGAGTTCGAGGCGCTCGACCTCGACGCGGCCGACAAGGACGGCAACCCGGTGATCCCCGACAACTCGCACGCGCGCCTCGCATCGCCGCAGCTCAACAACGGCGCGCAGATCCTGCGCCGCGCGTACTCGTACAACGACAGCACGAGCTTCTACATCGAACGCTGGCCGCCGTGGCGCCAGCAGACCGAGTACGACGCGGGGCTGATGTTCATCGCGCACCAGCGCGACCCGCGCAAGGGCTTCATCCCGATCAACGAGAAGCTTTCGAAGCTGGACATCATGAACCAGTTCACCACGCACGTCGGCAGCGCGATCTTCGCGTGCCCGCCGGGCGCGCAACCTGGTTCGTACATCGGCGCCGCGCTGTTCGAGGCATGACGGCGCGCCACGCAAGCCAACGCACACCTTTCCGGCCCGGCCGGATGCAATCTGCTAAAGACGACATGATCACTACACCCGTTAGCCGCCCGCTGCGGCACCTGATTTCCGCGGCGGCCGCCGCGCTGATGCTGACCGGCGCGCTGCACGCCACCCGCACGCATGCCGCGACGCTCACGCTGTACAACGCGCAGCACGAGCAAGTCGTGAACCAGCTCGTCAAGGACTTCGAAGCGCAGAGCGGCATCACCGTGAAGGTGCGCTCGGGCGAGGGCCCCGCGCTCGCCGCGCAGATCGTCGCGGAAGGCGACCGCACGCCGGCCGACGTGTACTTCACCGAAAACTCGCCGGAGCTCGTGCTGCTCGACCGCAAGGGCCTGTTCGCGAAGACCGACGGCGCGACGCTGCAGTCGGTGCCCGCGCGCTTCAACCCGGCCGACGGCAACTGGGTCGGCGTGCTCGCGCGCGAGAACGTGCTCGTCTACAACACCGCGAAAATCCAGCCGCAGCAGTTGCCCGCGTCGCTGCTCGATCTCGCGAAGCCCGAATGGAAGGGCAAGGTCGGCGTCGCGCCGAGCGACGCGGACTTCCTGCCGCTCGTGAGCGCGGTGCTCGCGCTGCACGGCGAGGCCGCGACGCTGCAATGGCTGAAGGGCCTGAAGGCCAACGCGCAGATCTTCGACGACGACGAAGGCGTGACGGCGGCCGTCAACCGCGGCGGCGTGCTGACCGGCATCGTCAACAACTACTACTGGGACCGCCTGCACGCCGAACTCGGCGACAAGTCGACGCGCAGCGCGATCCACCATTTCGGCCACGGCGACGTCGGCGGTGCCGTCAACGTGTCCGGCGCCGCGGTGCTGAAAGCGTCGAAGCACCAGCCGGAAGCGCAGAAGTTCGTCGCGTATCTCGTCAGCGAGCGTGCGCAGAAGCTGATGGCGGGCGGCCATGTCAGCTTCGAGTATCCGCTGCATCCGGGCGTCGCTCCCGATCCGATCCTGAAACCGTTCAACGAACTGAGCCCGCCGGCGCTGACGTTCGAACAGCTCGGCGACGACAGCCAGGCCGGCAAGCTGCTGCGTCAGGCCGGCCTCCTCTGAGCATGAGCGACGCCGTGTCCCGCACGGCGCGCACCGCGCGCGACGGCGAGCGCACCGCGACACGGCGGCGCCCGTCGCGCGCGCTCGTCGCCGCGGCCGCGTGCGGGCCGCTCGCGATCCTGTTGCCGCTCGGCTTCACGCTGTACCGCGCGGCCACCTTCGGCGTCGACGATGCGATCGAGCTGCTGTGGCGCCCGCTCGTCGGCGAGTTGCTCGTCAACACGCTGTCGATCACGCTCGCCGCGACGCTCGCGTGCACGCTGCTCGGCACGGCGCTCGCGTGGTTCATCGAGCGCACCGACCTGCCGGCCCGGCCGCTGTGGACCGCGCTGGCGGCCGCGCCGCTCGCGGTGCCGCCGTTCATCACGAGCTATGCGTGGGTGTCGCTGAGCCTCGACCTGCAGGATTTCCTCGGCGCGCTGATCGTGCTGACCTCCGCGTACTTCCCGCTCGTCTACCTGCCGGTGGCCGCCGCGCTGCGCGAACTCGACCCCGCGCTGGAGGAAAGCGCGCGCACGCTCGGCTGCTCGCCGTGGCATACCTTCTTCCGCGTCGTGCTGCCGCAGCTGCGCCCGGCGCTGTGCGGCGGGATGCTGCTCGTCGCGCTCGGCGTGCTGTCCGAGTTCGGCGCATTCCAGTTGCTGCGCTTTCGCACGTTCACGACCGAGATCTATGCGGAATACCGCACCGCGTTCGACGGCGGCGGCGCGTCGCTGCTCGGCTGCGTGCTGATCGCGCTGTGCCTGCTGTGCCTCGCGATCGAGGCTCGCGCACGCGGCCATGCGCGCTACGGTCATACGCACCGCGCCGCACGCCGCGTCGCGATGCGTTATCCGCTCGGCAACCTGCGCGGCCCCGTCACCGTCGCGTTCGCCGCGCTCGCAGCCGCGACGCTCGGCGTGCCGCTCGCGATGATCGGCTACTGGCTCACGCAACAGGGCGCGGCTGCCGTCACGCCGGCCGACGTGTCGCCCGAGCTGCTGTGGCAGGCCACGCTCGCGTCGTCCGGCTACGGCCTGATGGCGGCGGCCGTCACGACGCTGCTCGCGCTGCCGCTCGCGTTCCTGCTGGTCCGTTATCCGGGCCGCGTCGCCACCCTCCTCGAGCGCACGGCGATGACCGTGCAGGGCGTGCCGGGCATCGTCGTCGCGCTGGCGATCGTGTCGATCACGGTGCGGCTGCTGCAGCCGCTCTACCAGAGTGCACCGGCGCTCGTCGCCGCGTACGCGATCCTGTTCCTGCCGCTCGCGGTCGTCAGCGTGCGCGCCGCGCTGTCGCACGTGCAGGTCCGGCTCGAGGAAACCGCGCGCTCGCTCGGCCTCGGCTGGCGCGCGACGCTCACGCGCGTGGTGCTGCCGCTCGCGGCACCCGGCCTCGGCGCGGCCGCGACGATGGTGTTCATCTCGGTCGTGACGGAACTCAACGCGACGCTGCTGCTGTCGCCCATCGGCACCCGCACGCTCGCGACGCAGGTGTGGAGCGATACGGCGACGCTCGCGTTCGCCGCCGCGGCGCCCTATGCGGCGCTGCTCGTCGCGCTGTCGCTCGGCGCATCGGGACTGCTGTTCCTGCTGCTCGGCCGCGCGTCGGTGCGCGATTGAGCGCCGCCCTTTTTCCCCGGAACCGCCCATGAGCGAACTACGCATCCACGGCCTGTCCAAATCGTTCGGATCGCATACCGTCCTGCACGACATCGACCTCACGGTGCGGCGCGGTTCGCGCCTCGCGCTGCTCGGCCCGTCCGGCAGCGGCAAGACGACCCTGCTGCGCGTGCTGTGCGGCTTCGAGCGCGCCGAGCGCGGCACCGTCGAAATCGACGGGCGCCGCGTGGCCGCGCCCGACCTGCACCTGCCGCCCGAGGCACGCCGGATCGGCTACGTGCCGCAGGAAGGCGCGCTGTTTCCGCATCTGTCGGTGGCCGACAACATCGCGTTCGGGCTGCCGCGCGCGGCGCGGCGGCGCCATCATCGCGTCGACGAACTGCTCGAGATGGTCGGGCTGCCCGCATCGTATGCGAGCCGCGCGCCGCAGCAACTGTCGGGCGGCCAGCAGCAGCGCGTCGCGCTCGCCCGCGCGCTCGCGCCGGAGCCGTCGCTCGTGATCCTCGACGAACCGTTCTCCGCGCTCGACACGTCGCTGCGCCACGAAACGCGCAGCGCGGTCGCGGATGCGCTCGCCGCGGCGGGCGCGACATCGGTGCTCGTCACGCACGACCAGCCCGAGGCGATGACGCTCGGCGACGAAGTGGCGGTGATGTGGCACGGCCGCCTCGTACAAACGGCCGCGCCGCAGACGCTGTACCGGCAGCCGGTCACGCGCGACGTCGCGTCGTTCGTCGGGCAGGCCGTGCTGCTCGCCGGCCGCGTGCGCAGCATGCGCATCGCCTGCGCGCTCGGCGAACTGCCGCTCGTCGCGCCGCTGCCCGACGGGCCGGCCGACGCGATGCTGCGCCCCGAGCAGATCGGCATCGTGCCGGTCACGCAGGCCGATGCCGCGCGCGGCCATACGGCGCGCGTCGAAGCCGCGCAGTTCGCGGGCCAGGATGCCGACGTGGTCGTGCGCCTCGATGCCGATCCCGACGTGCTCGTGCGCGCACGCGTGCCGGGACACCGGTGTCCGGCCGTGGGCGAACGTGTCGCGCTGGTGGTGGATGGCGCGGTGATGGCGTACGCGCGCTGAGCGGCGCGGCGGTTGGCGGTTGGCGGTTGGCGGTTGGCGGTTGGCGGTTGGCGTTTGGCGTTCGGCGCTTTTACACGCGTTCACGCGCGTTCACGCGCGTTCAGGCATCAGCGCAACCCGCATCCGGCAACGGCCGGAAAGTCCGGCCGTCCGTCTCGACGGCCGCGCCCAGCAGCCGCGCGAGCCCCTTCGCGCCTTCGCGCATCACGACGTCGTGATTCCATCGGAACAGCGGTCGACCCAGCGGCTCCAGCCGGTTCATCCAGCGCACGTGCGTGCGGATGTGCCAGTCGTAGCGCACGATCGTGCGGGCGCCGTCGGCGGTGAACGACCAGCATCCGTCGCCCTCGATCGCGCCGCTCGCGCGGCCTTCGAGCGCATGACGCGGCTCGACGCGTCGCACGCGCATGTCGAAGGTCAGCCGGTACGGCAGCGCGCCCTTCCACGTGTACCGGTGCAGCGCGCCGACGCCGCGCACGTCGCCCGGCTCGATCTCGACGGTGCGCACGGCGCCCTTCCACCAGTCGGGCCAGCGGTCGACCTGGTAGATCGCGTCCCACACCGCCGCGAGCGGCGCGTCCACGCGCCAGGTCGTCGAGAACCGGTATTCCGCCATGCAGCCTCCGGCATGCCCGTCAGGGGCATGAGTCAGCGCACCGCTCAGGGCGCGAAGAAGCGTTCGGGAAACGCGACGTCGATCTCGACGTCGTCGAGCGTCACGGTTTCGAGCGGCACGTCGCCATCGTCCGCGAAGCTGACGACCTTCAGCGGAAAACCGTCCTCGGTATCCAGCCACAGCCGGTAGCGATGCACGCCGTCGACCGCATGCGCGGGCGCGCCCGTGACCGACACGCGCAGCGCGGTCCGGCCGCCGACGGCCTCCTCGCCTTCGGTCACCGTCGAGCCGCCCTCCTGCAGCGCATGAACGTTGCGCAACAGTTCACCGACGTCGGACCGGTCGACCCGGTGGCCGCTGCGGTCGCGCACGAGCGGATTGGACGGCGACAGCGTCAGCGCGGGCGGCGCATGCGCGCCGAACGGGCGCAGCCGCACCTTGCCGTCGCCGGGATCGTACGCGAGCACCGCGCCGTGATGCGGCGACACGAAATCCATCCGGACGAAGCCCGGTTTCAGGTACGCATAGCGGAATTCCGTATGTTCGCCGCTGCGCGCGGACGAGCGGATCGTCGCGCGGTACGAGCGGACGTGGTCGAAATGCGCCTGCGCGACGGTCACGGGATCGGCGGTCATGCTCGCTCCTATCAGGCTCGCGGCCAGCAACGCGGCGATCACGGCGCCGCCTCGACATCGAGCACGCCTTCCATCCCGCGCTCGCGATGACTGCTGAAAAACAGCAGCCGATGCGTGCAATAGTAGGCGAACCGGCCCGGCTGCGCCGGCGTGAAGCGAAACGTCTTCGGCGTCGTGCCGAGGTCCATGTGCACCGCGATGCCGGCCTGCGGCGCATCGATTTCGAAGCTGTGCGGCACCAGGCCGGGCTCGGCCGACACGGTCAGCTCGACCGGCACGTGCGCCCGCACGATCACGTGGTTCGGCCGGAAGAAATAGCTGCCGCCGACGATCGCGACCCGCTGCACGCCGTCGGCGTCGACGGGCACGCGCACGGGTGCGTCACCCTCCGCCCGGGCAAGCGCGGTGCCCGCGGCGAGTGCCGCCAGCAACGGGATCAGCACGAGCCCCTTCGTCATCGTCATCTTCATCGCGTGCTCCGTACCGGCGCCGCGCGCGTCACCCCTTCCACGCGTCGGTCTGGCCGCCGAGCTCACCGCACGCTTCGATCGCGAGTTCGCGCAGGCGCCGTTCATCACCCTGGCCGGACAATGCGTAACCCATCCCGCGATCCGACCAGAAATACGTGTAGCGGTCGCCGGCCGACATCGCCCGCGGTGCGACGCGCCGTGCGTCGTAGGCCGTCATGTACAGCGTCACGCGCTCGCCGTCCGCGCGCTGGTACATGAGTTGCGCGGCCGGCCCCGCGTCGCCCGGGAGCAGCCGGCCGCCGAGCAGCGCGTAGCCGTATTCGTCGAGCGACGGCGCGCGCACGGGCCGCCCGAGACGCGCGGACAGCCACCCGGCGAGGCGTTCCGGGTCGCCTGCTCCGACTTCGACCGGATGTTCGCGATCGGCCACGTACGTCGCGTACGCGACATCCGCGCGCGCGGCGAACGCCGGTTCGCTGTCGAGCGCGACCCAGCCCGCGTGCAGCGCGATGCCGATCAGCAGCCCGGCCGCGAGCCCCGCGAGCGCATAGGCGATCCCGCGCCGACGCGGCGCGCGGCGCTGCACGAACAGCGCGGGCGCGGCACCCGGCAGCGGAAACAGCGCCTGCAGTGCGTCGCGCTGCGCCCGGTAATGCGCGAATCGTTCGGCCTCCTCCGGATCGGCCTGCACCCGCTCGAGCATCTCGTTTCGCTCGCGCCCGGACAGCTCGCCGTCCAGCAACGCGGACAGCAGTTGCGCCGACGCATCGTCGTCCCGCTCGTCGTTCGAAGGTTTGCGCGGTTCGTCCATCATGTCTTCCCGATCACCCGTAACGCGGGCGTGCCGTGCGCCGACGGCTCGTCCGACAGCATCGCGCGCATCTGCCCGCGCGCCCGTGCGAGGCGCGACATCACCGTTCCCACCGGGACCCCGAGCACCTGTGCGGCATCGCGATAACTCAACTCCTCGAGCGCGACCAGCAGCAACACCTCGCGCTGCTCGACCGGCAGCCGGTACAGCGCGCGCTGCACGTCGCGCAGCACCAGCCCGCCGATCTCGCCGGCCGGCGCGGCCATCGTCTGCCACGGCGCCGTCGCATCGTCGACCGCGATCTCGTGGCGCGCGCGCAACTGGTCGATGAAGCGGTGCCGCAGCAGCGTCAGCAGCCACGCGCGCAGGTTGCCGCCATCGCGCGGCGGGCGGTTCAGCGCACGCTCGAGCGTGTCCTGCACGAGATCGTCCGCCCAGGCGCGGTCGCCCGTCAGCGCGCGCGCATAGCGCGTGAGATGCGGCAGCCACACCAGCAGATCCGATTCATAGCTCATCAAGATGCCTCGCGCACCGCCACACGGTCACGGGCGCGCAACGTGCCACATGCCGCCGATCCCGTCGCCGCCCGCGTCGCCGGGCTTGCGATCCTGCTTCCAGCGATACAGCGGGCGCCCGCGATACGCCCATTGCTTGCGGCCGTCGTCGCGCGCGACGAGACTCAGCGCACCCACGGCCTTGTCATACGCGTCGGCGAGCGCGGGCGGCCAGTTGGCCGCGCACGCGCTGTCGCACGCGCTCTTGCCGGGCGCGTCGCGATCGAACACGTAGAGCGTCATGTGATCTTCGTCGACCAGTTTGCCGTCGCCGGCACGGGGCGGTTCCGCGGCGGCCGGCCGCACGATAGACGCCGTCAGCGCGGCGGCAACGAGTATCCGTTTCATGTCCTTTCTCCTTGGCACGGCATCGCGACACGGCGGCACCGGCAGGAACGATCGGCTTCGTCACGACCATTATCCCGCCGGCCGGCGCTGCCGGGATTCGGTATGTAAACGGACGAAGGAGGCCGATTATTCCGCGTCGGCCGACGCGCGCCGGCCGCGGCCGTTCATGTGACGAAAGAAAGCGCGCCCCAAAAAGGACAACGCGGCATGACATCCCTGTCATGCCGCGTTGCGCGACCCGTTGCGCACGGCGGCCGATCTCGCGCCGCCGTGCGTGTCCGGCCGCTTACTTCGGCAGTGCGCCCGTCAGCGACTGGAGCAGCGACGACACCGGTGCGAGCGGGTTGCCCGGCGCGCTGTTGCCCGAATGCGGCGTGACCGACAGGCCCGGCGCGGAGCCGAGCGCCGTGCCCACCGTCGTGCCGACCGCGTTGACGACCGTCGCCGTCGCGTTGCCGCCCGTCGTCAGCAGCGAGCCAACCGCACCCGCCGTGCCGCCGGCCGCATTCGCGCCCGAGCCAAGCAGGCTGCCGCCCGCCGCTGCAGTCGAACCGGCCGCGCCCGACAGCGCGCCGGCCGCCTGCCCGAGGGCCACCGGACCGTTCGCGAGTGCGCCCGTCACCGAACCGAGCGCACCGGTCAGTGCGCCGGCCGGGTTGCTGCCGCCCGTCAGGCCGCTCACGAGGTTCGTGATCGGTGCGATCGGGTTGTTGCCCGCCGCGCCCGACAACGTGCCGACGACCTGGTTCACGACGCCTTGCACCGGCGCCAGCGGGTTCGACCCGCCGAGGTTGCCGAGCGTGCCGACCACCTGGTTCACGACGCCCTGCACCGGCGCCAGCGGGTTCGTGCCGCCGAGGTTGCCGAGCGTGCCGACCACCTGGTTCACGACGCCCTGCACCGGCGCCAGCGGGTTCGTGCCGCCGAGGTTGCCGAGTGCGCCCACGACGGAGCCGACCGCGTTACCCAGTGCGTTCGTGGCCGTGCCGACCGCATTGCTGTTGCCCAGCGTGCCGACGACCTGGTTCACGACACCCTGCACCGGTGCCAGCGGATTCGAGCCACCGAGGCTGCCGAGGCTGCCGAGTGCGCCCGTCACCGAGCCGAGTGCACCGGTCAGCGCACCAGCCGCATTGCCGCCCGTCGGCAGCGCGTTCTGCAGGCCGTTGACGAGGTTCGTGATCGGCGCGATCGGGCTGCCGCCGCCGGCGCCGGACAGCGTGCCGACGACCTGGTTCACGACGCCTTGCACCGGCGTCAGCGGATTCGAGTCGCCGAGCGTGCCCGCGAGCTGCGTGACGACACCTTGCACCGGCGCCAGCGGGCTGCCCGCGCCGCCGACGTTGCCGAGCGTGCCCGTGATCGTGTTGACCGCGTTGCTCAGCGTGCCGGCCGGGTTGCCGCTGCCGAGCGTACCGGTGACCTGGTCGACGACGTTCTGGATCGGGGCCAGCGGGTTCGAGCCTCCGCCGATGCCGCCCAGTGCGCCCGTCACCGTACCGAGTGCGCCGGTCAGCGCGCCGGTCGGGTTACCGCCGCCGAGTGCGCCGGTGACCTGGTTCACGACACCTTGCACCGGGGCCAGCGGGTTCGAACCGCCGCCGATGCCGCCCAGTGCACCCGTCACCGTGCCGAGCGCGCCGGTCAGCGCGCCGGTCGGGTTGCCGCCGCCGAGTGCGCCGGTGACCTGGTTCACGACACCTTGCACCGGGGCCAGCGGGTTCGAACCGCCGCCGATGCCGCCCAGTGCGCCCGTGACCGTGCCGAGTGCGCCGGTCAGTGCGCCTGCGGGGTTGCTGCCGCCGAGCGCACCCGTGACCTGGTTCACGACGCCTTGGACCGGGGCCAGCGGGTTCGAGCCGCCGCCGATGCCGCCCAGTGCGCCCGTGACCGTACCGAGTGCGCCGGTCAGCGCACCCGCGGGATTGCCGCCGCCGATAGCGCCCAATGCGCCGAGCGCCCCCGTCACGTTGCCGATTGCACCGGTTACCGTGCCGGCCGGATTGCCAGCACCGAGCTCACCCGCCACGGTACCGAGCGCACCCGTCAATGCACTGGCCGGGTTGCCGTTATTGAGCGCAGTCGTTACTTGATTGACGACGCCTTGAACCGCCCCCAGCGGATACGAACCGCCGCCGATACCGCCCAGTGCGCCCGTCACTTGATTGACGACGCCTTGAACCGGCGCCAGCGGATTCGCGCCACCGCCGACGTTGCCCAGTGCACCGGTCACCGTGCCAAGGGCCCCCGTCAATGCACCTGCCGGGTTGCCGCCACCGAGTGCTCCCGTGACTTGATTCACCACGCCCTGCACCGGCGCCAGCGGATTCGCCCCACCACCGACATTGCCCAGCGCACCGGTCACCGTACCGAGTGCCCCCGTCAACGCACCAGCGGGATTGCCACCGCCGAGCGCGCCCGTCACTTGATTGACGACACCTTGAACCGGCGCCAGCGGATTCGCGCCACCACCGACATTGCCCAGCGCACCGGTCACCGTACCGAGTGCACCCGTCAACGCACCGGCCGGGTTGCCACCGCCGAGCGCGCCCGTCACTTGATTGACGACACCTTGAACCGGCGCCAGCGGATTCGCGCCACCACCGACATTTCCTAGCGCACCGGTCACCGTACCGAGTGCACCCGTCAACGCACCAGCTGGATTGCCACCGCCGAGCGCGCCCGTCACTTGATTGACGACACCTTGAACCGGCGCCAGCGGATTCGCCCCGCCGCCGACATTGCCCAGCGCACCGGTCACCGTACCGAGTGCACCCGTCAACGCCCCGGCCGGGTTACCACCGCCGAGCGCGCCCGTCACTTGATTGACGACACCTTGAACCGGCGCCAGCGGATTCGCGCCACCACCGACATTCCCTAGCGCACCGGTCACCGTGCCGAGTGCACCCGTCAACGCGCCAGCCGGGTTGCCGCCGCTCAGCGCACCCGTCACCTGGTTCACCACACCCTGAACCGGCGCAAGCGGCTGCACCGTGCCGCCGCCACCGCCGAGTGCGCCCGTCACCGCCCCCACGGCGCCCGACAGTGCCTGGCCGGGATCGCCAAGGGACGTCTGGATCGCGCCCGCCCCGCCCGCCGCCACGGTGACCGAACCCAGCGGCGACGTCCCCGTCGCGACCAGCCCGACCGAGACGCTGTTCGTCGGCGGGTTGACGATCACTTGTGGGATCGGCAGCCCATCAAGGGGCCCCGCCACCGCGGAACCCGAAGCCAGTACCCCGAACACCGTCGCGACCGACAGCGCTGCACCCGTCAATTTCAGATTGTGTCCCATCTTTGTTTTTCCCCATCTCGGTTGGCACAACGTTGATAAAGCATGGGGACGGATTGCACGAAGTGTGCCAATTCGAAAAACCGGATTGATTCGTCTGCCTATTGGCGAGCAATAACGCTTTTTTAATCGATTTCAGACGAAAAGCACGACCCCGGCATCACAATCATCTGATGAAAAAGGACGGCGGAGAACGGATGTAACGTAACGTTTGCGAGCCCCGTGGTAACGTGTTCCGGTACATTCCGCGTAACACCGGAACGCGCTGCCGGGGCGGTGCATCAGACCGTCACGAGCGGCTGCCGATTACACATTTCGGCAAAATGAAAATGCATTGATAAATCGCCGATTTGCTTATTTTCTTTATTTGGCGATCATCTTTCTTGCCGATTACGCAGATCATTTCCGATTGCGCGATTTCCGGTAATCCGGATAGCAGAATGAAACATTGTAAAGGCCGCGTCGCGACCGGCGCGCGCGCGAGGCCGCGCGCGCCGCCGGATCAGCCGAAGCGTGCGGGCCGGTACGGATGGGGATCGATATAGGTCGGCGCGCCCGTCATCATTTCGGCGAGCAGGCGCCCGGTCGCGGGGCCGAGCGTGAGCCCGTGGTGACAGTGGCCGAACGCGAACCACAGGTGGCGATGGCGCGGCGCGGGCCCGATCACCGGGCGCATGTCGGGCGTGCACGGCCGCATCCCGAGCCACGGCTCGGGATCGAGCCGCTCGCCGATGCCGAACGCGTCGCGCGCCAGCGGCTCCGCACGCGCGAGCTGCACGCCGGTCGGCGGTGCGCCGCGCAGCGCGATCTCGACGCCGGTCGTGAGCCGCAGCCGGCCGCCTTCCATCGGCGCGACGACGAAACCTTCCTCGGTATCGCACACCGGCACGTTCAACGGCGCGCGCGTCGGCCGGTAGTGCATGTGGTAGCCGCGCTTCGCGCGCAGCGGAATCCGGTAGCCGAGCGGCGCGAACACGTGATCGGACCACGGCCCGAGCGCGACCACCGCCGAGCGCGCCGAGACCGGCCCGTGTTCGGTACCGACCTGCCAGCCGTCCTCCACCTGCACGAGCGTCTTGGCATCGCCGAGCACGAACGTGCCGCCGTCGCGCTCGAACAACCGGGCGTAGGCCTTGGTCAGCCCGCCCGGGCTCGACACGGTCTTCGGGTCCTGCCAGTGGAATGCGCCGCAGAACGCGTCGCTGACGCCGGGCTCCGTCGCGCGCAGCGCACGTGCGTCGAGCACCGTCATCCGCAGCCCGTGCGCGTCGGCCACGCGCTGCTGCACGCGCGCTTCCGCATCGAACAGCGCGGGCGACCGGAACGCTTCGATCCACCCGCCGTCGTGCACGAGCGGCTGCGCATCGGTACGCGCGAGCAGCGCGTCGTGCTCGACGACGCTCGCCGCGACGAGCGGCAGCAGGTCGCGCGCGGCGGCCGCGAGCCGCTGCGGCGACGATTCGCGCCAGAAGCGCGCGAGCCAGCCCGCATACGCGGGCAGCGCGCGGTAGTCCCAGTAGAGATCGACCGAGCGGTTGCGCGCATAGCGCAGCAAAGTGCCGAGCCGGCGCGGAAACGCGTACGGCACGACCGACGAGCGTTCGATCAGCCCCGCATTGCCGTGGCTCGTTTCCTCGCCGGGCGCACGCCGGTCGACGAGCGCGACGCGCAACCCGCGATCCTGCAGATGCAGCGCCGACGACACGCCGACGATGCCGGCCCCCAGAACGATGACGTCGAAATCCATGGTTCCCCGTACTGCGTCGAGATTCGATGCGGCACGCACCGGCCCGGCGGCCGGCGCGCGGCGGTCATTACTTCGCGACGATGTCGCGCTTGAAGTACTTCTGCGACAGCGCGCCGAGCGTGCCGTCCTTCTTCAGCGCGTCGAGCGCGCCGACGATCTTCGCCTGCAGCGCCTTGTCGTTCTTGCGCATCCCGAAGCCCGTGCCTTCGCCGAGCGTCGCCGGATCCTTCAGCGGCTCGCCGACGATCTGGTAGTCGCGACCGGCCGGCTTGTCGAGGAAACCGTCCTGCGCGGTCTGCGCTTCCTGCACGGCCGCGTCGAGACGACCCGCGACGAGATCGGCGTAGATCTGGTCCTGATCCTGGTACGACACGACGGCCACGCCCGCGTTGGCCCAGTGCGCCTTCAGGAAATCCTCCTGCGACGAGCCCTGCAGCACGCCGACGTGCCTGCCGCGCAGGCTCGCGACGTCGGGCCGCAGCGGCGAGCCGTGCTTCGCGACCATCACGATCGGCACCACGTAGATCGCCGGCGTGAAGTCGATGCTCTGCTTGCGCTTCGCGGTGATGTTCATCGCCGAATTGATCGCGTCGAACTTGCGCGCCTGCAGCGCCGGAATCAGGCCGTCGAACGAATTCTCGACCCACACGCACTTCATGTTCAGCTTCGCGCACACCGCGTTGCCGATGTCGACGTCGAAACCCTGCAGCTGACCGGCCGGCGTCTTGCTCTCGAACGGCGGATAGGCGGCTTCGATCCCGAAGCGCAACGTGGTCTGTTCGGCGTGGGCCGTGACGGCCGCACAGGCGAGCGCCGCAGCGGCGCAGAGGGAGAGCTTCCAGTTCATGACGGTCCTTCCGTTCTGGATTGAGGCGATGAAGATCGGTACACGACGGCCGCGGCCGGGCGCCGGATCGGCATTCGAAGCAGGCGGTCGCCACGCGGCGGCGGGTCGTGTCCTGCACGCGAAATATAGACTAAAAGTCTACTATAGACTATAGGGGATACGAGAATCGTGCCCCGATACGCGGCATCGGAAATTCTCCCGACATCGAAAACACCCTTGATTTCTCGATGTTTTTCCAGAATCCCGCGATGACGCAAAGTCTCGAAAAGAAAAATTCTCCCGATTTCGTTTGTCTATATTAGACTTTTCGTCCATCACGAACACTGCCGGACACGTCGATCGAGACAGTCCAGTCCGGCCCCGACCGGAGATGTCCTCATGACGCAAACCGCCCCGACCCTGCCGCTGACCGTCGACGAAGCCGCGGTGCGCGCGGCCCTGCCGTCGCTCGACGTGCTCGGCACGCTGCGCAGCATGTTCGCGTCGCTCGCCGCGGCGCGCGCGGTGCAGCCGCCGCAAACGCTCACGCTGTTTCCCGGGCAGGCCGGCGACTTCATCACGTATCTGGGCGCGCTCGCCGACGCGCAGGTGTTCGGCGCGAAGCTGTCGCCTTATGTCGTGACGGGCGGCAAGCCCATCGTCACCGCGTGGACCGCGCTGATGTCGATGCGCACGGGCCAGCCGCTGATGTGGTGCGATGCGGGCCTGCTGACGGTCGAGCGCACGGCCGGCACGACCGCGCTCGCGGTCGATTGTCTCGCGCCGCGCAACGCGCGCCATCTCGCGATCGTCGGCGCGGGCGCGGTCGGCCTCGCGCACCTGCGGCACACCGCGGGACTGCGCGACTGGGAAACGATCCGCGTGTACTCGCCCGCGCTCGCCCGCGACGCGGCGCAGCAGGCGGCGCTTGCGCAGCTCGACCCGCGCGCACGCGCCGCCGCGAGCGTCGAAGCCTGCGTGCGCGACGCGGATGTCGTGATGCTGTGCACGTCGTCGGGCACGCCCGTGCTCGGCGACGGGATGCTCACGCGCCCCGCGCTCGTCACGTCGATCAGCACGAACGTCGCGCGCGCACACGAGATCCCGCCCGCCTGGCTGCCCGGCATGGACGTGTACTGCGACTACCGGCACACGACGCCCGCGAGCGCCGGCGAAATGCAGATCGCGACGGCCGAGCACGGCTGGGAAGCCGCGCGAATCGCCGGCGACCTGCCCGCGCTCGTCGCCGGCACCTGCCCGGCACCGTCGTATGCCCGTCACGCATTCTTCCGCTCGATCGGCCTCGGGCTCGAGGACATCGCGATCGCGCACGCGCTGTACGCGCACCTGACGCGCGCATGAGCGGCACGCGAGCGCGGGGCCGATACAATGGCGCAACCGCCGCGGCGGCCGCGCGCGGGCGCACGGGCATGCCGGCCACCGGCACGCCGCCTCGCCGGCCCGATGGGCCGCCCGGCCCCCGCCCACCCGAGATGGCGACACCGATGCGCAAGAAGAAATCCCCCGTCAAAGACCTGCTGCTCACCCGTTATGCGCCGATCGCCGACGGTATCGCCGCGCTGTTCTTCCCGTACGCGGAAGTCGTGATCCACGACCTGCACGACCAGACCGTGCTGTATCTCGCGAACAACCTGTCGAAGCGCGAGGTCGGCGACGATTCCGCGCTGGAGGAAATCGATCATTCCGCGCGCGAGCGCGTGATCGGCCCGTACGAGAAGCTGAACTGGGACGGCCGGCGGATGCGCTGCGTGAGCAACGTGCTGTTCGACGACGAAGGCCACCCGGCCGGGATGATGTGCATCAACTTCAACATCGCGGTGTTCGACGAGGTGCGCGCGACGCTCGACCTGTTCATCAAGGGTGCGGGCGTGGTCGCGCAGCCGGACGAGCTGTTCCGCGACGACTGGCAGGAGCGCATCAACACGTTCCTGCACGGCTGGCTGCGCGAGCGGCAGGTCGGGTTGAACGGGCTCACGCGCGAGCACCGGCGCGAGCTCGTCGAAGCGCTGTACGCGGAGGGCGCGTTCCGCGGCAAGAGCGCGGCGAACTACGTCGCGAATGTGCTCGGGATGGGCCGCGCGACGGTCTACAAGCACCTCAAGCACCTGAAGGAAACGCAGGGCGACGCGTAAGCGAAACGCGGGGGCGGGCGGGTTCGCCCGTTCGCCGGGGCGACGAAACGCCTGTTCGTCGGGACGCGCGGCGGCGGCCGGTATCGACCATCGCTATCGGTGCGCCGCTTCCGTGTCTATGCTTCGTGATGCGGCGGGCGCCCGTTTCACGCACCCGCCCGGCCTGGACGAAGCGTCGAAGCACAAAGTGATATAGTCCCGGTTACACTTTTTTGCTGCCCGGAACCGCCCATGACGACCGCTCCCGCCCCGATTGCCCGCCCGACCCTGACCGTCGAAATCTGGTCCGACCTGATCTGCCCGTGGTGCTGGATCGGCAAGCGCCGCTTCGACGAGGCGCTCGCCGCGTTCGCGCACGCCGAGCGCGTCGACGTCGCGCTGCGCGCATACCGGCTGATGCCGGGCCAGCCGGTCGAGCCGGTCGAGGCGATGCTCGCCGGCAAGTACCGGATGTCGCCCGCGCAGGTCGACCAGATGCTGCGCCAGGTGACCGATGCGGCCGCGAGCGTCGGGCTGCGTTACGACCTGCCCGGCACGCTCGTCGGCGACACGCTCGACGGCCACCGGCTCGTGAAGCTCGCGGAAGCGACGGGCCGCGCGCACGCGCTGACCGAGCGGCTGTACCGCGCGTATTTCTGCGAGCACGGCTCGCTGTTCGATCACGCCGAGCTCACCGAATTCGCGGTCGAAGCGGGGCTCGAGCGCGCGGCCGTCGAAGACGTGCTGCGCAGCGACCTGTACCGCGACGAAGTCGAAGCCGATATCGCACGCGCCGCGCAGATCGGCGGGCGCGGCGTGCCGCTGTTCGTGTTCGGCGGCCGTTACGCGGTGTCGGGCGCGCAGCCGGCCGACGCGTTCGCGCAGGCGCTCGACCAGGCATGGCGCGACGGCATCGTCGAACTCGACGGCGGCGACGCGGCCGCATGCGGCCCCGACGGCTGCGAACTGCCGGCGCGCGCGTAACGCCCGTCGCATCCGTCACGCGCGTCCCGCCCGGACGCGCGACTACGCATCGCTCCTGCCACAAACCGGCAGGAAGCCCGCGCCGAGGGGGCCTACAATGCATCCTTTCAAATAACTATCAGAAGGCTGCAAGCCCATGACCCACGGGATCCACGGCGAGAAGCGCTGGTACGCGCTGATCGTCCTCTGCCTCGGCGTGCTGATGATCGTGCTCGACAGCACGATCGTGAACGTTGCGCTGCCGTCGATCAGCACCGACCTCCATTTCACCGAGACGGCCCTCGTGTGGGTCGTCAACGCGTACCTGCTGACGTTCGGCGGCTGCCTGCTGCTCGGCGGCCGGCTCGGCGACCTGTATGGCCAGCGGCGCATGTTCCTCGCCGGCCTCGTCGTGTTCACGCTCGCGTCGCTCGCATGCGGCCTCGCCCAATCGCAGACGATGCTGATCGCCGCGCGCGCGGTGCAGGGGCTCGGCGGCGCGGTGGTGTCGGCCGTGTCGCTGTCGCTGATCATGAACCTCTTCACCGAGCCCGGCGAACGCGCGCGGGCAATGGGCGTGTACGGCTTCGTCTGCGCGGGCGGCGGCAGCATCGGCGTGCTGCTCGGCGGGCTGCTGACGAGCTCGCTGTCGTGGCACTGGATCTTCCTCGTCAACCTGCCGATCGGCATCGCCGTCTATGCGATGTGCGTCGCGCTGCTGCCGCGCCTGCGCGCGCCGGCCGGCACCGCACGGCTCGACGTCGCGGGCGCGGTCACCGTGACCGCGTCGCTGATGCTGGCGGTCTACGGGATCGTCGGCGGCAACGAAGCCGGCTGGCTGTCGACGCAGACCGTCGTGCTGATCGGCGCGGCCGTCGCGCTGCTCGCCCTGTTCATCGCGATCGAGGCGCGCGCCGCGCATCCGCTGATGCCGCTCACGCTGTTCGCCGCGCGCAACGTCGCGCTCGCGAACGTGATCGGCGTGCTGTGGGCGGCCGCGATGTTCGCGTGGTTCTTCCTGTCCGCGCTGTACATGCAGCGTGTGCTCGGCTACGGGCCGCTGCAGGTCGGTCTCGCGTTCCTGCCGGCGAACCTGATCATGGCCGCGTTCTCGCTCGGGCTGTCCGCGCGCATCGTGATGCGCTTCGGGATCCGCGGCCCGATCGCGGCCGGCCTGCTGATCGCGGCCTGCGGCCTCGCCCTGTTTTCGCGCGCACCGGTGGACGGCGGCTTCGCCTGGCACGTGCTGCCCGGCATGACGCTGCTCGGCATCGGCGCGGGCGTCGCGTTCAACCCGATGCTGCTCGCCGCGATGAGCGACGTCGATCCGGCCGATTCCGGGCTCGCGTCGGGGATCGTCAACACCGCGTTCATGATGGGCGGCGCGCTCGGCCTCGCCGTGCTCGCGAGCTTCGCGGCCGCCCGCACCGACGTGCTCGCGGCCGCGAACGCCGCGCCGCTCGACGCACTGAACGGCGGCTACCATGCGGCCTTCGCGTTCGGCGCGGCATTCGCTGCCGCCGCCGCGCTGATCGGGCTCGCGCTGCGCATCCGGCGGCAGGACGCCGTCGAAGGTACCGGCCCCGCGATGCACTGACGCCGACGAGCCGCAGGCGGCGGATGAATCCGGCCGTTTGCATCGAACCTGGGGCGCGCACCGTCGCGCCCTTTTGCTTCTTCCGGGTGCCGCGCACCGCCCGTCCTGTCGTCGCAGGCCGGCACCGGCCACCACGTTGGCCCTGCCCCGTTCAAACGCCCGTTTCAGCGCCGCCTGCCGCCCGCGCCTTCCCGGCCGATTTTTAACGCAGTCGTACACCGACCCGCCACATTTGCGACAATGGCGGACTTTGACCCACGCGCCGCTACCGCCGAACGCCGCATAACCGCCTCCTTCCGATGTCGCTTCCCCATATCGATCTGCTGTACTCGTTGTCCGGCCTGTTCGTCGGCATCCTCGTCGGCCTGACCGGCGTCGGCGGTGGTTCGTTGATGACGCCGATCCTCGTGCTGCTGTTCGGCGTCCACCCCGCGACGGCGGTCGGCACCGACCTGCTCTATGCGGCCGCGACCAAGGCCACCGGCACGCTCGTCCACGGCCTGAAGGGTTCGATCGACTGGCGCATCACGGGCCGGCTCGCGACAGGCAGCGTGCCGGCCGCGGCCATCACGCTGTGGTGGCTGCACACGCACGGGATGAACACGCCGGGCACCGCGCGGATGATCCAGCTCGTGCTCGGCGTCGCGCTGCTGCTCACGTCGCTCGCGCTGATCTTCCGGCCGCAGCTCACCGCGTTCGCCGCGCGCAACCCGCTCGCGCCGAGCCCCGCGCGCACGCTGTGGTCGACCGTGCTGACGGGCGCCGTGCTCGGCGTGCTCGTGTCGATGACATCGGTCGGTGCCGGCGCGATCGGCGTCACCGTGCTCCTGCTGCTGTATCCGATGCTCGCGACGACCCGCATCGTCGGTTCCGACATCGCGCACGCGGTACCGCTCACGCTGGTCGCCGGCATGGGCCACTGGCTGCTCGGCTCGGTCGACTGGTCGATGCTGCTGTCGCTGCTGCTCGGCTCGTTGCCGGGCATCGTGCTCGGCAGCCTGCTGTCGGCGCGCGCACCCGAGCGGCTGCTGCGCAACCTGCTCGCCGCGACGCTCGTCGCGGTCGGCGTGAGGCTCGTGCTCGCGTAGGCGGGCGCCGATCCCACCCTTCACCCGCGGCTGCGCCTTTTCCCGGCCAGCGCATCCGACGCGCGGCGCCCTCCGCTGCCGATAAAAAACAGCCCGACCGGCCTGCGCCGATCGGGCTGTCTTCCGTCCGGGGCGGCTCGAGCCGCCCGCCGCGCTTACTGCCCCTGCTGCTGCAGTTTCTGCTGCTTGAGCTGCTGCGTGCGCGCCTGCAGTTTCAGCACCCGCTGCAGCGCAGTACGGTTCGCGAGGATCCCGTCGTAGAAGTTGGCGAGATCGCCCTTCAGCGCGGTCCGCGACGCGTCGTTCAGGTAGATCATGTGGCCCGACGGGTAGTTCTTGATCGTCAGGTTCTGCGCCTTGAGCGTCGGGTCGAGCGGCATCTGCGCGAGCGTCAGCTCCGTCTGGTGGAACGGCGTGACGGCGTCGAAATAGCCGTTCGCCGACAACACCTTCAGGTCCGGGTTCACGCTCATCGTCGACGCCAGGTCGCCGGCCGTGTACAGCGTGTTGCCGCCGCCCTTGTTCGCGCCGGTCGGGTCGGTGTGGCTGAAGTCCCAGTTGTTGAAGACCTGGTCGTTCAGGTCCACGAACGACGACGTCGACGTGTACTTGAGGTCGGTGTTGATGTAGCTGTTCCACAGCACCGTATACGCGCCGCCGACGTTCGTGATCGACGGATCGTTGCTGCCCGAGTTCGGCAGGATGTACGGCGCGATGCCCTTGCCCGTGAAGTTCGCGCGACCGTCGTACTGGCCGATCTGCGTGCCCGGCACGAGCGTCAGGAAGAACGTGTACGGCGGGTTGTCGTCCGACGACGGCACGTTGCCGAGCGCGGCCGGGTTGCCGAACGTCTGGATCAGCGACGTCGGGTCCGTGCCGATGTACGCGCCCATCTGCTGCGCGGTCTGCAGGTTCAGGTTCAGCCGCACGTTCACGAAGCCGCCGTCCTGCGGGTTCGGCTTCTGCGCGAGCGGCGCGAGCGTGTTGTCCGCGTAGTTGCGGGCCTGGACCATGTACGCGTCGAGATCGGTCGGCGTCGGGTTGAGCGTCGTCTTCTTCCAGTAGAACGCGTCGGCCGCGAGTGTCGGGAACGTGCCCGGCGCGGACAACGCATTCGCGTAGTCGAGGATCGACGACTGCAGCGTGATCCCGTTCAGGTCGATGCCGTCCTCGTGCAGCACCCACGACACGACCGCGCTGCGCGCGGTGCCGTATGACTCGCCGTACAGGAATTTCGGCGAATTCCAGCGCGAGTACTTGGTCAGGTAGCGCTGGATGAAGCGGTCGATCGAGCGGGCGTCCTGGTCGGTGCCCCAGAAGTCCTTGTTCTTCGCCGGGGCGATCGCCGCCGAGTAACCGGTGCCGACCGGGTTGATGAACACGAGGTCGGTACGGTCGAGCAGGCTGTCCGGGTTGTCGAGCAGCTTGTACGGCGCGGGCGGCGTGAAGTTCGGGAACGACGACTGCAGGCGCTTCGGCCCGTACGAGCCGAGCAGCAGGTAGACCGACGACGAGCCGGGGCCGCCGTTGTAGAAGAACGTGACCGGGCGCGGCTTCGACGGGTCCGGATTGTCCTGCGTGTACGCGACGTAGAACATCTTCGCGTTCGGCGCCGACGTGACCGGGTCGATCGTCGTCAGGTGGCCCGTGGTGGCCGTGTACTTGATGGTCTTGCCGCCGATCGTGACCGAACGGTGGACGACGGCCGCCCCTTCCGTGGAATCCGTGACCGCGTCGTTCGGCCCGGTGCCGTACACGTCGTTGTCGACGTACGGCTGGTCGGCCGCCGCGGCCGTTGCGCTGGTGTTGGCCGACGTGCTGGCGCCGGCCGACGTCGCAGCCGCGGCGGCGGCCGAAGCAGCCGGGCTCGGCCCGTCGTCGCCGCCGCACCCCGTGACGAGCAGCGCCGCGGCCGCGGCTGCGGCGAGCGGCACGCTCAGTGTCGTTCCGAATAGCGCGAAACCGTCTTTCAAGGACTTCCGTGTCGTCATTATTGCCTCTCGAACAGAACGATAAATACCGCCGGTCGCAAAGGATCATTTGCGCCGGCGCTCCGCACCAGGAATGCATTCGTTATGCGACGCACTCCGAGTTTTTTACCGGATCGGCGAATACCGATCGGCACGATTTACCCCACCCATGTTTTTTTCAACCGCACAATGGAATCAATTCCATTGCAAACGGCAATTCAATAATCCGCAGCAATACGAATTCATTGCGCGAATTTGCATGCACACAAAATCGACGGCAAAAACACACCCCGCAAGGCCCACCCAACAAGGGCGCCTCGCTTGGAACAGACGAACGATCCCCCTCGGCGAGATACCGATTAATCGCAGAACAGCGATCAACCGCGACTCGAGCCGATTTAACAAAATCGAAAGGATCGATTAACTAAACGGAAAGGAATATCTTCGTATCTGTAATTTATTAAATTAAGTGAAAATACCGGCGCATATTAGGGTTCTGATTTACCGCCGTAAAGTAAGAATTTGTTACAGCGCTCGTCATTCGGACAAAAGCCAATCCGGGACCGATTCCATTCGCTCAAAGGAAAAAGCCGGACGGCTGTCCGGCTTCGTGCGGGCGGCGCGGCGGGCGCCGTCAGAGCGGCACGTCGATCGTGCCGGCACCGGTCGTGATCGCGTTCGCCCCCGGCGCGGCCGAGATCGGCGGCAGGTTCGCGCTCGTCAGCGCGGGCGCGGCGCCCGGCGTGCCGCCGCGCGGCACCGTGCGGATCACCTGCGACGGCGGCAGCGGTGCACCGTTCTTCAGGTGCCGCCACATCAGGTTCAGCGCCTGCACGTTGTAGTAGTGAACCGGCACGAAGCGTGTATCGAAGCCCGGCACCGGCAGGAACGCGTCGAAGTGCTGGCCGTTCGTCACCTCGTAGAACACGAGCCGGCTGCGCCCGCCTTCGCTGATGCCGTTCTGCGCGACGTACGCGCGCGATGCGTGGTTCACGGGCACCAGCGCATCGCTGCGGCCCTGCACGATGATCGCCGGCTTGCCCTGCAGGTTCGCGTTCACGCGCACCGCGTCGACGTTCGCGGGCATCCCGAGCATCCCGTTCGTCCAGAGCTGGCGCAGGCACAGCGCGCCCGCGAAGCTCGCGTCGGGTGTCGCGAGCCGGTGGTCGATACCCGCGCCCGTGTTGAACACGAGGTTGATGCCGGCCGTCGGCGGCACGCCGTTGCCGACGCCGAATACGGCCGGCATCGGCGACGTGGCCGGCGCGGCGACGGCGCCCGTTGCCGGGTTCGTCGTCGCGAAGCTGAAATTGCACAGGTTGTCGGTGACGCGCGAGCGCGTGTACGCGTTCGCATACGTGACGGCGATCGCCGGAATCGCCTGCGAATCCCACATCGGCGCTTGCAGCAGGTCGGAATCGGCAAGGTAGCCGGCCGCGTGGAGCTGCGCGAGCGCGTCGGCGGCCTGGCTTTGCGTATCGGCCCCCGACACGAGCCCGGCCGCGGCGAGCGTCGCGCAGCGCTGCGTGCGGATCGACTGCGTGGTCGCCGCCGGCAGCGCGCTCAGGTACGGCGCACCGGCGAGCGACGCCGACGCGGCCGCGCACGGCTGAAGCAGGTTCGCGAGGGTCGCGTAGTCGGCCAGCGGCCGGCCGAACGACGGCACCGGCTGGCCGCCCGAGCGCACGACCGCGTTCGGCGCCATCCGCACGTTGATTTGCGGCTCGCCGACCACGACCGCGGTGATCCAGCCGCGATTGTCCTGCTCGGCCGCCGCGAGCGACGCGCCGCCGCCGTTGCTGACCGACGCGGCGATCGTCGTGATGTCGCCCGCGCGATAGCGCACGCCGTGATGCGAGCTGTCGATCAGCGGGCCGAACTGCTCGTTGAGCGCCCAGTACGCGAACTCGACCGACTGCAGCGTCACACGCCCCCAGTCCTGCTCGGGATTCTGCTGCGAATGCGCGTGCTTGAACGCGTAGCGGTTCGGGAAGCGGGAATTGAAGGTGGCGAGATCGCCGCTCGTCACGTTCGCGGTGAACAGGCTCGCGGTGCCGGCCAGCACCGCGTTGGCGAGCGTGCCGTCGATCAGCGTGACGGTGTCCGACATGAGTTCGTGCGCGCCGTTGCCGCCGCCCTTGTCGTTGTAGGCAACCGCGCAGCCGCGCTTGAGCGCCCATTCGCCGGCCGCGGAAATCGCGCCGTACACGCCGCGCGAGCCCGACGACGTCGCGGTGACGATGCACGGCTGCGCGGGATTGAAGCTGGCGGGCACCTGCACGAGCAGCGTCACGTTCTTGCTGCCGCTGCCGTCGTCGGAATACGCGAGATATTCGGTGCCGGGGATCTTGCCTTCGCCGAGCGTGTCGTTGCCGTCGAGATCGACGTTCGGCCCCCAGAAGCGGCCGTAGCCGCCGTTCGCGCTCATGTCGACGAGCGCGCGGTAGTTCGACCAGATCGCCAGGCGGCGCAGCTCGGCGCCCGTCGGCCGGGCGGCGTTCGCGAAGCCGGGGGCGGTGGCCGAGCCGAGGCCCGTCTTGCCGAGGCCGGCCGTCAGCAGGTCGTCGCTCGCGCCGTCATAGGCTGTCGTGCGCACGCTGCCGGACACGAAACCGGGCAACCGGTTGCGCTCGGCCGATTCGTCGCCGTTGCAGGCGCCGAGTAGCGCGATCGCGGCCAACGCCGCGCCGAAAACCATCCGCCTGCCCCACCCGAGCCTCGTCATCGCCGCCCTCTCGATATCGTTATCGGTCCGCCGCCGCTTCATGCGGCTTGCGGCCTCTCAAGCGCAAACGGGCCCCGGCATGCCGGGGCCCGCCTGGAAACGGGCGCACGCGGCGCTCGCGCGCCGCCGCCCGGCATCACTGCTGCTGAACCGTCAGCCTGTTCGTGACCGACGTCACGCCCGCCACGCCCTTGGCTGCAGCTTCGGCCTTGTCGATCTGGTCCTGGGCCGGCATCGTGCCTTCCAGCGTGATCGCGCCGCCCTTCGAACGCACGACGAGGTTCGACACGTTGACGCCCGATTCCTTCGAAATCGCCTTGCGCACCGTATAGCCGAGCTTGCGGTTCGCCTTCTTCGCGGTTTTCGCGGCGGCCTTCGGCGCGCTGGTCGCTGCCGCGGGCGCTTCCGTTGCCGCCGCATCGCTCGACTGCGCATACACGCTGCCCGACAGACAGGCCGCCACGGCGGCGACACCCAACGCTCTCAACACGATCGACTTCATGCTATCTCCTTATCACTCCGGAACGGCCGTGCACAGTACGGCCGGATACCCCCAAAAACAGCCGGCCCGCGCGCGAACGGGCGGGACAGCCGGTGTTTTCCACGGCGATACGAGAGAGGCAAGACGGGCTGGCGGACGGCGCACGCGAGTGCGGGCCGGCCGGGCCGGACAGCCGCAGGCCGGACGCGCCCGGTCTCATTGCGTGCCGGGTCGCGCGCGAATCGGGCGCGGCTGCGTCGCACAATGTAATCCAGCGCCCGCGGAAGCGCAAAGCTTTTGACGCGGCGGCCCCCGCCGCTGTCGTCGCGCCGCCGCGCCGCACTCGCGCACGCACCGCGAAACCGGGTACCATCGCCGCGAGAATCCGCATCGTCCGCGCCGACCGTCACCGATACGTCACGCCAGCGTCATCCGCCGCCCCCATGAAGCCAGCCCGCCCCCGCCCGCCTCGCCGCATCCTCGCCCGCTTCGTCGCGGTGTCGTGGCGCGACCTCGCGCTGTCGATCGGCCCCACCGTGCTGCTCGCCGCCACGGCCGTCTGGCTCGCGGTCAAGCTGATCCAGCCGGCCCCGCCGTCCACGCTCGTGATCTCGTCCGGGCCGCCCGGCAGCACGTACTGGAACGCCGCGCAGAAATACAAGACGATCCTCGCGAAGAACGGCGTCACGCTCGACGTCCAGTCGTCCGAAGGGTCCGCCCAGAACCTCGCGCGGCTGTCGAACCCGGACGCGCCGGTCGACGTCGGCTTCGTGCAGAGCGGCATCGGCCCGAAGGAGCGCGACGAGCACCTCGTGTCGCTGGGCAGCATCGGCTACGTGCCGCTCGCGATCATGTACCGCGGCCCGGTCGTCGCGCGCCTGTCCGACTTCAAGGGCAAGCGGCTCGCGCTCGGCGCGGAAGGCAGCGGCGCGCGCGAACTGAGCCTCGCACTGCTGAAGATGAACGGCATCGTGCCGGGCGGGTCGACCGAGCTGCTGCCGACCGCCGGCGAAGATGCGGCCACCGCGCTGCTCGACGGCAAGATCGACGCGGCATTCCTGTCCGGCGACTCGACGCAGATCCCGGTGATGGCGAAACTGTTCCGCGCACCGGGCGTGCACGTGTATTCGTTCACGCAGGCCGAGGCGTATGCGCGGCGCTTCCCGTACCTGACCGCGATCACGCTGCCGATGGGCGTCTACGATCTCGGCCGCAACCTGCCGCCCGCCGACATCCACACGGTCGCGCCGACCATCGAGCTGGTCGCACGCGACTCGCTGCACCCCGCGCTGTCCGACCTGCTGATCGAGGCCGCGCGCGAGGTGCACGGCCACGCGACGATCCTGCAGCACGCGGGCGAATTCCCGTCGTCCGTCACGCGCGGCTTCCCGCTGTCCGACGATGCCGCGCGCTACTACAAATCCGGCAAGAGCTTCCTGTACCGGCGGCTGCCGTTCTGGGTCGCGAGCCTCGTCGACCGGCTGCTCGTCGTGGTCGTGCCGCTGATCGTCGTGCTGATCCCCGGGCTGCGGCTCGTGCCGTCGCTGTACGGCTGGCGCGTGCGCTCGCGCATCTACCGCTGGTACGGCGCGCTGATCGCGCTCGAGCGCCGCGCGCTCGGCGAGCACACGGCCGACGAGCGCGTGCAGTTGCTCGACGAACTCGACGACATCGAGGAAGCCGTGAACCGGATGAAGATGCCGCTCGCCTATGCGGGCCAGTTCTACGTGCTGCGCGAGCACATCGGCTTCGTGCGCGAACGGCTCACCGCGCACGACCACGACACGCCGGCCGGCCCGCCGGGCGCCGGCGGCCCGCCGCAGGCACGTGCCGACGCCGCGCCGCCGGCCGGCACGCCCCCTCGGGCGACTCCCGGTTCCGCTTGACCGGACGATCCGCGATCATTGCCGCATGCGTGCGCCGCCGCGTAACATGGAGGCCGCCGCCAGACGCCGCACGCCCCATCCACTGGAGATCGACATGACAACCGGCCTCGATATCGCCCAGCCCGCCTGGTTCTTCGACTTCGTGTCGCCGTTCTCCTACCTGCTCCTCGAACAGCACGACAAGTGGCCGGACGTGCCGTTCGAACCCGTCGCCGTGTCGCTACCCGACCTGCAGCGGCACTGGGGGCAGCGCCCCAGCGCCGACGTGCCGGCCAAGCGCGTGTTCACGTACCGTCACGCGCTGTTCCGCGCCGAGCAGCTCGGCATCCGCTTCAAGATGCCGCCCGCTCACCCGTTCGAGTCCGACAAGGTGCTGCGCCTCGCGATCGCGCTGCGCGCCGACATCGCGACCGTGCTGGAAATGTTCCGCTTCATCTGGCGCGACGGCAACGATCCGTCGACGCCGGAAGGATTCGCGGCATTGTGCGAGCGGGTCGGCGTCGGCCACGGCGACGAGCTGATCGAATTCGAGGAGACCGCCGCGCAACTGGCGCGCAACAACGCCGACGCGATCGCGCTCGGGGTGTTCGGCGTGCCGACGTTCTGGATGAACCAGCAGCTGTTCTGGGGCGAGGACGCGCTGCCGATGGTGCTGTACTGCGCGCGCACGCCGAACTGGCTCGAATCGCGCGAGGTCAAGCGGATCAGCGCGCTGCCGAAGGGCCGCGCGTGATGGCCGGTATCACGCACGGCAACGCGCGATTACGGTAACGTTACGCGTCACCCGAATCACCCCCACCGATGGAAGACGACGACCGTACCGCCTCGCTCGATATCTGGCTCGTGCGTGTGCTGCGCACGCTGCTGCTCGAGCGCAGCGTCACGCAGGCCGCGCTGCGGCTGAACCAGACCCAGCCCGCGATCAGCACCGCGCTGCGCAAGCTGCGCGAGACGCTGAACGACCCGATCCTCGTGCGCGGCAAATCCGGCATGGTGCCGACCGAATACGGCGCGTCGCTGCTCGAGGCCGCGCAGCGCGCGCTGCGTGAGGTCGATTTCATCGCGACGCCGCACGGCGACTTCGATCCGTCGTCCGCACGGCGCACGTTCCGCGTCGCCGCGCCCGATTACCTGAACGATTTCTTCATGCCGACGCTGATCGAGCGCTTTCGCGACGCGGCGCCGCATGCGCACCTGGAAATCGATTCGCTGAATCCCGCGCTCGATCACGCGGGCGCGCTCGAATCCGGCGCGCTCGATCTCGTGATCGGCAACTGGCCGAAGCCCGACCCGCAGTTCGCACGCCAGGACCTGTTCTCCGACACGATCGTGTGCCTGATGCGCGAGGCGCACCCGCTCGCGCGCGGGCCGCTCACGCGCGAAGCGTACGCGTCGGCCGCGCACGTCGCGCCGACGCCGTACACCGGCGACAAGCGCAACGCGATCGAGATCGGCCTTGCCCGCGCGCACCTCACGCGGCGCATCGTGACGACGCTTCCGTACTTCGGGATCGTGCCGCAGGTGCTGCTGCAATCGGACCTGATCTTCACGACGACGCGCCGCTTCGCGACGCATTATGCGCAGTTGCTGCCGCTCGTCGTCGTCACGCCGCCGGTGCCGTTTCCGCGCATCAAGAGCTACCTGCTCACGCATCCGCAACCCGACCGGCCGACCGACATCGCGTGGCTGTGCGCGCTGATGCAGAGCGTGTCCGACGAGCTCACGGTCGCCCGCGGCCGCAAGCGCTGAGCCGCAAGCGTCGAGCCGAGCTGAGCCTCGGCGCGGCCGCTCAGGCCGTGCAGAAGGTTTCCTGCAGATGGGTCCAGCGCACGACGCCCGCCGCGTCGCGTTCGAACACGGCGGTCGCGCGGCGCGCGGGCAGCTCGCCCGAGGCCGCGTGCTGCGCTTCGAGATAGGTGAGCGTCGCATGCGACGCGTCGGCAGTGAGCACGCGAGTGTCCGACAGCGTGATGCGCAGCCCCGGCTTCGCGCCGGCGAGCTTCGCGAACAGCGCACGCGTGCCGTCGTGGTCGACCTCGCGGCCGTCGGTCAGGATCATCGTGAAATCGGCGGAAAACGAAGCGAGCAGCGCATCGAGCGCCCCGGGCGCGGTATCGACGCCGGACAGCCAGCGCTCGATGGCGACGAGGCTCGCATCGAGCGTGTCGAGATAAACCTGGTGATCGGACATGGTGCGTGCACGGTAAGGCGCGGCCCGGTGCCGCGCGTCGTCGTGCAGTGTATGCAAAAACGCGCGGCCATGCGCTGGCCGCGCGGGGCTACCGCGCGCAGGACACGTCGTCGCGCGCACGCCCCGCCGCCGCGGCCTTCGCATCGGCCACCGGCATGCCCGAGCGCGCCTGCAGCAGCTCCGCGCACACGGCCACCGCGATCGCGCCCGGCGCCTTGTCGACGATGCCCGCGACGCCGATCGGGCACACCATCTCGACGAGCCGCGCCGGATCGACGCCGCGCGCGGCAAGCCGGCGCTCGAACTTCACGCGCTTGGTGCGCGAGCCGATCATCCCGAAGTACGCATAGTCGCGCCGCCGCATGATCTGCGCGGCGAGCGAGAAGTCGAGCGCGTGGTTGTGCGTCATCACGAGGAAATATGCGCCGGGCGGCGCCGCGTCGACGACGGCCTCCGGCGTGTCGGTCGGCTCCGGCTGCACGTTCGGCGGACATTCGTCCGGGAACAGCTCGTCGCGCGTGTCGACCCACTGCACGACGCACGGCAGCGCGCCGAGCAGCGTGACGAGCGCGTGACCGACGTGCCCGGCGCCGAACAGCACGATGTGCATCGGCGCCCGCGTGCCGCTCGCGCGGTTGCGCTGGCCGGTGCCCTGCGCGAACGCCGGGGGCGGCGCGGTGCGAAGCGAGCGTGCGGGGCCGTTCATGTCAGCCTCCGCGGGACCGCCCCAAGGAGGCTGACCGCCCCCATCGGAAGCAGCGAACGAAGCGAGCGTGGGAGCCGTTTCATCTCAGCCTGCCTGACCGGCGCGCGCCGCACGCACCGCGCTGACCGCGCGCAGGATCGACTCGCCGGTGGCCGGCGCGTCGAGCGGCGGGTTCACCTGGTAGTCGCCGACCGCGGCCACCGCGTCGCGCACCGCGAAGAACACCGAGAACGGCAGCAGCAACGGCGGCTCGCCGACGGCCTTCGAACGGTGGATGCTGTCCTCGACGTTGCGGTTCTTGAACAGCTGCACGTTGAACTCGGGCGGCGTGTCGTTCACCGTCGGGATCTTGTACGTCGACGGCGCATGCGTCATCAGCTTGCCGCCCTTGTTCCACCACAGCTCCTCGGTCGTCAGCCAGCCCATCCCCTGGATGAACGCGCCTTCGACCTGGCCGATGTCGAGCGCCGGGTTCAGCGATGCGCCCACGTCGTGCAGCGCATCGACGCGCAGCGTGCGCATCTCGCCCGTCAGCGTGTCGATCACGACTTCCGACACGGCCGCGCCGTACGAGTAGTAGTAGAACGGCCGGCCCTGCAGCTTCGACTGATCCCAGTACAGCTTCGGCGTCGCGTAGAAACCGTCGGACCACAGCTGCACGCGCGCGAGGTACGCCTTCGCGATCACGTCGCCGAACGGCACGCCGTTGCCGCCGACCCACACGAAGTCGTTGCCGAACTTCACGTCGGCCGCATCGACCTTGCCGTCGCCGAACTGCTTCGCCGCGAACACCGCGAGCCGCTCGCGCAGCTGGCGCGCCGCATCCTGCGCGGCCTTGCCGTTCAGGTCCGAGCCCGTGGAAGCGGCCGTCGCGGACGTGTTCGCGACCTTGCTGGTGTCGGTCGCCGTCACGCGGATCCGGCCGAAGCGGATGCCGAGCTCGTGCGCGACGACCTGCGCGACCTTCGTGTTGAGCCCCTGCCCCATCTCCGTGCCGCCGTGGTTCACGAGCACCGAGCCGTCGGTATAGATGTGCACCAGCGCGCCGGCCTGGTTGAAGTGCGTGACGTTGAACGCGATGCCGAACTTCACCGGCGTGAGCGCGATGCCCTTCTTCAGCACCGTGTTGCGTGCATTGAATTCGCGCACGCCCGCACGCCGTGCGCGGTAGTCGCTCGTCGCCTCGAGTTCGCCGAGCAGCTCCTGCAGCACGTTGTCCTCGACCGTCTGCCCGTAAGGCGTCACGTTGCGTTCGGTCTTGCCGTACAGGTTCGCGTAGCGCACGTCGAGCGGATCGCGATCGAGCGAACGCGCGATGTCGTCGAGGATGTACTCGATCGCGAACGCGCCCTGCGGGCCGCCGAAGCCGCGGAACGCGGTGTTCGACTGCGTGTTGGTCTTGCCGCAGTAGCCGGCGATGTTCACGTCGCCGAGCCAGTACGCGTTGTCGAAATGGCATACCGCGCGCGTCATCACCGGGCCCGACAGGTCGGCCGAGAACCCGCAGCGCGACGTCATGTCGAGCGCGACGCCGTCGATGCGGCCGTCGTCGTCGTAACCGACGTCGAAGCGGTAATGGAAGTCGTGGCGCTTGCCGGTGATCATCATGTCGTCGTCGCGATCCGGACGCAGCTTCACCGGGCACAGCAGCTTCCACGCGGCGAGCGCCGCGCAGCACGCGAACAGGCCCGACTGCGATTCCTTGCCGCCGAACCCGCCGCCCATCCGGCGGCACTCGACGAGCACGTTGTGCGACGCGACACCGAGCACGTGCGCGACGAGGTGCTGCATCTCGCTCGGGTGCTGCGTCGAGCAGTACACGTGCATCCCGTCGTCGTCCTTCGGCACCGCGTACGCGATCTGCCCTTCGAGGTAGAACTGCTCCTGGCCGCCGAGCAGCATTTCGCCCGACTCGCGGTGCGGCGCGACGGCGAGCCGTGCCGCCGCGTCGCCGCGCGCGAGCTTCAGCGGCGGGATCACGTAGGTTTCGGCCGCGCGCGCTTCCTGCGCGGTGAGAATCGCCGGCAACTCCTCGTAGTCGACCTGTGCGCGGCGCGCGGCGAGCCGCGCGGTTTCATGCGACGTCGCGACGACGATGAACATCGGCTGGCCGACGAACTGCACGATGCCCTTCGCGAGCACCGGGTCGTCGTGGATGATCGGGCCGCAATCGTTGACGCCCGGGATGTCGTCGGCCGTGAACACGGCGACCACGCCCGGCGTCGCGCGCACCGCGTCGAAGTTCATCGACACGATCTTCGCGTGCGGCTTCGCCGACAGGCCGAGCGCCGCGTGCAGCGTGCCCGCGACGATCGGGATGTCGTCGGTGTAGGTGGCACGTCCGCTGACGTGCAGGTGCGCGGATTCGTGCGCGCGCGAGACGTGGACCTGCGCGGCGTCGGCTTGCGGATCGAGGGTGTTCAGGAACGGTTCTGCTTGCTGGTTCATGTTCGGGGTTCTCCGTCTTCAGACGCGCGCCGCGTCGGTGCCGGTTTCGGCGGCCACTTCACGCACATTCAGGGCTTGCGGCGGCAGCGGGTCGTGCGGGCGCGTCTCCAGCCAGAATCGGTACATCAGGTTCTTCGCGGTATCGAGGCGATACGTGCTCGTCGCGCGCATGTCGGACAGCGGCTGGTAGTCGCGCTCGAGCGCCTGCATCGCGGCCTGCGCGGTGGCTTCGTGCCACGTCGCGCCGTCGAGCAAGCTTTCCGTGTGCGTCGCCCGCTTCGGCGTCGCGGCCATCCCGCCGAACGCGATGCGCGGCTCGCGGATCGTGTCGCCGTCCGCGATGAACGCGAACGCCGCGCACACGGCCGAGATGTCGGAGTCGAACCGCTTCGACAGCTTGTACGTGCGGAACTGCAGCTTCTCGCGCGCGCCGGTGCGGGTCGGCACCTTCAGGCCGACCACGAATTCGTGCGGCGCCATGTCCTTCTGCTGGTAGCCCGTGTACAGCGCCTCGAGCGGCAGCTCGCGCACCGTGTCGCCGCCGCGCAGCACCACGCGCGCGCCGAGCGCGATCAGGCCCGGCATCGAATCGCCGATCGGCGAGCCGTTCGCGACGTTGCCGCCGATCGTGCCGGCGTTGCGGATCGGCAGCGACGCGAAGCGCTTCCACATCTCGGTCAGCTCCGGATACGTGCCGGCCAGCGCCGCATACCCGTTCTCGACCGTCACGCCCGCACCGATCTCGATCCAGTCGTCGCCGTGCACGACGCGCTGCAGTTCGGCGATCTGGCCGACGTAGATCAGGTCGTCGAGCCGGCGCATCTGCTTCGTGACCCACAAGCCGATGTCGGTGCTGCCCGCCAGAATGCGCGCGTCGGGCCGCTCGGCCTTCAGCGCGGCCAGCGCGTCGAGCGTGCGCGGCGCCGCGAAGCGCGCGCCGTCGTGCGTCGTGTAGTCGAACGTGTCGTCGCGCTTGAGCGACGCGAGCGTGCGGGCCAGCGCGGCCGTGTCGACCGGCGCCGACGGCGCCGGCCCATCGAACATCTGCACGGCCGCGTCGACGATCGGGCGATAGCCGGTGCAGCGGCACAGGTTGCCGGTCAGCGCATCGGCGATCTCGGTGCGCGTCGGTACGTCCTTCGCCTTCGCGCACGCGCTGCCGCAGCCTTCGTGGCCGTGCTTCTCGTACAGCGCCCACATCGACATCACGAAGCCCGGCGTGCAGAACCCGCATTGCGAACCGTGGCAGTCGACCATCGCCTGCTGCACCGGATGCAGCGCGCCGTCCGGCTGACGCAGGTCCTCGACCGTCAGCAGCGCCTTGCCGTCGAGCGTCGGCAGGAACTGGATGCATGCGTTGACGGCCTTGAACTCGACCGCGCCGGTGTCGGTCAGCTCGCCGACGACGACCGTGCATGCGCCGCAGTCGCCTTCCGCGCAGCCTTCCTTGGTGCCGGTGCAATGCACGTCCTCGCGCAGGTATTGCAGCACGGTGCGGGTGACGTCCGCGCCGCTGACTTCGCGGATCGCGTGACGATGGTAGAAGCGGATCGGCTCACTCATGTCTCGAGGGTTCTTCAAATGGGGGGCAAGGCGGCCTGCGCAGTGCGCTCGACCGACGTTTTTCTGACAGTTTGCACGCTATCACCATCAAATTTCGCAACCCATAGCCCATCACGCATGGGGCCCATATAACTGCCGCGATATGAACGCCGGGGAACGCCGGGGGAGCGCCGGGGCCGCCCGCAGCCCTTTCCGCACGGTGCCCTGCCCCCGTTCCCGATGTCTTCGACACCGTCCGTCATCGTCAAAAACGGGGCGCGACTAACTAAATGGTACCTGCGTGAAAACCGGTTCCATGGGAAAATCCCGATTCCCTTTTTCGCCGTCTTCCGTTCGTTTCGTTCATTCGTTCCGACCCCATGTCAACCGATTCCGCCACACCGCCGCGCAGCGGGTTCGCGGTCACGCTGCAAATCGTGTCCGTCGTCTGCTTCACGTTCATCTGCTACCTGACCATCGGCCTGCCGCTC
>Ga0209147_100242_pt1 | contig 53145 bp, 45 predicted proteins | sample AraplaCol_mLB_r2_FD_184278 | JGI IMG/M metagenome (GOLD analysis project Ga0209147, IMG submission 184278) | Arabidopsis root microbial communities from North Carolina, USA - plate scrape CL_Col_mLB_r2 (SPAdes) (version 2) | ecosystem: Host-associated > Plants > Roots > Endosphere | place: USA... | reverse complement strand
TCGCCACTCGCCACCAGGTGCAAGCACCCGTGCTGCCGTTCGACTTGCATGTGTAAGGCATGCCGCCAGCGTTCAATCTGAGCCAGGATCAAACTCTTCAGTTTAAACCTGTTACTGTTTTCGGTTCAGTTAAGAACCGGTCGCTCACTCAAAGCTGACAGGAATATGAATCACTTCATAAACCTGACTTACTTTAGTGTGAGACTCTTGATACTTTTGCCATCTGATCCGAGGATCAGCTCGCTTCCATCAAGCGCCCACACTTATCGGCTGTTAATTTTTAAAGAGCAATCTGCGAGGAACTTCGTGTTTCCCGGCAGCGCTGCGTTTTCAGCAGCAGAGAAGCGAGATTATGAACCGTGTTTCGCAGTTCGTCAACAACTTTTTACACTACATCGTTGCGACTGCGGGGTTCAACTTCCAGGCCAGCCGCGCGCCCGACACTGCAGCACACCACCAGCTTCGCTTCCCCTTCCGCGCTGCGTTTCCGTTAGCGCGAAAGAGGCGTGATTCTAAGCACCTGCCCCCATCCACGCAAGCCCTTTGTGAAAATATTTTGAGAAAGCCCCCGTGCGCTGGCGCGCACGGGGGCTGGCCTCACGACGAGCCGCGCGTCGCCACGCGATCAACCCTCTATTGGTGTGACGTATGCCTCACGTCCCTCTATATGTACGGACGCGGAACGGGCAAGGAATCCGGTGCTGTCGAGTATCATGCCGCGACCGAACCACGCACTCATATCCACGATGGACAGCACGACTCAACCCGGCGACGCCGACCTTCGCGACGAATATGCAGCGCTCCGCGAGCGCGCCATCATCCTGGAAGAACAGGCTCCGCCGCTTCTGCAGCGCATCTCGGATGTATTGCCGCGAATCAGCGGCGAATCCGAACTGGCAGACGAGCACCGCGAGCGGCTCGTCGGCGCGCGCAACGCGGCAATGGTCTCGATCGAAAATTATCAACAGGCGATTCCCTTCCTGCAGACGGCCGACTCGATCATCGAGCAGCTGGACAAGACGCCCGAGCGTGACGAAGACATCGAGTGGCGCGAATCACTGCTGCAACGGCTCGACGAACTGATCGACGTCGCAGTCGTGATGATCGACGACGCCGAAGGCTACTTCGAACAGGCGCAAGCCTGTGACCTGTCCAGCGTGCCGAAAGCCATCCTCGAGGATTGAGTAACGCGGCCCGGGATCGCGCAGCGCACCGGCCTAACGCCGTGTGCGCCAGCCATTCCGATGCTTGCCGGCCGGCAATCGCAGCCCGACACCTTCGCCGGCACACCGGCCGCGCCCCTCCCGAAAAAGCTCACCTTTTTGCTACGCGCCTCGCCCGGGCCGCGCGACACAACTACGGTGCGTCGAGAGCGATCGTCTCGTTCACGATCGGCACGCGGATATATCCGCCCTCCGTATCGCCATACGCGTGCGCATTCCCGTCGATGACGTATTGCGCGGTCAACGCGCACAGGGTCGCGTCTCGCGCATCGACGGACTTCAGCGTCGACACATCGATCCCCAGTCGCTCCAGCAACTGCCGGCGCTGGTTGCGTTTCTGCTTCGCCGACGCAACAGTCTTGCCCAGCATTGCGCAGGTGATCGCATAAGGATAGGTTTCGAAGCTCGCGCGCCCGCCCGCATAGCGCGCGCCGGTCAGCAGCGGATAGGCATCCGCGAGTGCGCGGTAGACGCGCTCTCCCATGAACATCCAGTCGAAGAAGCCTGACGTGCTCGCGACTGCCTGCTCCCGTGACGGCGTCGGAAAGCATGAGATCCGTTCGCGCGCGAGCGCCTGTTCAGCCGCCCGGCGCCCGCTCCCCGTCCACCACAGGCTCGGTGCGTCGACACCGACGGCCACGACGTCATGGGCGAGACACAGCGCAGGCACCGCCTCGGGCGCGATCCGTTCCTCGCGGCAAACGACCGTTGGTCCGCGCAGGATCACGAGATCGCATTGCTTCTTTTCGCCACCCACATCGACACCCGCCACGGCCAGCGATTGCCGCGCGGATCCAGCGGATCGGGCCGATCGCATGCGGGCGCCTCAGTCCGCCGGCCGTGCGTCGTAAGCGGTGTCGAAGATCGCTTCGAGACCGGGATGCACGCCGCGCATCGGGTCGACGACCGACTTCGCCCAGTCGAAGTACGCCTGCTTGCGCTCGAGCGGCCAGTCCGCGGGCGGATGCCGTGCGATGTCGCGCAGGTTGCAGATCTTGTCGGCCAGCTTCACGAGCTTCGCACGCCGGCTGATGGTCGCCGCATGCTCGACCTGCAGGCGTTTGCGCTCTTCCTTCGGCAACGACTTGTCGTCGGTGACTTCCATCACGATGTCCGCCACGTCCTTGCCGAACAGCCGCAGCAGCTCCTGCTCGGTCGTCTCCGTATCCTCCACCGTGTCGTGCAGCACGGCCGCGACGATCACCCGCTCGTCCTCGACGCCGGCCTCGTTGGCCAGCACGTCGGCGAGCGCGATCGGATGATTGATGTACGGTGACGCTTCTTCGTCCTTGCGCCGCTGATTGCGATGCTTGTCCGCCGCGAACGCGATGGCAGCTACCAGCTTTTTCATATTCCCCCCTCGTATGGCCAGACCCGCGACCGGCAGAACCGGTCGCGCGCATTTCGGAACCGCACATACTACCTGCACGCGATGACCGCGCCCGTGCGCCGGCATCCCGGCACACCCCGCATCACGCGCTCACCGGCGCGCGCTGCAGCTCGACCACGTTGACCTGCGCACCGAATACGTCCCGCACGAGCGGCAGCAGGTGGTCGTGGTGCGTCAGGAACAGCACCTGGGTTCGCGTCGACAGATCGCGCAGCGCATCGAGGCCGGCCTTCGCGCGCGCGTCGTCGAAGTTGATGAACAGATCGTCGGCCACGAACGGCAGCGCGGTCCGGCTGCCGAGCTGCAGTTCCAGTGCCGCGATCCGCAGCGCGAGAAACAACTGGTCACGCGTGCCTTCGCTCAACCCGGCAACCTCGACCGATGCGCCCTTCGTCCGCCGTGCATACAGGGCGGGCGGCGTCCGTTCGGTATCGACGGTCAGCCGCGCGAATTCGCCCAGCGTGAGCCCGGCGAAGATTTCGCCCGCGCGCCTGAGCATCGGCCCTTGCTTCTGGTCGCGATAGCGATCCGTCGCCCACTTCAGCAACCGGCTTGCCGTGGCCGCTTCCAGGTACTGTTCGGCTGCATCGCCCATCGCCGCCAGCGCTTCCTGCCGTTTCGACTCGGCAACGGCCGCGTTCGCCTGGCCGTCGATCGCGCCGAACGCCTGATCGGCCACGACCTGCTGCTGTGAAAGTTCGTTGAGCCGCTTGCCGACATCGCCGAGCGATTGCTTCACCGCTTCGAGGTGCGCTGGTACGTCGGCGATGTCCTGCTCCGCGACCTCGGCTTCGACGGCGGAGCGGGACAGGCCGTCGCCGTCGCGCACCAGTGCCTCGTGCGCGGCATCGACCGCCTGCCGGAGCTGGCGCTGCCGGTCCGAGCGTTCGGCCAGCGGCAGCGCGGCATCGATCGACACGACACCGGCCAGTTGCAGCAGCGGCTGGATGCGTGCATCGGCACCGGCCACCGCGGCGGCGGCATCCGCGACCTTGCCGTCGGCCTGCCGCACGGCCTCGTCGGCCCGACCGATCGCACGCGCGATTTCCCTGGCGGCGGCGAGACGCATCGTCAGCCGGCGCGCGACGTCCGGCCAGTCGCCGCTCGTCAGCCATTCCGGCGCGAGCGCCGCGGCAAGCCGCCGTGCGCCCGCCTCGAGCGCGGCCAGTTCCGCGCGGATCGCGACGATCCGGTTGCGCGGCGCGTCGGCATCGGCCAGCTCGGCCGTCACGGCGTTGGCAAGCGCGAGCGCACCTTCCGCCGCGGCCAGCGTCGCCGCGCTCGTGGAAAGCTTCGCGTCGGCCAGCGCGTCGCGCCATTGCGCGTGCCACGCGTCGTAGGCCGCCTGCGCGTGGCTTGCCCGCGATTGCGCCGTCGCGCATCCGCGTTCGGCTTCCCGCGCGCGCTCCTCGAGACTGTCCTGCTGCGCGAGCGCTTTCTCGGCCGACTGTACGAAAGCCTCGGCGGTCGCGACGAGTGCCGCCAGGCCGTCCGACTCGCCGCCTCGCGACACGGTACGCAGCGCCGTGCGCAACGCGGTTTCGGCACCGGCCCGCGCGGCGCGAATCGTGTCGAATTCGCGACGCTGGCGATCGAGATCGGCCTGCGCGGCGAACACCGTGTCGCGCTTCGCCAGCCAGTCGCCCATCGCCGCCAGCGGCATGCCGGGCACCGCGGCCGTCGTCGCGAGCGCGGCCCATGCGTCGCGATGCGCGGCGAGCTCACGCTCGCGCTCGTCCAGCGTGGCCTGCCTGCGCGTCACGCCCGCACGCGCGGATTCGACCTGCTGACGCAGCGACTGCAACGTCGCCGCTGCCTGCGTCGCGCCCAACTGCGCGTCGACGAGTTCGTCCGCAAGGCGAATCGCATCGTCGAGCGCGGGTGCACCCGTTGCGAGATCGATCGCGCCGCTGCGGATATCGCCCCACGCGCCGTCGCGCCGCGCACGCGCTGCCAGCACGTCGGCGGTCGTGACGACCTTGTGGTTCTCCGCGAAGTGCTTCTCCTGCAGTTCGAGCCGCTCGAGCTCTTCGAGCGCGCCGTCCCGTGCGTCGCGTGCGGCAGCGGCCGCGCTCGCGCGTTCGCTGTCCTCCTTCAGCAGCGCGCCGAGCCGTGCCACCGACGGCACGTCGAGCGCGCGCAGCGTGTCGACCGGCATGCGCCACCGGCCAAGCGCATCGAGTGCGCCGGACAGTGTGCGTTCGGCAGCAGCGATTTCCTGTTCGAGCGCCTGCTCGCGCTGGCCGCTGTTGCGAAAGCCCTGCGCATCGGCCAGCGCCGCGCGCAACGTTTCCGGCACATCGACGGTCGACAGGCGCGCCTGTTGTTCCTGCACCTGTGCAAGCTCGCGGGTGCGTTCGTCGAGCGATTCGCGCGCGCCGGCCAGCGCCTGGTGCAGCGCGCCGTGTTCGCGCAACAGGTTGGCCACGGTCTTCAGCGACAGCGCCGTCGGCAGCGACGCACGCAGCGACGCTTCGTCCGTCGGCCAGTCGAGCTGGGCGGCCGCGGCGAACGCGGCGGACAGGTGCCGCTCGACGTCCGCACCCAGCAGCAGCAGATCCTGCGCGTGATTCATGCACGCGCCGCGCAGCCGATCGAGCGCCTCGATGTCGGCTTCGAGCGCCAGCGTGTCAGCGTCGGCGTCGATCGCATCGCGTGCCTGCCGTTTCGCGAGCAGGTCGGCACGCCGTTCCTCGAGCACCTTCTGTTCGGCCGCGAGATCGCCCTGCGCCTTCAACAGATCCGCATACGCGGTGGGCGGCAACTCGACGACCGCGCCCAGTTCCGCGAGCGCCGCGTCCTTGACCGTCAGCTCCTTGAGGTACGGCGCCAGCCGTCGCACGCGCTCGAGCTTCGAGCGCAGCGCTTCGAGCCGGCGCTGTTCCGCGCGCGCCTGCTCGATCTGCTGTTCGACCGCTTCGCGCGCGTCCTTGCGTTCGACCCAGTCGCGCGTGCGCACCTGAACCGTCTTCAGTTCGGTCACGGCTTCGTTGAACGACGTTTCGGCGAGCGCGAGCGCGCTGCCGCTGCGACGCGGCGCCCACAGCTCGACCGCACGCGCATCGAGCTCCTCGCGCACCGGCCCGAGACTGCCGACCCCGGCGGCCGATTCGAACAGCACCTGGCCGAGCTTGTCGGATGCGTCGAGAATGCTCCGGCCGCCGTCGACCAGACGCCCGTGATCGAGCCCGAACATCTGCTCGAAGAACTCGCGCGTGGCGCCGTCGAGAACGGCGGCCAGGTAATCGTCGGGCAACCTGTCGTCGGCGGGCGTGCGCAGCGGACTGCGCCCGCGGGCGCGGTGGAACGCGAGTTCGCCCGTGCCGCTCTCCAGCACGCCGCCGATCCGCAGTTCCGGCGTGCTGTGCAGGAAATCGAGCGGCGTCTGCAGCTTCATCCCGAACAGCAGCTCCGACACGGCCGTGCGGATCGTCGACTTGCCGGCCTCGTTCGGCCCCACGATCACATGGAAATCCTCGCCGGCCGACGGAAAACGCAGCGTCTCGTCGGTGAACTTGCCGTACTTGATCAGATCGAGCTGGTTGATCCGCATCGTTTACTCCCCCCTCGCCAGCCGCGCAAGCAACGCGGGCCCGACCTGCTCGACGAGTGCCGTGAGCTCGCCCGCGCGCGCCATCGCCAACAACGGCACCTCTTCCTTCACGTCGCTGCGCACCTTGCCGACGAACGGCTTCAGGTCGCGTTCGAGCAGCTCGAGGAAATCCGGATCGCGCGCGGCATCGGCCAGGATCTGCTTCAGGTCCTCGAGCGCCTCGAGCTGCTCGCTTTCGCCCGGCTGATGATCGGCCGCGGACGTCGCGAGCCGGACCTTCTCGAGCCACAGCCGCTCGTTGCCGATGATGCCGATCTGGTTCAGCACCTCCGCGCGCAACTGCGGCGCGCGGCCGAAAAAGAGGCCGTGGGCGGGCGTACGCCCCGCGACCGTCACGCGCACCGCGCGCGGTACATGGCCGTCGACGGTCAGCAGCGCTTCCAGCGACTGGCCGATCTTTCTCGACAGGTCGGCGACGGTCAGGCAATCGGACGCGTCGACCGACACGGCTTCCCAGCGCAGCACGTCGAGATACAGACGCTCGACCTGCGTGCGGCCTTGCTCGACCGTCACGAGCACCGCGCCGCGACGGCCCGTCTCGCGGATATGGCGCCCCTGCAGGTTGCCGGGAAACACCACGGTGGACGGCCCCGACCATTGCTGGAATTCATGCACGTGGCCGAGCGCCCAGTAGTCGTAGCCTTTCGCATGGAGTTCGGCCAGCGTGCACGGCGCATAGTTCGCGTGCGCCGCATAGCCTTCGAGCGCCGTATGCAGCACGCCGATGTTGTAGTAACCGGGCACCGGGTCCGGATAGCCGATCGCGAGATTGTCGACGACGGCCTTGTCCTTGAAGCTCTGCCCGTGCAGCGCGACTTCGAATTCAGGCAGCTTGTGGGTTTCCGCCTTGCGGTGGCCGAACACCGTGACGTTGTCGGGCAGCGTCAGCTTCTTCGTCATCTCGCTTTCGGCATCGTGGTTGCCGCCGAGGACGAACGCACGGATGCCGGCCTTGCGCAGGCGCCCCATCTGCTGGCCAAAGAAGATGCCCGTGTTGTGATCCTTCCAGTCGCCGTCGTACAGGTCGCCGGCAATCACGAGGAACGCGACCTCCTCTTCGATCGCACGATCCACGAGTTGCCGCAGCGCCTCGCGCGACGCGTTGCGCAACTGCGCGGCCGGCGCGTCGGGATACGCGCTCAGGCCGTGCAACGGGCTGTCAAGGTGTATGTCTGCCGCGTGGATGAACTTCACGAAGATTCCTCTGTTTCATGACGATAAAACCGGCGATCGCCGCGCGATGCCGTGAGCCAGGCCATCAAACGCAATCCTGGTAGCCGCCGGGTTCGCCGCAACGGATACAGCGGAACATATACGCGGTCGGTGAACCGTCCTTGTCGAGTGCGGCAAGGCAATGCTCCCACTCCGCGCCCTCGTCGAGTCCGGTCGGCCCGAATCGACGCGACTGCCTGCGGGCCGAGCGCGCGCAGTTCTCCGGTACCCGCACGGCCGATGAGCTGCGCGGCAACGCCGCAATGCGTTCACCAGCGCTCCTGCTGCCAACCCCGAAAGCCCGGCGTGCGACAAGCGATTTCGCTGACGACCGCGTCGGGAACTTCGTCGCATTCGCCGCCGCCGATGCCGTCCGTGCCACTGAAGGCTGCGCCGAACCGTGGGCAATGCACCGTGGGCAGAGGCAATTCTCATACTCGTCGACCGCATACACGGGGCCGGCGTATACGTAACCACGTGCATCGCCGCAACACACGCAGCGCGCGTCCGAGCGGATCACGCTGCCCGTTGCCAGCGGGTCGGGATGGTACCTGAAAGCGGGTAACGACATGACGCTCTCCGTGGATCCGGAAGGGAGGAAAGCACGCGATGCGAATTCGAATCGCCATCGTGCCACGGGATGACCGTGTTACTGCGGTACCTCGGCCTCGACAAACGTGCCGTTCACGAAACGATAAACGCGATGCAGCGCGCCGCCATGCGCGACATATTCCCACCGGATGTCGATGGCGGCCGGATCGTCGCGCCACGCGATCGCCAGGTAAGGCGATTGAGTTCCACCGTCGGTTTCGAGAGAAACGGTATCGAGACAGCTTTGGACCGGCAGCGAGAAACGCGGCACCGCACGGGCGCCGCGCAGTTCCAGCACGTATAGCGACCCTTCTTCGCCCGCGCCGCAATATCCGGTCGGACGGCTGCTCGACGAGCGATTGACGACGACCAGCAGATAGTCGTTGCCGTCGATCCGCTTCAAACGGTCCGACGGGAACGCAACGCTCGATGCCTCGGCCAATGCACGACGCAGCGCGGCCGGCACGATCAGTGCCGATTTCGTGTGACGGGCCGCATCGACCTCGAACAACCTCGGGCTCGCCCATTCGATCTCGTGACCGTTGGCGAGCCGCACCGATTCTGGCGCCGGCGTTTCGGCGAATGCGACGGCGGCATTCGAGGCCAGCAGCGCCAGCGCCGCGAGCTTCAATGCAATCGACGATCTCATCGGGCCGACCCGTGCTCGCAAGAATCGCGCAGGATCGTCGCGAGGTCCGTCGCATGCGCCGGCATGCCGCTCGGGCCGCGGCGACTCAGGATCGTCGCGCGTGCATCGTTCGCCGCGACGCGCGCGGCCGATCCACGACGCAACGTCACTCGCCGCGCGGCACCGGCGGCGGAGCATAGCCGTTGTCATTGCCGGGGAACGGATTCGCGTTGCGGCGCAGCGCTTCCTCTTCATTCTCCTTCTGCGCGAACAGCGCGACGCCGATCACGCCGACGTTCGCCGAATCGCCGTACTTCGAGTTCGCGACGTAGCTGTCGGGCACCGCCGCGAAGCGAAACGCGGCGACTTCGTCGCGGCTCTTGCGGAAGCCCTCGATCGTCAGCGTGCGGCCCGGATACAGCACGTAACCGCCATTCGTGTAGCTGCCCGGCCGCCCCGACAGCACGTCGAGCCCGTCGACGGTCGACACGACTTCGAACGTACGGCGCCCCTGGTTGCGCAGCACGATCATGTAGCGCGAACCTTCGACACCCGCCATGTGCCAGCGGCCGTTGCTGCGCGCAAGACGCAGCGGTGCACCCTTTTCGTCCGTAAACGACAGCGCGATGTCGCCGTTGGCGAGCGCGACGCGGGTCGGCAACCGGCGAACCTGGGACGCGGGCGGATGTCCGGGCAGCGCATCGTTGTAATAGACCGACGCGAGATCCGTCGGCTTCGCCGGATCCGCGCGTTCGAAATCGACCTGGCGGGTTTCGGATCGCACCGACTCGCCCCATGCAGTGCCGAGCCCGCGGCGTTCGCTGGCATCCGGCGCGGCGGCGGACGCGCCGGTGCTGGCGGACGGCGGGGGCGGCGCTGCGCAGGCGGCCAGCCAGAGCGCGCAGGCGAGCGCGAGAAGACGGAACAGGATGGTCATGACGTGAAGCCTCGGAATGTTATCGGGCCGCGCCGGACTGGCCGGAACGGCGTTTTGGTGTCGTCTGTCGTCACGATGTCGATCGGACATGCTGGCCCGTGTCGGCCGGCACCGCGATCCCGGCGGCCCGGCGACCGGGAGCCCCGCTATTTAAGCATGGCGAGCGGGCAATGGGCAGGGGGCGCGCACGCCGCCCGTTGCGGGCACGTGCCGGCGGCCCCAGGCAAAGGCGTGCATACGTGTCGCGCGCCGGATCGGTGGCGAACGTCGACGCATCGCCGTATCGAGGATGCGTTGAACGGCGCGCCGCGCGCGCCAATAGAAAAGCCCGGCCCGCATCGAAGCGGGCCGGGCCTTGACGGGAAGCGTGACGCTTACAGCGCGCCGCCTTGCGCGGACGCCGAACCCTTCACGCCGACCGATGCGCCGCCCTGCACCGCGTTCGTCGCACCTTCGAGCGCCTCACCGGCCTTCGCCTTCGCGCCGCCGGCGACGTCGCCTGCCGTCGACACCGCGCCTTGCGCGTGGCTCTTCGCCGTGCCCGCGACATGCTTCACGTGCGATTTCGTCGAGTGGACGGCCGATGCGGCGGCATCCTTCGCCGTGCCCGCTGCCGAACCGACCGCATGCGTCGCACCGCCCACCGCGTTGCCGGCCGCCGAGCCCACGCCGCCGACCGTCTTGCCGACGCCGTTCAGCGCACCGCCGACGACGTTGCCCGCGCCCGAACCCGAGCCTGCCGCGTTCGCGCCGGCGCCGGCCTGCACACCCACGCCACCGCCGAGCAGCGGCGTCTGAACCTGCGCGCCGACACCCGCGGAACCCTGGGCGCCGGTTTGCGCCGTCTGTGCGAACGCAGCCGAAGTCGCCACTGCCGTCAGTGCAGCACCCACCAGAATCGTACGGATCTTGTTCATGGTCATTCTCCCCAAAGACGTTGTTGCTGCGGGCCGCCTTCGTGCGGCTTGTCGCATGCCTCGCCGCGACGTGCGGCAGGTGGAGCTAATGTAGCGGCGCGAAACCGCAAAACGATTGATTTGCGGGGACTGTTACTTCGGTTGCAAATGCTGACGATTGATTCACACAGTTTGACAATCGGGGGATTGCAGCGGGATCGGGACGGTGTCGTCCGGCGGACGGGGAGAGCCTGGAGGCATGTCGCGCGGCGCATTCCGCGACGGAGACGAGGCCGATCGCCACGGATCGGAACCAGACAGGCAAAACGGCCGGAAGCGACCGGAAACGGCTAGCAGGGAAACCGGCCGCTTCTATAAGCATTCCAAAGGACGCTCGTCGGCCAGCCGTCGGTGCGGCCTGACAACCGGCTCCTCGCGATCAGCTCGATGTCGTCGGACACGCACGCCGCCACGCCGGCATGCCCCGACGCGCCGAACGCGAGCTTGAACACCTTTTCCCTCAGCGCATCCACGGCCGGCCGGTCGAGCGCTGCGCCCGGATCACCGTCGATTTCGTCGAACGACGCCATCCACTGCGCGTCGAACGGCTCGGCGTCGCGACTGTCCAGCGCGCGGTCGCAATCCAGGCCGGCGAGGAAATCGAAAAAGCCCGGCGCCGACAGGATGGCGTCCATTTCAAGCAGATGCGCATGCATCATTGCGGCTCCTTCACGATGCACGGCCCCGATCGCCCGTCGGCACATACGGGCAAATCGGGGCCGCACGCGTACCGCCCGATTATGGCCGGAACGTATCGCCGAGCACGACGCCTTCACGCCGCGGATCGGTGCCGCCCTGCAACGCCGGCGACTGACCGACCGTCACGCGCATCACCGTGTTGACGCCGCTCGCCTGCGCGGACGTCGACACCTTGTGCCCGAGCGCGAGCAGCCCCGTGATCAGCGGATCGTTCGCCCCGTTGTTCGCCGTGTTGACGTTCGGGTGCTCGCCGCCGATCGTGGTCGTCGGGCTGTTGCTCGCGCCGAAGTCGACGAGCCCCGCGGACTGCTGCGCATCGAGGCCCCAGTCGAGCGCGCCGACGAGCGTCTTGACCACGTATTGCGGAATCGTGCCGCCGCCCGGCGAACCGGTCGCCATCACGAAGTCCCCGCGCGAGCCGTCCGCGGCCTGACCGAACACGATCGTCGGCGCCATCGAGCTGCGCGGCCGCTTGCCCGGCTGCAGGCGGTTGGCCACCGGATTGCCCGAACTGTCGACCGGGTTCGCGGAAAAATCGGTCAACTGGTTGTTCAGCAGGAAGCCGTTGGTCATGTGGAACGAACCCATGCTCGACTCGACCGTGGTCGTCGCGCTCAGCACGTTGCCGTCGCCGTCGACGATCGTGAACTGGTTCGTGCCGTGCTCGATCAACGTCGTGTCGACCCCGAGCGGCACCGCACCGAGATTGCCCGGCTGCGCGGTCCCCATGCTCTTGGCCGGGTCGATCAGCGCCGCGCGCGATTTCAGGTACGGCTTGTTCAGCAGCGTATTCCACGTGCCGCCCGGCAGCGGCACGAAATCCGTATCGGCCACGTACTTGTCGCGGTCGGCATACGCGAGCCGCTCGGCCTCGGTGATGAGGTGCACGCCCGCGACAGTCGGCTTGCCGCCTTCGAGATCGATCGCCGTCGGCTTCAGCGACTTCAGGTCGTAGTTCTCGAGAATGCCGAGCGCCGACGCGACCGCGATGCCGCCCGACGACGGCGGCGGCATCCCGCACACCCAGTAGCTGCGATAGGTCGTGCACACCGGGTCGCGGCGCTTCGCCTGGTAGGCGGCCAGATCCGCGACGGTCGTCTTGCCCGGCGTGAGCGTCGAGCCATCGGCGCCCTTCGTCGTGGCGATCTTCGCGACGATGTCCTGCGCGATCTGCCCCGTGTACAGCGCGTTCGCCCCCGACTGCGCCATCAGCGTCAGCGTGCGCGCATACGCCGGATTCTTCAGCACGGTGCCGAGCGTCTTCGGCGAACCGTCGGCGTTCAGGAAATACGCGGCGGCCTCGGGGTCGCGCTTCAGGTTCGTGGCGTTCGCCGCGATCGCGTCGGCGAGCCGGCCGCCGATCGGGAAGCCGTTGGTCGCGAGCGTGATCGCATCGCCGAACAGGTTCTGCCACGGCAGCCGGCCGTGATCCTGCTGCAGCGCCTCGATGAGCCTCGGCACACCGATCGTGCCGATCGAGCGGCCGCTCGCACGCGCATTCGGCAGCGGCGCGGAGTGGTCGGTCGCATCGTCGACATAGCGCAGGTAGTTCTCCGTCGCGGCGGCCGGCGCGGTTTCCCGGCCGTCATACGCCTGCAGCGTCTTGCCGCGCGCATCGTAGTAGAGCAGCACACCGCCCGAGCCGAGGCCCGTCGCTTCGGGCACGGTCAGCCCGAGCACGGCCTGCACGGCGACCGCCGCGTCGGCGGCCGTGCCGCCTTTCTTCAGCACCGCGCAACCGGCCGCGCTCGCATAGGCGTTCGACGTGGCGACCAGATACGTTTTCGCATAGACGGGCTTCATCCCGGTGCGATAACCGGACGACGCCTCCGGCAGTGACGGGTCGCCCGGCTGGTTCGACCCGACCACGACAGTCGAGCCGCTGTTGTCGATTGCGAGACAACTCGTGTCGGCCGTGGGTGTCGTCGTGGCGCCCGCGTCGGTTTCGATGTCGTTGCCGCCGCAGGCCGACATCATGGTGGCCGCGAGCAACGCGGACGCATACGGAAAGATCGCTGTTCTGTTCATTGTCTGCCGATGTTCTTGTCAGTCGTTGCGAGGGACATCACGCTGCCTGCGACCCCCTCGGTGCGCCGACAACGCATTCGATAGTCCCATGAACAAATTTTTTTCCGCAATAAGGGAATGAAGTAATGCGGCCGGACGTTGCACGCACAACGTCACGACCGCGCGCGCGGGTGCGCGTGTTGCACTGCATCGCAGTGCGATGCGCTCGCGTGGCCGCTGTCGTTATCGCGCTGCCCGGCGGCGCTTGCCGGCCGACCGGCCGTCGCGTGCGAAACCGTCTTCCATCGCTTCGATCGCGTCGGAGAAGAACTCGAGGAACATCGTCATGGCGACCGTCGCGCTCATGTCCGCTCGTTGGTAGATGCAGCTGAACGAGCGCGCGCCCGCATCGGCAAGCGGCGTCCACGCGAGCCGGCCGGCAGCCACGTCGTCCGCGACGTTCTCGGCGATCAGGAAGCCGACGCCCGCGCCTTCGGCCGCGAGGCGCCGCACCATCGGCACCGAACCCGTCTCGACCAGCGGCCGCACGCTGCGCGGCTGCCGCGCATCGATCTGGTCGAACATCGCGCGCAGTTCCGTGTCGGGTGTCATCAGGATCAGCGGATACGCGAAGCAATCGCGCATCCGCACCTTTCCGCCTGACGCCGCGAGCGGATGGCCGGGCGCCGTGACGACACCCAGCGGCTGGGCGAACGCCCGCACCTCGACGACGCCCGCCGACGTGCGCCGGCGCAACGCATAGCCGATGTCGGCCTCGCCCGTCTCGACCCAGCGCACGATGCTTTCGCCGTTTCCCGAGCGCACGCTGTACGTGACGCCCGGATAGCGCTGCATCGCGGCAAGGATCGCGTCGGGCACGAGCTTTTCCGCGGTCGATGCGGGCACCGCCAGGTTCACGTGGCCACGCCGCAGCGCGCGCAGGTCCTCGACCTGCGTGAGCGCGTTGTCGAAGTCGCGCTGGCCGCGCCGCACGGCCGCGATCACGATCTCGCCGGCAAGCGTCAGCTGCATGCCGCGCGGCAGCCGGTCGAACAGCGGCACGCCGACCTGCTCCTCGAGATTGCGGATCTGCTGGTGCACCGCCGCGGCGGTCAGGTGCAGCGCGTCGGCCGCCTTGCGAATCGAGCCGCGTCGCGCAACTTCGTCGAAACAGCGGAATGCCTGCGATATCGAACGCATGAGTGATCCGTTAGTTTTTTCCGAACAGGCCGTCAAGAATAATCCGATTTTACTGATCGCCCGGATCGTCTAGATTGCGCTGCATCCCCGTGTCCGATTCGAATGGAGCGTGCAGTGACAACCGTCGACCAGATTACCCAGCGCCGCCGTGGCGTCGGCCTCATCGCCCACGATCCCGCACTGTCCGCGGGCGGCTATACGCTCATCGCGCCGCAGACGGCCGACGGCAACGTCTATCTCGTCGACATCGACGGTGAAGTCGCGCACCAGTGGAAGATGCCCGTGCGCCCCGGCCGCCATGCGGTCATCCTCGCGAACGGCAACCTCGGCTACAACGGCAATCATCCGCACTCCGAATCGCGCTATGCGCCGTGGTCGATGTGGCATGGCGGCGACTTCTACGAAGTCACGCCGCAAGGCGAAACCGTGTGGCGTTACGAGGACCCCGCGCATCATCACGACGCGCAGTGGCTGCCGAACGGCAACCTGCTGTACGCCGCGTGCGAAGCGGTCGACGCCGCGTTCGCGCGGCGCGTGCCGGGCGGCACGCCGCACGGCGACGACGAAGTGATGTATGCGGACGTGATCCGCGAAGTAAACCGGGCCGGAGAGATCGTGTGGGAATGGCGTGCGCGCGAACACCTGCGACCCGAGGATTTCCCGATCGCGGCGGGCTTCGGGCGCTATCACTGGCCGCTCGTCAACGGCCTCGCGGTCGACGCGAACGGCCGCGTGCTGATGAGCCTGCGCACGACGTCGGGCATCATCGGCGTGAACCGCGAAACCGGCCGCGTCGACCTGCGGATCGGGCCCAACGTCGTGTCGCACCAGCACGCGCCGGTGCCGCTCGCGAACGGCAACATCCTCGCGTTCGACAACGGCAATTTCCGCCACGGCGCGCACGTCGTGTTCTCGCGCGTCGTCGAGATCGATCCGGCGACGCAGCGCGTCGTGTGGTCGTATGCGGACGACGTCGTGAACCTGTTCTACACGCCGTTCATGGGCAACGCGCAGCGCTTGCCGAACGGCAACACGCACGTCACCGAATCGTCGACTGGCCGCCTGTTCGAAGTGACGCCCGCCGGCGAGGTCGTCTGGGAATACGTGATTCCGTGGTTCGCCGAATACCCGGACGAAGCCGCGCGCAAGACCGGGCCGGGCCAGCTCAACAGCGTGTTCCAGACATTCCGCTACAGCGCCGCGCAACTGCCCTGGCTGCGGGCCTGACCTTGCCGTTTACCGCCGGTTTCCGGCGCTCGTCGCCGTTCGCTTCCGAGGGGCCTGCCGTGTCGCACGATCCGATCCCAACGCCCGTCGACGCACGGCTGCCCGCCTGGCAGCTCGCGCTGTTCGGGCTGCAGCACGTGCTGTCGATGGCCGCGTCCCCGATCACGGCCGTGTTCCTGATCGCAAAAGTGCTCGCGCTGCCGGCGGACCTGACGGTCCAGCTGATCGGCGCGACGTTCTTCGCCTGCGGGATCGGCACGCTGCTGCAATCGCTCGGCGCCGGCCCGATCGGCGCGCGCATGCCGTTCGTGATGGTGCCCGGCGGCGCACCGACGATGCTGTTCGCCGGCATTGCCGCGCAATCGGGCTTGCCGACCGCCGCCGGCGCGGCGCTGCTCGCCAGCGCGTTCTACTGGGTGCTGCTGCCCGTCTTCACGCGTTGCCTGCGGCTCTTTCCGCGCATCGTCGTCGGCGCGATGCTGCTGCTCGTGTCGATCAACCTGATCCGGATCTACGCGACGATCGTCGTCGGCCAGCCCGGTTCGGCCGACTTCGCGCAGCCGCGCGCGCTCGGCCTCGCGCTGGCGACGATCGTCGCCACGGTCGTCGTCGCGGGTGCGTTCCGCGGCACGCTCGGGCGCCTCGCGGTGCTGATCGGCCTGATGGCCGGCGCAACGCTCGGCTGGGCGCTCGATGCGATGCCGGCGCTCGCCGACGTGTGGCGCGGCCCGCTGTTCACGCATCCGGTATGGCTGCCGTTCGGGATGCCGCGCTTCGACGTGCTGGCCGCGCTGCCGCTGCTGATCTTCACCGCGATCTCGATGGCCGAGGCCACCGCGCAGACGGTCGCCGTCGGCGAAACGTGCGGCAAGCCGATCTCGCTGTCGCGCGACGTGCCGAAAACGATACGCGGCGATGGGCTGGCGTCGCTCGCCGGCGCGCTGTTCGGCACGCCGCTGATCGTGACCAGCGCCGAGAATATCGGCGTCGTGCAGACGACCGGCGTGCGCTCGCGCTACGTGACGGCCGCGGCCGGCGCGATCCTGATCGTCATCGCGCTGTTCGCGCCGCTCGCGCGGCTCGCCTATGCGATACCTGCCGCGGTGGTCGGCGGCACCGCGCTCGTCGTGTTCGCGATGATCGGCGTGATGGGCATCCGGCTGCTCGCCGGCGTCGACCTGCACGCGCGCGCCAACCAGTACACGCTCGCGGCCGCGCTCGTCGTCGGCCTTGCACCGATCCTGGTGCCGAACCTGTATCGCCATTTCAGCTCACCCGTGCAGATCGTGCTCGGCAACGGCATGGCGGCCGGCACGCTCGCGGCCATCGCGACGCAACTGGCGTTCGCCGCATTTGCACGGCTCAGTGGACAGGCAAGCGCGACAGCGGTTGCGGCTTCCTCGCCTTCGCGCGACGGTTGATGGTGAAGACGGGTAGCGGTGCGCGCTGACTCGCCCGCCTCACCTGCTTTCATGAATTGGTTCCGTTTTCTTCTTTGACACTGACGGTCGCGATGCCTCGGAGATTTCCGGGACCGAGACTGCAGGAGATCGGGGACGCGCTCGGACAACAGTCGAGGGATGGACGCCCTACATTCATGTACGGCTGCGGTACGAACGAAGCCAGACGAACTGCAGCATCGCCCCCAGCACAAAAACACCCAGCCACGCGGCAAGTGATCCGCGCACGATCGGGGAATCGGGACCGTTCGCGAGGGGATGACCAGCGGGCAATCGTGTCAGCGTCTCGTTGATTCCCGGGACCAGCAGCAGAAAGAAGCTGAACGTGAATGCGAACTGAGACAGGTACAGCCGCGCGGGCGTCACGGCTTTCGTTCGCGCGGCGAGCAGCCCGCCCAATGTCGCGAGTAGCGCCACGATGCCGAGCGCGTGCCCGATATTGAAGCCGCCGGTACTGGACAAACCAAACGACGTGAACACCGATACCACCATCCCCGCCACGTAAATCTTCGCGGACTGGGTCGTGCTCTCGATCCGTCGATATCGGGCAAAGCTGTAGAGACCTGCGGCCACCGTCACCAGACTGACAATAGTGTGAACCGCGCCCAAAGAGGAAATGGGATGAGGCATGGGACGACTCCTTCCGAAAGTGGCTCCGATCGTCGTAGCGCCGGCGACACAGGAGAGCACATGTTATCGATCAATACTCGCAAAGGTGCGAGCCGGTTGGCCGGTTCGACAACTCGAAGCGTGCGTCCGCTTCAAGTTGCCAGGGAATACCAGGCGATGTTGTTTTCGTCCGCCGCGCACTTCACGACGCGCTGGGCAATGAGGTAGTTCATGCAGGCCATCGCTTCGCCGGTGGCAAGACTCAGTTGCTGCGCATCCCGTTCCCCGATGGGGCGGCCGAACAGCGGGACAAACGCGTCGACGATCCGTTGGGGGCCGGCCGCCAATGATACGAGCAGCCGATCGAGGGCGCGGTCCTGCCCGGATTTGAGTGCTTCGAGGCGCTCATGCAGACCGTAGAACGGCTCGTTGTGGGAAGGCAGCACGAGCACATCGTCAGGCACGACGCTTATGAGCTTGCCAAGCGACTCGTACCACTCCTGCATCGGATTGGCTTCCGGTTCGCTGGCAAACACCGACACGTTCGACGATATCTTCGGCAGCACCTGATCGCCGGAGATCAGCAGCTTCATATCCGGGCAGTACAGGCTGACGTGCTCGGGCGAGTGGCCTCCGGTTGTGATGATCCGCCAGTCGTGCTCGCCCAGCCGAATCTGCTGGCCGTCCCGCAGTCGCCGATAGCTTTCGGGCAACGCGTGAATATGCTTGCCGAAACTGCCGAAGCGGCTGCGATAGCCTTCGATGGCTGCATCCGACCACCCGGCGCGCCGACAAAACTGCACGCCGTCGAGCGGCGCCTCGCGATTCGTGTCGGCATGCAACACGCGGCAGGACAGGTATTCAAGGCGGCTCATGTGCAGCGGCACCCCGGTGCGCCGTGTGAACCATCCTGCCAGGCCGATGTGATCCGGGTGCATGTGCGTGGCGTACACTCCCTGAAGCGGCCGCGACAGCGGCCCCTGCTCCGTGAGCGCCAACCAGTCCGCCACGGTGTCGGGAGCGTTCAGGCCGGTGTCGACCAGTATCCAGCCGTCGGGGGTGTCGATCGACCATACGTTGATGTGATCTAGCTTGAACGGCATGGACAGCCGGATCCAGCGCACGCCGGCGGCGACCTCGACGGTGTGGCGCAGCAAGGGAGGGGCGAATGGGTACAGAAGTGCCATGGTGTCGATCGAGGGAGTCAAATCCTGATGAAGTCCATCCGTACGGTGTGTGGCTTGACCGCTCACGAAGCCGGACTCGGGAATACAGAACAAAGAGACCGCACCGACGCTGATCGGTGCGCCCGGTGCGAATCCAACGGATCGCCATCGATCGCGTCGACGGAGGTGTCACGCATGGTGGTCGATGATGGAGAGAAAATCGTGCGCACACCGGTCCGTGGAGCCGATTCGCCGGTCCGTGCAGCGTCCCGGGCTTCCCGCTCGTCGACGCTGCGGCGCACGTATGGGATTGCTCGCGAAATGTGGCTCTCCACAGTTTTTCCTCGCCCCGTCATCGCTCCCGTTCAGGTACGCAGTCGCTAGAAAGCGTGACGGATACCCAGCATGGCCGCGGTCGTGCTCACGCCCGGCGCCACGGGCTGCCCGAACGTGATGGGCTGGTTCATCGTTCCCCGGTTGTTTACATGCCCCACCTGGCCATAGACGAGCGTCGACTTCGACAAGCTGTACTCCGCGCCGACCGCAACTTCGGTCGACTTGTTGGTCGAGTTGTTGCGGTCCTTCAGGTAGTACACACCACTGGTCACCTTGAAGGCCGGCGAGAACTGGTAGCCGAGGCCGGCCGAATACAGGTCGATGTTGATCAGGTCGGAATGCGCCGGATTCCTGCCGTTCGAATACGATGCGGAAACCGAGAACGCACGGTACGTGTAGAGCGCGCCCACGTAGATCAGGCGGTTATTGGCCAGCCCGGTGGCCACCGTCGTCGGGCCGGGGTTCGTGTCGTGGCCAACGTAGTAACCGGCCGCAAGACGAAGGCCATAGTTCGAATATTTCAGTACGGCGGACTCCCTCGTCCCGCCCTGAAAGCTGCCCGGCACACCCCCGGGGGCATACTCGAGTGCCGCGGATAGGCCGGCAAACTTCGGCGATTCATAGACAATTGCATTGCTGTCGTACAACGCGCCGATTGGCGCATTGGTGCTGGCGCCCTGCCAGCCGGCAGCCTGGTTCATGCCGAGCCACCCTGTCAGGATGCTGCCGAAATAGTGAGCTCCCCGTACGTCGGTCTCAGCCATTGCATAGGCAATCGGCACGATCTGTCGACCGAGGTTTAATGTACCGAACGGTCCGGTCACGCCTACGGTCGCGATCTGGTTGAACTGGGCCGCCGCGCCCGGCGTATCGGACAGGTTGAACCTGCCGCTGCCGCTGTCGAACTCGCCTTGCAGCTTGAAATTGACATGATAGCCGCCGCCGATGTCCTCCGACCCCTTGAGGCCCCATGCGCTCGCAAAGATACCGCCATCCTTGTAGCGATAGACCTTGCCGCGGTTCGGCGCCGTCGGGCTCAACGTTGCCGCCGACGTGCTCTGATACAACATTCCAGAATCGATGACGCCATACAGCGTCACTGAAGACTGAGCGTGTACTGCACTACCTGTTGCCGCCAGAACGGCAGCAGCGATCCACTTCAATTTCATTGCGTCTCCGGATTTTTTTTGCGTTGAAGCGGCCTGTTGCGACCGCTGTACATACTGATTACGTCGGATGTTTCGCCTCGACGCCCATTGCGCTCGTCGAGGGCTTGCTAGTAGCGCCGTGCTACTAGTTCGGTGTGGCACGGGAAGCAGCGTTCTCCCTCTACTCCCCATGCAAATACAAGTACCCGATAAACCAGGCGGCGGCACCGATCGGGACTGCCGTTCCGGCCAGCGTGATCCGGCGCGTCAACCGGATGCGCTTCACGTCGTCGTCCACACAGATGCGGGGCGTGGCCAGCAGTACGCGAAACTTGTTGGCAGCGGCCGCGACGAGGCCCAACGCGGCCTTGACGAGGACAAGTGTTGAAACCGGCCACATGCGCATCATCAGCAGCATCCCCGTGACCACGGTGATCGCAATCAGCGGCGCCTCCGCCAACAGCCCGATCCATCCATACATGGCCGCGACGGTGGGGTGAGCCCCGGGCGCTCGCGCTCGCGCTCGCGCTTGCACTTCGACAGCGGCCTCCACCGCGAGAACGACAAGCCAAGCGGCGACGGCAACGCCATGCAGTTCGTGCAAATTCATGTCTCATCCTTAGAGGCGCGCATGCGGAAGAAGCTGTTGGTATGTGCCACCGATTCACCCCGTTCCCTTGGACAAAACACTATTCCTGTACGCCGACAGTCGCCGGTCATTTGCGATCGACATTCGGTCTTTCGGAAGGAATGCGTGCGAACGCGAGGAAATCCGGTCTGGAACAGCGGCCTTGACAGGTTGTGGTACGTGCAAAAGAATGGGATTTTTGTGATTGCGCTGACACCATGCCTGCCCCCCATTCGCCACGCGCGGCCAGCCCAACACTCCGGACGTGCTCGCTGACGACGATTGGCGGGTACGCCCTGGCGATTGCGAAAGCCCTGAAAAGCTACGGTGTGGACCCGGCGCAGCTGTTCCGCCCCTTTCATATCGACACGGCCATCGCGAACGATCCGATGTCGCGCCTTCCGGTCGATACCGTGACGCAGCTGTACAAGGCCTGCGTGGATGTCACGGGGGATCCGTACTTTGGGCTCACCGTGGCCCGCTTCATCCATATCTCGAACCTGCATGCGCTGGGCTTCGGGCTGGCTGCCAGCAGCACGTTGATGGACTTTTTGAAGCGGGTAGAACGCTATTTCAAGCTCGCGTCGCAGGTTGGAGAAGTGTCCCTGGAGCAGCGCGACGATGAGGTCGTGATGCGCGTCGAGCATCTGACCACCGTGTGCGGGGAGACCGAGGATGCATTCCTGGGATTCCTCGTGCTGTCGATGCGGATGCTTCACCAACAGGATTTCAATCCGCTGCAGGTGGCCATGCATCATCCCACGCCGCCGCAGGGCGACGATGCGTATGTCAGGCTGTTCCGTGCGCCCGTCACGTTCGACGCACCGCGCTCGGCGTTGACGCTGCCAATGAGCGCGCTCCAGCAACCGCTTGCCGGTGCATGCCCCGAACTCGCCCTTCACAACGATAGTCTTACGCTGGAGTATCTCGCTCGCCTGGACAAGGGCGACGTCGTTGCCGCGACGCGTCGGAAGATCATCGAATTCCTGCCCACGGGCGATTGCACGCGCGAACGCGTGGCCCATGCCATGCTCACGAGCGAGAGCACGCTGCAGGCTCGCCTCGCTCGGCATGATACGAGCTTCCAGTCGCTGCTCGACGAAACGCGCAAGGATCTGGCCTGTCAGTATGTGTTGCAGCCGGCACGATCGATTACCGAAATCACCTTTCTACTCGGCTTCACCGACAGCAGTAATTTCACTCGCGCCTTCAAGCGTTGGACCGGTCACTCGCCGTCGGACTTCCGGGGCGACAAGACGGCCTCGCGATCAACGCAGGACAATCTGCATCAGCTGCAGAGCACGTCCTGACGCCCTGATTCGTATACGTTTGCCGGAAGTGACGTGGCTGCCCGGAATGGCGCGTTTCGTCGAAGTCATCCATCGACGGGAATGTCAGGCGAAAACACTCGTCGTGGCACCCCAGGGATTGCAGGGCACGAGGTTCCGCTTGGGGAGCGTGACGTCAGCTGGAACGACGTCCACCGCCGCGAGGCAAGGTCAGCGCGGTGCAGGCAAGAAGCCCTTGCCGTGAAGGTGTGCCTTTATACCGGGTTCGCGGCACGGCCAGACAACCTCACTGGCATGGCAATCGCACCGGTCGCGAACAGATGCGAGCAAGTAATCGGGAAAAGCATGGCTTTCCGGCCGGGTGCCCTTAGCGGATCGACTCCAACACCGGAACCTGCCAGCGCTTGCACGCTCGTGCCTGCTTCCCCCGATGTGCGAGCTTGTTACGAACCGTCGAACGGCTTTTGCACAGTGAGCTTGTTGGTCACGGAGGTGACCCCTTGCACCCCCTTCGCGATCTGGGCAACCTCATTGACCTGCGCAGCATCCGTGACCGTACCGCTCAGCGTCACCGCGCCGCCTCTGACTACGACGCTGACATTGCCGGCGCTAATCTTCTTGTACTTGCCGATGGCGGCATACACCTTCCGACGCAGCGCGCGATTGGCCTTCCTCGTGCCCGCAGGAGCCGCCACGCTTTCGGCAGTGGAAGCGGAAGCGGCCGGCATGCCTACAGGCGCACTAGCAGCCTGGCCCGGCTGCGACCATGCGTGGCCGGACGCGGCCAGAATCAATGCAGCAATCGCCAACGCGCGTACCTGAATACTTTTCATCGACTACTCCGTTGTTGTGAAGGACGGGATCAGAGCACCATCACCTTACATTGACTCCCGCTTGCACCGGAGTCGTTCAACACCAGCGTGACGGCCTCACCGACCATGTCGTAGACGCTGCGCTCCAGCAAGCGGCCGAACGGCGTCATGCCGACACCGGCAACATAGATATCGTTCATGTAATGCCCGAAAGAGGAATGAGAAATACAGTAAGAGGAAATCTGGATGCCTTAACGGCCCTGGAATCGCGGCGCGCGTTTTTCGGCGAATGCCTGCAAGCCTTCCTGCAGGTCGAAGCTGCGCAGATGGCGACGCAACATGACTTGCTCGTGCAGCAACGCGTCGTCGCGGCTCTTGTCGGTGGAGGTGCGCGCGACTTCCTTCATGCGCCGCAACACGACCGGGCTCTTTGCAGCGATCTGGCCAGCCAGCTTCATCGCTGCATCGGACAATTCAGCATCCGGATGCACTTCGGATACGAAGCCGTAAGCCTTCATCTCGGCCGCCGAAAGCGTCTTGCCCGTCAACAGCAGATACATCGCGATGTTCTGAGGAATCAGGCGCGGCAAGACCGCCGCGCCGCCGGCGCCGGGATAGACGCCGAAGTTGGCATGGGCATCCCCGATGGCAGCGCTCTCGGCAGCAATGACGATGTCGGCACACATCGCGATCTCGAGGCCCCCAGCCATGGTGACGCCGTTGAGGGCGGCGATCACCGGCTTCGGGAAATTGCGCAGGCGCGCAAGCGTCGCGTCGGCGCGGTCGAGGAAATCCGCTTCGCCGACCTCCGCCTTCTGGCTGGCCAGTACCTCCTTCAAGTCCGCGCCGGCGCAGAATGCGGGGCCTGTGCCGGTCACGATCAGTACGCGAATCTCATCGTCGGCGGCAAGCTGTGCCAGCCGACGGTCCAGTTCGGTCAGCAGCGCGATATTCACCGCGTTCATCGCCTCGGGACGATTCAGCGTCAAGCGCGCGACCGCGCCAGTCGTTTCAAACAGCAAGGCTTCTTCGGTCATCACGTCTCCGGGTTGTCTTGGAATGTCGTCGTGGCAGAGGGGTACAGACCTGCCCGCGATATGAAGTGATCATAGGCAGGGAGAAACGACCGCGCGGTTCTTTGGAGCGAAAAGTACATTCCGCAAAGCGATCCGCGGCGATCATGGATGACGCGCGTCATTGGGTGGGACTGTGGACGGGAGGTTTGCCGCTCCGGCACGATCGAATGGCGGCCGCCGCGAGCGCGTGTCGAAGGGTTCAGCGGCGGTGTAGAATCGGCGGCACTACTGTCCATCGACATCCCGCGCCTTGAAACCCCACCGCCAAGCCTCCCTCGTCGCAACGCAGGAAGCGACGACCATCGGGGGGTACTGCACGGCAATCGCCAAGACCCTGCAAGCCAGTGGAATGGACAGCGAGCGCATCTTTCGCTCCGTCGGCGTGCAACCCCACATGGTGAACGGCCCGATGGTTCGGCTGCCTGTCTCCACCTTGACCCGGCTATACCGTGCCTGCGTGGAAGCCACCCACAATCCGTATTTCGGCCTGTCGGTCGCGCGGCACATCCATATCTCCAACTTGCATGCGCTCGGCTACGCGCTCGCCGCCAGCAGCACGCTGCTCGACTTCTGTCGCCGGCTGGAACAGTACTTCCGGCTGGTGTCGCAGGCGGCCACTATTCGTATCGTCGAAGACGTCGACACGATCGCCGTGTGCGCCACCGATTTCAGGATCGAGGTCTGCGGCGAAACTGAAGATGCATTCATCGGGTTCCTGGTGCAATCGATGCGCATGTTGTACAAGCCGGGGTTCAATCCGCTGTCCGTGGCATTCCATCGTGCGATGCCGCGCGAAGGCGACGAGCCATACCGCGCGTTGATGCGGGCACCGGTCAGTTTTTCGAATCCGGCCACGACACTGACTTTCGACCGGCACGAGTTGATGCAGCCGCTCGGCGGCGCCTGCCCGGAACTGGCACAAGTCAACGACAACATCGCGAATCAATATCTCGCACGACTGGACAAGAGCGACGTGGTGACCGGCGTCACGCAGAAGATCATCGAATTGCTGCCCTCCGGCGACTGCAGCAGGGAGAAGGTTGCCGAAGCGTTATGCATGAGCCCGGCTACCTTGCAGGTGCGGCTGGCACAACGCGGCACCCATTTCCTGCAGATCATGGACGACACGCGCAGAGATCTCGCGCGCAATTACATCCAGCAGCGGACAAGCTCCGTCACCGAAATCGCGTTCTTGCTCGGATTCACCAGCACCAGCAATTTCGCCCGCGCATTCAAGCGATGGACCGGTATGTCACCTACGCAATTCCGGGACTAATTCTGGTTCAGGGTCACTTATGCCGCGCGCCGGAAACGGGCCGGCGTCAATCCAAATTCCGAACGGAAGCACGTAGTCAGATAACTCTGGTCCCGAAACCCGCATTCAAACGCCACGCCATCGATAGGCAAATTGGTTGTGGCCAGTAATTCGCGCGCCCGTTCCAAGCGCTGCTGGCGGACATAGCGGCTGGGCGACAGCCCCATCGCTTCGAAGAACAAGCGGCGGAAATGGGATTGGCTCACCCCCATGCGCCCCGCCAGCACATCGTTGTCGATCGCCGCCCCCAAATTGCCCTGTATCCAGTCGAGCAAGGCCGACAGGCGGGCCAACTGCACGCGATCGGGCGATGGCAGGCGTCCCGCACAGCCGGCCAATACCCGCTCGGTCTGTTCCACCATAATGCCGCTCAAGCGCTGGGCATACGCGAGGCTACCCTGATCGCCGCTCCGAAGTTCATGGCAAACTTGGCGCGCCGCTGCGCTCACAAGTGGATCGTGGAACGGATAGGCTACGGCGCCATCGCCCATCAGCCGCCGCAACCGCTGCACATGGGGATGGTCGCCATCGAGGTAGTGGAACACGGCGCAATCGACGGCGCCATCCTGCACCCATTCCGCCGCGCAGTGGGGCGGCACCAGCACTGAAAATCCTGGCAAGAAATTCGCCGCCTCCCGGTGCCGACTGGCCCAGGAGGCCCGCGCGCCGCCCAAATGCGTCAGCAGCAGCATTTGCGGCAAACCATTGCCGCGCCGCTTTCTGGCATGGCAAAAGTAGCGTTCCACCCGCAAAGGCAGACTGCCTTCGATCTCCCGGCTCACCACCGGCCGGACACCGAACATGCTGCTCAGTTGTTGCCAGGATTCCATTTTCACCCCGCATAAAAACATTAGGCCATTCTATTAAAAACGGCCGAGAGTTTCCTTTCTTTTTTTGGTAATTCCCACCCAAACATGACCGGCGAAACTCTGATCCGAATTGGGTAGGGATTACCCTCATTTTTATGTGATCGGAATTTAAAAAAAATAGCGACATTTTACAAAACCCGCCCTTCTGCACGAATCGCACAATTAAAAATTGAATAAATAATAATTTCGTGAAAATCGATATTCGTCAACTTCAATAACAGCAAGGAGGATTGATGGGACATGTATTTCGTACCGGTGAACAGCAGATCGCGGTCGATGGCTTCCGCCGTTTTTTGGATGAGGAAATCGAGCCATGGGCGCGCGAATTCCGCGACCGCCCTTTGCCGAAAGAACGCTTGCAACCCATCATGGCCCAGCTGGCCGCCTTCGGCATCGGCAGCGGCCCGGTGCGCACAGAGCATGGCGGTCTGGGACTGGACTGGCAAACCTACGCCATGCTGTTCGAAGAACTGGCGTACACCTGGCTGGACTTGTCTATCGTCGCGCTGATCAATACGTTTGGCGCTGTCTGCCTGGACTTACTGGCTCCGCCCGCACTGCGAGAGCGCTACCTGCCCGGCCTGATATCAGGCGAGCGCTTCGCCAGCCTGGCCTTTTCGGAACCGGATGTGGGCTCCAACCTGCTGGAAGTAAAAACTCGGGCCCGCTTGGGGGAGAACGGCTATGTGATCAACGGCGAAAAGACCTGGATCAGCAATGGTCGCTATTCCGATTTCCTGATCTGCACTTGCCGTACCGGCGCCGACGCCCGCGGCGGTCTAACTTACTTGCTGGTCGACCGCGAACAACACGGCTATGAAGTGCGCGACATCCACAAGATCGCACTGAACAGCCAGTCGACCGCGCAAATTTTCCTGCGCGACGTCACGGTGCCGGCCGCCAATATCATTGGCGGAGAAGGCCGCGCGCTGGCCAATACCCTGGCGCTCTTTGAACGTTCACGCATGATCGTGGCTAGTCAGGGCGTGGGCGTGGCCCGGCGGGCACTGGACGAAGCCATCGCCTACGCGCAGGAGCGCCGCCAGCACGGCAAGGTGCTGGCCGGCCACCAGTTGATTTCCGCGATGCTGGCCGATATGGCCACTCGTATCGATGCAGGCAGGCTGCTGTGCAACCGCGCTGCCGCCATGATGGATGCCGGCCTGCGCGCCGAAATGGAAGCGGCCATGGCCAAATCCTATACCACCGAAGCGGCCGTGGAAATCTGCCGCCAGGCGGTTCAAATTCACGGCGGCAATGGCCTTGCCAGCGAATTCCTGGTCGAAAAACTGGCGCGCGAAGCAATCGTGATGACCATCCCGGAAGGGACCACGCAAATGCAGCAACTGATTGTCGGACGCGCGCTGACCGGCGTGAGCGCATTTTGAACAGGACTCCCACATGACAACCAACATCTCTTCCAACCTCGAGCAAGGCGTGCTGCAACTGGTCTTTTCGTCGGCCGACGGCCTGAACACACTGGATGACGCCTGGTGCACAGCGCTGGCGGCGGCGTTGCGCGACGCGGCACACGACCCGGCCGTGCGTGCCGTGCTGCTGTCCGCGCAAGGACGGGCATTTTGCGCCGGCGCCAACCTGGACGGCATGCGCCGCAGCGCCTTGCAGCAAGGCTTCGATGGCTCACCCCTTGCTCAGCTGACTCACGCCCTGGCCGGCTTCACCAAGCCGCTGATCGGCGCCGTCCATGGCAAGGCCATAGGTGGTGGCGCCACCCTGCTGCTGCATTGCGACCTGGTAGCAGCGGCGGCCGATACCCAATTCCTGCTGCCCTTCACCAGCTTGGGTGGCGTCCCGGAATTTGCCTCCACCTATTTGCTACCGCGCAGCGCTGGCTCCCGCTTGGCCACGGAATTGCTGTTGCTGGCGCAACCCTTCGACGCCGAAACCGCCCTGCGCGCCGGCATCGTCAACCAGGTCGTTGCAGCCGGCCAGGAACTGCCGCTGGCCGAACAATGGGCGCAACGGCTTGCGGCGCTGGCACCCAATGCCGTGCAAAACACCCGGCGCCTGCTGCGCCAGACACAGCACGCGGGCCTGGTGTCCGCCATCGACACGGAAGGCGCCGCCCTGGCCGCCGCTCTGCACAGTCCGGAAGTTCGCGAAGCTTTCAGTGCATTCCTGGAAAAGCGCCGTCCTAATTTCGCCCAATTTCACTGAGTTCGCACCATGAAAATCAAAAAGTTGCGTAATGCAGGGGGAAATGCACATGCTGTATTTTGACGATGTACAGATAGGCTTGCCGATGGTTTCGCGCTCCCATGCCTTGAACCAGAACGACATGATCGCATTTGCCAGGCAATGGGACCCGTTGCCCATCCATGTCGATCCGGTCGCCGCTTGTGATACGCCCGTCAACGGCTTGATTGCGTCCGGCAGCCACCTGGCCGCCATCTATGCCCTGTTGAGTAATGACGGCCTGGATCCGCCCATGGCCGGCGTTGCTAGCCTGCGGCACGAACTGGAAATTCTCACTCCGGGACGGCCGGGCGATGTACTGACACTGACCGTCACTTGCCTGGAGAAGCGTCCGTCCGGCAGCAAGCCTGACCGTGGCCTGGTCACCATGTTAAGCGAACTCAATAACCAGAACGGCGCGACCGTTATGCGTATTCGCTCACTGAACATGCTATATCGCCGTCCGGGGAGCGCGTCATGACGGAATATTTCGATGTGCTAATCGTTGGCGCCGGGATTTCCGGCATCGGCGCCGCCCGGCGATTGCAGCAGGATTGCCCCAGAAAACGCTTTGTCCTGCTTGAAAGCCGCGCCAGCCTGGGCGGCACTTGGGATTTGTTCCGTTATCCGGGCTTGCGCTCGGACTCCGATATGTACACGCTGGGTTATGACTTCAAGCCATGGCCGCATGATCGAACCTTTGCCGACGGAGCCACCATCCTGCAATACTTGCGGGAGACGGCCGCCGAGACTGGTATCGACCACCATATCCGCTACCGGCACCGGGTAGTGGCGGCTGCCTGGTCGTCTGAGGAAGCGCGCTGGCGGCTGACGGTGGAATGCGGCGAACAGGGCGAGTCCGTGCACATGAGTTGCGGCTTTTTGATCGTCTGTGGTGGCTATTACGATTACGAAGCCGGGTACACGCCAGACTTTCCCGGCCAGCAACGCTACCGAGGCCGCGTCGTTCATCCGCAAGCGTGGCCGGAAGACCTGGACTACCGCGACAAGCGCGTGGTCATCATCGGCAGCGGCGCGACTGCCGTCACCCTGGTGCCGGCCATGGCCGAGCAGGCAGCCCATGTCACCATGCTGCAGCGCTCTCCCACTTATGTCATGGCCGAACCGGGCGTGGACCGCGTGGCGCGCTGGCTGCACCTTACGTTGCCTTCCCGTCCGGCCTACCTGGCGACGCGCTGGAAACGCATCGTGCAAGGTGTTTGCACCCATACATTGCGCCGGCGCTGGCCAGCCCTGGCCCGCACCGCCATGCTCAAGCAGATGCACCGGCAGTGGCCCGCCGGGGCTGATGCCCATTTCACTCCGCGCCACGCTCCCTATGAGCAGAGAGTCTGCTTGGCGCCAGATGGCGACATGTTTCGCACCATCCGTTCGGGACGCGCTTCAGTCGTGACCGACCACATCGACACCTTCACCGAAACGGGCGTGAAGCTGCGTTCAGGGGCGGAACTGGCCGCGGACGTGATCGTGACGGCGACGGGCTTGCGGCTGAAAATGCTGGGCGGAATTGCGTTTTACGTCAATGGCAGGCCGGTCGACTGGTCGCAAATGGTCCAGTACAAGGGCGTGATGTACGGTGGCGTTCCCAACCTGGTGTCGATATTGGGCTACACCACCGTCTCCTGGACCCTGAAAGCCGACCTGGCCAGTGCCTATGCGTGTCGCTTGCTGCGCCACATGGACCGCACCGGCGCCGGCCAGTGCATGCCGCGCCCGCCGCTGGACGGCATGCCTTGCCCGCCGCTGGTCCAGTCCAGCGCCGGCTATATCCAGCGCGCACGCGATCTGTTACCCCGGCAAGGCACGCGGCGCCCCTGGAAATTCCATCAAAATTATCCGCTCGACATCCTTGTACTCAAGCTGGGGCGGCTGGACGACGGCATCATGGAATTTGGCCCGGCCTGAACACCGCCCCGACCGTGCCCCTCAATCGGCCGCGGCGCCCCGCCCGGGCAGCGCCGATGTTGTGCCAACCCACCTTGCGCGTCGCCACCATCAGCGCGCTATGTAACAGCACCTGATCGTTGACGGCGGAAAGCTCGCGGGCACGGACGAGCAATCGTACTGGCTGACGTGACGCAGGGCGCGCCGCGCGGTCAGCCGGCGCTGGCCGTCGCGAGCTTGCCGACGGTGATGACGGCCTGCTCGATCTCCGGCGACCACGGGCTGCTGTAGTTCAGCCGGATGAAGTTCCGGTAGTTGTCCGTGGTCGAGAACATGTAGCCGGGCCCGATCGTGATCCCCTGCTCCAGCGCGAGCTGGTACAGCCGCATCGCATCGACCTGCGCCGGCAATTCGACCCACAGCACGTAGCCGCCCGCCGGGCTCGAGATGCGCGTGCCTTCCGGGAAGAACCGCGACACCATCGCCCGCATCAGGTTCGCCTGCTGCGCATACGCCTTGCGCAAGCGCCGCAGGTGATGCTCGTAACCGTCGCGTTCGAGAAACTCCGCGATCGCGAGCTGCGGCAGCGACGGCGTCGCCAGCGTGTTCAGGAACTTCAGCTTCTCGACCTGATCGCGATAGCGGCCCGGCAACGCCCAGCCGATCCGGTAGGCTGCCGTCAGGCTCTTCGAGAACGACGAGCAATGCAGCACGATCCCGTTGCGGTCATAGGACTTCAGCGTGCTCGGATGCGACTCGCCGAAATACAGTTCGTTATACACACCGTTCTCGATGATCGGCATGTCGACCCGCGTCGCGAATTCGACCAGTTCGCGCTTGCGCTCGTTCGGCATCTGGAAGCCGAGCGGGTTCTGGAAGTTCGGCATCACCATGCACGCGGCGAGCGGCTGCGACTTCGCGATCGCGGCCAGCGCCGCGATATCGATCCCGTATTCCGGATGCGTAGCCACCTCGATCGCCTTCATCCCCATCCGCTCGATCGCGTGCAGCATCGCGTAGAACGTCGGCGATTCCACCGCGATCGTATCGCCGGGCTTCGCGACCGCCTGCAGGCACAAGTTGATCGCCTCCGTCGCACCGACCGTCACGATGATCTCGTTCGGGTCCACCGCCATCCCGTTTTCCAGGTAGCGCCGCGCGATCTGCCGGATTAGCTGCGGATGCCCGGGCGGCAGTCCGTCTGTCACGCCCCACTGCGACTTGTCGCGGCCGGCGGCGTACGCATAGCGGTTCAGCTTCTCGAACGGGAAAAGGCTCGGGTCCGGATACGGCGAGCCGAGCGGCACCGCGTCGTCGGTGCCGATCGAGCGCAGCGTCGACAGCACGAGCCGGCTCATGTCCACCGACGACGAGATCGCGATCGGCTTCGACGGCCGCAGTTCGCGCACCGGTGTATGGCCATCGTCGCGCCGCAGGTTCACGAAATAGCCGGACTGCGGGCGACTCTCCAGCAGCCCGCGGCTTTCCAGCAGCAGATACGCGTGCAGCACGGTTGTGATGCTGATCCGGTGCTGCTGGCTCGCCAGCCGCACCGACGGCACACGATCGCCGTGTCGATACACGCCCTGACGGACCAAGCGTTCTATATCGTCCGCAAGTTTTTCGTAGAGTTTCATGCCCGCTCCCCACCGGCCGGCGCAGGCGCGCCGGATACCAACGGCGCGGCGGCTCTTTGGGAGAACCTGCCGTGTCGGACGAGTGTATTCAACAGCCGGCTAGAATGGCATCAGCCGCATTCCCCGATTGGCATCTCAGAAATCTGGCTCGAAGCAAGATTAACTCTGGCGACTCTGTTATCCAGACAAGAAATTGCGCACGCGTCATGCAGCGCGGGATTCGGTCACAACCGGCGGCATCGGACTCGTCACAGCCATGAAAGGGTGTCGCCCCCGAGGCGGGTAAACGCACCATGAGCCATCGTCATGACGGAAAAATACGATCGATAACGTGCCGGATACATACTCTGCCTCGATGCAGACACCACGCCATGATTTATGGATGCTGAAATCACGACGTGTCAAACGGGTAAGCCGCATACTTTCGCAACCGAACCACTTATCGACCAGCCTGCTTAGCGACCTTTCCCGGCTATTCACCTCTTGCTCCAGAATCGCGTTTACGTGAACCACAAATGACATCGGATAACACTGGCAGGCCGTTTCGGCAAGCGAGTCATGAATGCGAATGCAACTCGCTCGCGAGCTCCGGCACGAGCGCGAACAGGTCGCCGACGAGGCCATAGTCGGCCACGCTGAAGATCGGGGCTTCCGGATCCTTGTTGATCGCAACGATCACCTTTGAATCCTTCATGCCGGCCAGATGCTGGATCGCACCCGAGATGCCGACCGCGATGTACAGCTGCGGTGCGACGATCTTGCCGGTCTGGCCGACCTGGTAGTCGTTCGGCACGTAGCCTGCGTCGACTGCCGCGCGCGATGCGCCGAGTGCCGCCGACAGCTTGTCGGCCAGCGGCTCCAGCACCTTCGTGTAGTTCTCGCCGCTGCCCAGACCGCGACCGCCCGACACGATGATCTTCGCGCTGGTCAGTTCCGGACGGTCCAGCTTCGTCACTTCACGGCTCACGAACTGCGACTTGCCGGCGTCGGCTGCCGCTTCGATCTTCTCGACCGCTGCGCTGCCACCTTCCGCCGCCACCGGATCGAAACCCGTCGCACGCACCGTGACGACCTTGATCGGGTCGCTCGACTGCACCGTCGCAATCGCGTTGCCCGCGTAGATCGGGCGCTCGAACGTGTCGGCCGAATCGACCGCCGTGATGTCCGAGATCTGCGCGACGTCCAGCTTCGCGGCGATACGCGGCGCGATGTTCTTGCCGTACGCAGTTGCCGGCGCGAGGATGTGCGAATAGCCCTTCGCGATGTTCAGCGCGGTCGCCTCGACGTTTTCCGCCAGGCCTGCGGCCAGTTGCGGCGCGTCGGCCAGCAGCACCTTCGACACACCTGCGATCTTCGCCGCTGCATCCGCAGCCGCTTGCGCGTTGTGGCCCGCGACCAGCACGTGAATATCGCCACCGATCTTCGCTGCCGCCGCCACCGTGTTCAACGTCGCGGCCTTGACCGACGCGTTGTCGTGTTCTGCAATCACCAGAATCGTCATTTCTTTGCGCTCCCTCTTACAGCACCTTGGCTTCGGTCTTCAGCTTCTCGACCAGCGTCTTCACGTCCGGCACCTTCACGCCGGCTGCACGCTTCGGCGGCTCGACGACCTTCAGCGTCTTCAGACGCGGTGCGACGTCCACACCGAGGTCTTCCGGCTTCACGGTTTCCAGCGGCTTCTTCTTCGCCTTCATGATGTTCGGCAGCGTCACGTAGCGCGGCTCGTTCAGGCGAAGGTCGGTCGTCACGACCGCCGGCAGCGACAGCGACAGCGTTTCCGCGCCGCCGTCGACTTCGCGTGCAACCGTTGCCTTGCCGTCAGCGATCGTCACCTTCGATGCGAACGTCGCTTGCGGCAGGCCTGCCAGCGCGGCCAGCATCTGGCCCGTCTGGTTCGAATCGTCGTCGATCGCCTGCTTGCCGAGGATCACCAACTGAGGCTGTTCCTTGTCGACCAGCGCTTTCAGGATCTTCGCGACGGCCAGCGGCTCGACGCTGTCGGTCGATTCGACGAGGATCGCGCGATCCGCACCGATCGCCAGCGCCGTACGCAGCGTTTCCTGCGCCTGCGTGACACCCACCGACACGGCGATCACTTCGGTCGCGACGCCCGCTTCCTTCAGGCGCACGGCTTCTTCAACGGCGATTTCGTCGAACGGGTTCATCGACATCTTCACGTTTGCGACATCGACACCGGATTGATCGGACTTCACGCCGACCTTCACGTTCGCGTCGACCACTCTCTTTACAGCAACAAGAATCTTCAAGGCATTCTCCTGAATCTCAATATCGCCCCACTCACTCAAAGCATACGCATCGATGTGCCTAGCTGACCTTGCGCTGCATGTTTTGCCAGTACCTGTCCTTAACCACGCGTCGCAGAACCTTGCCGACCACCGAGGTCGGCAATTGTTCGACAAATACGATCGACTTCGGCGCCTTGTAGCTCCCGAGTTTTTCCTTGGCGTGTGCGATAAGTTCAGCGGCCTCGACCAAAGCACCAGGACGCAGCACCACTTCCGCGTGCACGGCCTCACCCCACTCCTGATGCGGTATGCCAACCACGGCACACATCATGACGGCCGGATGGGAAGCCAGCGCCGCTTCGACTTCGACCGCATAGACGTTGAAGCCGCCGCTGATGATCATGTCCTTCAACCGGTCGACGATGTACAGATAGCCGTCCTCGTCGATGTAGCCGAGGTCGCCCGATTTCCATGCCCCGTCAGAGAACTCGGCGGCCGTCGTTTCAGGATTGTTGTAGTACCCCTTGATAACAGCTCGGCTCCGGATGCGGATTTCGCCGCATTGGCCGGTTGGCAGTGGGTTGCCCTGCTCATCGGTGATATAGACCTCGACGCCCGGCGTTGTGCGACCAGCCGAAGACAGGCGCTTGGTGCCGCTGCCCGTTGTATGCGCGGTCTCGTGCTCGGCCTTGTCGAGCGTCGACACGAACATGGGGACTTCCGTGGCGGCGTAGGCTTGCGCGAAGATGGGGCCGAAGCACGTGATCAGGTCATCGAGCTTGGCGGGACTCATCGGCGCCGCGGCGTAGATCAGGGTGTTCAGCGAAGAGAGATTGCGTGGGTTCGTGCGCTGCAACTCGAGCAGACGGTACAGCACGGTCGGCACCAGGAACGAATGGGTCACGCACTGCTGCTCGGCCGTTTCCCGCCATTGCTCGAGATCGAGCTGATTGAGCGTGATGTTGGCGCCACCGGCATAGAAAGTCAGTATGAAAGCGACCACGGCGCCATGCGAGAGCGGCGCCACGTGCAACATACGTGTGCGATCGTTGAAGCCGAAATCCGGGTTGCGGAAGCCGCCATCGCAGCAAGCCATCAGATTGTCGATCGAGTACATCGCGCATTTGCCCTGCCCAGTCGTGCCGCCGGTGAAGCGCAACATGCAGATGTGCTCATCGTCGTCCAGCTCCACGTCGGCGTCGAGTTCGGACGCAGCGTCAACCAGATGCCAGAACGCGCGTACACCGGGGCGCGCGGCCTGCTCCGGTGTCGGGTTGTCCATGACGACGATCTCGCAACCGGCTGCACGCAGCATGTCGTAGTAGCCGTCGAGCATGCGCGTTTCAATGAACACGACCTTCGGCTTGACCAGTTCGATCTGGCGCGCATGCTCTTCCGGCGCATCGCGCAGGTTGGTCATGACCACCGTGCCTTCCTGCTTGAGGACGGTCGGCAGCATCATCAGGCTCAGGTTGTCGTTTTCCAGGATGAGCAGGAACTTGTCACCCTTGCCGACCCCGAGCGCGTTGCGCAGCGCATCGGCGATACGGTTGGTCAACAGGTGGTACTCGTGGTAGCTGTAGCTACGGCTACGCTCCACATTGACGATTGCTTGCCGGTCGCGAAAGCGCAGCGTCATCAGGCACATGATGCGGCAAAAGTTCATCTTCATGGATTTGTCTCCTCTGTTCTTTTGCCCTCCCTCTCCTTCAGAGGAAGGGCGGCACTGTCGCCGGTGCGGCGCGTTCAGCGTGCGCGCAGCCGTGATGCTGCGTCCAGACGGATGGTGTGCGCGTTGAGGTAGGCGTTTTCGATGATGAAAGCGCAGCAGTGCGCGAACTCGCGCATGTCGCCGAGGCGTCGCGGGGCTTCGATCTGCGTCTTCAACGCAGCGACGATCTTCTCGTCGAGCGTCTGCACCATCGGCGTCAGGAACAGGCCCGGCGCAATGGCATTGACACGGATGCCGACGTCGCCGAGTTCCCGCGCCGCCGGCATGTTCATGCCGAGCAGTGCCGCCTTGGAAGCAGCATAGGCGACCTGACCGATTTGTGCCTCATAGGCGGCACCCGACGAGATGTTGATGACCACGCCGCGCTCCTCTCCGACCTCCGGTTCGTTCCTGGCCATCTGCTCGGCGCATTTCGACATGACGTTGAACACGCCGTTGACGTTGACCGCCGTCACTTGCGCAAACTTGGCCAACGGCGTGGCCTTGCCGTCCTTGCCCAACACCTTGCACGGCGTGGGCAACGCCGCGCAGTTGATGCAGACGTGAACCGTACCGAACCGGGCCGTCACGGCTGCGACCGCGTTCTGCACGGACTCCTCACTGGCGACGTCGGTTTGCACAAACATCGCGTGTTCGGCGCCGATCTCTTCGACAGCCTTGGCTCCGGCTTCGGCGTTCAGATCGAAGATGGCAACGCGCGCGCCCTTTTCCTGCACCAGATAACGTGCGGTGGCGAGGCCAAGGCCCGAAGCGCCGCCGGTAATGACGATGACTTTTCCTTCAATGCGCATGATGTGTCCTGTGGCGATGGTGCTTAAAACGCCGGCACGCCGGTCAACGCGCGGCCGATGATGAGTTGCTGAATCTGGGTCGTGCCTTCCGGAATCGGCGCGATGATCGCCTCGCGTGCGAGCTTCTCGACGAGGAATTCGGTCGTGACGCCGTTACCCCCGTGGATCTGCACGGCCTCGCGGGCGACTTTCACGGCGGCTTCGCAGGCGAAATACTTGGCCATCGCGGCTTCCATCTCGGCCGGCACGCCCGCTTCGATCATCGACGCCGCGCGATAGGTCAACAGGCGCGCCGCGTCCACGTTGGTCGCCATATCGGCCAGCATCGCCGCGATCAACTGGTGACCCGCGATGACCTTGCCGTGCTGGCGCCGCTCCGTGGCGTAACGCACCGCCTCTTCGAGCGCGCGGCGAGCGATGCCCAGGCCCTGCGCGGCGACGAATACGCGCGAGCGTTCGAACAGCGAGAGCGTATTGCGCAGCCCCTCGCCTTCGTTGCCGATCATGTTGGAGGCCGGCACGCGCACATCGGTCAGGAAGATCTGTGCGGTGGACTGGCTGTTGAAGCCGATCTTGTGGATGCCGCGTACTTCGTACGGATGTTCCTTGCGGTCGAGCAGGAAGTGCGTCAACCCTTTGCGCGGATCGTCGCTGGTGCGGCAGGTGCAGATCAGGAAGTCCGAGTATTCGCCGTTGCTGATCCAGGTCTTTTCGCCGTTGATGATGAAATGATCGCCATCACGGCGCGCACGCGTTCTGATCTCCAGTACATTGGAGCCGACGTCGGGTTCCGAAATGCCCATCGAGACGAAACTGTCTCCACTCAACAGGCCGGGCAGGTAGCGTTCACGCAAATGCGGGGGCGCGATCTTCTCGAGCAGCACGACGCCGAACGAGTTGATCAGCACCGGCACCGACAGGTCGGCCGAGGTGGTCGCCACCTCCTCGAACAGCATCAGCGAAGTCAGCCAGTCCAGGCCCATGCCGCCGTTGGCTTCGCTCGCGATGCCCGACACCAGACCGAATTCCGTCAGCCGGCGCATGATCTCGGCCATCTTGTCGCGTGGCACGAACTTGTCGCGGTATTGCTTGCTGAAGATCGGATCGATCTCGGCGTCGAGGAAGCGTTTCAGTCCATCGACGGCTGCCTGCTGCTCTTCGGTGCGAAATACGTGTCCCATGTCCGCCTCCTTATTGTTTGCCCAGGATGTTGACGCCGACCACGGCCTCTTCGATGCCGTACAGGCCACCGCCGTTTTCCTGGATGGCGATGCGTGCGTCTCGAACTTGACGCTGTCCGGCTTCGCCGCGCAACTGCGTCACCAGTTCGTGAATCTGGCCGAGACCGGTCGCGCCGATCGGATGGCCCTTCGATTCGAGGCCGCCGGACGGATTGATCGGGATGCGTCCGCCGACCGTGAAGTCGCCGCGCTCGGCTGCGGGGCCGCCTTCGCCGAACGGCACCAGCATCAGCGATTCGGCGTTGAGGATCTCGCCGATCGCCGACGCGTCGTGCACTTCGGCAACGTCGACGTCCTGCGGCGTGACACCGGCCTGGTCGTAGGCTTTCTTCGCCGCCAGATGGGCGATGATCTTGTGCGGCTCGTCGACGCTGCGCGTCATGCCGGTCTGAATGACGCTGCCCAGCACGCGCACTGCGCGTCCGGCCTCGCCTCGCAGGCGCTTGAGGCCGGCCGCGGTGCACAGCACCGCGGCGGCGGCGCCGTCGCTGATCGGCGAGCACATGGTTGTCGTCAGCGGATAGGTGATCGGCGGCGACGCCAGCACCTGCTCGATCGTCATCGGCTGCTGGAATTGCGCCAGCGGGTTATGCACCGAGTGCTGATGGTTCTTGGCCGCGACCGCGGCGATCTGGCGCTGCGTGGTGCCATAACGCATCATATGGTTGCGGGCGATGGCCGCATAGACATCCATGAACACGCTGTAAGGGCGATCGGACGTCGTGCCGGGCGGGGGCTCGACGCCTTCGCCCAATGCCAGCAGCGTCTTCTTGTTTTCCTCGACGGTCGAGACGTCCCAGCCCCCATCGAACGCGGCGAACATCTTGGCCTTGTCTGCGATGTTCATTTTTTCCGCGCCGACGGCCAGCGCGACGTCGCAGGTTCCGGCCCGCAGCGCCTGCACTGCCAGATTGAATGCCGAAGAGCCGGAAGCGCAGGCGTTTTCGACGGTGAACACCGGGATGCCTGCGATGCCGAGTCGACGCATGGCGATCGGCCCGGGAATCGCGGTCTGCCCCTGAAACTGACCATTGGTCAGCGTCGAATAGAACGCCGAGCCGATGTCGGCGGCTTCTGCGCCGGCATCCTTCAACGCCAGCGTGACGGCTTCGCCGACCAAGTCGTAGACGCTGCGCTCCAGCAAGCGGCCGAACGGCGTCATGCCGACACCGGCAACATAGATATCGTTCATGTAATGCCCGAAAGAGGAATGAGAAATGCGGTATGAAGAAATCGGGATGCCTTAACGGCCCTGGAATCGCGGCGCGCGCTTTTCGGCGAATGCCTGCAAGCCTTCCTGCAGGTCGAAGCTGCGCAGATGGCGACGCAACATGACTTGCTCGTGCAACAACGCGTCGTCGCGGCTCTTGTCGGCGGAGGTGCGCGCGACTTCCTTCATGCGCCGCAACACGACCGGGCTCTTTCCGGCAATCTGGCCGGCCAGCTTCATCGCCGCATCGGACAATTCGGTATCCGGATGGACTTCGGATACGAAGCCGTAAGCCTTCATCTCGGCCGCCGAAAGCGTCTTGCCCGTCAACAGCAGATACATCGCGATGTTCTGAGGAATCAGGCGCGGCAAGACCGCCGCGCCGCCGGCGCCGGGATAGACGCCGAAGTTGGCATGGGCATCCCCGATGGCAGCGCTCTCGGCAGCAATGACGATGTCGGCACACATCGCGATCTCGAGGCCCCCAGCCATGGTGACGCCGTTGAGGGCGGCGATCACCGGCTTCGGGAAATTGCGCAGGCGCGCAAGCGTGGCATCGGCGCGGTCGAGGAAATCGGCTTCGCCGACCTCCGCCTTCTGGCTGGCCAGCACCTCCTTCAAGTCCGCGCCGGCACAGAATGCGGGGCCTGCGCCGGTCACGACTAGAACGCGAATGTTATCGTCGGCGGCGATCTGGGCCAGCCGACGGTCGAGTTCGGTCAGCAGCGCGATATTCATCGCGTTCATCGCCTTGGGGCGATTCAGCGTCAAGCGTGCGACCGCGCCAGTCGCTTCATACAGCAATGCATCTTCAGTCATGACGTCTCCGGATTGTCTTGGAATGTTGTGGTGGCGCAGAGGTACATACCTGCCCGCGATAGGAAGTGATCTTAGGCAGGGGGAAATGAACGCGCGGCTCTTTGGAGCGAAAAGTGCATTCCGCAAAGCGATTCGCGGTAAACATTGACGTCACGCGCCAGCGAGCTGGTGATTGTGGAGGGGACGGTTGTCGCTCCGCACGATCGAACGGGGATCGCCGCGGGTGCGCGCTGAACGGTTCAGCGGCGGTGTAGAATCAGCCGCACCACCGTCCATCGACATCGCCGCGCCTTGAAACCCGACCGCCAACCCTCCCGCGTCGCCACGCAGGAAGCGACGACCATAGGGGGGTACTGCACGGCAATCGCCAAAACCCTGCAAGCCAGCGGAATGGACAGCGAGCGCATTTTTCGCTCCGTCGGCGTGCAACCCCACATGGTGAACGGCCCGATGGTCCGGCTGCCTGTCTCCACCCTGACCCGGCTATACCGGGCCTGCGTGGAGGCCACCCACAATGCGTATTTCGGCCTGTCGGTCGCCCGGCACATCCATATCTCCAACCTGCATGCGCTCGGCTACGCGCTCGCCGCCAGCAGCACGCTGCTCGACTTCTGTCACCGGCTGGAACAGTACTTCCGGCTGGTGTCGCAAGCGGCCACCGTTCGCATCGTTGAAGACGTCGACACGATCGCCGTGTGCGCCACCGATTTCAAGGTCGAGGTCTGCGGCGAAACCGAAGACGCCTTCGTCGGGTTCCTGGTGCAGACGATGCGCCTGTTGTACAAGCCGGGGTTCAATCCGCTGTCCGTGGAATTCCATCGTGCGATGCCGCGCGAAGGCGACGAGCCGTACCGCGCGTTGATGCGGGCACCGGTCAGTTTTTCGAATCCGGCCACGACGCTGACTTTCGACCGGCACGAGCTGATGCAGCCGCTCGGCGGCGCCTGTCCGGAACTGGCACAAGTCAACGACGCCATCGCGAATCAATATCTTGCACGGCTGGACAAGAGCGACGTGGTGACAAGCGTCACGCAGAAGATCATCGAATTGCTGCCCTCCGGCGACTGCAGCAGGGAGAAGGTTGCCGAAGCGTTATGCGTGAGTCCGGCTACCTTGCAGGTGCGGTTGGCACAACGCGGCACCCATTTCCTGCAGATCATGGACGACACGCGCAGGGACCTCGCGCGCAATTACATCCGTCAGCGGACAAGCTCCGTCACCGAAATCGCGTTCCTGCTCGGATTCACCAGCACCAGCAATTTCGCCCGCGCATTCAAGCGATGGACCGGTGTATCCCCTACGCAATTCCGGGATGCTCCACCTGAGTAGGAAGTTTTGTCGCAGGAATACGAAGCAATCGAACCGGTCGCGATCGCCCTGGATCTGATCCGGAAACCTCGAGCGGATCAGCCGGACAACGCTCATGCATCGTTCCGGGCCAATCGGTATGGAGACGCTCCCTGACAGCCGGGGAACATGCGCTGGCGACATGATGAACCGCCGCCGGTCACTCACTGTCGCATACTGGTGCGAAGCATCCACGCATTACACATTACACACACGTCGTTCCAACAAACCTTTTCGTAAGCAGTGGACACGAATCGCTGGACCCACGACCCCGTCGGCGCCTTCCGGGCATGGCAGGAAACCGCCGCGACCGGTGCCGACCGCCGGCCGTTCGCGCCGCGTTCGGTCGTGCAGCACGTCGCGATGTTCGAACGGTTCCTGCGTCATCTGATCGCGCACCGCGTGTCGCTGGCCACGTTCGGGCCCGACCACGTCGCGGCCTTCCTGGCGGAACTCGAGCGCACCTGTGCGCCCGGCACGTCGACTCGCGTGCGCTACGCAAAGCTGATCGACCGGCTGGGCCGGCATCTGGTCGAGGCCGGCGTGCGCACGATTCATCCGGCCGGCCGGACGACGCGTGATCTCGCATGGCCGGACGGCGAGCCCGAGCCGTGCTACCTGTCGCCCGATGCCGACGCTGCGCTTCAGCACCACGCGCAGCCTCGACCGGACGACACGCCGGCCGATTGCCGGAATCGCGCGATCGTCGCGCTGCTGCTCGGGAGCGGCATCACTTCGGCGGAGATACGTGCGACGACGCACGACGCGCTGGATCTCGACGCGCGGCCGCCGGCGCTATCCGTGCCGCGCGATCGGGCGCGGCCGGCGCGCCGGATCGCGCTCGCCGAATTTGCACTGGCGCCGCTCGCCGCATGGCGTGCGCGCTCGGGCGACGCGCCGGCATCCGCGTTGCTGTTTCCCGCACCGCGCGGCGGTGGCGCGATGAACGACATGTTCCTGCTGCTCGTGGTGCGCGACGCGCTGAGCGCGATCGGCTTCCATGCGGCGGACATGAGCCCGCGCGTGCTGCGCAATACGGTTGCGCGCCGCCAGTTGCTTGCGGGTCATGCACATGCCGACGTCAGTACGATGCTCGGTCTCGTCAGTACACGAACGGTCACGCGCATCCGGCAGACGCTGCCGCCCGATGCGGCAGCGGATCGCGCCGCACACGAGCGCTGATCCCGCGTCCGGCGCAGGCTCCGGGTCGTCCGGCTCCCTATTCATCCGGCTTCGACTGGACCAGCCGCAGAATCCGAGTGTCGTACGGTGATTGCATGACTTCGGCAATGCGGGCCTCGGAAGCAGCCGGATGCAGTGGATTCAGCAGGAAATTGTGCGCGTGCGGCACGACGACGCTCGGCACGCGCAGCAGCGCGCTCGGCTGCGTGTGCAGCCACTCGGTACCGGCGCTGCGGGTCCAGTCGACGTTGGATCGCCAGTCGTACGGCGCGTCGCCCTCCGCGATTTCGGCGATATCGACCGAATCGGCTACCTCGATGCGAAGCAACTGGTATCCGCTCGGCAATTGCGCGACCGTGGCGATCTCGAAATGAACGAGCGTCTCGAGCAGCGCGAGCGCCGGATGCTCGGCGAGATACACGACGGGCTGCCCGGCGAAGTGCCAGCGCCCACCGGCGCGCAACCCGCCGATGCCTTTCAGGTCGGCGAAATTGCTGATCCGCCACAGCGTCGTCAAGCGAAATACCCCTCGTCGATCTGCGTGAGGGCTTCCTCGACGAGCCGCGCACCATGCTCGGTGCTCGCCATGTCGAGCGACGTGCGGCCGCCGAAGCGCTGGAGCCCGTTGCGCAACCACGCCATCGCCTTGTCCTGGTCACCGAACGTGGCCGTCGCCTGCGCGACGATGCGCGCGAGACGGATCGCCTTGTCGGATTCCTCGGGCGACAGGCGTTCGTGCGCCTGGCGACGATGGCTCAGCGTGCGGCGCGGAATGATGAAGGCCAGTTCGTCCGATTTCAGCCCGCGCTCGGACAGCCGGTCGATCACCGAGACGTCGACGCGCGCGCTCGCCAGCTCGGCAAGATCGGCCCCCGATCGGACTCGGATCGCCAGCAGTTGTTCGAGAATCGTGAATTCGGCCTGACGCGGATGCGCGACGCCCGAAGGATGAAAAGCAATGGTGCTCATGATTTCTCCAGGCAATTTGCCCAATCATTATAGGCGTTTTGCCGGGAACTGGCGGAAGGTAGATGGAGAGTGTGGCTGTGGTGGAGGTCAGGGCGTCTGCAAAGGCGGGGGCGAACATGACCCACCTGCCTGGAGGCACGTTACTGGGGGGCGAATCGAAGATTCGCCAGGGTGACGGAAGGCACTTGTTCAGTATATAAAGTCGGGGAAATATCACGTGGTTGTCACGTAACAACATCTTTACTGATTTTATCCGCTCCCACTCCGCCGCCCATTCTTCCTGACAAGGCCGAGAGGTTCGCCAAGGACACGGAGATTTCGTCAAGCGCGGCCCCCGGTCCCCGGTATTCGGAACGCCGCTCCCGGCAATTCACCGTTCGTCACGACGGAAACACATCGCCGCGCCTCGCGCCGGATGCGTTCCCATACCGCACGTTTCCCGTCGCCGGTCATGAACACCCGGTGCGAGACCTCGTCGGCCATTCGGCCTCCCCCTTGCAGGCATCGTCGAACAGTGTCGCGCACACATCGACACCGGGGCTGTCGGATAGGTAGTGAGGCGTGGGCGCCATCGAAACACTCGTATGGGTCGAAAATCCGGCAGCACAACGAATCGCACTCCCATACACGGCTACCTTTCCGCTGGTGGTGATGTGACCGATGCCGTGTCGCCGTACCGCCCGGCTTGCTTCGACGACACCGCAAGCCACACCCATGTCGCCGTGATGTCCACGCCGTATGTCGATCCGGCTTTCGCACAGTTGCCGACTTGTCGTGGAGGATGTTCTGCGCCCTCCCGAAAATCCGACGCGTGGTGCTGACCAACAGAGTCGGCCGCACCAAGTTCACCGGTGAACGTCGGAAAACGCGCCACCGCCACCGCCTGCCGCCTGCCGCCTGCCGCCTGCCGCCTGCCGCCTGCCGCCTGCTGCCTGCCGATTGCCGATTGCCGATTGCCGATTGCCGATTGCCGATTGCCGTGAAGGTTTTCGCCCTTGTGTATCGGCGAATGCCATGCGCCACAGCACACGCTGTACGCACAGGCGTCATTCGCACGCGTGCGCCGCTCCGGAATCACTTCGCGATCAGCCAGGCGTCCTGCAACGGCGCGGGGCCGCGCGGGCCGACCGTCTGGATGTTGACGTCATCTTCGACCGGCGCGCCGTTCGCTCCGATCAGCTTTCGATCGTTCGACCGGTCCAACATGATCGCACTCCTGAACAATGTGCGAATCGCGAGGCGCGCACGATCTCCGTTCAGCAGCCGAGGTCGTGCGCCATACCGCGAACAATCAGCCCGCCCACGCGGACGACCGGATCACGCTGCAGAAGTTGCCGGCGTGGAAATGCGGATCCTTGTCGCCAAGCACGTCGGCCTTCACGTTGCCGAACGTCGTGTCGGGCTTGTGCCTGATCCCGTCGTAGAACGCCTGGATGATGTCTTCCTTGAAGTGCGGCGTACGCGGATGCGCACGGACGACGGCCTCGCGTTCGACGTCGCTGTATTCCGGATACGTCAGGCCCAGCACATCCATCTCGACACCTGCGGTCACGAGCGCGATCACCGGATGCATGTGCTGCGGGATGCCCGGCGTGGTATGCAGTGCGATCGAAGTCCATACGACATCGATATCCTGCTGCGAGATGCCCTTGCCCTTCAGGAAATCGCGGGCGGCGTTGGCGCCGTCCACCTCGAACCGCTCGCACGCGCTGCTGTGTTTGTGCGTGAGCCCCATGTCATGGAACATGCAGCCGCAGTAGAGCAACTCGGGATCGTATTTCAGACCGCGCCGCTGGCCCGCGAGCGCAGCGAAATAGAAGACGCGGCTGGAATGATGGAACAGCAACGGCGACGCGGTATCGCGAACGAGTTCGGTGATCTCGCGCGTCAGCTGGCTATCGGGAATGGTGATGCCTGCAACGTTCTCAGTCATGATCGACCTCCATTGAAAACACCCTTGATTCTCCGGAGCCCGATAGCCGTCTTCAATAGACGTATTGCGTCAAATCCTGCCATTTTGCGCGACAGACGGACACGGTGCCCGCACGGCAAGAAGAACGCCGGAAACAGGCTCCGCCGCGCGCTCCGTGCATCGCTGGCCCCTCTATACTGCTACCCGTCACGTTCGAAACAACACGCAATCGATCATGCCGAAGGTCGTGGGAATCTTCGCCGTTCCGGGCGTTCAACTGCTCGATGTCTCCGCACCGCTCGACGTCTTCGCGCAAGCGAACGCCGAATGCGGGAAACCGTTCTATACGTTGCGGATCATTGCGGGCGAGTCCGGCCCGATCCGCAGTTCGTCCGGCGCGCAGCTGCTGCCCGACTGGATCGTTCCCGACATTCCCGAGCGCATCGACACGCTGCTGGTCGCCGGCGCGCCGAGTGCCGGCCGGATCGCACTGCGCACCGACGTGCTCGCATGGCTGCGAGCGGCGGCCGTGCAGAGCAAGCGCTACGGCTCGATCTGCACCGGCGCGTTCATTCTCGCGGCCACCGGCCTGCTGAAAGGGCGTCACCTGACCACGCACTGGGCTGCCGCGGACGCGCTTGCCGAAGCCTATCCGTCGCTCGCCGTCGACGCGGATGCACTGTACGTGCGCGACGGCAAGCTGCGCACCGGCGCCGGCGTGACGGCCGGGCTCGATCTCGCGCTCGCGCTGGTCGAGGAAGATCTCGGCCGCGAGATCGCGCGGCGCGTCGCCGCGCAACTGGTCATGTTCTTCAAGCGACCGGGCGGGCAACTCCAGTTCAGCCGCAAGGGCGAGGCGCGCCCCGCCGGGCGTTCGGTGCTGCAGGAGGTCCAGCGCTGGATCGCGGCCAATCCGGAACTCGAGCACTCGGTGGCGGAGATGGCGAAGCATGCGGGCATGAGCCCGCGCCACTTCGCGCGGCTGTTCCGCGCGGAAGTCGGCATGACGCCTGCCGCATGGGTCGAGGCGACCCGCATTTCGGCAGCCCGCCACCTGCTCGAGAACGGCCACGACACGCCGAAACAGGTCGCCGCGAAATGCGGCTTCGCGAACGTCGATACGCTCAGGCGGTCTTTCACCCGGCACGTCGGCATCACGCCTGCCGAATACCGGAAACGGCAGGCAGTCCTGGCCGAGTGACGCGGCAGTACGCACGCGATACGACACGATCGACGATGTCGTCAGCCCCACTCGAACACTTCGGAATACGATTTATTCATCGTTGTCCGGCCACGTGCTGATCGACGACATCGCTCCATTGACGGCCTCGCCCGTGGTCCAGATCAAGCGCCGGACAGGCTCTAAATAATCAGACGAAATACTCACCCGTTCGGATCGTTTACCCAGTTGCAATAATTATTCGCTGGAACGCGTATTTCCGACCGGTAACGCGATCGCTACGATGCAATCAACCGCTGAACGCAACAAGCGAAGCGCGAAATCAATGAAACCGGAGGTCATCATGAAGTCGTTCATCTACGCTGTCGTCGCCGCAACCGCCCTGTCCGCCTCGTACGGCGCATTCGCACAGTCGAATCCGTCGGGCCAACTGACGCGTGCCCAGGTGCGCGCGGAACTCGTCCAGCTCGAACAGGCCGGCTACAAGCCCGAAGTCTCCGATCAGTATTACCCGCGCGCGCTGCAGACCGCACAGGCCCGTGTGACGAACGCCGACGAAACCGGCTACGGCGCGCAAGCCGCAGCTGGTGTGCGTGCCGGCCGCGCGATCGCGGTCAAGCAGGACGGCCGCGACTCCGTGTATTTCGGCCAGTAAGCGCCCGTCACGCGCCGGCGTATTCCGATACGCGCGCGGCACACCGCACAACACCCCGCTCCCGTTCCAACGGGGCGGGGTGTTGCTTTTTCGGTCATCCGTTCCGGGCACGGATCGCCCCCCATCGCACTCGATCTTGCGAACGCCGTGCCGTTCACGCAGGCAGCCGGTGTTTGCGCATAGAATGGCCGCGTGGTCGGCGCCGGCCGAAACGAACGCGAGCGGAAACCACGACGCCCGGCTTGCCCGATCGTCGCCGCGCCGCAGGCCGGCCCCGATGCCGCACTCATCGCATTTTTCGAAAAGGAGCGGTTTCATGTCTCAAACATCCGGTTCCATGATCACGTTTCAACGCCCGGACGGCCAGGAACTGCAGGGCTATCTCGCCACGCCGGCAAAGACCGAAGGCGCGCCCGCGGTCGTCGTCATCCAGGAATGGTGGGGGCTGAACGACCAGATCCGCGGCGTCGCGGATCGCCTCGCGCGCTGCGGCTACTTCGCGCTCGTGCCCGACCTGTATCGCGGCAAGTCGACGGTCGAGGAAGAAGAAGCGCACCACCTGATGACCGGGCTCGATTTCGGCGACGCGGCCTCGCAGGACATTCCGGGCGCCGTGACCTATCTGAAGACGCTTGCGTCGCGTGTCGCGGTAACGGGTTACTGCATGGGCGGCGCACTCACGCTGCTGTCGCTGCAGTTCGCCGATGCGGACGCGGGCGTCACGTGGTACGGCTTCCCGCCGCTCGACTACCTCGATCCGGCGAAGCTCAAGGTGCCGCTGATGGGCCACTGGGCCACGCAGGATGCGTTCTTCGCGATCGACCAGGTCGATGCGCTCGAGAAGAAGCTGACCGACGCGAAGGTCGGTTTCGAATTCCATCGCTATCTCGCGCATCATGCGTTCGCGAACGAAACGGCCGTCGGCCCCGGCCGTATCGCCGGCACGCAGTTCGATCCGGTGTGGTCGCAAATGGCATGGGATCGCACGCTGACGTTCTTCGGCCGCACGCTTTGGACAAAGCAGGCGTAGCGCAACATCGCTTCGGATGTGAGCAGCCGAACAATAAGAAAACGCCACGGATTTTCATCCGTGGCGTTTTCGCTTTTGCATCTCGCCGGTCCGGCAGGCAGAAGCAGTTGCCCGCTCCTGCCCCGCCTTTCACTTACCCGTTCATCGCCGCTGCCGACGCAGGCGCCGGAGCGGCCGCCTTGTCGTAGTCGACCGGCGCATCCGGCGCGCGCGGCGTCTCGCCGGCCCGCTGGATCCAGCCGCCGCCCAATGCGCGGTACAGCGTGACCAGGTTCGTCCAGCGCGCCAGGCGTGCGTTGATCAGCGTCTGCTGTGCCGAGTACAGATCCGTCTGCGCGGTCAGCACCGACAGGTAGCTGTCGACACCATTCTTGTAACGCAGGTCCGACAGGTCGAAACGTCGCTGCTGTGCGTGCTCGTTGCGCTCGAGCGCCGCGATCTGCTGGTCGTACGTGCCGCGTGCGGCAAGACCATCCGCCACTTCGCGGAATGCCGACTGGATCGCCTTCTCGTAGTTCGCGATCTCGATGCGTTTCTGCACGTTCGCGAGGTTCAGGTTCGCGATGTTCTGCCCGCCTTCGAAGATCGGCATCGTGATCTGCGGCGCGAACGACCACGCCGCCGTGCCGGCCTTGAACAGGCCGCCCAGCGTCGGGCTGCCGGTGCCGAACGCGCCCGTCAGCGAGATGCGCGGGAAGAACGCCGCGCGTGCCGCGCCGACGTTCGCATTCGCGGCCAGCAGCGTCTGCTCGGCCTGCATCACGTCCGGACGACGCGTCAGCAGGTCCGACGGCAACCCGGCCGGCACGTCCGTCAGCAGGTTCTGCGCGTCGAGCGGCATGCCCGGCGGCAGATCGTCCGGCAGCGGCTCGCCGATCAGCAGCACCAGCGCGTTCAGCGCCTGCGCACGCGCACGCGCCTGCGCCTGCTGGTTCGCGAGCGCCGTCTCGACAACCGTCTGCGCTTGACGCAGCTCGAGCTCGGAGCCCGTGCCGTTGTCGAACTGCAGCTTCGTCAGGTCGTACTGCGCCTGAGCGGACTTCAGCGTGTCCTCCGTGACCTTCAGCAGGTCATCGGTCGACAACAGCGTCAGGTATTGATCGGCCACCTGCGACACCAGCGAAATCTCGAATGCCTGCCGTGCATACGACGTCGACAGGTACTGCGCGAGCGCCTGGTCCTTCAGGCGCTGCACACGGCCGAACAGGTCGAGCTCCCACGACGCGGACAGCCCGACGTTGTAATTGCGCGAGATCAGCGGCGCATTGGTCGTCGACAAGCCCTGCGGAATGCGCTGGACACTGCCCGTCCCCGTTCCGTCGAGCGTCGGGAACAGCTCCGCGCGCGTGATCTGGTACTGCGCGCGCGCCGCCTCGATGTTCAGCACCGACACGCGCAGGTCGCGGTTGTTTTTCAGCGCGATCTCGATCAGCCGCTGCAGGCGCGGATCGACGAAGAACTCGCGCCAGCCGATGGCGGTCGCTGCCTGGCCGTTCGCGCTGCGCGCGCCGGCCGCACCCGGCTGCGTCGCGTAGACGCCGCCGGCCGGGTACGCCTGTGCGACGGGCGCGTCGGGCCGCTTGTAATGCGGCGCCATCGTGCAGCCCGTGGCAAAGAGCGCGACCGCGATTGCAGTCAAAGCGTGTTTTTGCATCATCACTGTCCCTTGTTGCCTTCGTCGCCGTTGCCCGGCTTCTCTTCGTGGTGCGAGTGCTCCTGAGCCAGGCGCAGCGCCTCGTCGACGTCTTCCTTCTCGCCGCTGAAGATCGCACGGATCTTCACGAAGAACATCGGGATCATGAAGATCGCGAGGAACGTCGCCGTGATCATCCCGCCGATCACGCCCGTACCGATTGCGTGCTGGCTGGCCGAACCCGCGCCGTTGCTGATCGCGAGCGGCATCACGCCGAGAATGAACGCGAGCGACGTCATCAGGATCGGACGCAGCCGCAGGCGCGCTGCTTCCAGCGCGGCCTCGATCGGCCCCATCTTCTCCGTCTGCTGCAGTTCGCGCGCGAACTCCACGATCAGGATCGCGTTCTTCGCGGACAAGCCCACGGTCGTCAGCAGGCCGACCTGGAAGAACACGTCGTTTTCCAGACCGCGCATCGTCGCCGCAAGCAGTGCACCGATCACGCCGAGCGGCACCACCATGATCACCGAGAACGGGATCGACCAGCTTTCATACAGTGCCGCGAGACACAGGAACACGACGAGGATCGAGATCGCGTACAGGATCGGCGCCTGCGAGCCGGACTGGATTTCCTGGAACGACAGGCCCGTCCACGAGTAGCCGATACCTTCCGGCAGCTTGCTCGCGAGCGCTTCCATCGCGGCCATCGCCTGGCCGGTCGACTTGCCCTCCGCAGCCTGCCCCTGGATCTCGATCGACGATACGCCGTTGTAGCGTTCGAGCTTCGGCGACCCATAGCTCCAGTGGCCGGTCGAGAACGCGCTGAACGGCACCATGCCACCGGTGCTGTTGCGCACGTACCAGATGTTCATGTCTTCCGGGGTCATCCGGAACGGCGCGTCCGCCTGCACGTACACCTTCTTGATCCGGCCATCCGTATCCAGGAAGTTGTTCACGTACTGCGACGCCCACGCGATCGAGAACGTCTGGTCGATCGCCGCAGCCGTCACGCCGAGCGCGTTCGCCTTCTCGCGGTCGATGTCGACCGTGTACTGCGGCGTATCGTTCAGGCCGTTCGGGCGCACGAGCGCCAGCGTGGGATCCTTCGCGGCCATTCCGAGCAACTGGCCGCGCGCAGCCATCAGTGCCTCGTGGCCGAGACCGGCGTTGTCCGTCAGCTCGAAGTCGAAGCCGGCCGCCGTACCGAGTTCGGGAATCGACGGCGGGTTGAACGGGATCACCATCGCGTCCTTGTACTGCGAGTAGTGCGCGAAGGTGCGGCCGATCAGCGCCTGCACCTTCTGGTCGGAGCGCTGGCGATGCTCGTACGGCTTCAGCTTCACGAACACGAGGCCCGCGTTCTGGCCGCGGCCCGCAAAGCTGAAGCCGTTGACCGTGAACACCGAGTCGACCACATCCTTCTCGGTCGTGGTCAGGTACGTGTTGATATTGTCGAGCGTCTTGCCGGTCGTTTCCTGCGTGGAACCGGACGGCGTCTGCACGATCATGAACATGTAGCCCTGGTCTTCATCCGGCAGAAACGACTTCGGCAGGCGCACGAACATCACGCCGACCGCGATGAACACGGCCAGGTAGATCACGAGCCAGCGCCCCGAGCGCCGGATCACGTGGTTCACGCCGCCCGTATAACGATCGCGGCTGCGGTCGAAGGTACGGTTGAACCAGCCGAAGAAGCCCTTCTTCTCTTCGTGATGCCCTTGCGGGACCGGCTTGAGGATCGTCGCGCACAGTGCCGGCGTCAGGATCAACGCGACGAGCACCGACAGCACCATCGCCGACACGATCGTCAGCGAGAACTGGCGATAAATTGCGCCGACCGAACCGCCCGAGAACGCCACCGGCACGAACACCGCCGACAGCACCAGCGCCACGCCGACGAGTGCGCCTGTGATCTGGCCCATCGCCTTCCTGGTCGCCTCCTTCGGCGACAGGCCCTCCTCCGCCATCACGCGCTCGACGTTCTCCACCACCACGATCGCATCGTCGACCAGCAGGCCGATCGCGAGCACGAGGCCGAACATCGACAGCGTATTGATCGAGAAGCCGGCGAGGCCCATGATCGCGAACGTGCCGAGCAGCACGACCGGCACCGCGATCGTCGGGATGATCGTCGCCCGCAGGTTCTGCAGGAACAGGTACATCACGAGGAACACGAGCACGATGCCTTCGAGCAGCGTCTTGACCACTTCCTCGATCGACAGGCGCACGAACGGCGTTGTGTCGTACGGATAGTGGACGACGAGGCCGTGCGGGAAGTACTTCGACAGCTCCTGGACCTTGGCCCGCAGCGCGGTCGCGGTCGCGAGCGCGTTCGCGCCCGTCGCGAGCTGGATGCCGAGGCCGGCCGTCGGCTGCCCCATGTACTTCGTGTCGAACGTGTAGTTCTCCGAACCGAGCGCCGCGCGGCCGACGTCCTTCAGGCGAACCTGCGAGCCGTCCTGGTTGACCTTCAGCAGGATGTTGCCGAACTGCTCGGGCGTGCGCAGCAGCGTCGATTCGGTGATCGTCGCCTGCAGCAGGGTGCCCGGCTTCGCCGGCGTGCCGCCGATCTGGCCGCCCGCGATCTGCACGTTCTGCTGCGAGATCGCGGCCGTCACGTCGACCGGCGTCAGGCTGTAGTTGGTCAGCTTGACCGGGTCGAGCCAGATGCGCATCGAGAACTGCGAACCGAGCAGCAGCGTCTGGCCGACGCCGTTGACGCGGCTGAGCGGATCGAGCACGTGCGACGCGACATAGTTCGTCAGGTCCTCCTTCGACATGTTGCCGTCCTCGGAGTTGAACGCGAACCACATCAGCCAGTTGCTGCTCGACTTCGTGACCTGCATGCCGAGCTGCTGCACGACCTGCGGCAGGTTCGGCGTCGCGAGCGACAGCTTGTTCTGCACCTGCACCTGCGCGACGTCAGGATTCGTGCCCGGCGAGAAGGTCAGCGTGATCGTCGCGTTGCCCGAGTCGTCACTGGTCGACGACATGTACAGGAAGTTGTCGAGGCCGCTCATCTGCTGCTCGATCACCTGCGTCACCGTGTCTTCCACCGTCTTCGCGGAA
>Ga0209147_100241_pt1 | contig 53164 bp, 47 predicted proteins | sample AraplaCol_mLB_r2_FD_184278 | JGI IMG/M metagenome (GOLD analysis project Ga0209147, IMG submission 184278) | Arabidopsis root microbial communities from North Carolina, USA - plate scrape CL_Col_mLB_r2 (SPAdes) (version 2) | ecosystem: Host-associated > Plants > Roots > Endosphere | place: USA... | reverse complement strand
CAGGTCGGGGTTCGCGAGCACGGACGGCTCGATTCGCATGTTCATGACTGAAAGACTCAAAGGTGCGTCAACACGACGCAACTATGCATCACGGCGACCTGCAAGGAAAACGCATAATTTTCATCGTGACGATCAATTTTTTTGATGGCTCGGCCGCAAACCCTTGTCGGAAGTGGATGGGTGTCGATGCTTTCAATCGTCTAACGATTGGCCGTGAAGCCGGACAGGCCCGGAAAGGCGCGTGCGACGGCCTGCGCACCCGCGCATCGCAACCGGGGAAAACGGGGAAACGGGAAGGACGCGCGCCGCGAACGCGGCCCGCGTTTCAGCGCACCGCCAGCGCGGGCGCCGTCTGAAGCTCGACGGGGAGGTCGTTGTCGGTCGCGAACTGCATCGCGAAGTCGAAGGCGTCCGCGCATACGGTGCGCAATTCGTCCGACACGAACAGGCATTTGACGTTGCCGTCGACCACCGGCATCGCGAGCCGCGACAGCGCGCACGGATAGCCGGGCCGCCGCTCGCCGACGAACAGCGTGATGACGCCCGCGAGGCGCTCGGGCCAGTCGCTCGGGCGGAAGGTTTTCTGCGCGCGCGTGACGCCGCGGATCAGGTGGCCGGCGACGCGGCCCTGTTCGGTGACTTCGATGCGATCCATGCTGGGCGTGTCCTCGTTCGCGTCATTCGCCGCCATCGGCCGCCGCGTCGCCGCGCGCGGGAATCCGCAGGTTGCGCAGCTTGTGATAGAGCGTTTTCTTCGGCATGCCGAGCGCTTCGCTCGCATCCGCGACGTTGCCGTTGTGACGCTGCAGCATGTCCTCGATCAGCATCCGCTCGAAATACGCGAGCTGCTCCGCGAGCGTGCCGCCCGCGGCCGGCGTGCCGCCGGACGACAGCAGGCTGTCGCCGGTCAGCCCGAGCACGAAGCGGTCGGCCACGTTCTGCAGCTCGCGCACGTTGCCGGGCCATGCGTGCGTCATCAGTTCGGATACCTGCGCAGCCGTGACGACCGGCGCCGGCTGCCCGAAGCGCCGTGCGGCCGCGAGCACGAAATGCTCGAACAGCAGCGGCACGTCTTCGCGCCGCTCGCGCAGCGGCGGCAGTTCGATCTGCGCGACGTTGAGGCGATACAAGAGGTCGGCGCGGAAGCGGCCGTCGGCCGCCAGTTCGGCAAGATCGGCCTTCGACGCGGCGACCACGCGGCAGTCCACCGGAATCAGCTCGTTCGCGCCGAGCCGCTCGACCACGCGCTCCTGCAGCACGCGCAGCATCTTGACCTGCAGCGGAACCGGCATCGTCTCGATCTCGTCGAGGAACAGCGTGCCGCCGTCCGCCCATTCGATCTTGCCGATACGCTTCTTGATCGCACCCGTGAACGCGCCGGCCTCGTGACCGAACAGTTCGCTTTCGAACACCTGCTCGGGCAGGCCGCCGCAGTTCAGCGCGACGAAATGCGCGTCGCGCCGGCCGCCGAAGTCGTGCAGGCTGCGCGCGATCAGTTCCTTGCCGGTGCCCGTTTCGCCGGTGATCAGCACCGACACCGACGTATCGGCGAGGCGCAGGATCTTCTTGCGCACGTCGGCCATCGCAGGCGACTTGCCGAGCACGAACGCCTCGATGCCCTGCCAGTTGTTCAACGCCGCGCGCAGGCCCTGCACCTCGAGCGTCAGGCGGCGCTTCTCGACCGCGCGCGCGACGCGCCCCGCGATCACGTCCGACGAGAACGGTTTCTCGATGAAGTCGTACGCGCCGACCTGCATCGCGCCGACGGCCGTCGAGATATCGGCGTGGCCGCTGATCAGCACGACCGGGATCTGCGCGTCGATGGCCATCACGCGATCGAGCAGCTGCAGCCCGTCGATGCCCGGCATCCGCACGTCCGACACGATCACGACCGGCGCGCCGGGCGCGACGTGATGAAGCGCGTCGGCGGCCGACGCGAAGGCATCGACCGCGAAGCCGGCAAGCGCCACCGCCTGCTCGACGCCGATCCGGACGTTTTCATCGTCCTCGACGACCAGCACCCGAATCTCATCTTCCATGCTCTGTCCTTTGCAGCGTTGCCGCCGCGAATTCGATACTGAACTGCGCGCCGCCTTCGTCGCGGTTCGTCGCGGCGATCTTCGCGCCGAACGCCTCGACGATGCGCGACGTGATCGCGAGGCCGAGCCCGAGGCCCTGGCCGCGCGGCTTGGTCGTGACGAACGGCTCGAACAGGTGCGGCAGCACCTCGGGCGCGATGCCCGCGCCGCTGTCGGTGACCGTGAAGCGCACACGGCCCGCTTCGTCCGGCCCGGTGGCCTCGATGACGATGCGGCGCACGGGCGCGTCGCGCACCGCGTCGAGCGCGTTGCCGAGCAGGTTCACGATCACCTGCTGCAACTGGCTCGATTCGGCCGACACGGCGGTGCCGGGTGCGATGTGCACGTCGAGTTGCACGCCTTCGTCGCGGATCCGCGCATCGTAGATGAGCCGCGCATGTGCGACGGCCTCGTTCAGCGAGACCGCGACGCGCTCGACGTCGGGCTTGCGCGCGAAGGTCTTCAGCTCGCCGGTGAGCACGGCCATGCTGTCGACGAGCTTGCCGATCCGTTCGAGATTGGCGAGCGCCGGCGCCGGCTGGCCGCGCTCGAAGAACGTGCGCGCGTTGTCGCACAGCGTGCGGATCGCGACGAGCGGCTGGTTCAGCTCGTGCGTGAGGCCGGCGGCCATCTGCCCGAGCACCGCGAGCTTGCCCGCATGCACGACTTCCTGCTGCGACGCGCGCAGCCGCTGCTCGGTGCGCTCGCGCTCGACGATCTCGCGCTGCATCCGTTCGTTCGCGGCCGTCAGCGCGGCCGTGCGCTGCGCGACGGTCAGCTCGAGCCGGTCGTTCGCGCGCCGCAGCGCGTCCTGCGCGTTCAGCCGCGCGACGATCGCGCGGCGGCGCTGGATCGCGTAACCGGCCAGCAGCGCGGCGATCAGGAACGCGCCGGTGACGAACACGAAGGCCGTCTGCTGCTGGCGCCGCGCCCCCGCGATGTCGAGCAGCACCATCAGCGAATCGCCGGCCTGCGGCGCGGGGCGCGACATCACGAGATAGCGTGTGGTGCGGCCGGTGTGCCGCGGATCGGGGAAGGTGCCGAACCATGCGGCCGCGCTGCGGTCGCCGATGCGGTGGTACGGCAGCGCGTCGACCGTGCGGCCCGCGTACTGTCGCGACGCCTGGATGTCGCGCTGCTGCTGCGCGGTGATCGGGCGCAGCGCGGTGAATTTCCACGCGGGTTCGGTCGAGATCACGACCACGCCGTTGCCGTCGACGACCATCGCGGCGACGCCCGGCGCGCGCCACGCCGATTCGAGCGGATCGACGCTGATCTTCACGGCGGCGACGCCGATCGGCACGCCGTCGTCACGCACCGCGCTCGCGAAGTAGACGCCCGGCACGCCGGTGTTGGTGCCGATGCCGAAGAAGCGGCCGCTGCCGCGCGCGAGCGCGTCCTTGAAATACGGCCGGTACGACACGTTGGTGCCGACGAAGCTGAGCGTCTCGTTCCAGTTGCTGGCGGCGATCACGTCGCCCTGCAGGTCGATCACGTCGACCGCGCCGCTGCCCGCGTCGCGGTTCACGGCTTCGAGGTACGTGTCGACCGTGTGCACGAGCTCGGGGGCATCGTGCGGCGCGGCTTTCAGCATCGCGCGCACGCGGTCCTGCCGCGCGACCAGGCCGGGCAGGATCTCGAAGCGGCCGAGTTCGCTCTTCAGGCTCGACGCATAGAGGTCGAGCCGGTGCGCGCCGGTTTCCTCGAGCGCGTCGATCGCGCGTTCCCACGCGAAATCGACGGCCGCGGCCGCCACGCACACGTACAGCACGCCGGCCGATGCCCAGCCCCACCACGGGATTCCCTTGAAGCTCTTCTGCACGTTCGCCCTCATCGAAGCCCGCAACCGGTCGCCCGGAGCGACGCCCCGAACGACGCGCGCCGCGCGCCGGCAAGGCCGGCGGCGGCGCGTGCGAAGCGGCCTGCGCGACGGAACGCGCGGCGGCGCGTCATCCGAAGTGTGCGATCAGGATCAGCGTGACCGTGACGACGATCGCGCCGCCGATGCGGGTTGCGATCTGCGCGAACGGCATCAGCTGCATCCGGTTCGCGGCAGTGAGGATCGCGACGTCGCCGGTGCCGCCTTGCCCGCTGTGGCAGGCGTTCACGATTGCGGTGTCGATAGGGTACATCTTCATCAGGCGGCCGACCACGAAACCGGTGCCCATCAGCGTCGCGACGGTCGACACGATCGTGACCACGTTGACGATCGTGAACGCGGCGGTCAGCTTGTCCCACGGCGTCATCGCGACGCCGATCGCGAACAGCAGCGGATACGTGACGGCGGTCGAGAAGAACTTGTAGACGACGAACGCGCCTTCCTGCAGCGGCGGCGACACCGCGCGCGCGAGCTTCACGAGCACCGCGAGGAACAGCATCGCGACCGGCGCGGGCAGGCCGAACAGCTTGTGCGCCATCAGGCCGACCAGGTACAGCGTGATCGCCGTGATGCCGGCGCCCGCGATGTGCGAGACGTCGACGTGGCCGCGGATTTCCTCGTTCTCGGGCGTCATGTCGCCCGATTCGCCGACCTGCAGGCGGCCGTTGCCGGTCAGGTGCGGGAAGCGCTTGCCGAGCATGTCGAGCGCGCCCGACAGGATGATCGCGGTCAGGCTGCCGAGCATCACCGGCGGCAGCACCATCGCGAACATCTCGCCTTGCGGCAGGTGCATCAGTTCCGAATAGCCGATCGACAGGGGAATCGCGCCTTCGCCGACGCCGCCCGCCATGATCGGCACGACGATGTACAGCAGCGTGTGGCGCGCGCCGAGGCCGAGCGCGGTACCCACCGCCGTGCCGACGATCGCGGCCGCGACCGAGCCGGCCGCGAGCGGGATGAAGATCTTCACGAAGCCCTGGATCAGCACGCGCCGGTCCATGCTCAGGATGCTGCCGACGATGATCGACGCGATGAACAGGTACAGGAAGTTGGTCGATTTCGTGAACTCGACCGTCAGGTTCAGCACCGGCTTCGGCAGCACGTGGTAGTACGTGAGCGCCGACGGCACGAAGGTCGCGAAGATCGCGGCCGCGCCGATGTTGCGCAGGAGCGGCAGGCGCTTGCCCAGTTCCGCGCAGGTGAAGCCGAAGAACGCGAGCACCGCGATCGCCATCGAGATCTCGCCGGGCACCTTGCCGGTGACCGAGAAGCCGACGATCAGCGCAAGCAGGATGAAATAGACGGGCAGCGGGATGATGCCGATGCGGATTTCCATCAGCTTCCACCAGCCTTCCGGCCAGAAGCGCTCGCGCGGGGCGGCGACGGCGTTGGAAACCGGCTCCGGATGGGACGGGGTATGGATAGAGGTCTGCAAGACGTGTCTCCTGATGTTGGAATGCCTGCATCGCTTCGCGGCATCGTGTGCCGTCTATTACGCAACCCCCATGCCAGAAATGCGGCCTGCCGGAATATTTTTAATGCATTGATTCATAAGGGATTTATTTCGTCTGCGGAAATGATGGCCCGATCGGCTGGCCGAGATTTCGGAATTCGCCCGGCGCCCAGGCCGAGATTTCGGCCGGGCGCCCGGTCGGGCCGCCGATCCTGCGTGGCCGCCGGCCATATCGCCGCGCGCGATTTTCTTCGCACAATCGCTTCGTAGACCGTCCCCGCTCCGCTCTCTATCATCGGCTGATCCTTTTCCGACGTGCTTGACCCTTGTCCGGAGAACGCCCGCGCGTTCGCCGCGGCGTCGCTCATCCGTCGATACCGTCTTTGGACAGGAGAGTGGTTCCCATGCTGCATGCCGTTTTTTCCACCCGTCTTTCCGCCGGCCGCGTCGCGCGCCTGCTGGCCGCCGCCCTGCTCGGCGTCGCACTGCTCAATGGTGCGCGGGCCGACACCGCGCCGCTGAAGGTCGGCATTTCGACGAGCCCGCAGATCGAGGCGCTGAAGGTTGCCGCCAAGGAGGCGAAGGCGCAGGGGCTCGACGTGCGGATCGTCGAATTCACCGACTGGAATACGCCGAACGCGGCGCTCGCGAACAAGGACATCGACGTCAACTACTTCCAGCACATCCCGTTCCTCGAGAACGCGAACAAGCAGGGCGGCTACAACTTCGTGTCGATCGCGCCCGGCACGATCATGAAGATCGGCCTCTATTCGAAGAAGGTGAAAAGCTTCAGCGAGCTGAAGGACGGCGCGAAGGTCGCGATCGCGAACGATCCGGTGAACGGCGGGCGCGGGTTGCTGCTGCTGCAGCGCGCGGGGCTCATCAAGCTGAAGCCGGGCGCCGACTACCGCGCGACGACGCACGACATCGTGTCGAACCCGAAGCACCTGAAGATCATCCCGCTCGAGGCATCGCAACTCGCGCGTTCGCTCGACGACGTCGATCTCGCGCAAGGCTACCCGAGCTTCATCAAGCTCGCCGGCACGACCGACCCGAACAGCGCGCTGCTGTTCGACGGCACCGAGAACAAGATCTTCGCGATCCAGTGGGTCGTGCGGCCGGACAGCGTGAACGACCCGCGCATCCGCAAGTTCATCGCGATCTACCAGCAGTCGCCGGCCGTGCGCAAGGCGCTCGACAACGCGTTCGGCTCGCTGTACGCGATCGCGTGGTGACGGAGGCGCGCACATGACGACGGCGAACCGCAAGAAGATCCTGCTCAACGCGTTCAACATGAACTGCGTCGGGCACATCAACCATGGGCTGTGGACGCATCCGCGCGACCGCTCCGCACACTACACCGATCTCGACTACTGGGCCGACCTCGCGAAAACGCTCGAACGCGGCAAGTTCGACGGGATCTTCCTCGCGGACATCGTCGGCGTGTACGACGTGTTCGGCGGCGGCCCCGATGCCGCGCTGCGCGAATCGGTGCAGGTGCCCGTCAACGATCCGCTGCTGCTGGTGCCCGCGATGGCGCAGGTCACGCGGCATCTCGGCTTCGGCGTGACCGCGAACCTGACCTACGAGCCGCCTTACCTGTTCGCGCGCCGCATGTCGACGCTCGATCACCTGACGAAAGGGCGCGTGGGCTGGAACATCGTCACCGGTTATCTCGACAGCGCCGCACGCGGGATGGGCCTCGCGCAGCAGATCGGTCACGACGACCGCTATGAGCGCGCGGACGACTACATGGACGTCGTCTACAAGCTGTGGGAGCAGAGCTGGGACGACGACGCGGTGATCCGCGATGCGCAGGCGCGCGTGTTCGCGCAGCCGGGCAAGGTGCGGCGCGTGAAGCACGACGGGCCGTTCTATTCGATCGATGCGATCCACCTGAGCGAGCCGTCGCTGCAGCGCACGCCGGTGCTGTACCAGGCCGGTTCGTCCGCGCGCGGCGTCGAGTTCGCGGGACGGCATGCGGAATGCGTGTTCGTGAACGGGCAGAGCAAGGCCGCCGCGCGTGCGGCGGCGCTCGACATCCGTGCGGCTGCCGCGCGGCAGGGGCGCGATCCGGCGTCGATCAGGATCTTTGCCGGCGTGAGCGTCGTGACGGCCGAGACCGAACTTCTCGCGCGCGAGAAGTTCGACGAATACCGGCGCTACGCGAGCCCGGAAGCCGGCCTCGCGCATTTCGCGAGCTCGACCGGCATCGACTTCGCGAAGTACGGCCTCGACGAACCGATCTCGTATGTGAAGACCGACTCGATCCAGTCGGCCGTCGACGCGATCTCGCGCAAGAGCACGACCGGCACGTGGACCGTGCGCCGGATGCTCGAACAGATGTCGCTCGGCGGCCGCTATGCGCCGATCGTCGGCTCGCCGTCGCAGGTCGCGGACGAGCTGCAGTCGTGGATCGACGAGACCGGCATCGACGGCTTCAACCTGACGCGCACCGTGATGCCCGAGTCGTTCGAGGATTTCGTCGACTGGGTCGTGCCCGAGTTGCAGAACCGTGGCGTCTACAAGGAAGACTACGATCCCGCGCCGACGCTGCGCGAGAAGCTGTTCGGCGCCGGCGCGCACCTGCCCGCGTGGCACACGGGCGCGCGGCACCGGCCGGCCGCCGTATCCGAACCCGCGCATCCCGCGCATGCCTGAACGTGACGGAGCGAAGCGATGACGCAATTGTTCGATACGCTGGGTTTCATCGACGCATCGGCCGCGCGGGCCGGCGCCACTGCAACGGCGCATGAAGCGGCGGCGGCCGTGCCGTCCGGTGGCGTCGCCGTGTCGCTGGAGCAGGTCGGCAAGGTGTTCGCGACGCCGCGCGGCCAGGCCGCCGCGCTGCGCGACGTGACGCTCGACGTGCGGCGCGGCGAGGTATTCGGGATCATCGGCCGCAGCGGCGCGGGGAAGTCGACGCTGCTGCGGCTCGTGAACGGGCTCGAGCGGCCGAGCTCGGGCCGCGTGCGCGTGCAGGGCGTCGACGTCGGCGCGCTCGACGAGGACGGGCTCGTGGCGCTGCGGCGTCGCACCGGCATGGTGTTCCAGCATTTCAACCTGCTGTCCGCGAAGACGGTGTTCGAGAACGTCGCGCTGCCGCTGAAGATCGCCGGCGTGCCGAAGGCCGAGCGCGTGCGCAAGGTCGAGGCGCTGCTCGAGCTCGTCGGGCTCGCCGCGAAGCGCGATGCGTATCCGGCGAGCCTGTCGGGCGGGCAGAAGCAACGCGTCGGCATCGCGCGGGCGCTCGTGCACGATCCCGAAGTGCTGCTGTGCGACGAAGCGACGTCGGCGCTCGATCCGGAAACCACGCAATCGATCCTCGCGCTGCTCGCCGACATCAACCGCCGTCTCGGGCTGACGATCGTGCTGATCACGCACGAGATGGAGGTGATCCGCGCGGTGTGCGACACGGTCGCGGTGATCGAACAGGGCGAAGTCGTCGAAACCGGCCCCGTGTGGCGCGTGTTCGGCGATCCGCGCCACGGCGCGACGCGCGCGCTGCTGAGCACGCTGCAGCACGACCTGCCGGCCGAACTGGCCGCGCGGGTGCGGCCGCTGCCCGAGCAGGCCGCGCTGCCCGACGGCGCACAGATCGTGCTCGACGTCCGCTATACGGGCGAGAGCGGCGGCGAGCCGGACGTCGGCGCGCTTGCGGCGGCGCTCGGCGGCTCCGTGCGGTTCCTGCACGGCGGCATCGAAAGCATCCAGGGGCATGCGCAAGGGCGGCTCGTGATCGCCGCGACGCCGCGTGCGGATGACGCCGGCCCGTCGACGGCGCGCGGCGGTGCGGTCGCCGCACTGCTCGAACGTGCGCGCCGTCATGCGAATCATGCGGAGGTGCTCGGCTATGTTTGACCTCTGGTGGCCCGAACTGCTCGACGCGATCCGCGACACGCTGTCGATGGTCGCCGCGTCGGCCGCGATCGCCGCGCTGATCGGCATCCCGCTCGCGGTGATCCTCGTGACCACCGCGCCCGGCGGCATCTACGCGCGGCGCGGCGTGAACGCGGTGCTCGGCGCGCTCGTCAACGTGTTCCGCTCGACGCCGTTCATCATCCTGCTGGTCGCGCTGCTGCCGTTCACGCGCGTGCTGATCGGCACGACGATCGGCGTATGGGCGGCCGTCGTGCCGCTGTCGATCGCCGCGATCCCGTTCTTCGCGCGGATCGCCGAGGTGAGCCTGCGCGAAGTCGATCGCGGGCTGATCGAGGCCGCGCTCGCGATGGGCGCGAAGCGCCGCCACATCGTCTGGCACGTGCTGCTGCCCGAGGCGTTGCCCGGCATGCTCGGCGGCTTCACGATCACCGTCGTCGCGCTGATCGGCTCGACCGCGATGGCGGGTGCCGTCGGCGCGGGCGGGCTCGGCGATCTCGCGATCCGCTACGGCTATCAGCGTTTCGACACGACCGTCATGGCGACCGTGATCGTGATCCTGATCGCACTCGTTTCGGCCGTGCAAATCACGGGCGACCGCCTGGTCCGACGCGTGACCCGGCGTACCTGAGCGGCGCCACAAGCGCCGGCTCTTTTCATTGAAGACCCTGAGAGAACGATACCCATGACCTTACCCATCGGCGCGCCGCGCGAATGGAACGGACAATTCGAGGAAGCGCTGTTCCTGGACGTCGCGCGACGCCATCGTCCCGGCTTCCCGGACAAGCTGGCGACACCGCCGCGCGAGCCGCGCGGCGAAGACGAACTGGCCGCCGTCGCCGACTACTACACGAAGATGGCGTCGCACGACCTGTTCATCGTGCAGGTCGTCGCGAAGGCGATCGACACGCTGTTCCGCGACGACCCGCATTTCCAGCTGATCCTGTCGCGCCAGCTCGGCGACGACGGCGCGCACGCGGTGATCGGCCGTGAGCGCGTGACCGAACTGACGGGGCGCGATCCGCTGCCGGAAATCGACCGGCTCGTCGCCGCGCACTGGGCGCGCATCGGCGACATCGCGGTGCGCGACGTCGCGGGCTTTCTCGCGTTCGAGTGGCATTACGAGCTGCACATCCTCGCGAAGCTGTGGATCCAGCGCAAGACCGGTCGTATCGGCGACAGCGCGATGCGCGAGCATGGAGAGAACCGGATCCGGCCGGACGAGGAGTGGCATCGCGTGCAGATCGTCCAGTGGTGGTTCGACACGTTGAAGGCGCTGCCGGCGGCCGAACGCGACGCGTTGATCGATCGCGTGATCGCGGCCGACGAGGAAACGCAGGCGCGGCTCGACGGTTACCTGCACGACGAATACGCGCACACCGCGCACGTGTTCGGCGCGGATATCGCCGAATACCGCGCGATCTACGACGACTGGCGGCGCGAGATCCTCGCGCGGTTGACCGGCAGGCGCGAACTGGGGAAACTCGTGCCGTTGTCGGAAGCTGTCTCGACCCAGGAACAGGAAGCCGTCGCATGAACGATCCCCGCGGCCCGGCGACGCTCGCCGCTGCAACGGATGTGTCAGCCGTCGATCCGGACGCACTGGCGCGCGTCATCGAAACGCTGCGCGAAACCGCCGCCGCGCGCGATCGCGCGGGCGGCCACGCCGCGCAGGAAAAGCAGTGGCTCGCCGACGCGGGCCTGCTGACGCTCGCGGTGCCGCGCGAGTTCGGCGGGCAGGAAGCCGGGTGGCCGGCGGTCTACGACACGATCCGGCGGATCGCGCGCGTCGACAGCGCGCTCGCGCATCTGGTCGGGTTCCAGATCCTGCAGGTGGTGAGCGTCGACGTGTGGGGCAGCGCGGCACAGCGCGAACGTTATCTGCGCGGCACGGTCGAGCATCGCTGGTGGTGGGGCAATGCGGTCAACCCGCTCGACACGCGGCTGGTGGCGACCGCGACGCCCGACGGCGGCTACCGGCTCGACGGCGTGAAGGGCTTCTGTTCGGGCACGCGCGGCTCGCAGCGCATGACGGTGTCCGTGCACGATCCGCAAGCGGGCCGCACCGTGTTCGGCGTGGTGCCGACCGATCGCGCGGGGATCACGGTCAACGAAGACTGGGACCCGATCGGCCAGCGCCAGACCGACAGCGGCAGCGTGAGCTTCGCCGGCGTGACGCTCGCGCCGGACGAGGTGCTGCACCGCTCCGAGGCGCCGCCGACACCGCGCGCGACGCTGCGCACGCTCGTGTCGCAGCTCGTGCTGACGAACCTGTTCGTCGGGCTCGCGGAAGGTGCGCTGGCGGAAGCGCGCGACTACGTGCTGAAGCATGGCCGCCCATGGATACAGTCGGAGGTCGCGCAGGCGAGCGACGATCCGTACACGCTGCAGCGCTTCGGCGACATGCGCGTGCGGGCGATCGCGGCGGCGGCGCTGGCCGATCGCGCGGCGGCCGCGTTGCAGCGCGCGTGGGCGCGGCAGGATGCGCTGACGGCGGACGAGCGCGCCGAGGTGGCGCTCGCGGTATCGGAGGCGAAGATCGTCGCGCAGCGCGCGGCGCTCGACAACGGCGAGGCGCTGTTCGACGCATGCGGCGCGCGCGCGACGGCCGCGTCGCTCGGCCTCGACCGCTTCTGGCGCAACGCGCGTACGCATACGCTGCACGATCCGCTCGACTATCGGCTGCGTGACGTCGGCCGGTTCGCGTTGACCGGGGAATTGCCGCCGGCGTCGCTCTATACGTAAGCGGGCGCGCGCCGGGTCATTGATCGCCGGGGGGCGTGCCTTCCGGCGCCATCGGTGCGGGCGCGGGCTGAGCGGGCAGCAGCGCGCCGCCTTCCGTTCCCGCGCGCCGGTACGACACCAGTTCGTTCGTATAGCGTGCGGTGCGCATGCTGTTCGAGTCGTAGTATTCCTCGACCGACTTCACCCAGCGTCCGACCGCCGGCACGTACCAGAACGCCTTGTAGGTCTTGCCGGTCTGTTCCGCCGTGCCGTTGCTGTGGCTTTGCATCAGGATCGTCGAGCCGTTCACGGTGCGGGACAAGCCGGACGTGATCGACTGCCCGGGCGCGTTTTGCGCCTTCCACGTGCCTTCGGCCTCGATCTTGATCGCATCGAATTTCCCGCCCTGCACCGTGACCGTGTCGCGACCGACGACCTTGTAATGCGTGTCGTACGCTTCCGACGCATGCTGCGGATTCGGGTTCGTCTCGGCATAACTGATCGCCCAGGTCTTGCCGACCGTCAGCGGAAACGCGAACGGGCGGTTCACCACGGTTTCCGTGCCGTTGACGCTGCGCGCGCGGCTCCAGTCCGCGTCGACGATCAATTCGTGCGGCGCTTGCGTCGTGCCGCTTTGCCGGGTTTCGATGTAGATGTGCCCGGGTGTCGTCCGCTGCACGGTAACCTCGTCGCGCGACTGGCGCCAGCCGTTCGGGCCGATTTCGACGGTGTTGATGTAGGTCCAGGTATCGCCGGGCTTCAGCGTCGGCGCGGCGATCGATTGGGCGAGGGCGACGCCGGGCAGCGCGGCGCAGAGTGACAACGCGGTCAGTATTTTCTTGTTCATCGTGTAGGTAGTCGGCCAACGGTCTCGCCGGCAAGCTTATCAACCACACCTTTCAATCGGCATGCCACGCGCGGTGCCGAAGCGCTGCACCGTGGCCGATCTGCTGGACGTCCGAAATGATATGTTATATCGTTTCGATGCAATATATCATTCGTTCCTCAACGTCCTCTTCCGGAATCGCCCGATGAGCACCGCACTCCCTCCGTCCACGCGGCTTCCCGTGACCGTCCTGTCCGGCTTTCTCGGCGCCGGCAAGACGACGCTGCTCAACCACATCCTGAACAATCGCGAGGGCCGTCGCGTCGCGGTGATCGTCAACGACATGTCCGAGGTCAACATCGACGCCGCGCTCGTCCGCGACGGCGGCGCAGGGCTGTCGCGCACCGACGAGAAGCTGGTCGAGATGAGCAACGGCTGCATCTGCTGCACGCTGCGCGAGGATCTGCTGATCGAGGTCGACCGGCTCGCGCGCGAAGGGCGCTTCGACCAGCTCGTGATCGAATCGACCGGCATCTCGGAGCCGCTGCCGGTGGCCGAGACGTTCACGTTCGAAGGCGAGGACGGCCGCAGCCTCGGCGAAGTCGCGCGGCTCGACACGATGGTGACCGTGGTCGACGCGTTCAATTTCCTGCGCGACTACGCGTCGCGCGACAGCCTGCAGTCGCGCGGCGAATCGATGGGCGACGAGGATGCGCGCACGGTGGTCGATCTGCTGATCGACCAGATCGAGTTCTGCGACGTGATCGTGATCAACAAGATCGACCTGATCGACGACAACGCACGCGAGCGGCTGGTCGCGCTGCTGCGCGGGCTGAATCCGCGGGCGAGGATCGAGATCGCCGAATTCGGCCAGGTGCCGCTCGAGCGCGTGCTCGACACGGGCCTGTTCGATTTCGACGCGGCATCGCGCGCGCCGGGCTGGCTGCAGGAGCTGCGCGGCACGCACACGCCGGAAACCGACGCATACGGCATCCGCAGTTTCGTCTACCGCGCGCGGCGGCCGTTCCACCCGCAGCGCTTCTTCGAACTCGTCGAAAGCGAATGGCCGGGCGTCGTCCGCTCGAAGGGGTTCTACTGGCTGGCCACCCATCCGACCGTCGCCGGTTCGTGGTCGCAGGCCGGCGCGGTCGCGCGGCACGGGCCGGCCGGCCACTGGTGGGCGGCCGTGCCGCCCGAGCGCTGGCCGCAGGACGCGGAAGCCGTCGCGCAGATCCGCGCCCGCTGGGACGAGCGCGTCGGCGACGCGCGGCAGGAACTCGTGCTGATCGGCATGGACATGGACGAGCCCGCGCTGCGCGCGCGCTTCGACGCGTGTCTGCTGACCGACGCCGAGATGGCCACCGGCCCCGAACACTGGACCACGTGGGACAACCCGTTTCGCGACTGGCCCTGACCTGAACGCGCTTCCTGCATCGATCCGGATGGAGAAGGCGCTCCACCGGATCCCAAGCATGAATGCCCCCCTTCCCGATATCTCCCTGACCGATGCCGCGCCGGGCCGCCGCCCGCTCGAATGGGTCGGCATGCAGGGCATCGACCTGCCCGTTGCGGTGGCCGAGCCCGGCTGCCGGCGCGACGTGCATGCGCGCGCCGACGTGCAGGTCGACCTTCCCGCACCGCACGTGAAGGGCATCCACATGTCGCGGCTGTACAGGCTGCTCGACGGGCTCGGCGATGGCGCCGCGCTGTCGCCGGCCGGCCTTCGGCCGGTGCTGCAGGCGATGGTCGACAGCCATCGCGACTGCGACACGCGCCGTGCGCGGCTACGGCTGCGCTTCGACCTGCTGGCGCGCCGCGCCGCGCTGGTGACCGACGGGCTTGCCGGGTGGAAGGCCTATCCGGTCCGGATCGACGCGGCGCTGACCGACGTCGGGTTCGAGCTGCGCGCGCAGGTGACGGTCGTCTATTCGTCGACGTGCCCGTGTTCGGCCGCGCTGTCGCGGCACTGGGTCGAACAGGCGTTCCTGGCGGCGTTCGGCCGCGACGATCGCGTGGAACCGGCAGCGGTCGCCGCGTGGCTGAAACGGCATGCGACGGCGGCCACGCCGCACAGCCAGCGTAGCGAGGCCGTCGTCAGCGTGGGGCTGCCGGCCGATGGCGCGACGCTGGGGCTGATCGACCTGATCGATCGCGTCGAGCACGCGCTCGGCACGCCGGTGCAGACGGCCGTCAAGCGCGCGGACGAGCAGGCGTTCGCGGTGCTGAACGGCGGCAACCTGATGTTCGTCGAGGATGCCGCGCGCCGGGTCCAGGCCGCGCTGGACGGCCGCCATGCGCACCCGCGCGTGCACGTGCGCCATCTGGAAAGCCTGCACCCGCACGACGCGGTGGCCTGGGCCGCGCCGGTTCGCGAAGGCGCCGACGCATGCTGATCCGCAAGCTGTTCCGGTTCGAGAACGCGCACGTGGTGCGCGGCTGCAGCACGCGGCGCTGCTCGCATTCGATCCACGGCCATTCGTATCGCGTCGAGCTGCTGCTCGAGGCGCATGCGCTGGACCACGGGCAGATGATCTACGACTTCGGGCTGCTCAAGGGCGACGTGCGCGACCTGATCGACGCGTTCGACCACGCGGTGACGCTGTGGTCGGATGACGATCCCTGTTATGTCGAGAGCATGCGCCGGCATTCCGAGCGCTGGGTGCTGCTGCCGGTGTCGCCGAGCGCCGAGCAGTTCTCGCGCGTGTTCTTTCGCCTCGTCGATGCGGCGCTGTCCTGCACGCGCATGTCGAACGGGGAAGCCGGCGTGCGGCTGCATTCGATCATCGTTCACGAAACCGAGACCGGTTACGCGCAGTGTTTTCGCGACGATGCGTTCAACCCGCGCATGGGCCGCATCGACCTGGACGACATCGTGTTCGCGCCGGCCATCGCCGGACAGTGGCGCGATCCGGGCCTGTTCGAGCGGATCAAGCGCGGCCGTTCGACATCAAGACAGGAATCCTGATGATCAGAAAGAACCCGCGCGGCGACCTGCCGCAGATACACCCGAGTGCATTCGTCGATCCGACCGCCATTCTGTGCGGGCTCGTGATCGTCGAGGAGAACGTGTTCATCGGCCCGTACGCGGTGATCCGCGCCGACGAAACGGATGGCGACGGCCGGATCGCGCCGATCGTGATCGGTGCGCATTCGAACATCCAGGACGGCGTGGTGATCCATTCGAAGTCGGGCGCGAGCGTCACCATCGGCCAGCACACGTCGATCGCGCATCGCGCGATCGTCCACGGGCCGTGCGAGGTCGGCAACGGCGTGTTCGTCGGCTTCAACAGCGTGCTGTTCAACTGCACCATCGACGACGGCTGCGTGGTGCGCTACAACGCGGTCGTCGACGGCTGCCACCTGCCGCCGGGCTTCTACGTGCGCTCGACCGAGCGCATCGGGCCGGAAACCGATCTCGCCGCGTTGCCGCAGGTGACGGCCGACGCGAGCGACTTCTCCGAGGACGTCGCGCGCACGAACAATGCGCTGGTGCAGGGCTACAAGCACATCCAGAACGAGTTCTGAGCCATGGACGAACCCGTTCGACGTGAAGGGCGCGCGACCGACGCGCTGAAGCGACGCCATGTCGACCTGCTCGTGCACGGCGGCACGGCGATGACACCCAACGGTGCCGAGCAGGTCGACGTCGCGTGCGTGGATGGCCGTGTCGTCGCGCTGGGTACATTGCATGGCACGTGGAGCGCCGACGTTCTCCTGGATGCCGGCGGCCTGCATGTGCTGCCGGGCGTCGTCGACAGCCAGGTGCATTTCCGCGAACCGGGCCTGACGCACAAGGAGACCATCGAGGCCGGCACGCGCGGCGCGGTGCTCGGCGGCGTCACGACGATCTTCGAGATGCCCAACACGCATCCGCTGACGCTGACCGCTCAGGATCTGCAGGCCAAGCTGGAACGCGCGCGCGGCCGCGCGTGGTGCGACTACGCGTTCTACATCGGCGGCTCGGCCGCGAACGCCGAACGGTTGCCGGCGCTTGAAGCGCTGCCGGGCTGCGCGGGCGTGAAGGTCTTCATGGGCAGTTCGTTCGGCGACCTGCTGGCCGACGACGAAGCCGTGTTGCGCCGGATCGTGCGCAACGGGCGGCGGCGCATGGCCGTGCACGCGGAGGACGAAGCGCGGCTGCGCGCACGCCGGGCGCTCGTCGAAGCGAGCGGCGACGTACGCGACCATCCGCGCTGGCGCGACGTGCAAAGCGCGCTGGAGGCGACGCGGCGCATCGTCGCGCTGGCCGCCGAGACGGGCCGCCGGCTGCATGTGCTGCACGTGTCCACCGCCGAGGAAATGGCGTTGCTCGCGCGGCACCGGCAGCGGGTGACCGTCGAAGTCACGCCGCATCACCTGAGCCTGCATGCCCCCGATTGCTACGAACGGCTCGGCACGTTCGCACAGATGAATCCGCCGGTGCGTGAACGGCATCATCGGGACGCGCTGTGGCAGGCCGTTCGCGACGGCGTGGTCGACGTGATCGGCAGCGATCACGCGCCGCATACGCGCGACGAAAAGCGCCGGCCCTATCCGCAGTCGCCGAGCGGGATGACCGGCGTGCAGACGCTGCTGCCGCTGATGCTCGATCACGTGCATGCGGGCCGCGTGAGCCTCGAACGACTGGTCGACCTGACCAGCGCCGGGCCGGCGCGCATCTTCGGCATCGCGGGCAAAGGGCGCATTGCGGTGGGCTACGACGCCGATTTCAGCATCGTCGACCTGCGCGCGCGGCGGATCATCCGCGACGAATGGATCGCCAGCGTCAGCGGCTGGACGCCTTACGACGGGTGCGCGGTCACGGGCTGGCCCGTGCATACGGTCGTGCGCGGGCAGGTCGTGGTGCGAGACGGCGCGCTGAACGGGACGCCGCAGGGGCAGGCCGTCACGTTCCTGGACGCCTAGATCGGCAGGCGAACCGTCTGCTTGATGCGCTTCAGCGGAATCTCGGTTTCGACGTTGCGCACGCCTTCGATCTGCGTGAGCGTTTCCATCTGGAAGCGCTGGTAGTCGTCGAGATCGCGGGCGATCACGCGCAGCAGATAGTCGTAGCTGCCGGCCATCAGGTGGCATTCGAGCACTTCGGGCGCCTGCTCCATCTCGCGCGCGAAGCGTTCGACCGTCGTCTTGTCCTGGCGCTCCAGCGTGACGCGCACGAACGCCGTGAATCGCAGGTCGACGGCGGCCGGGTTCAGCAGCGCGACATACGCGTCGATCACGCCCTGCTCCTCGAGCAGGTGAACGCGGCGCAGGCAGGGCGTGGCGGACAGCCCGGCCTGTTGCGCGAGTTCGGCATTCGTCTGGTTCGAATTCCGTTGCAATGCACGCAGAATGCGCCGATCGATTGCATCCAGTTTGATTGGCATTTTTGACTACCCGAACGGTGAATGCTAGAGAATAGCGCCAAAACCGATAGTCAAAGTAGCCGAATACGCATCCAATCTCCATGGGAAGGCGCCGATAATCCGACGACAGGCCGGGCGATTCCCGTCCGCCGGCAATCCCGTTCAGGAGCTATCCCATGTCGCATCTATCCTGGCTGCCGTTCATTGCAACGTCGCTGCTGATCATCGTCACGCCGGGCCAGGACATGGTGCTCGTGATGTCACGTACGCTGTCCGACGGCACGCGCGCGGGCCTCGTGACCGCCGCGGGCGTCAGCGTCGGGCTGCTCGTGCACACGATGCTCGCGACGCTCGGGCTGGGCGCGCTGCTGCAGGCATCCGAATGGCTGTTCACCGCGCTGAAGGTCGTCGGCGCGTTGTACCTGCTGTATCTCGGCATCACGCTGTTGCGCTCGTCGGGAGAACTGACGCTCGCGAGCGGCGACGGCGCGCAGGCATCGCGGCTGCGCACGTTCGCGCAAGGCGCGCTGTCGAACGTGTCGAACCCGAAGGTCGCGCTGTTCTATCTGGCGTTCCTGCCGCAGTTCGTGCCGGCGGGCGCCGCGCATCCGATGCTGTCGCTGTTCGTGCTGGGCGCGACCTTCGCGGGCCTGACGTTTCTCGTCAAGGGGCCGGTTGCGGTATTTGCCGGCCTGCTGTCCGCATCGATCCGCCGCAACCCGAGGATCCTGACACGCATGCACCGCGTCAGCGGGGTGGTGCTGTTGGGGCTCGGGGTGAAGCTGGCGCTCGAGCGCCGCTGATGGTGGGGCGCTCGTGCGCGTGTCGTCGCGCGCGTGGCCGCATTCGAACCTGGCACCACGGAATTCGCGTCGGCCGCATTCGCGCCTTCGCCGATGGCGACCGCATTCACCGCGGAGGCCGTCGCGCGGGCGATCGCGACGCTGCCGGTCGCGGATGCCGAGCTGTCGATGCCGAGCGCAACTGCATCGGCAGCACCGGCGTTGGCCTGAAAGCCGGCGTTCGTGCGCTGCTTTCCTGCACGCTCCGTTGCGCACGTTATTGCGCCGGCAAAGCGTCCGCGAGCGCCCGCATTGCTTCCACCGTCTCCGGATTCGCGGGGAAAAACGCCTCGATCGCGAGTTCCGACAGCGTCACGTCGACCGGCGTGCCGAACACCGTCGTCGTGCTGAAGAACGTCAGTTCGCCGGCCGCCGTGCGCAGCCGCAACGGCACGGCGATATCCGCGAAATCGGTGCGCGCATGCGTGTCGTCGGGCTGGCCGGCCGGTACCGGATATGCGGCGAGTTCGTCGCGTAGCGTGTGCAGCGCGCGGTCGCCGCTGGCATCGATCTGCCGCTGCAGCCGATGCAGGATGTGCGCGCGCCACTCGTGCCAGTTGACGATCTGTGGCGCGAGGCCCTCCGGATGCAGGCTCAGCCGCAGCACGTTGACGGGCGGTTGCAGCAGCGACGGATCGGCCTGCGCGACCAGCGCGCCGAGCATCCGGTTCGCGGCAAGCAGCGTCCAGTGACGATCCACGGCGAGCGCCGGGTAGGGCTCGTGGCCGCGCAGCACGGCTTCCACCGCATGGCGCGCGGCATCGAGCTGCGGATCCGAAAACGGCCGTTCGCGAAACAGCGGCGCGAAGCCGGCCGCGACGAGCAGCGCATTGCGTTCGCGCAGCGGCACGTCGAGACGCTCCGCCAGATGCAGCACCATCTCGCGGCTCGGCTGCGCGCGACCCGATTCGACGAAGCTCAGGTGGCGCGCGGAAACGTCCGCGTCGAGCGCGAGCGCCATCTGGCTCAGGCGCCGGCGTTGCCGCCACGTGCGCAGCAGCGGGCCGATGCCGGACGCGCGGCCGGCGGACGGGGAGGGCGAGTGGCGGGCGGCGGTCGGGTTCATGCAGCAGATGATAGGCAATCCCGAGTGCCTTGGGCATTACCTGCGACGTAAGCATCGCGCCTCCCCGGGCGTGTCGCGGCGCTGCGTTACCATAGCCCCCGTGCCAACTGAGAGACGACGCCGGACCCGCGATTGAAAACGCAAGGGCCGACGCCGTGCATATTTACGACAAGACATTCCAGGGGAATCCAACAATGAAAAAACTTGCCGTCCGGCTCGCCTGCGTGGCGACGCTTGCATTCACCGCGATCAGCGCCCACGCGCAGACCGAAGCCGCGCAGGTGGAAATGAGGGCCGCGGCCGCCGCCGCCAACGACGCGGTCGTGAAGGGCCCGACCGACATCGACGTGAAACACGAAGCCGTGCTGAAGCTGAAAGCCGGCGAATCGTTCGTGCCGGCCGCCGAGGCCGGCCGCTACCTGCGCTCGATGGGCAACTCGATCGACGAAACCAGGCTGGTCGGCCTCGTGCTGCCCGACGATCCCGATGCCGACTGGATCTCGGTCGTATCGTTCGAGCCGAGCGGCTATATCCGCGACGACGACGCGAAGGACTGGAAACCCGACGAACTGCTGAAGAGCCTGCGGGCCGGCACCGAGGAAGACAACCCCGGGCGCAAGGAACGCGGCCTGCCCGAAACCGAGGTGGTCGGCTGGGCGAAGGCGCCCGCGTACGACGCGGCTACGCACCGGCTCGTGTGGTCCGCGATCATCCGCGACAAGGGCGCGGCGCCGAACGCCGAAAACGACGGCGTGAACTACCGGACGCTCGTGCTCGGCCGCGACGGCTACCTGTCGCTGACGATGGCGTCGACGCTCGCCGATCTGCCGAAATACAAGGCGTCGGCCGACGAGCTGCTGTCGAACATCAGCTTCAACGACGGCAAGCGCTACGCCGATTTCAACAAGTCGACCGACCACGTCGCCGAGTATGGCCTCGCGGCGCTGATCGTCGGCGTCGGCGCGAAGAAGCTCGGCCTGCTCGCGCTGATCGGCGCGTTCGCGGTGAAGTTCTTCAAGATCGGCGCGGTTGCGCTGCTGGCCGGCGGCGCCGCGCTGAAACGCTTCTTCGGGCGCAAGCCGAAGCCGGCCGCGGTGCCGGCCGTCGCCGATGCGTCCGGCGTGTCCGGCATGTCCGATGCATCCGCCACGGAGCGCAAGGAATGACGAAGCTGTTGCTGCTGATCTTCGGCGGCCTCAAGCTCGGCAAGGTGCTCGTGTCGGCGGGCACCATGCTCGCGTCGATCGCGGTCTATGCGCTGTTCTACGGCTGGCGGTTCGCGGCCGGTTTCGTGGCACTGCTGCTGGTGCACGAGGCCGGCCACTACGTGGCCGCGCAGCGGCGCGGGCTCGACGTCGGGCTGCCGACCTTCATCCCGTTCGTCGGCGCGTGGATCCAGTTGAAGGAGATGCCGCACGACGCGGAAACCGAGGCGTATGTCGGGCTCGCCGGGCCGTTCGTCGGCACGCTCGGTGCGCTGGCCTGCTACGCGGCCGCGCGCCACTACGACAGCAACCTGCTGCTCGCGCTGTCGTACACGGGTTTCTTCTTGAACCTGTTCAATATGATTCCGCTGTCGCCGTTCGACGGCGGGCGGATCACCGCGGTGCTGTCGCCGCGCATCTGGTTCGCCGGCGTGCCCGTGCTGATCGCACTGTTCGTGTACCGCCCGAGCCCGCTGCTGATCGTGATGGCGATCCTCGCGCTGCCGCAGCTCAAGCGCGCGTGGCGCTACGATCCCGACGCGCCGGAGAATCGCGTGTACTACGCGACGTCGGTCGAGACGAAGACGACGTACGCGCTCTGCTATGTCGGCCTGCTCGCGTTCCTCGCGCTGATGACGTCCGGCGTGCACGACATGCTGCGCGTCGCGCATTCCGCGGCCTGACGCAAAAACGGCGGCCGCTGTTACGCGGCCGCCGTCGTTTTTCTTTTCGCCGAATCTCACGCGTCGCGATGCCTCAGCTCGACGCGCCTGATGTCCTTCACGATCACGAGATAGCTGAACACGGTGACGAGCGCGTTCAGCCCGACGAACACGAGTGCGCCGTTGAACGAGCCGCTCGCGCCGACGAGATAGCCGATCGCGATCGGCGCGACGATGCCGGCCGTGTTGCCGAACATGTTGAACAGGCTGCCCGACAGGCCGATCGCTTCCTTCGGCGCGGTATCCGCGACGACGGCCCAGCCGAGCGAGCCGATGCCCTTGCCGAAGAACGACACGGCCATCAGCACGATCACGAGCGCTTCGCTGTCGACGTAGTTGCAGCCGATGATGACCATCGACAGCGCCATCCCGCCGACGATCGGGATCTTGCGCGCGAGCGTGAGCGACACGCCGCGGCGGATCAGCCCGTCGGACAGCATCCCGCCGAGCACCCCGCCGAGGAACCCGCAGATCGCGGGCAGCGACGTCATGAAGCCGGCCTTCAGCAGCGACATCCCGCGCGCCTGCACGAGGTAGATCGGGAACCACGTGAGGAAGAAATAGGTGAGCACGTTCACGCAGTACTGGCCGAGATACACGCCGATCAGCATCCGGTTCGACAGCAGCTGGCGCACGTAGTACCAGCCCGCCACGCGGCGGCCTTCCGAACGCAGGCCGTCGGTGCCGCGCACGGTCGTGCGCACGAGGCCGCCGCCCTGCTCGATGTGCTCGAGTTCCGCGCGGTTCACGGCCGGATGGTCGGCCGGATCCTTCACGACCCGCAGCCACAGGAACGCGAGCGCGATGCCCGCGAGGCCGAGCCACAGATACACCTGGTGCCAGCCGTACGCATGCGTGAGCCACGCCATCAGCGGCGAGAACACCACGGCCGCGAAGTATTGCGCGGCGTTGAAGATCGCGGACGCCGTGCCGCGCTCGGCGGTCGGGAACCAGCTCGCGACGACTTTCGCGTTCGCGGGAAAGGCGGGTGCCTCGGCGATGCCGACCGCGAAGCGCATCGCGAACAGCGCGGCCACCGCGAACGCGGCGCTGCCGCCGAGCCCGATCGTGCCCTGCAGCAGCGTGAACGCCGACCACAGGAAGATGCTGGCCGCATACACGCGGCGCGCGCCGAAGCGGTCGAGCAGCCAGCCGCTCGGCAGTTGCGCGAGCACGTACGCCCAGCTGAACGCCGAGAAGATGTAGCCCATCGTCACCGGGTCGATGCCGAACGCCTTGCGGATCGGCGTGCCGGTGATCGACAGCGTCGCGCGATCCGCATAGTTGAGCGTCGTGACGACGAACAGCATCGCCAGGATCCAGTAGCGCACGGCGGTCCGGCGCGCGGTGCGCGCGAGGTCGAGCGGAAGCTCGCGAGGGGTGGTCTGATTAGGCACTTTAATGTACGTCGTCGTATGACATGGTGCGGAGTTTATGTGGGTTGGTCGACCCCGGAAACCTCGGGTTTTCCCGTTGGGTGCGACGCGAAACGCCCACAATTTGGGCATGAGACGAATGAATTAGGGATTCGCGCATTGTGTGGCAAGATCGACGACCCACGTGAATCGCAAAATCATGTCGGCAGACATCGTATCTGTTGGGCTACAATGAGCCCATCATTCCCGAACCACGGAGCACACCCATGCAACTGACAGGAGAGATGCTGATCGGCGCCGAAGCGGTCGCCGGCTCGGCCGGTACCTTGCACGCGTTCGACCCGTCGAAGGGCGCGCCGATCGACGCGCCGGCGTTCGGCGTCGCGGCGCCGGCCGACATCGAGCGTGCATGCGAACTCGCGCGCGACGCGTTCGACGCGTACCGCGCGCAGCCGCTCGCGGCCCGCGCGGCGTTTCTCGACGCGATCGCGGATGAAATCGTCGCGCTCGGCGACGCGCTGATCGAACGCGCGCACGCTGAAACGGGCCTGCCCGTCGCGCGGCTGCAGGGCGAGCGCGGCCGCACCGTCGGCCAGCTCCGGCTGTTCGCGCGTGTCGTGCGCGACGGCCGTTTCCTCGCCGCGTCGATCGATCCCGCGCAGCCAGCCCGCACGCCGCTGCCGCGCTCGGACCTGCGGCTGCAGAAAGTCGGGCTCGGGCCCGTCGTCGTGTTCGGTGCGAGCAATTTCCCGCTCGCGTTCTCGGTGGCCGGCGGCGATACGGCGTCGGCGCTCGCGGCCGGCTGCCCGGTGATCGTGAAGGCGCACGAGGCGCACCTCGGCACGTCCGAACTGGTCGGCCGCGCGATTCGCGCCGCCGTCGCGAAAACCGGGATGCCGGCCGGCGTGTTCTCGCTGCTGATCGGCCCCGGCCGCGTGATCGGCGCGGCGCTCGTCGGCCATCCGGCGGTCCAGGCCGTCGGCTTCACGGGGTCGCGGCAGGGCGGCATGGCGCTCGTGCAGATCGCGAATGCCCGCCCGCAGCCGATTCCCGTCTACGCGGAAATGAGCAGCATCAACCCCGTCGTGCTGTTCCCGGCGGCGCTCGCCGCGCGCGGCGACGCGATCGCAACGGGTTTCGTCGATTCGCTGGCGCTCGGCGTCGGCCAGTTCTGTACCAACCCGGGCCTCGTGCTCGCGATCGACGGCCCCGATCTCGACCGCTTCGAATCCGTCGCCGCGCAGGCGCTCGCGAAGAAGCCGGCCGGCGTGATGCTCACGCCCGGGATCGCCGATGCGTATCGCCATGGCCGCGGCAAGCTGGCCGAACTGCCGGGCGTGCGCGAGATCGGCGCGGGCGAGGCCGCGCAGACCGATTGCCAGGCCGGCGGCGCGTTGTACGAAGTCGGCGCGCAGGCGTTCCTGGCCGAGCCGGCGTTCAGCCACGAAGTGTTCGGGCCGGCGTCGCTGATCGTGCGCTGCCGCGATCTCGACGAAGTCGCGCGCGTGCTCGACGCGCTCGAGGGCCAGCTCACGGCCACGCTGCAGATGGACGCCGACGACAAGCCGCTGGCCCGCCGGCTGCTGCCGATCCTCGAACGCAAGGCCGGGCGCCTGCTCGTGAACGGTTACCCGACCGGCGTCGAGGTGTGTGACGCGATGGTGCACGGCGGGCCGTTCCCCGCGACGTCGAACCCGTCCGTCACGTCGGTCGGCGCGACGGCGATCGAGCGTTTCCTGCGCCCGGTGTGCTACCAGGATTTCCCGGACGATCTGCTGCCGGAAGGGTTGCAGGAGAAGAATCCGCTCGAGATTCCGCGGCTGCGGGACGGGAAGGCGGAGTGACGGGCGGCGACGATTGAGCGTGTGATTTCCGGCGGCCGGTGCGTCGGGGTCGGTGCCGGCACGCGGAAACCAAAAGGCGGATGTGGCCGGTGGGCCGCTTCCGCCTTTTTTGCATGACGGGTTTCGGTGCTGCCGGGTTTGTTCGAAGTGTCGACAAGAATCTTGTCGGGGCAGCATGGGGGGCGGCGGTCGGAGCAGCGGCCTTGGGGTACGTGACTGCCGTGGATCTTGCCGTCTTCCCCGTCCCCCGGTTTTCTCCTACAGTAGCGAAGCCTCGGGCCAGCCGGCCCGCAGGCAAGCCTGAGAGACCGACAAAAGACAACGAGGGAACCCCCGATGAACATCAACAAGCGTGGCGATCACCTGTTCGCGGCCGGATTGTGGAAAGCGATCGGCGACGTCGCGAAATCCGTGCGCACCCAGGTCGGCCAGTACAGCGAAGGGCGCGTGCTCGCGAATGCGCTGCTGGAATTCCAGCGCGACCTGGGCGGCAGCGAATTCGACGTGACGATCAACCAGGGGCGCGTCGTCACGGGCGCCGACGCGCATTCGCTCGTGTTCGGGCAAGCCGTGCGCCGTTTCCGGCAGGACATGGAAGCGCTGGTGTTCGCGCTCCAGTACCGGCGCGGCATCGACGAACGCGACCCGGGCCTGCGCACCGAAGCACTGCTGCAGGCGAACAGCCAGCTCGCGACCGCGAAGCAGTCGGCGACGATCACGGTCGGCCGGTTCTTCGATGCGGTCGTCGACCGCGACGTGCTCGGGCAGATCCTCGACGGCGAATCTAACGCACGCGCGCGGGCGGGCACGCAGGGGCAGATCGAGGCGACGCGGGTCAGGCTCGCGAACGTGCGCCACAGGATCGTCGGAATCATCGCGCAGATGTGACGCGGCCGGCCGGCTTGCAAGGCGGGGTGGCGTCACGCGAAGCGCCGCGCCGGAGGCGGCGCCCATCGCATCGCGGCGGATGCGTGCGGGGTTACTGCTGCGAACGGTCGCGATACCGTCGAACCGGCACGCGACGCGACAACCGGCCGGCGCGGCGCCGATCAAGGCACCGCGCAGGCCGTACCCGCTTACTGCGGGCCCATCTTCTTGATCAGCACGTCGAGTTCGGCCGCTTCGGCCTCGGTGAGGTCGACGAGCGGCGCCCGCACGGGGCCCGCGTCATGGCCGACGAGCTTCGCGCCCGCCTTCACGATGCTGACCGCATAACCCGCGCGGCGGTTGCGGATCTGCAGGTACGGCAGGAAGAACGTGTCGATCAGGCGGCCGACCGTTGCGTGGTCGTCCTTCGCGATCGCTTCGTAGAATTCCATCGCCGTCTTCGGGATGAAGTTGAACACGGCCGACGAATACACCGGCACGCCGAGCGCCTTGTACGCGGCGGCATAGACTTCGGCCGTCGGCAGGCCGCCGAGATACGCGAAGCGGTCGCCGAGGCGGCGGCGGATCGTCACCATGCTTTCGATTTCGCCGACGCCGTCCTTGAAGCCGATCAGGTTCGGGCAACGATCGGCGAGGCGCTCGAGCATGTCGGCGTTCAGCTTCGAATTCGCCCGGTTGTACACCACGACGCCGATCTTCAGGGCGCGGCACACCTGCTCGACGTGCTCGGCGATCCCTTCCTGGCTGGCCTCGGTCAGGTAATGCGGCATCAGCAGCACGCCGCTCGCGCCGAGGCGCTCGGCCTCCTGCGCATATTCGATCGCGACGCGCGTCGCGCCGCCCGCGCCGGCGAGGATCGGCACCTTGCCCTTGCAGGTTTCCGTCGCGACGCGGATCACGTCCGAATACTCGCGCTGCGTGAGCGAGAAGAATTCACCGGTGCCGCCGGCCGCGAACAGCGCGCTCGCACCGTACGGCGCGAGCCATTCCAGGCGCTCGGCATAGGTGGACGGGCGGAAGCTGCCGTCGGCGTCGAAGTCCGTCAGCGGAAAGGACAGCAGGCCGTGGGAGATGATCTGTTTGAGTTCTTGCGGTGAAGTCATGGTTGGGTCGTCCGTCTAGCGCGAGTGCTGGTTCGTCGGGAACGGCATACGAGCCAAATTGGCGATGTCGTTGTATGTCATCGTACAACAAGGGAAAGGACCACGCAAGCGGTTTGCTGGCCGGTAAATGATAGGGTCTTTCCGGATAAGGGTTTACGCAGCATCGCCGGCCGGAGTTGAATGTCGTATGATGACTAACAATATGGCCGACAGCCTCCAGGATTCCCGATGACTGCTTCCCCCCTCTACATCCGTGTGCATCCGGACGACAACGTCGCGATCGTCGTCAACGACGGCGGCCTGCCCGAGGGCGCGACGTTCGCCGACGGGCTGACGCTGCGCGAAGGCGTGCCGCAGGGGCACAAGGTCGCGCTGGTCGATCTCGCGGCCGGCGACCCGATCGTCCGCTACAACGTGGTGATCGGTTATGCGCTGGCCGAGCTGCGACGCGGCAGCTGGGTCAACGAGCGCACGATGCGCATGCCCGAGCCGCCGGGGCTCGACAACCTGCCGCTCGCGACGCGTGCCGCGCCGCCGCTGCCGCCGCTCGAAGGCTATACGTTCGAGGGCTTCCGCAATGCCGACGGCTCGGTCGGCACGCGCAACATTCTCGCGATCACGACGACCGTGCAGTGCGTGTCGGGCGTCGTCGAGCATGCGGTGCAGCGGATCAAGGCCGAGCTGCTGCCGCGCTACCCGAACGTCGACGACGTGGTCGGGCTCGAGCACACCTACGGCTGCGGCGTCGCGATCGACGCGCCCGACGCCGACATCCCGATCCGCACGCTGCGCAACATCAGCCTGAATCCGAACTTCGGCGGCGAGGTGATGACCGTGAGCCTCGGCTGCGAGAAGCTTCAGCCCGAGCGCCTGCTGCCGCCCGGCGCGATTCCGGTGGCGGCCGACGGCGCCGGCGACAACGGCGGGGTCGTGTGCCTGCAGGACGCCGCGCACGTCGGCTTCAACTCGATGATCGACTCGATCATGCAGATGGCCGAATCGCATCTCGAGCGGCTGAACCGCCGCCGCCGCGAGACGTGCCCCGCGTCGGATCTCGTCGTCGGTGTGCAGTGCGGCGGCAGCGACGCGTTCTCGGGCCTCACCGCGAATCCCGCCGTCGGCTTCGCGGCCGACCTGCTGGTGCGCGCGGGCGCGACGATCATGTTCTCCGAGGTGACGGAAGTGCGTGACGGTGTCGCGCAGCTCACGTCGCGTGCGGCGAACGAGGACGTTGCGCGCGAGATCATTCGCGAGATGGACTGGTACGACCGTTACCTGCAGCGCGGCCGCGTCGACCGCAGCGCGAACACGACGCCGGGCAACAAGAAGGGCGGCCTGTCGAACATCGTCGAGAAGGCGATGGGCTCGATCGTGAAGTCGGGCAGCGCGCCGATCGCCGGTGTCGTGCGTCCCGGCGATCGCGCGAAGCAGAAGGGGCTGCTTTATGCGGCGACGCCCGCGAGCGACTTCATCTGCGGCACGCTGCAGCTCGCGGCCGGGATGAACCTGCACATTTTCACGACCGGCCGCGGCACGCCGTACGGCCTCGCACAGGTGCCGGTGATCAAGGTCGCGACGCGCAGCGATCTCGCGCGCCGCTGGCACGACCTGATGGATCTCGACGCGGGGCGGATCGCGACCGGCGCGGCGACGATCGAGGACACCGGCTGGGAACTGTTCCGGCTGATGCTCGACGTCGCGAGTGGCAAGCGTCGCACGTGGGCCGAGCAGTGGAAGCTCGCGAATGCGCTGACGCTGTTCAATCCGGCGCCGGTGACCTGACGCGCGCGGCCGATGCCGCCGGACGATGCGGGCGCCCGACGGCGCCCGTTTTCATTGCGGCGCGCGTGGTCGCGACGGGCGATCGTTATGCGATGTCGATCGGCAGCGACAGCCCGACCTTGACGCGCGACATCACGACCATCGTTTCGAAGTGACGAATGTTGTGGTGCTGCCGGAATACGCGCGTGGAAAACTCCTCGTAGTGGTCGATATCGCGCATCGCGATCATCAGCACGAAATCGGCGCGCCCCGTCACCACATAACACTGCATGACTTCCGGCAGCGACTTCAGGAACCGCTTGAATTCGTCGAGCAGGTCGACCCGTTCGCGCTCGACCTGCACGAGGACGAGCATCGTCAACGGGAGGCCGACCTTGGTCGGATCGACGACGGAAACGTCCTGCTGGATATAGCGCTCGTCGCGCAGCCGCTTCACGCGGCGCAGGCATGCTGGCGGGCTCAGGCCGATCTCGGCGGCGAGCGCCTGGTTGGTGATCTGGTTGTCGTGCTGGAGGCGGGCGAGGATTCGCAGGTCGAAGTCGTCGAGCGGTGTGGCGGCGGAATTCATCGGATTTCCTTCGGAGAGAAAAAACGAAACAAACTCGCGAATGATGCCGCCCGATGTTTATCGGATTTCGCGACGGCTGCCGATAATCGTAGCACCCGTCAACGATGAAGCCGCGAGGAAAACATCATGCGTTTCCGACATCTGCTGCTGGTGCCGCTCGTGCTGCTGGTGCCACTTGTGTCGCTTGTGCCGGCCGTTCCCGCGTTCGGCGCGGATACGGTCGTCGTGGGTTTTGCCGGCGCGCTCACGGGTGCGCAGGCGCATTTCGGCGAGGACAGCGCGCGCGGCATTCGGCTCGCGATCGACGAAATCAACGCGGCGCATCCAGGCGTCGCCGGGCATCCGGTCACGTTCGCGCTCGACGCGCAAGACGACCAGGCCGACCCGAAGGTCGCGACGACGGTCGCGCAGCGCTTCGTCGATACGCACGTCAGCGCCGTGATCGGCCACCAGAATTCGGGGACGTCGATCGCCGTCGCGCGGCTCTACGCGACGGCGAACATCGCGGAGCTGACGCCGTCGGCCACCAATCCGGCGTTCACGCGTCTCGGCTATCGCACCACGTTCCGGATGCTCGCGAACGACGACTTCCTCGGGCAGGCGGTCGCCCGCTATGCGGTCGAGCAGTTGCACGCGCGCCGCATCGGTGTCGTGGACGATCGCACGGCCTACGGGCAGGGCATCGCGGACGTGTTCGCCGGCGGGCTCGGGAACACGGGCGCCGCCGTGGTCGCACGCGAATACACGACCGACAAGGCGTTCGACTTCGGCGCGCCGCTGACGCTGATCAAGGGCCGTGCGCCCGACGCGATCTTCTTCGGCGGCATGGACACGCAGGGCGGGCCGATGCTCAAGCAGATGAAGAAGCTGCGGATCGCCGTGCCGCTGCTGGGTGGCGACGGTCTGTGCACACACGAGATCCTGAAACTGGCCGGCGATGCGCTCGACGGCAACCTCGTGTGCGCAGACGGCGGCCGAAGCCTCGCGAAGATGCCGGGCGGCCCCGCGTTCGCGGCGCGCTTCACGCAGAAGTACGGCGCCCCCGTGCAGCTCTACGCACCGTATGCCTACGACGCGATGATGGCCGTCTACCACGCGGTGATGCTCGCGCAGTCCACCGATCCGGCGAAGATCGTCGACGCGCTGCATCGCGTCGACTTCCAGGGCGTGACCGGCCGGATCGCGTTCGACACGAACGGCGAGCTGCGTAATCCGGCGGCAACGATTTCGACGTTCAAGGGAGGCAACAAGGTGACTTTGTCGGAGGTAGTGAAATGAATACGCGGATTCTTCCGGTGGGCACCGCATCGCTGCGCGACGTCGCGCGGCCGGTCGGCGACGTTACCGATCCCGCCGTGCGCGAAGCCGCCGGCGCATTGCGCGCCGCGCTGCGCGCGTTTCGCGACGAACACGGTTTCGGCCGCGCGGTCGCCGCGCCGCAGATCGGCGTCGGGCAACGGATGATCGCGCTCGCGCTGGACGGCTGGCCCGACGTGATCGTGAACCCCGAAATCGTGTGGCACAGCGACGCGCGGATGACGCTGTGGGACGACTGCATGTGCTTTCCTGACCTGTTCGTGCGTGTCGAGCGCCACGCGTCGGTGAGCGTGCAGTACACGACGCTCGACGGCGAGCTGCATCGGTGCGACGCGCTGTCGCCCGATGTGTCGGAGCTGATGCAGCACGAGATCGACCATCTCGACGGCAAGCTGTCGTTCGATCGCGCGGCGGGGCCGAATGCGGTCGTGCATCGCAGCGTGTTCGACGCCGATCGCGCGTCGTTTGTCGCGCAGGTCGACTACGCGCCGCACGCGCCCGACGTGAAACGTTCGGCGCCGGAGCGCATTCAGTCCGCCGAAGCATCCGCGTATCCGCCGGGCGCCGCGTACATGAACGGCCGCTTCGTTCCGATCGCCGACGCGCGCGTGTCGGTGCTCGACTGGGGTTTCCTGCATTCCGACGTCACGTACGACACCGTGCACGTGTGGAACGGCCGCTTCTTCCGCCTCGACCGGCACATCGCGCGGTTCAGGCGCTCGCTGGCGCGGCTGCGGCTGGACGTACCGTTGAGCGACGACGCGCTGCGCGACATCCTCGTCGAATGCGTGCGCCGCTCGGGCCTGCGCAACGCGTACGTCGAAATGCTGTGCACGCGCGGCGTATCGCCCACCTTCAGCCGCGACCCGCGCGACGCGGTGAACCAGTTCATCGCGTTCGCGGTGCCGTACGGCTCGGTCGCGAACGAGCGGCAGTTGCGCGAGGGCCTGCACCTGCATCTGATCGACGACGTGCGGCGGATTCCGCCCGAATCGGTCGATCCGCAGATCAAGAACTACCACTGGCTCGACCTCGTCGCCGGGCTGCTGAAAGGGTATGACGCGGGTGCGGAGTCGGTCGTGCTGAAGTGCACGGACGGCAGCATCGCCGAAGGGCCCGGGTTCAACGTCTTCATCGTGCGCGACGGCCGGCTTCGGACGCCCGAGCGCGGCGTGCTGCACGGCATCACGCGGCAGACCGTGTTCGAGCTGGCGGCGTCGATGGGCATCGACGCGCAGGCCGGCCGTGTCGACGATGCGCAACTGCGCGAAGCGGACGAGGTGTTCATCACGTCGACGGCCGGCGGGATCATGCCCGTCACGCGGCTGAACGGCGCACCGGTCGGCGACGGCCGGCCGGGCCCGATGACGCGCCGGCTGTTCGACGCGTACTGGGCGAAGCACGAGGATCCGGCGTGGAGCCTGGCGGTCGACTACGCGGCCAACTGCGCGGCCGGCTGATCGCGGCGGTGCGGGCGCGATTCCTTACCTCGCACGTAATCGACCGCCCGCGCGAGGCCGGCGACGATGACGGCACGCGAACACGAAACACGCAACGTTCGCGACCTCGTCCCCTCGTCGACACCAGGAGCCTCGCCATGAACACCGCACAATCCGCTTCGTCCGCATCGTCCGCCTCGTCCATTCACGCCGACCTGATCGACCGCTACTTCGACGCATGGAACGAACCCGACGTCGCGCGCCGCCGCGCGCTGATCGATGCGACCTACGCGAGCGACGCGGCCTATCGCGATCCGCTGATGGCCGGCGACGGCCACGCAGGCATCGACGCGATGATCGCGGCCGTGCAGGCGCGCTTCCCCGCGTTCCGCTTTCGCCGCACGACCGACGTCGACGCGTTCGGCCAGCACCTGCGGTTCTCGTGGGCGCTCGTGTCGCCCGACGGCGCGGCGATCGTGAAGGGTTCGGACTTCGGCACGGTCGACGCATCGGGCCGCCTCGCGACGGTCACCGGTTTCATCGACGAGATGCCGGCCGCGGCGTCGTGACGTGAGCGATGCATGCGCAACGGCCACCGGGATCGGGTAACGTTATGCGATTCGTTCCTGATCCCGGAGACTAGCCGACATGCTGAAGAATCTCGACCCGCTGCTGCACGCCGACATCCTGCACACGCTGCGTGCGATGGGGCACGGTGACGAAATCGCGATCTGCGACGCGAATTTCCCGGCGGAATCCGTCGCGGAGCACACGGTGGTCGGCCGCGCGTTGCGCATCGACGGCGCCGATTCGGCGCGCGTCGTGCGCGCGGTGCTGTCCGTGCTGCCGCTCGACACGTTCGTCGACACGCCCGCATGGCGGATGGAAGTCGTCGGCGACGCAGCCGCGGTGCCGCCCGTGCAACGCGAAGTGCAGGCCGAGATCGACCGCGCGGAAGGGCGCGCGGTGCCGCTCGCGGGCATCGACCGTTTCGCGTTCTACGAGCGCGCGCAGCAGGCCTACGCGGTGATCGTCACCGGCGAGTTGCGCGGCTATGGCTGCTTCATCTTCAAGAAAGGCGTGTTGTTGAGCGACGCGGGCTAAACGCGTTTTTCAGTGCGTCGAGCCGCCGGCACGGCCGCCGCAGTGTAAAGATTTGCTACAACCTTTTTCTTGGACACGGCGAAAAGACCCTCTATGCTGGCCCATTTGCCGCGTCCCCTCCGGGGCCGCGCGGCGTCGAACCGCCCCGGCGCGCCCGGGGCAAGCGGCCGAATTGCATACGAGGAGAGAGGCATGACGCGTACCGTCGATTCCGGCGTCATTTTTTTCGCACGCCTGGCGCTGGCGGCGTTGTTCTTGTGGGGCGGCATCATGAAGCTGCTCGGCTACAGCGATTTCATCGCGTATCTGCACGGGATGAACGTGCCCTATCAACAGGTCGTCGCGCCGATCGTCGTCGCGATCGAGGGGCTGGGCGGTCTGCTGCTGATCGTCGGCTACAAGGTACGGCCGCTCGCGCTGCTGATGGCGGTCTACACGATCGCGACCGCGATGGTCGGGCACAATTTCTGGGACGCGACGAGCGCCGCCGTCCAGCACGACATGGTGATTCACTTCTGGAAGAACGTCGCGATCGCCGGCGGGTTCCTGCTGCTGTTCGTCACCGGCGCCGGCGGCGCGAGCATCGACGCGCTGCGCCGGCCGAGTTCGTCGTACGGCGTGCTGCGCTGAACCACAGATTCGCGTAGCCGCCGCGAGGCCGCCGCAAGACAAAAGGGCCGAATCCCGCACGCCGCGGGATTCGGCCCTTCGTTCATGAAGCGGGCGCCGACGTTCAGTGGGTGCCCTTCACATCCTTCGCATCCTTCGAGAACTGCACGGCGATCGCGCCGAGCACGCAGATCGCCGCGACGTACACGACCGGCGCGAGCGGATTCGACTTCATCATCAGCGACACGATCACCGGCGTGAGGCCGCCGAAGATCGCATACGCGACGTTGTACGAGAACGAGATGCCCGAGAAGCGCACGACGGCCGGGAAGCTCTTCACCATCACGAACGGCACCGCGCCGATCGTGCCGACCATGAAGCCCGCGATCCCGTAGTAGAGCGGCAGCGTCGACGCATCGGCCGCGACCTGCACGAACAACAGGTAGTAGCATGCGGCCAGCCCGATGCCGCCGATGGCGAGCACGCGCTTCGCGCCGATCCAGCCCGCGAGCGAGCCGGCAGTGATGCAGCCGGCCGTCAGGCACAGCGTCGCGATGCTGTTCGCGAACAGCGTCGTCGCGGGCGTCAGGTGGAACTGCTTCTGCAGCAGCGCGGGCGTCATCAGGATCACGACGACGATCGCGGCCGACAGCATCCACGTGAGCAGCATCGACACGATTACCGCGCGGCCATGGTCGCGCAGCACCGCCTTCAGCGGAATCTCGGCCGCGAGCGCCTTCTTCGCCTTCATCTCGGCGAACACCGGCGTTTCATGCAGCCAGCGGCGCAGGTACACGGAGAACAGCCCGAGCACGCCGCCGAGCAGGAACGGAATGCGCCATGCGAATGCGCCGACTTCGGCCGCCGAGTAGCGGCTGTTGATGCCGGCCGCGACGAGCGAGCCGAGCAGGATGCCGGCCGTGAGGCCCGCGGTCAGCGTGCCGCATGCGTAGCCGATATGGCGCGACGGCACGTGCTCGGACACGAACACCCATGCTCCCGGCACTTCGCCGCCGACCGCCGCGCCCTGCAGCACGCGGAACAGCAGCAGCAACACCGGCGCGAGGATGCCGATCGTGTCGTAGGTCGGCAGGAGGCCCATCAGCAGCGTCGGCACCGACATCATCAGCACGCTCAGCGTGAACATCCGCTTGCGGCCGAACAGGTCGCCGAAGTGGGCCATGATCACGCCGCCGAGCGGGCGCGCGAGATAGCCGGCCGCGAAGATGCCGAACGTCTGCAACTGGCGAAGCCAGTCGGGAATGTCGTGCGGGAAGAACAGCTGCCCTATCGCCGGCGCGAAGAACACGAAGATGATGAAGTCGTAGAACTCGAGGGCGCCGCCGAGTGCGGCAAGGCCAAGGGTCTTGTAGTCGCTGCGCGTGAGCGCGCGTTCGGCGGCGCGAGGCACGCCGCTCAATTCGGAAGCTTGCATGGTCAGGACGATCGGTTTTCGAATGTTGTTGTCGGTGCTGCGTCTCCAGGGCCCGCTATCGGCATGGACTGACAAGGCGCGGCTTGCATCGTCGAAGCGTGTCGTGTGCCGGGTGAGGCGCGCAACACGCGCCGCCGCACCGGGATGGGGCACGGCAGGGACGAAGCGTCAAAGCGGGTGGGGGGATTCTACAGGAGCGCGAAATGCGCGCGCGTGTGCGACGGGGAAGGCTTCGAAGCGCGCGGCCGAGGCCGGGGCAAAAGCGCGCGCGGCGCGGGCGGCCGGTGAGCCGCTGACGCGCCGCGCGGGGCAGGGTTGCGTATCAGTTGCCGGCGATCGTATCGACCGGCTTGAACGTGCCGCGCTCGACCTTGTAGATCGTCACCGGCGCATCCTTCAGGTCGCCCTTCGCGTCGTACGCGATGCTCGGGGCCGACACGCCCTTGACCGACACCTTGCCGAGATACGGCGTGTACACCTTCGGGTCGGTCGAGTTCGCGTCCTTCATCGCGGTGAGCAGCGCGATCGTGCCGTCATACGAGTACGGCGAGTAGGTGATCACGTCTTCGTTGAAGCGCGCCTTGTAGCGTGCCGCGTAGCCGGCGAAGCCCGGCATCTTCTCCTTCGGCAGCCCGCCCATGTAGACGATCGCGCCTTCGGCCGCGTCGCCGCCGACCTTCAGGAACGTCGGCGAGCGCGACATCTCGCCTGTCACGAACGCCGACTTCATCCCGAGCTGGCGCATCTTGCGGATCATCGGCGACGATTGCGCGTCGCCGCCGCCGTAGAAGATCGCGTCCGGGTTCATCCCCTTGAGGTTGGTCAGGATCGCTGAGAAATCGAGCGCCTTGTCGTTCGTGAAGTCGCGCTTGATGATCGTGCCGCCCGCCGCCTCGACGGCTTTCGCGAATTCGTCGGCGATGCCCTGGCCGTAGGCCGTGCGGTCGTCGATGATCGCGATGCGCTTGAAGCGCAGCGTCTTCACCGCGTACGTGCCGACGATGCGCCCTGCTTGAGCATCGCTCGTCAGCAGCCGGTAGGTCGTCTTGTAGCCGCGCGCGGTGTATTGCGGCGACGTGGCCATCGAGATCTGCGGCAGCCCTGCGCGATCGTACAGGTCGGACGCGGGAATGCTCGTGCCCGAGTTGAAGTGCCCGATGATCCCGCGGACGTTGTCGTCGATCAGCCGCTGAGCGACAGTCGTGCCCGTGCGCGGGTCGGCCTGGTCGTCCTGCGAATCGAGCTGGAACGTGACGGGCTTGCCGCCGATCGTCGGACGCGTCGCGTTGAAATCGGCGATCGCGAGCTGCACGCCCTTCTGCATGTCCGTGCCGTAGTTCGACTGCGGGCCGGTCAGCGGTGCGGCGAAACCGATCTTGACGACGTCGGCGGCAATGGCGTGCGCGCCCGACAGTGCGCAGGCAGCGGCCAGCGCGACGTGCGATACCTTCAGCTTCACTTTCACTTCCCCTTGATGGCGTGGTTGGGCCGCCGCCGGCTGGCGGGCCGGCACCGGTAAACCGGGCGAGACGGTTCGGTCGGCAGGCCGATGCGAGGGCCGTGCGTGCGTGCCGCGTGCTGCCCGGGCTGTGCCGGAATCGGCGTGTGTGGTGGCCGATGCCGCAGGCCCTGCACGCCGGTCGCTGCCGCGGCGGAAGGTCGTCTCGTGACCGTGAAGCGAAGTCTAGACAGCGAAAATGCGTGCGTCTTGCGCGTTCGGTGCGCGGCCGGCGACGATATCGGCATATCGTCGATAACCCTGATATATGCCGAAATCGTCACGCCGAATGCGCAAACGCGCCAAGACGCTGTACGGTTGCATTTTTATGCTGGCGAGTTCGAGCACGCGGTGCCGGTGCGCCGGTGAGCCTGTGCGCTCATGGCAGGCCGGCATCGGCGCATGCGGATTTGCGGCCGGCCGCTGCATGCGCGGCGCAGTGGTTGTGCACGCAACGTATGTTGCGTGTCGAAGCCGGTCGGCGCGACGGCGCGACGTGAAGGCTGCCGCCAACTTGCCCGCCCTTGCGATCGGCGCGACGCGATCGGAGGGGCGCTTCTATAATCGACGCCATCTGCCACTCGCTTTGCGGTTGCCGGGATGACGACCTTGCCAGCCGTACCGCCCATGAGCCTGTCCGATACGTTGCGCCACCAGCCCGACAACGCCGATCTCGGCGCGATGCTCGCGCACTTCCGCCTGCTCGAACCGGTATTCGATGCGCTGCCGGACGTCGCGTTCTTCGTGAAGGACGCGAACGGCCGCTACGCGCTCGTCAACCGCACGCTGGCGATGCGCTGCGGCTACAAGGACAAGCGTGACCTGCTCGGCAAGACGGCCGACGAAGTGTTTCCGCGCCGCTTCGGCCGCAGCTATTTCGAGCAGGACATGGCGACGATCAACGCCGGCCAGCAACTGATGGACCAGCTCGAGCTGCACCTGTATCCGGGCCGCCTGCCGGGCTGGTGCCTGACCTGCAAGGAGCCGCTGCGCGATGCCGCAGGCAGGGTGGTCGGCCTGGCGGGCATCTCGCGCGACCTGAAGGCGCACGAGGGATCGCACCCGGCGTACAGCCGGCTCGCCGACGTGGTCCAGCACATCCAGGATCACTACGTACAGCCGCTGAACCTGAAGCAGCTCGCGCAGATGGCCGGGATGTCGGTCGCGCAGCTCGAACGCTACTTCCACAAGGTGTTCCACCTGACGCCGCGCCAGGTGCTGCTGAAGACGCGGCTGGATGCGGCCACCGCGCTCCTCGTCACGCACGACAAGGTGACCGACGTCGCGGCGCTATGCGGCTATACGGATCACAGCGCGTTCACGCGCCAGTTCAAGGCGACGGTCGGCGTGACGCCGACGGAATACCGGTTGATGCTGCAGGAGCGGGCAGGGTGACGCGACGCGCCGAAAGGGCCGGCGAGTCGCAGGGATCGGGGCGGTACGGGGAAAGGGGGAAACGGTGAAGCGGTGAAAACCGCGGCTCAGCGGTAGCCGAGCCCTTTCAGGACGGCGGTGCCGTTTTCGGTCAGCCGGAAGCTGGGGGCCGTATCGGCGTCGAGCTTGACCATCTCGACGAGGCCGGCTTCCTGCAGCGCAGGCAGTTCGGGTTTGGCGTTCGCGCCGATCGGTGCGTGCAGCAGCACGAGCAGCGTCGCGATTTCATGATGACTGAGCAGGCGGCGCAGCATCGTCTTCTTTGCAGGGGGCGCGGCCGGGCGGCCCGCGGGTGCTTCTACGGCGCTCATCGCTTTCCTCCTTTTCGAGATAACTATCGGGTACTGGTTGCGGATGGTGCCGTCGAAGACTTAAGCGATTCTTAAAACCGTGGCCGAGGACCGGTTGCTGCGCTGCGGTACGGGTTACCGGATGTAACATCAGACGGCGTGCGGTTCCCGGCCCGATCGCGGCAAGCCGCGCGGGCGGGTGCGCCGTCGCGCGATTCACCACGATGGTGCGCGCAGGATGCGGCCCTTTGAATCAGCCGCGGGGCCGCGAATGTGATTCGGCCCCGAAATCCAGATTCGTCTCTTTCTCTTATTTCCTGTGCTGTGCCTGCGCGGCCAGGCGCACGGCCGCGTTTGCCGCCCCGTAGCCGTCGTATCCGCCGCGCCGCTCGACGATCTCGAGCGAGAAGCGGTTGTCGACCAGTTCTGTATACGCGTGCAGGAATTCGCCGCCGTGCTCGTCGCGGTCGTACAGCAGGTGATGCGTGCTCAGCGTGTCGATCAACTCGTCCGGCAGCGCGTAGCGTGCGGCGAGATCGTCGTAGTAGTTCGGCGGAATGCGCAGGAACGGAATGCCGTCGGCCGCGAACGCGGCGATCGTCTTCACGATGTCGTCCGTGCGGAACGCCACGTGGTTCAGCCCCGTGCCGTGATAGCGGTCGAGCGATTCGGCGACCGCCGTGTGCCGGTCGACCGACGCGTTCAGCGCGATCCGCACCGAACCGTCGGCGCTGCGCACGGCGCGGCTGCGCATCAGCCCGTACGGGTCGGGCACGAGCCAGCTGCGCTCGGCCTCGAAGCCGAATGCCGTCTTGAAGAACAGGATCCACGTATCGAGCGCGTCGGCCGGCAGCGCCAGGCACACGTGATCGATACCCGTCAGCGGGCCCACCTCGCTCGGGCCGTCGATGTCGGTCAGCACGAAGTCCGATTCATACAGCGTCGGCGCGTTCGGCGCTTCGTCGACGAAATACTCGAGGCTGCCGTCCGGCGCCTGCACGCTCGGCAGCACGCGTTCGTTCGGCCCGACGCGGCCGGAGAACGGCGCATAGCCGAAACCGGCCGCGCGTTCGAATGCCACTTTCGCGTCGTCGACGCGGAATGCCGACGCACACAGCGACAGCCCGTGCTGCTGGAAGAACGCATCGGCGAACGAGTCGCGCTCCGCGTTCAGCACGATCGACGCGGCGCCGTGCTGGAACAGCGTCACGTCCTTCGACCGATGCCGGCCCGCGAGCCGGAAGCGCATCCGGCCGAGCCATTCGCCGACGGTTGCCGCGGCCTGTGCGTCGACCGCGAATTCGATGAACTGGAACCCGACGTGCGCGGGCGGCGCCGGCGGCGCGAACAGCGGCTGGCTGGCGGCCGGCGCGCGGCCGTCCCGCGCGAGCTGCTCGCGTGTCAGTTCTTCCAGGTAGAGCAGCGAGCGATGGCCGTCGGCGGCCGTGATCGCGGTCGGCGCCGCGCGGAAGCCGTCGTTGAAGATCTCGAGCGACAGCGGCCCCGTGTAGCCCGATTCGATCACGCGCGCGGTGAAGCGCGCGAGGTCGAAGTCGCCCTGGCCCGGGAACGAGCGGAAATGGCGGCTCCATTCGAGTACGTCCATCGCGAGCTTCGGCGCATCGGCGATCTGCACGAACGCGATCCGGTCGCCGGGGATGTCGGCGATCGCGTCCGGAGAATCGTCGAGCGACAGCGTATGGAAGCTGTCGAGCGCAAGGCCGAGGTGCGGGCTGTTCACGGCATTCACGAGTTTCCACGCATGGCCGTACCGCTTCACGACTCGGCCCCACGCGAGCGCTTCGTACGCGGCGACCACGCCGGCTTGCCGCGCGGCTTCCGCGAGCGCGCCGAGCTGGTCGACGAGCAGCCCGTCGTCGGCGATCGTGTCGGCCGACACGTTGCTGCACACCAGGATGCGGTCGGTGCCGAGCGCGTGCATCACGTCGAACTTGCGCTTGATGCGATCGAGGTTGCGGGCGAGCTGGGCTGCGCTCACGCCCTCGAAGTCACGAAACGGCTGGAACAGCACGATGTCGAGGCCGAGATCGGCGGCCATGCGCCGGACGTCGGCCGGCGATCCGTCGAAGTAGACGAGGTCGTTTTCGAAGATTTCGACGCCGTCGAAGCCGGCGGCCTTGATGGCGGCGAGCTTCCCGGCGAGCGTGCCGGACAGTGACACGGTGGCGATCGAGCGCTGCATGGGCGAATCCTGCGGATGAGCGGGGCACGGCGCCGGTCGAATCGACCCTGAATGAACCAGTCGTTGAATTAACGACGAACGCCATATCCCGAATTTACTGGGTGAGTGATGCGTATTGTACAAACTAACTAGGTGGTACAAATTAGCGAAAACCCGAAAAGACATTGCGCTTTCGCAAGCGCACACTAGCGCCAAATCTTGACGTCAGGGGGCGAAGTCGGCTAGCGATGCGCCCCCGTTTTAGGAGCAGAAACACCATGAGCAAGCCCAAGGTGCTGGTGCTGAACGGCCCGAACCTGAATCTGCTGGGGACGCGTGAGCCCCATATCTACGGCGCGGAAACGCTCGCCGACGTCGAGCAGCGCTGCCGAACGGCCGCTGAAGCGCTCGGGCTGGAAATCGACTTCCGCCAGTCGAACGCCGAGCACCAGTTGATCGACTGGCTGCACGCCGCGCGTCACGATACGCACGGCATCGTGATCAACCCGGCTGCCTATACGCATACGTCGGTGGCGCTGGCCGACGCGCTTTCCGCGATCGCGAAACCGGTGATCGAAGTTCATATCTCGAACGTGCATCGCCGCGAGGCATTTCGCCACCATTCCTATGTGTCGGCGGTTGCCGAAGCCGTGATCTGCGGCTGCGGCACCGAAGGCTACGTGTTCGCGCTGCAGCGTCTGGCGACGCTGTTCGCGCAGGGAGCCGCGCGATGAGCCGCCCGTCGTTTCTGATCGGCCTGATCGGCCAGGGCATCGGCGGTTCGCTGTCGCCCGCGATGCACGAGGAAGAAGGTTTCCGCCAGGGGTTCGGCTATGTCTACCGGCGGATCGACCTCGACGTGCTCGGCGTGACCGTCGACGCACTGCCGCAACTGCTCGATGCCGCGCAGCGGATGGGCTACAACGGCCTGAACATCACGCACCCGTGCAAGCAGCGCGTGATCGAGCACCTCGACGCGCTGTCGGACGATGCGCGTGCGCTCGGCGCGGTGAACACCGTGTTGTTCAAGGACGGCAAGCGGATCGGCCACAACACCGACTGGTCGGGCTTCGCGAAATCGTTCCGCCGCGGGTTGCCCGACGCGTCGCTCGAACGCGTCGTCCAGCTCGGCGCGGGCGGCGCGGGCGCGGCCGTGGCGCACGCCGCGCTGCAGATGGGCGCGGCCGAACTGACGATTTTCGATGTCGACGGCACGCGTGCCGCCGGCCTCGCGGCTGAACTGCAGCAACGCTTCCCCGCGGCACGCGTTGTACAGGGCGGCGATCTCGCGGACGCGATGCGCGCCGCGACGGGCCTGATCCACGCGACGCCGACAGGCATGGCCAAGCATCCGGGCCTGCCGCTGCCGGCCGAGCTGCTCCGCGCGGGCATGTGGGTGGCCGACATCGTGTATTTCCCGCTCGAAACCGAACTGGTCCGCGCCGCGCGCGCGGCCGGCTGCGCGACGCTGCCGGGAGGCGGGATGGCCGTGTACCAGGCCGTCGATGCGTTCGAGATCTTCACCGGACGAACGCCGGACGACGAACGAATGTTCGAACACTTTCAGTCGCTGGTCGCACGCTGACCCTTCTACCGACTAGCTGAAAAAAGAGATCAGGAGACAATCATGCAGCACACCACCCACTCGAACGCCGCGTCCGCGGCGGCCGGCACGGTCCGGCGCACCTCGGCGCGCTACAAGATTCTCGCGCTGCTCGCGATCGGCACGATGATCAACTATCTCGACCGCACCGTGCTGGGGGTGGCTGCACCGCAGCTCACCAAGGAGCTCGGCATCAATGCGGCCGTGATGGGCATCATGTTCTCCGCGTTTTCGTGGACGTACGTCGCGATGCAGGTGCCCGGCGGCCTGTTCCTCGACCGCTTCGGCAGCAAGATCACCTATTACTGGTCGATGACGCTGTGGTCGCTGTGCACGTTCCTGCAGGGCTTCGTGCCGGGCATCGCGACGCTGTTCGCATGCCGGCTCGGGCTCGGCGTGACGGAGGCGCCGTGCTTCCCGACCAACAGCCGGGTCGTCGCGACGTGGTTCCCGCAGAACGAGCGCGCGATGGCGACCGGTACGTATACGGTCGGCGAGTACATCGGCCTCGCGTTCTTCAGCCCGGTGCTGTTCGCGCTGATGGGCGCGTTCGGCTGGCGCTCGCTGTTCTGGGTCGTCGGCGCGATCGGCATCGCGTTCGGCCTGGTCTGGTGGAAGTTCTATCATGAGCCGCGCAACCATCCGGGCGCCAACGCGGAGGAGCTTGCGTATATCGAGGCGGGCGGCGGTCTCGTGCACGGTGCACGCAAGGACGGCGACAAGGGCGCCAAGGGCGCGCAGAAGAAGTTCAGCTGGGCGATGGCCGGCAAGCTGCTGAAGAAGCGTCAGCTCGCGGGCATCTGCCTCGGCCAGTTCGCCGGCAACTCGACGCTGGTGTTCTTCCTGACCTGGTTCCCGACCTACCTCGCCACCGAGCGCCACATGGGCTGGCTGAAGATCGGCTTCTTCGCGGTGATGCCGTTCATCGCCGCATCGGTCGGCGTGATGTTCGGCGGGATCTTCTCCGACTGGCTGCTGCGTCGCGGCAAGTCCGCGAACCTCGCGCGCAAGCTGCCGATCATCGCGGGCCTGCTGCTCGCGTCGACGATCATTCTCGCGAACTACGTGCAGAGCAACGAGGCCGTGATCGCGATCATGTCGGTCGCGTTCTTCGCGCAAGGGATGGCCGCACTCGGCTGGACCCTCGTGTCGGACATCGCGCCGGACGGCCTGCTCGGTGTGACGGGCGGCATCTTCAACTTCGCGGCGAACCTCGCCGGCATCATCACGCCGCTCGTGGTCGGCTTCATCGTCGCGTCGACCGGCTCGTTCGTCGGCGCGCTCGTGTTCATCGGCGTGATCGCGCTGATCGGTGCGCTGTCTTACATCTTCGTCGTCGGCGACATCAAGCGGATCGAGCTGTAAGCATCGCCTCCACGCGCATCCTGTGCGTTCGCCCGGCGGCCGGTTGGCCGCCGGGCTTTTTTGTTGGCGCGACGCGCTGCGTGCACCCTCATGCGTGCTGCACCGCGATACCGAGCGATTCGACCGCCCGCGCGATCGCCGCGACCGCGCGCCGGATATCGTTGGCGTCGATCGCACCGATGCAGCCGACGCGGAACGTCTCGAGCCGCGTGAGCTTGCCCGGGTACAGGATGAAGCCGGCATCGCGCACGGCGTCGTAGAAGCGGCGGAAATCGTAGGCCGGGTGGTCGGGCGCGTGGAACGTGACGATCACCGGCGCCTGCACGTTCGCATCGAGGAACGGCGCGAAGCCGAGCGCGCGCATCGATTCGACCAGCGTCCGGCAGTTGTCCGCGTAGCGCGCACCGCGCGCCGGCTGCCCGCCTTCGGCGAGATACTGGTCGAGTGCGGCGCGCAGCGCGGCGATCACGTGCGTCGGCGGCGTGAAGCGCCACTGGCCCGTCTTGCGCAGGTATGCGTACTGATCGTGGAGATCGAGCGCGAGCGACGGTGAATTGCCTTCGCCGGCCTCGAGCGCATCGCGCCGCACGATCGCGAACCCCATCCCCGGCACGCCTTCGAGACATTTGCCGCTTGCCGAGATCAGCGCATCGATGCCGCTGCCCGCCAGCGCGATCGGCAGCGCGCCGAACGAGCTCATCGCGTCGACGATCAGCCGCTTGCCGTGGCGTCGGCACACGGCGGCGATGTCGTCGAGCGGGTTCAGGATGCCGGCGCTCGTCTCCAGATGCACCTGCGCGACGTGCGTGATGCGCGGCTCGCGCGCGAACGCGGCCTCGATCGCGGCCGGATCGACGGCCGCATCCTCGCCGAACGGCAAAGCGATCGCTTCGATACCGAGCCGGCCGAGGATCTTCAGGATGCGCGCGCAATACGCGCCGTTGTCGGGCACCAGCACGACGCCGTCGCGCGGCACCAGCGTACCGAGCGCGGCTTCGACCGAGAACGTGCCGCTGCCCTGCATCGGTACGCACACGTACTCGTCGCCGCCATGCGCAATGGCGACGAGGTCCGCGCAGACGCTGGCCGTCAGTTGATTGAAAGCGGCATCCCACGAGCCCCAGTCATGTTGCATTGCGTGGCGGGTTGTGGCGGACGTGGTGAGCGGGCCGGGCGTAAGAAGAATCGGATCGGACATGGCTTTTCCTTGCAAAGGTCGGAAAGAAACGCCGGGCGGCATTTCTGAATGACTTGCATGATATTGGCAAAATGTGTCATTTTTTGGAAATTGTGGCATTCGTCACGGGTTTGTCATCGAACGCTGTGATCCTTCGCTTGCCGCGAGAAACCTGACCTCGGCGCGGCGGCGAGGCAGGCCGTTGATCGGCCTGCCCGGAGATAACAGGAGAGCCGGATCGTGCCCCGGCCATTTGGTGTTCCGCCTACGGAGAAGTGAGATGACACTGCAGAATTCCTCGCGCGCCGCTGCCGGCGCGTTCCGCAAGCTTGCACTGGCCGCCACCGTCGCCGGTCTGATGGGCGCCGCGTTGCCCGTGCATGCGGCGAGCGCGGTCGTGCTGTACACGGCGGACGGTCTCGAGAACCTCTATCGCGATGTGCTGCCGGCGTTCGAGAAGAAGGAAGGCGTCAAGGTCAACATCGTGACGGCGGGCAGCGGCGAAGTCGTCAACCGCGCGAACATCGAGAAGAATTCCCCGAAGGCCGACGTGATCGTCACGCTGCCGCCTTTCATTCAGCAAGCCGGCCAGATGGGCCTGCTGCAGGCGTACCAGAGCGTGAACTACAAGAACGTGCCGGCGATCGCGAAGGCGGAAGACGGCACGTGGGCGACGTTCGTGAACAACTATTTCTCGTTCGCGATCAACCCGGACGTCGTGAAGAGCCAGCCGAAGACGTTCGCCGACCTGCTGTCGCCGAGCTATGCCGGCAAGGTCGCGTACTCGAACCCGGCCACGGCCGGCGACGGGATGGCCGTGCTGATCCTGACGACGTCGCTGATGGGCGAGGACAAGGCGTTCGACTATCTCGCGAAGCTGTCGCAGAGCGTGAAGTTCCACACGAAGGGCACGGGCTACCTGAACGTGCTGCTGTCGCGTAACGAGATCAGCGTCGCGAACGGCGACCTGCAGATGGACCTCGACGATGCCGAACACGGCGCGCTGTCCGTCAAGCCGATCTTCCTGGCCGCGAAGGACGGCGACCAGCCGACCACGTTCCAGCTCCCGTACGGCATCGGCCTGATCAAGAGCGGCCCGAACCAGGACGCCGGCAAGAAGCTGATCGATTACCTGATGTCGACGGAAGTGCAGTCGAAGGTGCCGGACATGTACGGCATCCCGGGCCGCACGGACGTGCCGCTGGCCGGCAAGAACGGCGAAGCGGTCAAGAAGGCGATCGCGGGCGTGAAGCTGATCCCGGTCGACTGGACCCAGGTGATGGCGAAGAAGCCGGCGTGGATCGAGCGCTGGAAGAAGGACGTGATCGGCAGCTCGGGCAAGCAGCTCGACGTCGTCAAGCCGAAGTGATCGGCGCACGCCGCCTGTATTCGTGAGCAAGAGGATGAACCCGGTGGAAACCACCCTGACCCATCCCGGCGCATTCGGCGCCGCCGAACCGCGAGCAACGCTGCGGTCCGGCGCGCCGGGCGGCGTGCAGATCGAACACCTGAGCGTGCGCTACGGCGCACGCACGGTGCTGGAAGATCTGTCGCTGTCGATCGGTGCCGGTGAATTTCTGACCGTGCTCGGCAAGAGCGGCTGCGGCAAGACCACGCTGCTGCGCTTCATCGCCGGGTTCGTGAAGGCCGACGGCCTGACCGGCACGCTGACCGTTGCCGGACGCGACCTGACCTACGCGCCGCCGCACAAGCGCAATCTCGGTCTGCTGTTCCAGAATTACGCGCTGTTCCCGCACCTGTCGGTGTTCGAGAACGTCGCATTCGGGCTGCGCGCGCGCGGCATGGCGTCGTCGGAAGTGACGCGCCGTGTCGCCGATGCGCTGAAGCTCGTGCAACTCGGCGATGCGGGCCATCACCTGCCCGCGCAGTTGTCGGGCGGAATGCAGCAGCGCGTCGCGCTGGCGCGCGCGCTCGTGATCGAGCCGGACGTGCTGCTGCTCGACGAGCCGCTGTCGGCGCTCGACGCCAACCTGCGCGCGTCGGTGCGCAGCGAACTGAAGGCGCTGCACGAGCGCCTGCCGAACCTGACCGTCGTCTGCGTGACCCACGACCGCGACGACGCGCTCGTGCTGTCCGACCGCGCGCTGCTGATGCGCGACGGCCACATCGCGCAGCTCGGCACGCCGCAGCAGCTGTACGACGCGCCGCGGGACGGCTACGTCGCGCGTTATCTCGGCCCGGCGAACCTGCTGCCGCCGCACGTGATCTTTCCGCTCGGCGATCCGCGCCATGAAGTGCGTGGCAAGGTGGCGTGCGTGCGCCCCGAGCGCCTGACCGTGATGCCGCCCGCCGCGGGCGGGCTGCACGGCACGGTGTCGTCCGTCGAATGGCAGGGCGCGGACCTGTCGATCGCGGTCACGATCGATGCGGCGCCCGACGAGCCCGTGCGCGTCACGATGCAACGCGGCCGCGGCGCGGCTCCCGAGCGCGGTGCGCGCGTTTCCCTGCATTGCGAGGCAGACGATGTCGTCCTTATCGAGCCCTGAAGCCGGCCTGCCGCCGCACGTGCTCGCGTCGGCCGCCGCGCACGCCGCCGCCGCGCGGCGCCGCAAGCGCATGGGCGACCTGCACCTGGCCGCGCTCGCGATCGTCGTGCTGGGCCCGCTCGTCGTCTACCCGCTGGTGCGGCTCGTGCTGCTGAGCGTGTCGGGCGACCACGGGCTGAGTTTCGCCGCGTACCGGACGTTCTTCGGCAACCCCGACACCCGCAACGTGCTGCTGACCACGCTAGGCGTGCTGTTCGCGAGCGCCGGCACCGCCTCGGTGCTCGGTGTGCTGCTGGCCGCACTGCTGTTCTTCAAGCCGTTTCCGGGCGCCTCGCTCGTCACACGCTTCCTGGAGCTGTACGTCGCGTTTCCGTCGTTCCTCGTCGCGTTCACGCTGATCTTCCTGTACGGCTCACAGGGCTCGATCAGCATCGCGCTGCAGCACCTGTTTCATCTCGAAAATGCGCCGCTCGATTTCCTGTTCGGCATCGGCGGCGTGATTCTCGCGCAGACCGTGTTCTATACGCCGTTCGTCGTGCGGCCGACGCTCGCATCGTTCGCGACGCTCGATTTGCGGCTGATCGAAGCCGCGCGCAGCCTCGGCGCGTCCGGCTGGATGCTCGCCCGCCGCGTCGTGCTGCCGATCGCGTGGCCGGGCATCGCCGCCGGCACCGTGCTGTGCTTCCTGCTGACGCTGAACGAATTCGGGATTCTGCTCGTGCTCGGCAGCGCGCGGCTCGTCACGCTGCCGGTCGCGATCTACAGCAGCGCGACCGTCGACCTCGACCTGCCGACCGCGTCGGCCGGCGCGGTGGTGATGCTCGCGCTGTCGCTGGCGCTGTATGCGGTTTATCGCCGGGTGAACCGGCGCGCGACGGGAGGGAACGATGTCCGCTGAATTCCGTATCGGGCAGGGCGTGCCGCGCCACCAGATCGGCTGGGGTGACACGGTGCTCAAGCATGCATCGCGCGCGGCGCTCGCGCTGGCCGCGTTCGCGTGCTTCTGGTTGTTCGTGTTGCCGGTCATCGTCGTCGCGCTGTCGAGCGTGTCGACGCAGTGGTCGGGCACGATCTTGCCGGCCGGTTACAGCCTGCGCTGGTTCGAGCGGCTCGGGTCGCCGGAATACGACGCGCTGCTGACGAGTCTCGAAATCGGCTTCGGCGTGTCGGCGGTCGGCACGGTCCTCGGGCTGTGGCTCGCGCTGGCGCTCGAGGGGCGCGACCGGCGCGGCCTCGGCGCGGTGGTCGATGCTCTCGTGATGGTGCCGAACGGCGTGCCGAGCGTCGTGCTCGGGCTCGCGGTGCTGATCGCGTATCACCAGAAGCCGGTCGACCTGTCGAGCTCGGCGGCGATCGTCGTGCTCGTGCAGCTCGCGCTGATCTTGCCCTTCTGCTATCGCTGCGCGGCCGCGGCGCTGCGTCCGGAGCTGACCGTGCTGCGCGAAGCGGCGGCGAGCCTCGGCGCGCCGCCCGCGATGGTGCTGCGCCGCGTGCTGCTGCCGCAGCTGGTGCCGGCGCTGCGCGCGAGCCTCGCACTCGGCTTCGCGCTGTCGCTCGGCGAACTCGGTGCGACGCTGACGGTTTATCCGCCCGGCTTCGCGACCGTGCCGATCGTCGTGATCGGCCAGGTGGAGCGGGGGTATTACCTTCCGGCGTCGGCGCTGTCGCTGCTGATGCTGGGCGCGTCGCTCGCGGCGCTGCTGCTGATCGCCGCGCGCGTGCCGCGCGGCAAGCGGGTGGCATCATGAACGCCGCGTTTGCATTGCGCCAACCTGGCGACGCGTCGGCGGCCGGTATCCCGACGGAGCTTGCGGGTCGCTCGGTCGACGTCAACGGCCGGCACTACCGGCTGCCGGTCGAGCCGACCGTCGTCGTCTGCGTCGACGGCTGCGAGTACGACTATCTCGAACGGGCGGTGGACGCGGGCGTCGCGCCGTTCATCGGCCGGATGATCGCGGAAGGCACGGCCTGGCGCGCCGATTGCGTCGTGCCGACCTTCACCAACCCGAACAACCTGTCGATCGTCTGCGGCGTGCCGCCGTCGGTCCACGGAATCTGCGGCAACTATTTCTGGGACCCGGCCGCCGACGGCGGGCGTGGCGCCGAAGTCATGATGAACGACCCAGCCTACCTGCGGGCCGGCACGCTGCTCGCGGCGGCGTCCGACGCCGGTGCACGGGTGGCCGTCGTGACGGCGAAGGACAAGCTGCGCCGGCTGCTCGGCTGGCAGATGAACGGCATCTGCTTTTCGGCCGAGAAGGCCGCGCAGGCGAATCTCGCCGAAAACGGGATCGTCGACGTGCTCGACTGGGTCGGCCTGCCGTCGCCGGACGTCTACAGCGCGGCGCTGTCCGAATTCGTGTTCGCGGCCGGCGTGCGGCTTGCGCAGACGCGCCAGGTCGACCTGATGTACTTGTCGACCACCGATTACGTGCAGCACAAGTGCGCGCCGGGCAGTGCCGGCGCGAACGCGTTCTACGCGATGATGGACGGTTATCTCGCGCAGCTCGACGCGCTCGGCTGGGCGATCGGGCTGACGGCCGACCACGGGATGAACGCGAAGCACGATCCCGCGACGGGCCGGCCGAACGTCATCTATCTGCAGGATGTCTTCGACGGGTGGTACGGCGCGCAGGCTGCGCGCGTGATCCTGCCGATCACGGATCCGTACGTCGTGCACCACGGCGCGCTCGGCTCGTTTGCCACTGTCTATCTGGCGCCGGGCGTCGGCCGGGCCGAGGCGATGTGGCGCGTCGGCGGCCTCGACGGCGTCGAGCTCGTGCTCGACAACGCGGAAGCCGCGGCACGTTTCGAGCTGCCGGCCGACCGGATCGGCGATCTCGTCGTGATCGGCCGCCGCGACATGACGCTCGGCACGCGCGAGCGCGAACACGATCTGTCGGGCCTCACGGTGCCGCTGCGTTCGCATGGCGGCGTGTCGGAGCAGGAAGTACCGCTGCTGTTCAATCGCCGTATCGAGCCGGTCGATCCTGCGCGCCGCCCGCGCAATTTCGACGTGTTCGATTTCGTGCTGAACCGGGTCGCGACATGATGGCTCATCCCCGACACGATCACCCGGCGTTTCGCGCGGAGGCGCTGCGCTGGTGCGGCACGCGCGCGACGCGCGAACGCACGCTCGACGTCATGGACCCTTACACGGGCACGCGCGTCGGTACGGTGCCGCTCGCGAGCGTCGACGACGTGCGCGCGGCATTCGACTACGCGATGGCGTACCGGCCGACGCTCACGCGTTACGAGCGTTCGGAGATCCTCGAACGCGCGGCTGCGCTGTTGCGCGAGCGTACCGAGGAAGCGTCCGACCTGATCACGCTCGAGTCGGGGTTGTCGAAACAGGACTCCCGCTACGAGATCGGCCGCGTGGCCGACGTGTTGAAATTCGCGGCGGTCGAGGCGCTGCGCGACGACGCGCAGAGTTTCTCGTGCGACCTGACGCCCCATGGCAAGGCGCGCCGCGTGTTTTCGCAGCGGCAACCGCTCGATGGCGTGATCGTCGCGATCACGCCGTTCAATCATCCGATGAACCAGGTGGCGCACAAGATCGCGCCGGCGATCGCGACCAACAACCGCGTGATCGTGAAGCCGTCGGAGAAGGTGCCGCTGTCGGCGCTCTATCTGGCCGACCTGCTGGTTGAGGCCGGTCTGCCGGAGCCGATGCTGCAGGTGCTGACGGGCGATCCGCGCGAGATCGCGGACGAGCTCGTCACGCACCCGCATGCGTCGCTGATCACCTTCACGGGCGGCGTGGCGATCGGCAAGGCGATTGCCGCGCGGGCCGGCTACCGCCGCATCGTGCTGGAGCTGGGCGGCAACGATCCGCTGATCGTCCTCGACGATGCCGATCTCGAACGCGCGGCGTCGCTGGCGGTGCTCGGGTCGTACCGGAATTCGGGCCAGCGTTGCACGGCCGTCAAGCGGATGCTGGTGCAGCGCTCGATCGCGCCCGCCTTCACCGAATTGCTCGTCGAGAAGACGCGCGCATGGAAGTACGGCGATCCGTTCGATCCCGCGAACGAAATGGGCACCGTGATCGACGAGGACGCGGCGCGGCTGTTCGAGGCGCGGGTCGGGGAGGCGGTCGCGCAGGGCGCGAGGCTGTTGGCGGGCAACGTGCGGCGCGGCGCGCTGTATGCGCCGACCGTGCTCGACAACGTCGATCCGTCGATGACGATCGTGCGCGAGGAGACCTTCGGCCCGGTATCGCCGGTGATTGCGTTCGACACGATCGACGACGCGATCCGGATCAGCAACGGGACGGCGTTCGGGCTATCGTCGGGTGTCTGTACGGACAGCACGGCGGCGGTCGTGCGGTTCGTGAACGAGCTGAACGTCGGCACGGTGAATGTATGGGAAGTGCCCGGATACAGGATCGAGCTGTCGCCGTTCGGCGGGATCAAGGACTCGGGGCTCGGATACAAGGAAGGCGTTCAGGAGGCGATGAAGAGCTTCACGAACCTGAAGACGTTTTCGCTGCCTTGGGAGTGAATGAATGGCATTGACGGTGGAAGATATCCACGGGCTGTATCGCGAGCATGGCCATGTGGCCTATAGCGGTGAACCGGTCACGCAGCTCGAGCATGCGTTGCAGAGCGGATTGCTGGCGGAAGAGGCGGGGGCTGATGAAGCACTGGTCGCGGCGGCGTTCCTGCACGATCTCGGGCACCTGCTGAATCGCCAGGGCGAGACGCCGAGTGCGCGCGGGATCGACGATCTGCACCAGTATTACGTGCTGCCGTTCCTGCGTCCGCTGTTTTCCGACGCGGTGCTGGAGCCGATCCGGCTGCACGTCGACGCAAAGCGCTGCCTGTGCCGCACGGACGCCGGCTACTTCGAGAGCCTGTCGCCGGACTCGGTGCGCAGTCTCGCGCTGCAGGGCGGCATCTTCAGTGAGGAGGAGACGGCGGCGTTCCGGCAGCGCCCGTTCGCGGAGGATGCGCTGCGTCTGCGCCGCTGGGACGATACGGCAAAGGAAGAGGGCAAGGTGACGCCTGATCTCGATCACTATATGGAGATCGTCGCGCGCCAGGCGCGCGCTGGCTGACCGGTTGAGTTGCTTCTATATAAGACCCCGCACGCGACAGCGTGCGGGGTCTTATATTTTTTGAGAAACCCCTTGCGCAGTTCGAAGAGGGTGCTTAGAATCACGCCTCTTTCGCGCTAACGGAAACGCGGCGTGAAAGGGGAAGCGGAGCTGGTGGTGTGCTGCAGTCTTGGGTGCGCGGCTGGCTTGGAAGGTGAACCCCGCAGTCGCAACGATGTAGTGTAAAAAGTTGTTGACGAACTGCGAAACACGGTTCATAATCTCGCTTCTCTGCTGCTGAAAACGCAGCGCTGCTGAGAAGCACGAAGTTCCTCGCAGATTGCTCTTTAAAAATTAACAGCCGATAAGTGTGGGCGCTTGATGGAAGCGAGCTGATCCTCGGGTCAGATAGCAAAAGTATCAAGAGTCTCACACTAAAGTAAGTCAGGTTTATGAAGCAATTCATATTCCTGTCAGCTTTGAGTGAGCGACCGGTTCTTAACTGAACCGAAAACAGTAACAGGTTTAAACTGAAGAGTTTGATCCTGGCTCAGATTGAACGCTGGCGGCATGCCTTACACATGCA
>Ga0209147_100240_pt1 | contig 53218 bp, 53 predicted proteins | sample AraplaCol_mLB_r2_FD_184278 | JGI IMG/M metagenome (GOLD analysis project Ga0209147, IMG submission 184278) | Arabidopsis root microbial communities from North Carolina, USA - plate scrape CL_Col_mLB_r2 (SPAdes) (version 2) | ecosystem: Host-associated > Plants > Roots > Endosphere | place: USA... | reverse complement strand
ATACCGAACACGGCAGTTAAGCTCTTCAGCGTCGATGGTAGTTGGGGGTTTCCCCCTGTGAGAGTAGAACGTCGCCTGGTAAACAAAAACATCAGCTATTAGGCTGATGTTTTTTTATATTTAGAAACATAAATAAATTTAAGGATACAAAGTAAATTTATCTGAAACGTTGACCAATGTATTTAAACAAGCTAATTTTGCTGGCACTTCATTTGAAGGCATTGGTTTAAGTAGTAGTGGTTCTTCGTGGCACGAGATTTACCTTATATGGTAATGAGCGCAGCACAGAAAGGCAGACGAAGTACCGAAGAATACAAGCTTTTGGCGGCTAATCTGAGACACAAACGAACTATAGTCCTTTTATAGTAGTTAAAAGGAACAAAAATAAGGTTAAAGCAGGAAAGTAGTACCATATTAGAAAAAAATATTTAAAATATAGAGCACAAAATTAGAACTATTTTCATATATTACAAAAAAATAGGCCCTAAATTGTATAAAAAGTTTTTAATTTGCAAAACTAAATAATAAACAAAATTGTTTAATCAATCGTAAACTGCACTGAAAAAACACTTAGAGGAGGAATAAAGGTGAATAGTTTATCAAAATGTATAGTTTGTGAAGAGAAAAAGGAACATGGCATTCATATTATTGAAGCATTCGTTTGTGAAGAGTGTGAAAAAAAAATCGTAAAAACTGAAACAGACGCACCTATATACAATTCCTTTGTAGAGAAGTTAAGATGTATTAGTACGGTGAAAGAAGAAATTGCGAATTAGAGATTGGCATAAGCGTAATAGACTAATAGTAGTAGTCTAATAAGTTTTTGTAAGTTAAAATAAGATATAAAGTGAAGGACCGATTTTATATACAGGTACCTCTGCCATAATTTATTACTGTTTGGTCACCCTTTTAGTGACTGGGCCTTTAAGTAATGGAGAGAACTTGTAGATATAATCGGTTTTTATATTGTCTATAAAATATTGATTTTCGATCTAGGTAGATGTATTAAAATGTCGAAAAATATGTTTGGAAATTTTAAATTTAAATCCAATAAAAATATACTAGTATAATGATGCATACAAATAAATTGCATAGATTAAAGGAAGCGTTATTGATGAATAAAATGCCATTACTAAATGCACTGAAACAGTTTGTAAATAAAGAAACAATCTCTCTACATGTTCCAGGTCATAAAAATGGAAAGCACACTTTTATAAATGAATTAGGATTACCGAATATATTAAATTATGATGTGACGGAATTAAATGGCTTAGATGACTTACATTACCCTTCAGAAGTAATCAGTGAGGCTCAAAAAATGTTAGCGAAAGTATACAATGCAGAAGAAAGTTTCTTTTTAGTAAATGGATCAACTGTGGGTAACCTAGCTGCAATTTTAGCGTTATGTGGCGAAAATGACGAAGTATTGGTACAACGTAATTGTCATAAGTCAATTTTTCACGGTCTTTTACTTGCTGGAGCAAAGCCTATATTCTTGCCATTAGATATTGATGAAGAGTTAGGACAGCCTCTTGGGGTAAACAGTGAGCAATCTATAAATGTAATAAAAAATTACCCGAAAGCAAAAGCAATAATTTTAACCAATCCTAATTATTATGGAATGTCTCAAAATTTAAATAATATAATTGAGTTCGCTCATAGTATGGAGATTCCAACAATCGTGGATGAGGCACATGGAACACATTTTATAATTGGGGATCCTTTTCCAAATGATGCGCTTTCTATGGGTGCCGATATTGTCATACAATCAGCGCATAAAACTTTGCCTGCAATGACAATGGGATCATATTTACATATAAAATCAAAACTTGTTTGCAAAGATAAAGTAATAGAAATGCTGAGAATGCTACAAAGTAGCAGTCCTTCTTATCCAATTATGGCTTCCTTAGATTACGCAAGGAGTTTTGTCGAAGCATTTTCTCATGATCAGGTGAAAATACTTCAAAAGAAAATTGTCGAATTTATTAATGAAGTTAATGATTTATCTAGTATACAAATTGTTACATCAAGTAGTAACTATACACAAGATTTACTAAAAGTAATCGTAAAAAGTAAAAAAGGACATACCGGTAAGCAATTACAGGAAATATTTGAAAATGAGGGAATCTATTCTGAGCTATCAGATTGGGGACATGTTCTGTTCATCCTTCCGCTAGATGAAAGAATGGATTTTAATGACCTTATTAATCGAATAAAAAAAGCAACTCAATCTATGGCTTATATTGAAAATAAACAACCTAAGCTTAATGTACCTAATTTTACGAGTACAGTTTTACATAGTTACGCTGACTTAAAGAAAAAAAGGAAGTTGGTAAAAGATTTGGCAGATTCGGTAGGAGAAATCTCTGCAGAAAATATCGTTCCTTATCCACCAGGAATTCCGATTTTACTAAAAGGTGAACTAGTTACTACTAAGCATGTTGATTATATTCATGATGTATATCAATATGGAATGACGATTCAAAATTTGATTGAAGATAAAAATTTACAAATTGAAGTATTGATTTAGGAGGAAACACACTTGAAATCTTTATTCATTACATTTGAAGGACCAGAGGGTGCAGGGAAAACAACAATTATTAATATGATATCGGAAGAACTTCGTAAAAGAAGTGTAAATTTTATAACCACTCGAGAACCAGGTGGTATACGGATCGCTGAAAATATAAGAAATATTATATTAGACACAGAGAATATTGAAATGGACAAGCGTACGGAGGCACTACTTTATGCTGCAGCAAGGAGACAGCATTTAGCAGAGAAAGTAATTCCTGCATTGGAAGAAGGAAAAATCGTGTTGTGTGATCGATTTGTAGATAGCTCGCTTGCATATCAAGGTGTCGGTAGAGGTATCGGAATAGATGAAATTTATAATATTAACCAATTTGCGATTGATGGTTTAATGCCTGATTTAACAATTTACTTTGATTTAGACCCTAAAGTTGGACTAAATAGAGTTCATCAAGCAGATGAGAGAGAAATCAATCGACTTGATTTAGAAGAACTAGATTTTCATTTGAAAGTTCAAAGTGGATATGCTGAAATTATGAAGAGAGAGCCGTGGCGCTTTAAACGAATTGATGCATCAAACCAGATTGATCAAGTATTTAATGATACTTTAAAAGTCATTTTAGAAAAAATAAAAGAAATTTAATTATGTACAAAAATTGATTACACTGAACAATAATATGACGGAACTGGTATAATAGAAGAAAGGATACTTTTAAGAACTTAACTAAAAATTACTTGCATCAATAGATAAATGTAGACCAAATGTTAGGCTGAAGTAATTGGTAAAACAATTTAAAAAAACGATACAATTTAAAAATATTATTGATTAATTTATAGATATGAGTAGGTGTAAACATGAAAACATCTTGGGAGAAACTAAGCGAGCGTCAGCCAGTTGCCACAAAAATGTTGAAAAATGCAGTAATTAAGAACAGGGTAGCTCATGCTTACTTATTTGAAGGCCCAAGAGGAACTGGTAAACGCGAACTTGCATTATACTACACAAAAGTATTACTATGTGAGAATGTAAGTGGTGCTACACCTTGTGGAACCTGTCGGAACTGTAAGCGTGTCGATTCTGGTAATCACCCAAATGTTTATGTAATTGAGCCCGAAGAAGCCTCAATAAAGAAACATCAAATTCAACAATTACAGGAAGAATTCTCTAAAACAGCTGTTGAATCGAATCGAAAAATTTATATCATAGACCATGCTGATCGAATGACGACAAATGCAGCTAATTCTTTATTAAAATTTTTGGAAGAGCCGGTCTCAATTACAACTGCATTTTTATTAACTGAACAAGTACAACAAATTTTGCCAACGATACAATCTCGCTGTCAATCAATCCATTTTAATCCATTACCAACAAAATACTTTGAAGAACGTTTAGTTAATATCGAGCTTCAATCAAACTTAGTACCATTATTAGCAAGATTAACAAATAGTGAGGCAGTCGCACTTCAAATTGCTGAAGAAGAATGGTTTGCACAAGCTAGAGATTTAGTGATAGAATTATATGAAGCATTATTAACGACAAAAAAAGATAGTCTATTAGTTATACAACAAAATGTTTCTCGTCATTTTGATACGAAGGAACAGTTACAAATGATGCTTGATATGCTTGTATTAGCCTTTAAAGATATGCTATATATATATGCTGAGCAAGATCGAAATGTTGTTTTTAAAAATGAAGAACCATTAATGAGACAAGCATTAAATCGTATTTCATTAGAGAAAATAACCACTTGTTTAGAGATCATCCTTTTTGCTAAAAAGCGATTAACATCAAACGCAAATATGTTAATGGTTTTAGAGCAAATGATTATAGAGCTACAGGAGGGATTGTAGATTGTGTACGAAGTAGTCGGAGTACGTTTTAAAAAAGCTGGTAAAATCTATTATTTCGACCCAAATGGATTAGCAATCCCTAAAGATACTTTTGTCATCGTTGAGACGGTGAGAGGGATTGAATTTGGAAAAGTAGTTGTATCAAATAAAAAGGTCGGAGAAAATGACGTAGTCCTTCCGTTAAAAAAAGTGATGCGATTAGCTGATGAGCATGATCGTATGATTGTTGAAGAGAATAAACAATCAGCTAAAGAAGCTTATGAAGTTTGTTCTAGTAAAGTTATGCAACATGAACTAGATATGAAATTAGTTGATGTCGAATATACATTTGACCGAAATAAAGTCATCTTTTATTTTACAGCAGATGGTAGAATAGACTTTAGGGAATTAGTAAAGGACTTAGCTGCAGTATTCCGTACTCGAATTGAATTAAGACAAATAGGTGTACGTGATGAAGCTAAAATGCTCGGTGGGATTGGACCTTGCGGTAGAATGTTGTGTTGTTCAACGTTCTTAGGTGATTTTGAGCCAGTATCCATTAAAATGGCTAAAGATCAAAACCTTTCTCTTAACCCGGCGAAGATTTCAGGACTTTGTGGCCGATTAATGTGCTGCTTAAAATATGAAAATGACGAGTATGAGGCTGCAAAAGAACAACTTCCAGACTTAGAGGATATCATCAAGACAGCAGAAGGTCCTGGAAGAGTAGTAGGATTGAACATCTTAGAACGAGTTATTCAGGTAGAATTGATCAAAAAAGAACGCGTTGTGGAGTATACCCTAGATGATTTAATTCACGAGGGAGTCGTGTCAATACAAACCACAGATTAAGAGGTGGTAAGATTGGACAAGAAGAATATATTCTTATCTCTTTCCAATATGGAAGAACAAATTCAAGATTTATCAACACAGCTTAGTGACTTAAAACAATATATTGCTGAGCTACTAGAAGAAAATCACTATACGAAAATTGAGAATGATCACTTACGAGAAAGATTAGGTCTAAATAAACGTATAGAAGAAAAAGAGCAAATAAAAGACTCAAAGAAGAAAAAGGTACAAAAGGATAAGGATCTTGGGGAAGGCTATGATAATTTAGCAAGATTGTACCAAGAAGGTTTCCATATTTGTAATCTACATTATGGAAGCGTACGTCATGGTGAGGACTGTCTGTTTTGTTTATCCTTCTTTGATAAAAAGTAATGGTAGGCTATTCCGGAAGAAGCGAACGATTACCTTTTTAGAAAACAGCTATGCTGTTTAAAAAGGTAAAGTGCGCTGGTTCCAAATGGAATAGCTTCTTTTTATGCATTGCTAGTTAATTGTTATACAATTAGGCAATGCTAAAAGATAATATTGGTATGAATTTGAAAGGAACTAATTATGCTTAAAGGTGACGAACGCTTAGATTACTTATTAACAGATGATATGAGGATTATTCAAAGTCCATCTGTTTTTTCATTTTCATTAGATGCTGTTCTTTTATCCAATTTTACATATGTCCCGATCCAAAAAGGTACAATTGTTGATTTATGCTCTGGAAATGGAGTTATTCCATTGATGTTACACCGAAGATCTAAAGCAAATCTAATTGGTGTAGAAATACAAGAGCGACTGTATGATATGGCTAAAAGAAGCATTGAATATAATAAATTAGATGAAAAAATATCAATGATTCATGACGATTTAAAAAATGCACCAAATAAAATAGGCAGAGAATTTGTTGATGTTGTTACGTGTAATCCACCATACTTTCAAGATATTCCGACTTCTGAACAGAATATGAATGAGCATTATGCAATAGCGAGACATGAGATTAAAACGAATTTAGAAGAAGTAATCAATGCAAGTAAACAACTTTTGAAGCATGGTGGAAAATTGGCGATGGTTCATCGTCCAGGACGTATGTTGGATATTGTTACAACAATGCGTAAACATGGTATTGAGCCAAAAAGAATTCAGTTTGTTTATCCAAAAATGGGTAAGGAAGCAAATACACTTTTAATTGAGGGGATTAAAGGTGGTAAGGCTGACCTTAAAATTTTGCCTCCGATTTACGTATATGAGGAAAATAACGAGTATACGGCTGAGTTAAAGGAAATTCTATATGGAAGATCATAAACACTATTTATACGTGCTAGAATGTTCAGATACAACTTTCTATGCAGGATACACAACAAATATTGAGCGAAGAGTAAAACAACACAATGATGGTAAGGGTGCAAAATATACGAGGGGTAGGACACCTGTAAATTGTATTTTTTTTGAGGAGTACCCAACTAAAAGAGAAGCGATGCAAGCGGAATACGCTTTTAAGCAATTATCAAGAGAAAACAAAGAACGATATATGAGAGGAGGAACGAGTAATGATTAAAAGTCAAAAGAGCTTCTTAAATGAAGAATTAGGCTGTCTTTATTTAATACCAACCCCTATTGGTAACTTAGAAGATATGACGTTTAGAGCAGTACGAATACTAAAAGAAGTAGATTATATTGCAGCGGAGGATACTCGTAATACAAAAAAGCTTTGTAATCACTTCGAGATACCAACACCATTAGTGAGTTATCATGAACATAATAAAGAAAAAGCAGGATTAAAGCTTGTAGAAGACTTGAAACGAGGATTAAAAGTTGGATTAGTAAGTGATGCAGGAATGCCATGCATAAATGATCCAGGTTATGAGCTTGTAAAACTTTGTTTAGAAGAAGGGATTTCTGTCGTTCCTTTACCTGGTGCAAATGCTGCCTTAACATCTTTAATATCATCTGGATTACCTACTGATTCGTTTTTATACATAGGATTCTTGTCACGTCAAAAGAAAGATAAAAAGAAGCAATTGGAACCGTTAAAGGGACAACGTAGTACAGTCATTTTATACGAGTCACCACACCGTTTAAAAGAAACGCTACACGTTATTCTTGAAGTATTAGGTGACAGAAAAATTGTACTTTGTAGAGAATTAACAAAGAAGTTCGAAGAGTTTTTACGTGGGACTGTTAGTGATGCAATAGACTGGGCAACGAATGAAGAAGTCCGTGGAGAGTTTGTAGTTGTTTTAGAAGGAGCATCTGAAGAAGATGTGAAAAACAATGAGGAGTGTTGGTGGCAGGAACTATCCATTAACCAACATGTCGATTGGTACATAAATGAAAAAAATGAAAAAAGTAAAGATGCAATAAAACTTGTTGCGAAGGATCGTTCATTAAATAAAAGGGACGTCTACGCGGAATACCACGAAATTTAATCAGGTTTAAAAATGAAGTTAGGCTGTCTTATTTATTTGTAATTCTCTACTCATTTTTACTAGCTTTTATTTAGAGAATGCAATTAAAATAGGCAGCCTCTTCAATTTAATTATTATCAGCTATAAATTGTTCAATCTCGAATTTTAGAAGCTCTGCGCCTTTTTTACTTAAAACAATTTTGCCATCAGCAACCTCAAGATTATTTTGAGAAATTTCTCCCGTCATCATACAAGTCATATTTGGTTCATACTTTTTTAGGATAATTCGATCATCCTGAACAAATATTTCAAGTGTGTCTCTTTCAGTGATGTTTAGTGTTCTTCTAAGTTCAATTGGAATGACTACACGGCCAAGCTCGTCTACCTTACGGACAATTCCTGTAGATTTCATAATTAATCCTCCTATATAAAGTTTTATGAAAATAATGTTCTATGTAGTCCAAAAGATGGAGCTACATAATGCTACTATGCCAAAATGGGTTAATTAAAGAGAAAATGTATGTATATTTATGAGAAATAATAGAAATAGATGTTACTATTGTGTAAAATTTAACTTATATAAAATAAGTATGAAGTTGTAATAGTAGATGGGGATATGCAGATAACTCATTTTTCATTTTATAATGAAATGCAAAATCATGCGAATAATTTAGTGTCAATATTTAGAAATTTTTGAAGGAGGATTTTGGTCAATGAGTAATAAAACATTTTATATTACAACCCCAATATATTATCCGAGCGGAAAATTACATATAGGTCATGCTTATACGACTGTTGCTGGGGATGCAATGGCTAGATATAAAAGACTTCAAGGTTTTGATGTTTTTTATTTAACGGGTACTGATGAACATGGTCAAAAAATTCAACGAAAAGCTGAGGAATTAAATGTCTCACCTCAAGAATACTTAGACGATATCGTTGTTGGAATTAAGGACCTATGGACAAAACTTGACATTTCATATGATGACTTTATCCGTACAACTGAAAGCAGACATAAAGAAATTGTTGAGAAGATTTTCAAGCAATTACTTGATCAAGGTGATATTTATTTGGACGAGTATGAGGGTTGGTATTCTGTACCGGATGAAACATATTATACTGAAACACAAATTGTTGATCCTCTATATAATGAAGAAGGAAAAATTATTGGTGGAAAGAGCCCGGACAGCGGTCATCCAGTAGAGCTAGTTAAAGAAGAGTCATATTTCTTTAAAATGAGTAAATATGCTGACCGATTACTGAAGTATTATGAAGAAAACCCAGAATTTATTCAACCTGAATCAAGAAAAAATGAAATGATTAACAATTTCATTAAACCAGGTTTAGAGGATTTAGCTGTCTCCCGTACTTCATTCGACTGGGGTGTAAAAGTACCTGGTAATGCTAAGCACGTTATTTATGTTTGGATTGACGCTTTATCTAACTATATTACAGCTTTAGGGTATGGCTCAGATAATGAAGAAAACTATAAAAAATATTGGCCAGCGAATGTTCATTTAGTTGGTAAAGAAATTGTACGTTTCCATACGATTTATTGGCCGATTATGTTAATGGCATTAGACTTACCATTACCTAAAAAGGTCTTTGCTCACGGATGGTTATTAATGAAAGACGGCAAGATGAGTAAGTCAAAAGGAAATGTTGTAGATCCAGTAGTATTAATCGACCGATATGGCTTAGATGCTCTAAGATATTATTTATTACGTGAAGTTCCTTTTGGATCAGATGGTATTTTTACGCCAGAAGGATTCGTTGACCGTATTAATTTTGATTTAGCAAATGACCTAGGTAATTTATTAAATCGAACAATTGCAATGATCCAAAAATATTTTGATGGTAATATTCCTGCAGTTAATGGAACAGTAACAGATTTTGATGAAAACCTTCAACAAGTGGCAAGGAACACGAAGGAAACTGTGGAAGCAGCAATGGAAAACATGGAGTTCTCAGTTGCTTTAACAAATATTTGGCAGTTCGTTAGTCGTACAAACAAATATATTGATGAGACACAGCCATGGGTACTAGCTAAAGACGAAAGCCGTATACATGAACTAGCTTCAGTAATGGCACATTTAGCTGAATCTTTACGTCAAGTTGGGATTTTATTAAAACCTTTCTTAACTCAAACTCCTGCGAAAATTTTCACACAGTTAGGACTAGTTGATGAAAAGATTCTTTCATGGGATAGCCTAAATGAGTTTGGAGCAATTCAAGCGGACACGAGAGTACAAAAGGGTGAACCAATTTTCCCACGTTTAGAGACAGAGGTTGAAGTAGCATATATTAAAGAACAAATGCAAGGTACTGCAAAACCAGTGGTAGAAGAGAAAGTAGAAGAAACTGTTCCTGAAATTACAATTGATGAGTTCTTTAAAGTTCAACTAAAGGTAGCTGAAGTAAAAGAAGCTGGTGCAGTAAAAGGAGCAAAAAAACTTCTAAAACTTCAATTAGATTTAGGAAATGAATCAAGACAAGTTGTATCAGGTATAGCGGAATACTATAAACCAGAAGAATTAATTGGTAGAAAAGTTATCTGTGTAACGAATTTAAAACCTGTAAAGCTTAGAGGGGAATTATCCGAAGGGATGATCCTTGCAGGTAGTATTGAAGGTAAGCTATCACTTGCAACAATTGATCAATCACTGCCAAACGGTACGATTATTAAATAATGTTACTAGGAAAAGTATTTCGTGTAAAAACTAACATGAAATACTTTTCTTTTTTGATTTGTTTTACTGAAATAATTGTAGTATTGTGCAGAAAATTGTAAAAATATCATAAGAATCACAAATATGATAATATTTTGTTGATTTATGGCAGGTGTTAACAAGTTATTGTTAGAAAATGTCATTATATGAAGAAAATATTACAAATAGATTACAATAGTAAACTGAAAAAATTATCAGAATTTTGTTTCAAAAGGTAAAAAAGTCTTGATATAACATGGAATTATTTTAAAACATCTTTAAAAATTAATTAGAAATTGCTTAATTTTGACTGTTTCTTTTTGTAACGGAATTGTTAACTGTGCGTTAGGTAAGAAATTTTACGGTATGCTAGACTAAATCTCAGATGAGCAAAGGGGAAGTAAAAATGCTTTTTGATACACATGTACATTTAAATGCAGATCAATACAAAGAAGACCTTGAAGAAGTAATTAGTAGAGCTCTAGAAGCAGGAGTTGTTCATCAAGTAGTTGTTGGTTTTGATCGACCAACAATTACGAAAGCTATGGAATTAATTGAGAAGTATGATTTTCTTTATGCAGCTATTGGCTGGCATCCAGTTGATGCAATTGACGCAACTGAAGAAGATTTTGAATGGATTAAGGAATTATCAAAACATCCTAAAGTAGTAGCAATTGGTGAAACTGGATTAGATTACCACTGGGATAAATCTCCAAAAGAAATTCAAAAAGAAGTATTTCGCAAACAAATTCAATTAGCAAAAGAATGCGGATTACCGATTGTTATTCACAATCGAGACGCAACAGAAGACATTGTAACCATTTTAAAAGAAGAAAATGCATCAGAAGTAGGAGGCATCATGCACTGCTTCAGCGGAAGTGTGGAAACTGCAAAAGAATGTATTAAAATGAACTTCTATATTTCATTAGGAGGACCAGTTACATTTAAGAATGCAAAAAAACCAAAAGAAGTAGCGACAGAAATTCCGTTAGAAAATCTATTAATCGAAACGGATTGTCCATACTTAACACCACATCCGTATAGAGGAAAAAGAAACGAACCTAGCTATGTATCACTTGTTGCTGATGAAATTGCACGTTTAAAAAACATATCAGTTGAGGAAGTTCAAAAACGAACTTTCGATAATGCGTGTAATATCTTTCAGATTAACAAATGATCTCATGAACTAGTACGAATACATAATATTCGTCACAGTTCACGTATGAAGAGTTGAAGAATTTGTCGAAAGAAAACTCTTCTACTTCTAAATCTAGTAAACATACATTCAGTAGAGTAGAAGCACTAGTTAATAGGTTTGGAGCTAGTCAATCTTTTTTCTCAGGCGAAAAGGAGGAGTAAAATCGTGATAGACGCGAATAGGTTACTTTCTAGACTTGGGAGTAGTAAAAAACTAGCAGTACAACTTGCAGGAGCTTTAGTTTTCACTGGATCAGTAGGTACAGGAGCATATGAGGGACTTAAAGAAAAAGTAACTCTTGAGGTAGACGGGAAGGAACAGGTTATTCAAACACATGCAAATACTGTGGCTGAATTATTAAAAGAACAAAATATTAAAATTACGAATGCAGATGAAATATATCCGTCGGCCAAAACGAAAATATCAGATGATATGGATATTACAGTTCATTTAGCAAAACCTGTTAAACTTACGATCGATGGGCAAGAAAAAGTCATTATGACAACTGCTCAAACGGTAAAGGAATTATTAAAAGAACAAAATATTAACATCAATTCTGATGATGTTATAATGCCTGCACTGTCTACACCGTTAGAGGAAAATGGTAAGGTATCTTACGAAAAAGCATTCCCAATGGTATTAAATGACGGAGGAGTTTCTAAAAAAGTATTTGCAACTTCGACTACTGTCGCTGACTTTTTAGAAAAGCAGAACATTACATTAAATGAATTTGACCGAGTTGAACCAGGTGCCGGCGAAATGATCAAACAAAATGATACAGTTCGAGTTATCCGTGTCGAAAAAGTCAACGATGTGGTGGAAGAGCCTGTAGATTTTAAAGAAAAACAGCAAAAAGATTCTTCTATGTATAAGGATGAATCTTCGGTCATTTCAGAAGGTGTAAAAGGACTTGTTAAACGTAACTTTGAATTGATTAAAGAAAATGGTAAAGTAGTTTCTAAAACGTTAGTTGATGAAACTATTTTAAAAGAACCAGTTGATCGAGTAGTTGCAGTTGGAACAAAGTCTGTACCAACATCTAGTGCATTAGTAAAATCTAGTGCGCCAGAATCAAGTAGTAAGGCAAAAGAAATGTATGTTGAAGCAACTGCATATTCACCTTACGATGCTGGGATGTCTGGTGTAACAGCTTTAGGTATTAATGTTCGTAAAAATCCTAACACAAAACTGATTGCAGTTGATCCAAAAGTGATTCCTTTAGGATCTAAAGTTTGGGTTGAAGGATATGGCGTTGCTATTGCTGGTGACACTGGTGGAGCAATTAAAGGCAAAAGAATCGATATTTTAATGCCTACAAAAGATAATTGTTATGATTTTGGTCGTCGTACTGTAAAAATTCGTATTATTAGTTAATAGTTTAAAATAGATCGTTGTTTATATGAAAGTAGAAGGATAAGTCCTTCTGCTTTTTTTTATACTATTTTTAACAGAGTATGAAGTTTTATTATCCTTATGGTATGATTACATATACTTGTATTGGTGGAGGAACAAATGAAAATTAAAGAAATCATTGTTGTTGAAGGTAAAGATGATACAGCGGCAATTAAAAGAGCTGTGGATGCAGATACAATTGAAACAAGTGGTTCTGCTATAAATAAGGATACTTTAAAATTAATAAAGCATGCTCAGGAGACTCGAGGAGTTATCGTATTTACAGATCCTGATTATCCTGGTCAACGTATACGCTCGATTATTAAAGAACATGTACCAGGATGTAAGCATGCATTTTTACCAAAGGAAGAAGCTGTTCGTTCAGGTAAAAAAGGATTAGGAATCGAGCATGCTACTAGAGAATCTATTCGAAATGCTTTAATTCATGTTAAGCAGGAATTTATCGAAGTTGAATCTGAAATTACAAAGGAAGATTTAATAGATGCCGGATTAATTGGACATCCCTCATCAAGTGAAAGACGAGATAAACTTGGTAAAATTCTTAATATAGGTTATACAAACGGTAAGCAACTAGAGAAAAGACTGCAAATGTTTCAAATCTCAAAAGATGAATTTGGGCAAGCAGTAAAAAAAGTTTTAATGGAGGAAAAATAATGAAGGATATCGCGACACCTAGTCGAACGAAAGAAATATTAGCCAAGTACGATTTCTTCTTTAAAAAAAGCTATGGTCAAAATTTCTTAATTGATACAAATATACTAGAAAACATTGTAAGTTATGCAGATTTAACTGAAGAAAGTTGTGCAATTGAAATTGGCCCGGGAATTGGAGCATTAACTGAGCAAATTGCTAAGCGTGCTAAAAAAGTATTAGCTTTTGAAATTGATAATAGACTAATCCCAATCTTAGAAGATACACTTTCACAATATGATAATATACAAATTGTTAACGAAGACGTACTAAAGGCAGATGTTGAAAAAGCGATTAATGAGTATTTGCCAAATGAGTTAGATATAATGGTAGTCGCAAACTTGCCTTATTATGTTACTACACCAATTATCATGAAGCTTTTAACAGAAGGTTTACCAATCAGAGGAATTGTGTGTATGTTGCAAAAAGAAGTAGCTGACCGTATCTCCGCTAAGCCGGGAACAAAGGATTATGGTTCACTATCGATAGCAATACAGTTTTATACACATGCTTCAACGGTTATGACTGTACCTAGAACAGTCTTCATGCCACAACCGAATGTTGATTCAGCTGTAATAAAGCTAGTAAAACGTGAAGAACCAGCAGCTGAGGTCATTGATGAGTCATTCTTTTTTGAAGTAGTTAGAGCTAGCTTTGCTCAAAGACGAAAAACATTAAATAATAATTTATTAAATAATTTTTCTCATCTGAAAAAGGATAAAGCAATTCTTGAAGCTTGTCTTTTAGAGGCGGGTATTGAAGGAACAAGAAGAGGAGAAACTTTATCAATTCAAGAATTTGCAACATTAAGTAACAGTCTATACAAACAAGTAAAATAACAAAAAGATGATTATAAGCTAATTTACCAACTAGTTTGTAATCATCTTTTTTATTTGCTGCTTTATTTTAGTTCTGATGCCCTAAAAAAGTTCAATAAACCTTCTTTTCACCCTTTTTTTTGTCCATACATAATCTAAAAAAAGAGAGCGAACTCGTAGTGTACTTAAGCAATTTTGGAGGGGAAGGCATGTGAATATTAATGTAGGGGATATAGTAGAAAGAGCATCTTATAAATATGACCTAGTTTTTCGAGTAGTGGAGGTAAAACAAATCGGGGATGAAGTCATTGCTGTTTTATATGGTGACGATTTTCGTTTAATTGCTGATGCGCCTTTATCTGACCTGCGAGTAATAATTGAATCAGAGTATCGAGAAAAAGGTAAAAGATCATCTGTTCAAATTGAGGAAAACTACAAACTATTTAAAAGAGAAGCTTTGGAGCAAAAAGAAAAAAGAAGATTTCAAGCAACAAATGGATATAGAACAGATGTAAATCTTTTTCAAATACCAGGTCGGGTTCTTCACATCGATGGAGATCCAATATATTTAAAAAAATGTCTTGAAATGTATAATAAGATGGGTGTCCCTGTTGAGGGAATCTATTGTAAGGAAACAGAGTTACCAACAAAAATTGGTTATTACTTAGATCATTATCGCCCCGATATACTAGTTATAACTGGTCATGATGCATACACAAAGGCAAAAGGGGTCGTTAATGATATAGAAGCTTACAGACATTCAAGATATTTTGTCGATGCTGTAAAAGAAGCGCGAAAAAAGGTTCCATCTTTAGACCACCTAGTAATTTTTGCTGGGGCATGTCAATCCCACTTTGAAGCAATTATACGCGCAGGAGCAAACTTTGCAAGCTCACCAACTAGAGTAAACATACATGCATTAGATCCCGTGTATGTAGTTGGGAAGATAAGCTTCACATCATTTATGGATCGAGTAAATGTTTATGACGTGGTTCGTAATACAATTACTGGTGAAAAGGGACTAGGCGGAGTAGAAACGAAAGGAATTTTAAGAACAGGGCTACCTTTCCAATCCATGGAAGAGGAGTAAGGAAAAGATTTTCTACATTAACGAGAGAGCTCGTATGTAGAAAATCTTTTTTTTATTTTCATACATAAATTTTCTGATTTTCACAAATAATAATCGGGTGTTGCAAAAAAATATTGACAGGTAACCAGTATCGTTGGTATAATTTTATCTTTTTTGACTTAGTTTACATAAGATGGTATACTTGTCATAGTGAGGTGGTATGAAATGGCAAAGAAATTATCTGAAATAAAGGATACTTTAGATAGTCATGTTGGACAACGACTTACATTGAAAGCAAACAGCGGACGCAGAAAGACTGTGGAACGTTCCGGTGTATTAGCAGAAACATATCCATCCATATTCGTAGTACAATTAGATCAAGAAGAGAACGCATTTGAACGCTTATCTTTTAGTTATGCAGATATTTTAACAGAAACAGTTGAATTGTTTTTCTGTGATGACCATACAAGTGGACTGATGGCGAATGGGCAGTAGAATTTTCTACTGTCCCTTTTCTTTTTATTATTCATGAAATTAAACAGATTTACACATACTAACAATGTCGAAGTGGAAAAAGGGGGTTGCTTTTTTTGGGTAGAAGAAAAAGAGGTATAATGTCACAGAGCTTTAAAGAGGAACTTGCAAAAGATCTTGGTTTCTATGACGTCGTTCAAAAAGAAGGCTGGGGAGGCATTCGAGCGAAGGATGCCGGTAATATGGTTAAAAGGGCAATCGAATTAGCTGAGTTACAATTATCTAATAAGCAACAATAAACAATCTTCACTTCGACAAGCGAGTTTGTCTACACATCAAACCGAAGCTAAATGCTTCGGTTTTTGTGAATCTTCCCAAGAAAATTTACTGATCTAGCTCACTTTTATTGGGGTACATTTTTCTTATGAGTTAATTATGATACAATAGCAAAAAAGTAAGTGTTCATAAGAAGGTGAGAATAGTGAAATTAATGGTGAAGGCTCCTGCGAAAATAAATCTTTCTTTAGATGTAGTAGGGAAAAGAGGCGACGGTTATCATGATGTAAAAATGATCATGACAACGATCGATTTAGCCGATCGAATTGAATTAGAGCTTATTCAAGAAGATAAGATTGTCGTTACATCACATAATCGTTACGTGCCAGATGATCAACGCAATTTAGCTTATCAAGCTGCGATGCTACTCAAAGAAATGTTCGGAGTTAAATTAGGAGCGCATATTTTTATTACAAAAAATATTCCTGTTGCTGCTGGTTTAGCTGGAGGTAGTTCAGATGCTGCTGCAGTACTAAGAGGTCTAAATAAGCTTTGGAATTTAAATTGTTCGTTAGATGAATTAGCGGTAATTGGTTCTAAAATCGGGTCGGACGTATCATTTTGTGTTTACGGTGGAACAGCTATCGCTACAGGTCGTGGCGAAAAAATTGAACATATCGATACACCACCGCCTTGTTGGGTTATTTTAGCAAAACCAACACAGGGCGTTTCGACAGCAACTGTTTATCAAAAGCTTAAATTAGATAATATTCAACATCCTGATGTAGATCGTATGGTTAATGCCATTTCGAATAAAAATTACGACGATATTTGTCTATCATTAGGAAATGTATTAGAAACAGTTACACTGCAATTACACCCTGAAGTTGCAATGATTAAGGATCAAATGAAACGTTTTGGTGCAGATGCCGTTTTAATGAGCGGAAGTGGTCCTACAGTATTCGGATTAGTTCGCCATGATTCTAGGATGAATCGTGTTTATAACGGATTAAAAGGTTTCTGCGATCAAGTATACGCCGTTCGGATGTTAGGTGAAAGGGAAAAACTTGATTAAAAACGAATATTATTATAAAATTTTTATAAAATATTCGTGATTTGAGGTGCTGCATGAAAATTAGAAGAAGCTCTCGTCTTGTAGGTATGACACACTATTTGTTGCATCATCCACAACAATTAGTATCATTAACTTTTTTTGCTGATTTATATGCGTCTGCAAAATCATCAGTAAGTGAAGATTTAGGTATAATAAAACAGACGTTCGAACAGCAAGGAATTGGGACACTATTGACTGTGCCAGGAGCAGCTGGTGGTGTAAAGTATATTCCTAGTATTAGTAATCAAGAAGTAAATACAGTAATTGAAGAATTATGTGATTTACTTCAAAAACCGGACCGAGTGTTGCCTGGTGGATACTTATACATGACTGATATATTAAGCAACCCTAACTATGTAAATAGTGTAGGCCGTATGTTTGCATCTATATTCAGTAATCAAAAAATAGATATCGTTATGACAATCGCAACAAAAGGAATTCCTTTAGCATATGCTGTTGCAAACTTTTTAAATGTACCAGTTGTAATTGTGCGTCAAGATAACAAGGTTACGGAAGGATCAACAGTAAGTATTAATTACGTATCAGGTTCTTCAAAACGTATACAAACAATGTCATTGGCAAAAAGAAGCATCGAGGCAGGTTCAAATGTTTTAATTATCGATGATTTCATGAAAGCTGGTGGAACGGTTACTGGTATGAAAAATTTACTTAAGGAATTTCAGGCAAATGTTGCAGGAATTGGTGTACTAGTTGAGGCAGTAAATATTGAAGAAAGATTAGTTGAAGATTATATATCACTTGTAAAGTTATCTGAGGTAAATGAAAGAGAACAGCTTATTCGAGTTGAAAGAGGCAATTTCCAAGAAGAATCATTTATTAAAACTGAAAGCTTATAGTCATTAAATAGATAAGCTAATTGTATATAATGAAGAAGGGGAAGATACATAATGCAATTAATTCATACTGATCATGCACCAAAAGCAATTGGACCATATTCTCAAGCAATAATCGCTAATGGATTATTATACACTTCTGGACAAATTCCATTAACTGTAGAAGGAAATATTATAGAAGGTGGAATCGAGGAACAAACAAAGCAAGTGTTTGCAAACCTTAAGGCTGTTCTAGAAGAAGCTGGAACTGATTTATCAAAAGTTATTAAAACAACTGTATTTTTAAAAGATTTAACAACTTTTGTTGACTTTAATGCTATTTATGAAGAGTTTTTCAATGGACACAAGCCCGCAAGAAGCTGTGTCGAAGTTGCAAGACTGCCTAAAGACGTACTAGTAGAGATCGAATGTATCGCAGTTATATAAGACAAAAACCTGAAATTATTTTCAGGTTTTTTTTATTTTGTGGAAGTATTACTTAGTCAATATTTTTATAAATAGAACAATAAGTGAAATTTATGTATTTGTGAATTTCTATGGTAATATGTTGGGCTTTTATATAATTTCTCTATTTTTATACTTTTCTTTAATGAAACCTGGTCAACTTGAAGATTTCTTATTTTCTCCTTTGAATACTTATTCTTCTATAGGTCTTAAATATAACGGATTGAGCAGTCACATAATATCAACAAACTATAGTAATTGTTTAATCTTGAGAAGTTTAAAATATTTAAGAGTTAATTTCTATAAAAAAGTTCAATTGATTTAATTAAATGTTTTATATTGATTGACCAATAAACTGATTAATAAACGACTGTAAGTATACGCTAAGTAAAGGATTATTTGATTAGATTTTTAGTGCAACCTTTTTTTGATGACTAAGTTGAATGGAACGAAGGGGTGCTCGACTCCTATGGGATAAGCGGGAAGCCCGAGACCCCGCAGGCTAGCCGAGGAGGCTCGGGTCTCGCCCCATGGAAAGCGAGCACCCCGTAGTGGAAATCAACATCACACTACTCCTTTACAAAAATTCGGTAGTTTTATGACAAGGATGTTTTCCAACAGCGTGAAAAACTTGAAATTATTTTCAGGTTTTTTTTATATTCATTAAAATTCAATTAAAATACTCCGATAAATAAGTTGAGGGCTTTAATTTAGTAAACATTTATAAAAATTAAATAATTTAAAATAAAAAATTTTCCAAAAAGAAGGAAATTATTGATAATTGTTGAAACTTACTAATTATGGTTTAAGTTGATAAAGGTGGTGAACAAGATGGAAGTGACAGACGTAAGACTACGCCGCGTAAACACGGAGGGTCGTATGAGAGCTATCGCATCAATTACATTAGATCATGAATTTGTTGTTCATGATATTCGCGTAATCGATGGTAATAACGGTTTATTTGTAGCAATGCCAAGTAAACGTACTCCGGATGGAGAGTTCCGTGATATCGCTCATCCGATTAACTCTTCAACTCGTAGCAAAATACAGGATTCTGTATTAGCTGAATATCACCGTGTAGGTGAGTTGGAAGAAGACTTTGAAGAAGCAGGTGCTTCTTAAAAATATGACCAAAAAGAACCCATTAATGTATAATGGGTTCTTTTTTTATGGTATAATAAAATGGATGTATTTTGGAGAAAAATATTAAAATTAGCATTTTGAGCTACCAGGTATAGGTATTTAGATTGATGGAGGATGACTATGTCAAATAAATATGCGATTGTTCTAGCTGCAGGAAAAGGTACTAGAATGAAATCAAAATTATATAAAGTACTTCACCCTGTTTGTGGAAAGCCTATGGTTCAACATGTTGTAGACCACGTAATGTCAGTTGGTGTACAAAATATTGTAACTGTTGTAGGTCACGGAGCGGAATTAGTTAAAACACAAATAGGTGATCATAGCGAATATGCTCTACAAGCAGAGCAATTAGGTACTGCACATGCTGTTATTCAAGCGGCGCCAATGTTAAAGGATAAAGAAGGAACTACATTAGTAATCTGTGGTGATACACCATTAATTTCACCAGAGACAATTCAATCATTATTCGATGAGCATGAAAGATTACAGGCAAAAGCTACCATTTTAACAGCCCATCTTGAGGATTCAACTGGTTATGGTAGAATAATTAGGGGCGAAAATGGGTCTGTATTAAAAATTGTTGAACATAAGGATGCAAGTCCAGAAGAGCTAAAAGTTCAAGAAATCAATACAGGTACATATTGCTTTGATAATAAAGCATTATTTGAAGCATTAAATGAAGTAGACAATAATAACGCTCAAGGTGAGTACTACTTACCAGATGTTATTGAGATACTAAAAGCAAAAGGCGAAATAGTAGCTGCATATAAAACAGCAAATTTCGATGAAACATTAGGTGTAAATGATCGATATGCATTATCTATTGCAGAATCAATCATGCGCAAAACTATAAACAAAAAGCATATGTTGAACGGTGTAACAATTATTGATTCAGCTAGCACATATATCTCTGCAGATGCAAAAATTGGTTCGGATACAATTATTTACCCTGGTACAATGATCTATGGAAATAGTATAATTGGAACGGGTAGTACAATTGGCCCAAATACAGAAATTATCGATAGTGAAATTGGTAATGATACAGTTATTAAACAATCAGTTGTACATGAAAGTAAAATCGGTCATTCAACTACAGTTGGACCATTTGCTCACATTCGTCCAGCATCAACATTAGGTGATGAAGTTCGAATTGGAAATTTTGTTGAAACTAAGAAAGTTACTTTTGGCAACGGAAGTAAAGCATCTCATTTAAGCTATATTGGTGACGCGGAAATTGGTCAAGGTGTTAATCTTGGTTGTGGCTCAATCACTGTGAACTATGATGGTAAAAATAAGTTTAAAACAACGATTGAGGACAATGTCTTTGTTGGTTGTAATTCAAATTTAATTGCACCTGTAACTGTGAAAAAAGGTTCATACATTGCAGCTGGTTCAACGATTACTGATGAAGTTCCAGAAGATTCACTAGCAATTGCAAGAGCAAGACAAGTGAACAAAGAAGGTTACTATAAAAATTAATTATAGATAAAAAGAAAAGAAAAAAAGCGGAGGGTACACGAAACATGCCTAATCATTATCCAGACAAGCATTTAAAAGTATTTACTCTAAACTCGAATCCTAAATTAGCTGAAGAAATTGCAAAACACATTGGTGTAGAGCTTGGTAAATGTTCGGTTTCTCGTTTTAGCGATGGAGAAGTGCAAATTAACATTGAGGAAAGTATCCGTGGTTGTGATGTATTTATCATTCAATCAACAAGTTTCCCTGTAAACGAAAGTATTATGGAATTATTAATTATGATTGATGCTTTAAAACGTGCATCAGCAAAAACTATTAACATTGTAATTCCTTACTACGGTTACGCTCGTCAAGATCGAAAAGCTCGTTCACGTGAGCCAATTACATCAAAGTTAGTTGCAAATCTACTTGAAACTGCGGGATCAACTCGAGTGATTACACTTGATTTACATGCTCCACAAATTCAAGGATTCTTTGATATTCCGATTGATCACTTATTAGGTGTACCTATCCTTTCAGATTACTTTAGAAAAAAACAGCTTGAAGATATCGTAATTGTTTCTCCTGACCACGGTGGAGTAACAAGAGCTCGTAAAATGGCAGATCGTCTAAAAGCTCCGATTGCTATCATTGATAAACGTCGTCCAAAACCAAATGTTGCTGAAGTTATGAACATCATCGGTAATATTGATGGTAAAACGGCTATCTTAATTGATGATATTATTGATACAGCGGGTACAATCACACTTGCTGCTAATGCATTAGTAGAACATGGTGCAAAAGAAGTATATGCATGTTGTACACACCCTGTATTGTCTGGACCGGCAATTGATCGTATCGAAAACTCTTGTATTAAAGAATTAGTTGTAACAAATTCAATTTGTCTTACTGAAGATAAAAAGACTGATAAACTTGTTGAATTATCAGTTGCTGGCCTATTAGGTGAAGCGATTATCCGTGTATATGAAGAGCAATCAGTAAGTACTTTATTTGATTAATATAAAAATTACATCTTTGCTTTGAAACTTATAAGAGGACGTAACCAGAAGTGGTTACGTCTTTTCGTAATATAACCAAGTGAATTAGAATGGAGGATAATAAAATGAAGTTGTTTGTAGGATTAGGCAACCCAGGTAGAGAGTATGAAAGAACGCGACATAATATCGGGTTCATTGCAATTGATGAATTAGCTCACCGATGGGGCTTTTCATTAACCCAACAAAAATTTAATGGTATTTATACTTCAGGAATTGTGAACGGAGAAAAAGTTTTCTTGCTAAAACCTTTAACATATATGAACTTGTCAGGTGAATGTGTAAGACCATTTATGGATTACTTTAATATTGATATAGAAGATCTTGTTGTTCTATATGATGAAATGGATATTCCAACCGGAAAGCTACGTTTACGTACAAAAGGAAGTGCTGGGGGTCATAATGGTATAAAGTCGTTAATTCAGCATTTAGGAACACAAGAATTCCAACGTGTTCGAATTGGTGTAGATCGTCCGTCAAATGGAATGAGTGTCGTAAATCATGTGTTATCAAACTTTTTTGAAGAAGAAATTGCTGAAGTAGTTGATGGGGTAAAAAGAGCCGCAGATGCATGTGAATATTTTTTAAAGCATTCTTTCGTGGATGTAATGAATCAATATAATAAAAAATAAAAAACAGGAATTTAAGCTTTCACATTGAATAAGTATAGTTAGTACAATCCATACTGTATATATGAATTTATGTAGTATGGAGGAAGTAATGGAATTATTAGATTGTCAGTGTCGGTATTGTAGTAAACAAATGGGTAGTATTGAAAAACAACAGTTGTTACAAGTTTCATCTTCGTTTTGTCATTCTTTCGATGAAGAATTAAGCGATTTTGTAAATTTTATTCAATCTCCTAATCAAGTAATTTATATTGTGTGCGAGGATTGCGAAATGACTCTATCTGAGTTTCCACATTACCATGAATATAAGAATTTCATAAATTAAATTGCCTTTGGTTTATAACTGAGGCGTTTTTCTGTTTTTTTCTAGACTCTGTTAAGATGAAGTGTGTGTATCTATACAAATGACACTAAAAACGGAGCTATTTACTAAAAACTATAAATATAAACTTCAACTAAGATTATTGTTACTTAGATTGACTGTTAGGGGAGATTGACTTCGTGATTGGTTTAATTGAACAATTTAACCAGTATAAAGATATTAAGAAAGTAATAAATGGCCTAAAAAATGGTCTAAGAGAACAATTGGTTACAAACTTAACGGGGTCTGCGAAAACATTGCTTGCTGGAGCTGTTTTTAAGGAGACTGGACAAACACAATTAATCGTAACAAATAATCTTCTCCAAGCTCAAAAAGTATCGGAAGACCTAAAATCCGTAGTTGGGGAAGATAAAGTATTTTTATATCCTGCAAATGAATTGATTGCTTCAGAGATTGCAGTATCAAGTCCAGAGCTTAGATCGCAAAGATTAATCGCATTAAACAGTTTGATGTCAAACAAACCGTCGGTAGTAGTTACACCTGTGTCAGGATTAATTGGCTTTTTGCCATCTCCAGAATTATGGTCTAACTATCAGATCAATTTTGAAATTGGTGAAGAAATCGACTTATCGAATTTGATTTCAAAATTTGTCCAAATGGGCTATGAACGCGTTGGGATGGTCGAAAGTAAAGGAGAGTTTAGCGTACGCGGAGGAATTCTTGATATTTATCCGCTAACTTATGAAGATCCAATTCGAATTGAACTCTTTGATACAGATATCGACTCAATCCGTTCGTTTTCTCCTGATTCTCAAAGATCTATTACAAAATATGAGAGTGTCCATATTGGTCCAGCGACGGAAAGAATTATCTCCAAGACTGATTTGCAATTAGGAGTTCAACGAATTGAACAAGCTTTTAAAACAACTCTATCAAAAATAAGTGATCAACAAGTAAAAGAGTTATTGGTTGAAAAGGTAACCTATGACCTTGAGCAACTAAAGCAAGGACAATTGATTGATCAAATATATAAATACTTTGGTCTAATCTATGAAAACCAATTTAGTTTACTAGATTATGTTCCGAGGGAAACTGTTGTTGTTATTGATGAAATTTCGAGGGTTCATGAAATCGTAGAGCAGCTTAAAAAAGATGAAGCAGAGTGGTATACGTCTTTACTAGCTGAAGGAAATGCATTACATGGCGTAAGTTTTTCACATGACTTTTTTGAATTATTACATTCGAGAAAGCGCCAACAAATTCATACCAGTCTTTTCCCTAGAAGAGTACCTCATACGCATCCTGAACAAGTAGTTTCGATCCAATGTAAATCAATGCAAGAGTTTCATGGACAAATGAATCTGTTGAAAAATGAATTAGATCGTTGGAAGAAAAATAACTATACAATCGTTATGCTTGGCGAAAGTGACGAAAGAACTAATAAAATTGAAAATATATTAGAAGATTACAGCATTGAAGGTAAAATTGTCTCTTCTTTAGAGCAAATAAAAAATGGCGAAGTATACATCATGAAAGGTGATCTTCGTTCTGGATTCGAACTTCCTTTAGAAAAATTTGTTCTAATAACAGAGCGTGAGTTATTCACGAAAAAAGCTAAAAAGAAAAAAAGAATCAATACAAAATTATCCAATGCAGAACGAATAAAAAATTACTCTGAATTAAAAGTTGGAGATTATGTTGTTCATGTAAATCATGGTATTGGTAAGTTTTTGGGAATTGAAACATTAGAGATTAATGGTATTCATAAAGACTATTTACATATTCGATATCATGGCGACGACAAATTATTCGTACCGATTGAACAAATTGATCAAGTTCAAAAGTATGTTGGATCTGAAGGTAAGGAACCAAAGATTTATAAACTTGGAGGTACTGATTGGAAAAAGGTTAAAAAGAAGGTTGAAGGCTCTGTTCAGGATATAGCTGATGATTTAATTAAGCTTTATGCAGAACGTGAAGCATCAAAAGGCTATGCTTTTTCACCTGATGGCCTCGAACAACAAGAATTCGAATCTTCATTTCCTTATCAGGAAACTGACGATCAACTTAGATCAATTCATGAAATTAAAAAGGATATGGAAAAAGAACGTCCAATGGATCGACTGCTTTGTGGTGACGTAGGATACGGAAAAACTGAAGTAGCTATCCGAGCGGCTTTTAAAGCAATTGTTGAAGGTAAGCAAGTTGCTATTTTAGTTCCTACTACAATTTTGGCACAGCAGCATTTCGAAACGTTAAGAGAAAGGTTTCAAGATCATCCAATTAATATCGGTTTGTTAAATCGTTTCCGTTCTCGCAAACAGCAGCTTGAAACGATGAAAGGCTTAAAAGAGGGCTCTGTCGATATAGTAGTTGGAACACATCGTCTATTATCGAAGGATATTCTATATAAAGATTTAGGACTTTTAATTATTGATGAAGAGCAAAGATTTGGTGTATCTCATAAAGAAAAAATAAAACAACTAAAAGCAAATATAGATGTTTTAACATTAACTGCAACGCCAATCCCTCGTACATTGCATATGTCGATGCTAGGAGTAAGAGATTTATCAGTTATTGAAACACCACCAGAAAATCGTTTTCCAGTTCAAACATATGTAGTTGAATATAATGCTGCATTAGTGAGAGAAGCGATTGAAAGAGAGCTTGCTCGAGATGGACAAATATATTTCTTATATAATCGAGTAGAAGATATTGAACGTATGGCTGAGCAGATTTCGATGCTTGTACCAGATGCAAAAGTAGCTGTAGCACATGGTCGAATGAACGAAGGGGAACTAGAATCAGTTATGTATGCCTTTTTAGATGGCCAATATGACGTATTAGTAAGTACCACGATTATCGAAACAGGCGTGGATATTCCAAATGTTAATACATTGATTGTATATGATGCAGATCGTATGGGTCTATCAACGCTTTATCAATTAAGAGGTCGTGTAGGACGTTCGAATAGAGTGGCATATGCTTACTTCACGTATAAACAGGATAAAGTATTGACTGAGGTTGCCGAGAAGCGTCTGCAAGCAATTAAAGAATTTACAGAACTAGGTTCAGGTTTCAAAATCGCTATGCGTGACTTATCGATACGAGGTGCAGGAAATTTACTTGGAGCACAACAACATGGATTTATTGATTCAGTTGGATTCGATTTATATTCTCAAATGTTAAAAGATGCAATCGAACAGCGTAGAGGGGTTAAGAAAGAAGATATCATTTCAATTGAAATTGACATTGAAGTAGATGCATATTTACCTGATACTTATATTCAAGATAGTAAGCAAAAAATTGAAATGTACAAGCAATTTAGACGAGTTGAAACGTTTGAAGAGTTAAACGATTTACAAGATGAATTAATGGATCGTTTTGGCGATTTCCCATTAGAAGTAGGTTACCTATGTCAGGTTGCTCATATTAAACTTTTAGCTGTTGCAGAGAAGATTGAACTGATTAAACAAGTTAAATCAGAAGTAAGTGTTTATTTCTCAGAGAAGGCAAGTGCTAATATCGATGGTGGGAAGTTATTCCAACTATGTAATTCATTCGGTAGAGGCATTGGTTTAGGCATGGATGGATCGAAATTAAAAGTTACACTAGACGTAAAAGGAAAAAATCCAGCTGACTGGCTTACTACGCTAGAAGGTTTAATAAATGGATTAAAGAACGTGAAAAAAGAGAGTGTAAATGCTTAGGGAAGTAATACGAATGGTTGCTTTAATTAGGCGAAAAAGTAATTAAAAGTTACCAAAAAGTGCTTACAGTACTATATTTTTAGTAAAGGTGTTAAAAAATCTCACTTATTTTGTATAGAACTTTCGTTGTGTAGGATACTATCATTAATTAAGGGTGACCTTACCTCATTGTCACTCGGATATCTTTCATCAACGTAGACATGCAAGTAAGTGAGGAGGCGCTTTACAAGTATGAAAGCAACAGGTATAGTTCGTCGAATTGACGATTTAGGTCGAGTAGTAATACCAAAAGAAATTAGGAGAACTTTACGGATTCGTGAAGGTGATCCATTAGAAATATTTGTGGACCGAGATGGAGAAGTTATTTTAAAGAAATATTCACCAATTAGTGAATTAAGTGATTTTGCAAAGGAATACGCTGATGCACTTTACGACACACTTGGACATACTGTCATTATAAGTGACCGAGATTCAGTTGTAGCAGTTGCAGGGGCTTCCAAAAAAGAATACTTAAACAAAAACATTGGTGATATTATCGAAAATACTATGGCGGAGCGTAACTCAAAAGTAGTTAGCGAGCCAGGGGAAGCTTCATTTATCGAAAGTGTAATTGAAAAATATCAATCCTATGCAGTAGGAGCAGTCATCGCAAGTGGGGATCCAATTGGAGCTGTTGTTATCTTTTCAAAAGATAAAACAATTTCTGAAGTGGAAAAGAAAGCAATCGATACTGCTACTAACTTCTTAGCTAGACAAATGGAGCAATAATCATATAGGAAGTAAACATGGGCCAGTAAAGGAAAATTACCTTAACTGGTCTTTGTTTTTGCCTTTGATATAAACTACCGGATTCACTTTTAGAGAAAACCATTACTTGCTAAAATTGGAAAAGAGAGGTTTTTTCTTTTGGCAACTCTTTACATAAGCCCTATTAATGTAATACATTAAAGGGTGAACCGTCTAACAAAGGAGTTGTTATCCTTTTGCAAAAAGCTAAGCAAAAAGCAGCCCTACAAGGGGCTTTGTTCATAACAATAGCATCATTATTATCAAAAGTACTAAGTGCGTTTTATAAAATTCCATATCAAAATATTGCCGGCGATTTAGGTTACTATATTTACCAACAGGTATATCCTGTCTACGCAATTGCTTTAGCATTTTCTACATATGGCTTTCCTTTAGTTTTATCATCTTATGTGGCTGAAAGATTGGCTAAAAAAGATGATAAAGGTGCTAAAGATTTGGTTTATGCAACATTTATGATGTTGTTAATCATTGGTATATTGTGTTTCTTTACTTTATACATAGGAAGTAATAGTATAGCGAAGTTTATGCGTGATGATCATCTAGCGATGTTAATTCGTGTTGTTAGTGTTGGCTTTTTATTTGTTCCAATCACTTCAGCATTTCGAGGATATTATCAAGGTTTAGGGGATATGGGACCTACTTCAGTCAGTCAGGTGATTGAGCAATTAATTCGAGTTATTACGATTCTAGTGCTGTCACTTTATTTAATGCAAACGACCGACAATCTTTATATTGTAGGTGCAGGGGCTGTTTCAGGTTCAATACTTGGTAGTATAGCAGCCATACTGTACTTCTTCTATTGGGTCTCTTTTCGTGGATCTGGTTTGACCATACCATCATTTGGTTTACTGAAAACTTATCGCTTAGAATTAAAAACAATTTTGTATCAAGGCATCCTACTGAGCTTAAGTAGTTTAGTACTTGTATTCATTCAGTTTATCGATTCACTCTCTTTTTATCCGTTATTAGTACAGTATGGATATCATGTTGAAGGTGCTAAGCTAGTAAAGGGTATTTATGATCGTGGATTTCCGCTAATTCAATTAGGCTCTGTCATTGCTTCGTCGTTTTCACTGGCCTTAATTCCGTACTTATCTAGTGAATTAGTTCGTAAAGAACATCATTCCATTAATAATCGAATCTCAGGTGCCATTAGAGTAAGTATTGTAGTAGGAGCAGCAGCAACAATTGGTTTAATTTCAATTATCCATCCGACCAATATTATGCTTTATCGAAATGATTTAGGAACGGATGTCCTAACTGTTTTATGTATATCAATCTTCTTTGCTGGGGTATCGATTACGACATCTTCTATCGCACAAGGATTAGGTAAAAGTTTAATTCCAGCTTTAAATGTAATTGCTGGAGGATGTGTTAAATTTATTGGAAATGTGATTTTAATGGAGCAAATCGGATCTAAAGGAGCAGCTTATTCAACGGTATCTGCTTTAATTATTGTAACGATTTTGAACTTAGCTTATATATATAAATTGTCAAAAGTAACTTTTTTTGACTTTAAGTTTATTGTGAAATTACTAGTATCTGTCGCCATTATGTATGGTTGTGTATATGGTTATGAATATGTTTTTGAAAAATATGCGATGTTTATTAATCCACTTCGTTTAAGAATGTTAGTTGAGGCACTATCTTCAGCGGTTGTAGGTGCAATCGCATTCGCGATTGTATTAATAAAAATTAAGCTATTTACAGTAGAAGAGCTATGCTCAATCGTTAAAAGTGAAAAGTTACAGAAATGGCTTTCTTAAAAGAACAGGAGGATCAAAATGAACAAGATTACAGTTTTAGGTTTAGGAGCAGGTGACCTTAATCAGCTTCCATTTGGTATCTATAAAGAGTTACAAAAAACTGACAATCTTTATTTACGTACAAAAGACCACCCTGTTATAAGTGAATTAGAAACAGAAGGATTAACGTTCCAATCATTCGATGAAATTTATGAAAAACATGATCGTTTTGAAGAGGTATATGAAGAAATTGTTCAACTACTGGTGAAAGCTTCTGAATCAGGTGCAATTACATATGCTGTACCAGGCCATCCTCTTGTAGCGGAAAAAACTGTTCAGCTATTAATAGAGCTTGCAGATAAAGGAAATATTCAGCTAGACATCAAAGGTGGACAAAGCTTCTTAGATGCAATGTTTACAAGTTTGAAGATTGATCCAATCGAAGGTTTCCAGTTTGTTGATGCAACGGATTTAGAGGCAGAGTCGATTACGTTTAGACAACATTTAATTATTTGCCAGGTTTACGATCAAATGACTGCCTCACATGCGAAATTAAAGCTAATGGAGCAGCTTCCTGATGATTATGAAGTCGTGATAGTTACGGCAGCAGGTAGTTCAAATGAGCAAATTAGAAGAGTACCATTGTATGAGTTAGATCGCGATACGTCAATTAATAATTTGACAAGTGTTTATGTACCCCCAGTTAAAAATGAAGAGGATCTATATCATCAATTTGAAACACTTCGTTCTGTCATTGTTACTTTAAGAGGACCTAATGGATGTCCATGGGATCAAAAGCAAACCCATGAGTCATTGAAGAAGTACTTATTAGAAGAGGCTTATGAGCTTCTTGAAGCAATCGATGAAGAAGATGACGATCATATTATTGAAGAACTTGGAGATGTATTACTTCAAGTCATGTTACACGCTCAAATTGGAGAAGATGAAGGTTACTTCTCAATCCAAGATGTAATTCAAGGATTAGTAAGCAAACTGATCTATCGTCACCCGCATGTATTTTCAACTGTTCATGTGAATGATGAGGAAGACGTCTTAAAAAACTGGCAAGAATTAAAACAAGCTGAAAAAGGACATGTTGTTGAATCTGTACTTTCAGGCATACCAAAGGATCTTTCAGGAATATTAAAAGCAGAGAAACTTCAAAGTAAGGCCGCTAAAGTAGGGTTTGACTGGAAGGAATTACCGCCAGTGGTTGATAAGGTTAACGAAGAGTTAGCTGAAGTTCTTGATGCCATCAAATTAAATGATCAGTCTAAAGTCGAAGCGGAACTTGGTGATCTGTTATTTAGTATTGTTAATTTAGCACGCTTTATTGATGTAAATCCTGAAGAAGCGATTTTAAAAACAAATATGAAGTTTACAAAACGTTTTCAATATATTGAATCAAGACTTCGTGAAATAAATAAGACATTTTCTGATGTATCTCTTGAAGAAATGGATGAGATATGGAATGAAGCTAAAAAATACGAATAATGTCTAATTGAATGAGAATTGAGGAGAATAAATTATGAGACTTGATAAATTTTTAAAAGTATCGAGAATTATTAAGCGACGTACACTTGCAAAAGAAGTAGCTGACCAAGGAAGAATAACGATCAATGGAACAGTTGCAAAAGCATCTACAGAAGTCAAAGTAAATGACGAATTAAAAATTCGTTTCGGACAAAAAATTGTTACAGCAAAAATTAATTTACTTAAAGAGACCGTTCGAAAAGAAGAAGCAGATGCAATGTATACAATCATTAGTGAGGAAAAACTGTCAGATAGCTTGTTCTAAAAAAGTTGTCCCTTCATATACTTGTACAAATAACACTGTATTAGGAATCGATTTACAAGAGGTACAGTTTATGTAAATGGAGGGACTAGTATGAATAATCCGTATGAGTTAAATGCGAAAAATACAAGCCAAATAATCGAGCAGGATTTATCGTTAAAAAGTAGAAGATATCTTGAGATTACTGGAGTAAAACAGGTTGAGAGCTTTGATAGTGAAGAGTTCCTATTAGAAACAGCTTTAGGGTTTTTGCATATTAAAGGTCATAATTTACAAATGAAAAACCTCGATGTAGAAAAAGGTCATGTAGCAATCAAGGGAAAGATTAATGAACTTTGTTATATTGACGAATACAACTCAGGGAAAGCTAAAGGAATCTTTAGCAAGCTATTTAAATGAGCTTAAACGTTCAGTTCTACTCTATGATAGCGATGGTCGGTATGGGTGCTTATCTTGGTATGGCACTAGATACATACCATCGTTTTTTATATCGAGGTACTCGTAATCGCTTGATTGTATTTGCAACTGATATATTATTTTGGGTTTTTCAAGCACTTCTAGTTTTTTATGTATTATACTTAGTTAATGAAGGTGCACTTAGGTTTTATTTACTATTAGCTTTACTATGTGGTTATGCGGCATATCAAAGTCTTTTTCGAACGATTTATAAAAAAATATTAGAATTTTTTATTCAGCTGGTTATTAGCATCTATCGTATTATAGTAAAGTTAATCGTAATATTTATTGTAAAACCTATAAAGTGGATTATTCAGGTAATAATCATCATTCTTTTGTTTATTTATGGACTCCTTATTCGACTAATCCGTTTAGTTTACAACGTTCTACTATCAATTCTTTTGTTTTTCGGCAGAGTATGTTGGTTTTTTGTGCCAAAACGAGTCAAAAACTATTTAATACAATTTAAAGGAGTTTTCGGAAAATTCAAGAATATCTTCCTTACTACTATTAAAAAAGTAAAGGACCTTTTAGATAGGAGGAAGAAATAGGTGGAACATGCGAGAAAATTGGATTTAACTAGACAAGTTGAAGATAAACAAAATATTACTTTAGTTGAGGAACATGGTGTTAAGACTAGGAGAAGGAGTTTTAAAAAGTTTTTAGTGCGAATTTCATTATTCTGCTTTTTAACTGTCCCCCTATTTTTTTTATTACAATCTCATTATGTAACACAACAACATGTGTATTCATCTAAAGTAAAACAATTAAAACTAGCAAAGGTTGATTTAAAGAAAACAAAGAGTACGGTAGAGGATTCAATGCGCATGATCGACCAATTGAACAATGATCAATATATTATTGAGTTAGCTAGAAAAAACTTATTTTTTTCGAAAAAGGGAGAAATAATTTTTCCTAATATCAAGTAATTATCAAGTAATTATCGTTTCATTGACACTTGTTTTTATAATTTTATATAATATAGTAAATCCAGTTAAACATTTTTAAGGAGGAGCATTTTTTTTATGTCAATTGAGGTAGGCAGCAAAGTTAGTGGGAAAGTTACAGGGATTACAAATTTTGGTGCTTTTGTAGAGTTACCAGAGGGAGTAACTGGACTTGTTCACATTAGTGAAGTAGCTGACAACTATGTTAAAGATATTAACGAACATTTAAAAGTTGGCGATGAAGTAGAAGTAAAAGTAATTAATGTTGAAAAAGACGGCAAAATCGGTCTTTCAATCAAAAAAGCGAAAGAACGTCCACCAGTAAAAGAGGGAGAGCGTGAGCAAAGACCTCGTCAAAGCAGACCTTCATATGGAGGCGGCGGTGGTGGAAACCGTGGCAAAAATCAAAACCGTTCGGATCAACGTCCGGTTAAAGAAACATTTGATCAAAAAATGAGTAAATTTTTAAAAGACAGCGAAGACCGTCTAGCTTCATTAAAACGTAACACAGAATCTAAACGTGGTGGCCGTGGAGCTCGTCGAGGCTAATTTCCTACCTTGTCAGGACATAAATAGGTATATAGAACACGCACTCTTTAATGGGTGCGTTTTTGTATGGAAAAAATAATAAAATAACTTTTAAAAAAACTGTTGACGGGTAATTAGTACCATGATATTATAAATCTTGTCGTTTAAAGATAATGGCGGTGTAGCTCAGCTGGCTAGAGCGTACGGTTCATACCCGTGAGGTCGTGGGTTCGACTCCCTCCGCCGCTACCATTCCCTTTAACGGCCCGTTGGTCAAGCGGTTAAGACACCGCCCTTTCACGGCGGTAACACGGGTTCGAATCCCGTACGGGTCATACAACAACAAAAACGTTTGGTCTCTGTAAGAGAGGCTAGGCGTTTTTTTTTCAGGAATATACGTCTCCATCTCTTAATCCCATTCTCCATTCCATACTTTCTCTCTTTATTCTGAATTTCGATTGACATAAAATTTAATAATTGCGTTTCTTTTACCCTATTAGAGAAATTATGCTGCAAGCTTTTCTCATATTTTGTAAAACAGTTGTACGTAAAAGCTTTTTCCGTCGAAGAAAACTTTTATTTGCCTTTGTCATTTTGACATATTCCTTCAATTGGACAAGTTAAAATATGTTCAATAAACCAAATCGGATGAGGTGGAAATATGACGAAACTGCAAAGAGGGTCTTCTAATTCTTCAGCAAGCTTAGTCCCTACTAATGGATTTCAATCAGTATTTCGGCAATCTTCTAAATCAATTAAATCCAAATTAGAGAGAGCATTCTTTGATTGGGGATTACTAATCTTTTTAACGGGATTTTTATTAGGACGAGCGTTGATACTATCACATATTCTCCCGTTTGTATTACCGTTTTTTGCCTCAGTTTATATGATGAAGCGTGAGCGTACTGGAATAGCTTTTGTCGCTCTTATGATCGGTTCGTTAACTGTGTCGATTGAAACGGTTAGTTATGCGTTTGCCACAATTATTCTATTTTTCATCCTTAATATTTTCTTCGCTAGAGTTAAACGACATTATATAGGTTTAGTACCTTTTCAAGTTTTTTTATCCGTATTTATTAGTCATCTATTAATTACTTATGCTTTTCAACAAGAAGTTCTGATGTATGATGTTTTGATGGCTTCAGTTGAAGCGGGATTAAGTTTTATTTTAACGATGATCTTTTTCCAAAGTGTACCTCTACTCGCGATTCCTAAAAGAAAACAGCTTTTAGGTGTTGAAGAAATCGTATGTTTAGTTATTCTTTTAGCTTCGGTTGTGACGGGGACAACTGATTGGTATATTCAAGATTTATCTATTCAGCATATTGTTACTAGATACATTGTCTTACTATTTGCCTTCGTAGCCGGAGGAACGGTCGGTTGTACAGTAGGGGTTGTAACGGGCCTTATATTAAGTTTAGCGAGTGTTTCGAGTCTATATCAAATGAGTTTATTAGCATTCTCTGGGTTACTTGGTGGACTCCTTAAAGAGGGAAAAAGATTAGGTGCGGCAGCTGGCCTATTAATTGGGACATGCCTCATTAGCTTTTATGCTGAGAAACAATCAGATATTATTTTTTCAATCATTGAATCGGTAATTGCGATTGTATTATTCTTAATAACACCATCTTTCCTACTAAAACAATTAGCTAAACTAGTACCAGGAACAGAAGAGCATTCTACAGATCAACAACAATACTTGCGTAAAATAAGAGATTTGACGGCCAATCGGATTACTCAATTTTCAAACGTGTTTGAAGCACTATCTGCAAGTTTTTCACAGCCTAGCCAGTTTGCACATATTGAGGACGAACTAACTGATGAAGAACTGTTTATTTGTAGTATTTCAAATAAGTGCTGTAATAGTTGTATGAAAAAGGACCATTGCTGGTCAAACAATGGTGACCGAACATATCAATACATGGAAAATATGATGCATTTAGTTGAAAAGGATCAGCTTATTAAGAATGGACAATTTATGAGAGAGTGGGAGAAATATTGCCAACGTTCTTCAAAAATGGCAGATTTAATGAAGCAAGAGGTTTTCTACTTCCGTGCAAATCAAAGACTTAAAAAACAAGTTCAAGAAAGTAGAAGATTAGTGGCTGAGCAATTGCGAGGGGTTTCAAAAGTAATGGTCGATTTTGCAAAAGAGATTCAACGTGAAAAAGAAAATCATCAATTACAGGAAGATCAAATCCTACAAGCTTTATTAAACTTTGGAATTGACGTTAGCCAAGTAGAAATCTATAACTTAGAGCAAGGTAATATTGATATAGATATATTAATTCCGTTTGAAAACGAGTACGGTGAATGCCAAAAATTAATTGCACCAATTCTATCAGATATTTTAAAAGAGACAATTGTCGTTTTAAAAGAAGAGGCAGCGACAATACCAAATGGAGGTAATTACTTAGTTACATTTGGATCAGATAAGGCGTTTGTTATTGAAACCGGGGTTGCGACTGCAGCTAAAGGTGGAGGCTTTATTTCGGGTGATGCATTTAAAATAATGGATGTTGGAGCAGGAAAGCACGCTATTGCGATTAGTGATGGAATGGGAAATGGTGAGCGAGCTCATATTGAAAGTAATGAGACATTAAAACTACTTCAAAAAATATTAAATTCAGGTATTGAAGAAACCGTTGCTATTAAATCGATTAATTCAATATTATCTTTACGTACTACTGAAGAGGTCTTTGCTACGCTAGATTTAGCGATGGTCGATTTACACGATGCATCTGCAAAATTCTTGAAAATTGGTTCATCGCCAAGTTTTGTTAAACGAGGCAAGCAAGTTATTAAAATTGAAGGTAGTAATTTACCAATTGGGATCATCGATGAATTTGATGTAGAAGTCGTAAGTGAGCAGTTAAAAGCTGGAGACTTATTAATTATGATGAGTGATGGTATTTTTGAAGGTCCTAAACACGTTGAAAATTACGAAATGTGGATGAAGCGAAAAATAAGTGAATTTGAAACGGATGATCCACAATCAGTAGCAGAATTGTTACTCGAGGAAGTCATTCGTTCAAATACAGGTGATATTAATGATGATATGACGGTTGTGGTTGCTGTTGTTAAACGAAACTTGCCAGAGTGGTCATCTATCTCATCGTACAGTGCGATGGCTTAGTAAAATAAATTAAATAAAGGTTTATCCCCTCCCGTAATTGGACAAAATGGTAACAACTTTTACGCGGAGGGGATTTTGTATGTATAAGGGAAAGTTAAAACAAATTCTATTAATAACTGATGGTTATTCAAACCATGGGGAAGATCCGTTAGCTGTTTCAAGTCTGGCTCAGGAATACGGTATTACAGTCAATGTAATCGGAATTTTAGATGAAAATGTACAAAGTGGTGACGGTTTAAAGGAAATCGAGGAAATTGCTAGAGCAGGTGGAGGGATTAGTCAAGTCGTTTACACTAAGCAACTCTCTCAAACTGTCCAAATGGTTACTAGAAAAGCGATGACACAAACAATTCAAGGATTTGTAAATAAAGAATTAAAGCAAATTTTAGGCGATAGCAATTCGATCGAATCACTTCCTCCTTCAAAGCGAGAAGAGGTATATGAGGTTGTAGAGGATATCGGTGAAACTGTAGGTTTAGAAGTTATTATTTTAGTAGATACGAGTGCTAGTATGAAAGACAAACTAGAAACTGTTAAGGAATCTTTATTCGATTTACAAATTAGTTTAAACTCCAGAACAGGAGAAAATGCCTACTCTTTATTTATATTTCCTGGGAAACATGACGATGTAGATAAATTACTAGATTGGACACCTAAGTTAGAAAAACTAAACACAATTTTTCCTAAGTTAACGATGGGCGGTATGACGCCAACCGGTCCTGCTCTACGTGAGGCTTTAAACTATTTTAACGAACAAAACTATAATAGAGGTAATAATAGTGATGATGAACAATCAATTGAATGGGCAGATTAATTTAGCGCCTGGGACTCTCATTACTGGAAAGTGGAATAAAAACAAATACGAAATTAAGAGTTTACTTGGAAATGGGGCAAATGGAACAGTTTATCTAGCTTCTGGTAAAACTGGAGATGTTGCTATTAAGCTGAGTAAAGATTCTACCAATATCACGAACGAAGTAAATGTTTTAAAAAAAATCACACAGGTCCAGGATTCAATCCTTGGGCCTTCTTTTATCGATGTAGATGACTATATAAATCCAGCAACAAATGAATGCTGCTATTACTATGTTATGGAATATGTAAATGGTGTAAGTTTACCAAAATTTATTGAAAGAAATGGAATGGAATGGAGTAGTATATTTATCATACAAGTTTTATCATTGTTAGATAAATTGCACCATAAAGGCTTTATTTTTGGAGATTTAAAAACAGACAATCTACTTGTTACGAAAGAACCAAATAAAATTCAGTGGATCGATTTTGGAGGGGTTACTCAAATTGGACGTGCAGTTAAAGAGTTTACAGAGTTCTTTGATCGTGGTTACTGGGGTTTAGGTTCCAGAAAAGCAGAAATTTCCTATGACTTATTTGCTGTTACGATGATTTTTATACACTTGCATTGTAAAAAGCAGTTTTTAAAAAACGGGTTGGGAATAAATCAAATTGAACAGGTAATAATGCAAACACAAACCCTTAATCCATATAAAGAATTTCTAATGAAGGGATTAAAAGGGGAGTATGTTAGCGCAAGTGCTATGAAACAAGCTCTATTAATGTATGAACAAAAGATAAATGCTACAAAAAAGAAGAAGAGTAAAAAGGATCAAGCTACTACAGCACAAACAATGAATCAAACAAGGCAATCGAAAAAGCAAAATCAGACTGCTAATCAATCAACTCAATCAAACAAACATAGCCAGTCTACAAATCAACCTAGAAATTCAACTAGTCAGAATCAAAAACCTAACCAATCAACACAGACAAGAGCAGGGAACAATGTCCATGTGAAGCAAAAGAAAAAAAGATTTCACTGGTTCGAAACATCGACCATTCTCTTGTTAATGGGCTTGGCCTATGCATTATATTTTTATTATCAGCTGTAAATCATAGTACTCCAAGTGTGTGAATGGTAACATATAGATATGAATTTTACTTTCATTAGGAGTATAGGTAAATGGTAATTAATCAATTAAAGGAATTTATAAAACAAAACAATATTATCAGAAATAGTGTAATTGTGATCGGTGTTTCTGGAGGTCCAGACTCGATGGCGTTAGCGCATTCTTTTTTATCTATTAGAGAAGAATATGAGTTCACGATTATTATCGCACATGTAGATCATATGTTTAGAGGACAAGAATCTTTAGATGATTTAGAATATGTTAAGAACTGGTGCCTCCAAAATAACGTTCAATATGAAGGTAAGAGCATAAATGTGAATCAGTATATCGAGGAAACGGGTTTAAGTAGTCAATTAGCGGCAAGGGAATGTCGATATCATTTTTTTGACGAAACGATGAAGAAATATGAAGCAAATTATTTAGCGTTGGGTCATCATGGAGAGGACCAAGTTGAAACGATTTTGATGCGTTTAGTAAGAGGTAGCTCGCAGGTCGGTTACGCTGGCATTAGGGAAAAGAGGTCTTTTAGTACAGGCGAAATTATTCGTCCATTTTTAGATTTAAGAAAACAAGCATTAACTACATATTGTCACGAGCAAAGTATTATCCCTCGAAAAGATCCAAGTAATGATAAAGATGTATACACAAGAAATCGATTTAGACACCATATTCTACCTTTTATTTTTGAAGAAAACCCAACTGCACATAGAAGATTCCAGCAGTTTAGTAGACAGCAATTGGAAGATGATCTATATTTAATGGAATTAACTGAAGACGCAATGAATACAGTTATAAAAAATAAAGAAAAGCAAGCAGTCACTATTGACGTTAAACAGTTTTTAAATGTGCCTATATCTTTACAAAGAAGATGTATTCAACTAATATTAGATTATGTCTACCTATGTATCCCTAAAGGCTTGACACAAGGGCATCTTAATTCAATTCTGACTTTATTACGAAATGAAAAATCTACGTGGGAGCAGCATTTACCAGGAGGACTTTTTGTTACTCGCTCATATAATGAATGCATCTTTACATTCGAACAAATGAATGTGAAGGATTATACTATTTCTATTAATGAGCCAGGTGAATACGAACTACCAAATGGTTTTTCAATTAAAGTTGAATTAAACAATCAATGTTTTGAACAAAAAAATGACATATTTATTTGTTCTGTCAAGGATGTTTCTTTTCCACTCATTGTTCGGAATCGAAAGAATGGTGATCGAATGTCATTAAAGGGTATGAATGGGTCAAAAAAGTTAAAAGATATATTTATTGATGAAAAAATGAAACAATCATTACGTGATGAATGGCCAATAATTACGGATAGTCAAAATAATATACTATGGGTACCTTTCGTAAAGAAATCTGCATTTGAAAGAAATTTTTCGACAGATGAGTCACTCATTGCAATACAGGTGGTTTCTAAGAGTTTCTAGGAGGAAAAAATGAAACAAGACATTCAACAAGTATTAGTAAGTGAAGAGGCAATTCAACAAAAAGTAGTAGAATTAGGTGCAGTACTAACTGAAGAGTACAAAGACCGCTTTCCACTAGTAGTGGGTGTTTTAAAAGGAGCTCTTCCGTTCATGTCTGACCTTATCAAGCATATTGATACATATATCGAAATTGATTTTATGGATGTTTCTAGTTATGGACATAGTACAGTTTCTTCTGGAGAAGTAAAAATTGTAAAAGATTTAAATACTTCTGTAGAAGGAAGAGATGTAATCATTCTAGAAGATATTATTGATAGTGGTCTAACTTTAAATTATTTAGTTGAACTATTTAAACATCGCAAAGCTAATACAGTTAAAATCGTTACTTTATTAGATAAGCCAAGCGGACGTAAAGCAAATATTGAGGCTGATTTAGTTGGTTTTGAAGTACCAGATGCTTTCGTAGTAGGATATGGTTTAGATTATATTGAACGTTATCGAAATCTGCCGTATGTTGGCGTTTTAAAGCCTGAAGTTTACACGAAATAAGTCAAGTTTTATTCGTTTGTTTACATGGTATAACTATGCTACTATATAAAGTAATTAAATTGAAAGAGAGGAGGTTTGGAATTGAATCGAATTTTCCGTAATACAGTCTTTTACATATTAATCTTCTTAGTTGTGATTGGTGTTGTTACATATTTCAATGGGCCAGAATCTCAAGTTAAGAAAGTAAGTTACGATACATTTTATACTAAGTTACAAAAAGGTGATGTTAGCAGCTTAACATCTATCCAACCTAAAAATGGAGTGTACATAGTAAGAGGTCACTTTACAGATGTAAAAAAAGGCGAATCTTTCCAAACTCAAGTACCAATTAGTGACGAAACGACAAAAATAGTTAACAAAGCAGTTGCTGACTATAAAATAAAGGCTAATTGGAATCCAGCTGAAACAACAAGTGCATGGGTACAAATCTTCACTTCACTCATTCCATTTGTTATTATTTTCATTCTTTTCTTCTTCTTAATGAATCAAGCACAAGGTGGCGGAAGCCGTGTTATGAACTTTGGGAAGAGCAAAGCTCGTCTTTATAATGACGAGAAAAAGAAAGTACGATTTAAAGATGTTGCAGGTGCAGATGAAGAGAAGCAAGAGCTTGTTGAAGTAGTAGAGTTCTTGAAGGATCCTCGTAAGTTTTCTGAATTAGGTGCAAGAATTCCTAAAGGGGTACTATTAGTAGGACCTCCTGGAACAGGTAAAACATTATTAGCAAGAGCTGTTGCAGGAGAAGCTGGAGTTCCATTCTTCTCAATCAGTGGTTCTGATTTCGTTGAAATGTTTGTAGGGGTCGGTGCTTCTCGTGTTCGTGATTTATTTGAAAATGCGAAGAAAAACGCTCCTTGTATCATATTTATAGATGAGATCGATGCTGTAGGTCGTCAACGTGGTGCTGGATTAGGTGGTGGTCACGATGAGCGTGAACAAACATTAAACCAGTTACTTGTTGAGATGGATGGTTTCGGTGCTAACGAAGGTATTATCATCATCGCTGCAACAAACCGTGCAGATGTTCTAGACCCAGCGTTATTACGTCCAGGTCGATTTGACAGACAGATTACGGTAGACCGTCCAGATGTAATAGGACGTGAAGCGGTATTAAAAGTTCATTCAAGAAATAAACCATTGTCACCAGAGGTAGACTTAAAAGCTATTGCTCAAAGAACTCCTGGTTTCTCTGGTGCAGATTTAGAAAACTTATTAAACGAAGCGGCATTAGTTGCGGCTCGTCGTGATAAAAAGAAAATCGATATGCTTGATATTGACGAAGCAACTGACCGTGTAATTGCGGGACCTGCTAAGAAAAATAAAGTTATATCTGAAAAAGAGCGGAAAATTGTTGCATTCCATGAAGCTGGACATACGGTTATTGGCCAAGTGTTAGATGAGGCTGAAATGGTTCATAAAGTAACAATTGTACCTCGTGGTCAAGCTGGTGGTTATGCAGTAATGCTTCCAAAAGAAGATCGTTACTTTATGACAAAACCAGAATTACTTGATAAAATTACAGGTCTACTTGGTGGACGTGTTGCTGAAGAAGTGGTATTTGGTGAAGTAAGTACAGGAGCTCATAATGACTTCCAACGTGCAACTGGTATTGCTCGTCGAATGGTTACTGAGTTCGGTATGAGCGATAAACTAGGTCCATTACAGTTTGGTCAATCTCAAGGAGGAAATGTTTTCCTTGGTAGAGACTTTAATAATGAACAAAATTATAGTGATAAAATTGCTTATGAAATCGACGTAGAGATTCAAACAATCATTAAAGAATGTTACGCAAAAGCAACTGATATTATTAAGACGCATCGCGAAAAATTAGACTTGCTTGCTAACACATTATTAGAAGTGGAAACTTTAGATGCAAAAGCAATTAAGAGTCTTTGGGAACAAGGCACACTTCCTACATCTCCAACTTCAAATGATGAGATTAAAGTCAACATTTCTAAAAAGAATGATGAACCAACTGAGCCTAAAATCACTGAATAAAAAATTAAGAGTGTCTTTCTAGACACTCTTTCTTTTGTTTATTGGCGAAAAGTCCAGTAAGGCAAGACCATGGAGAAAAGGGTTCATTGAAGTGATTTAATAAACGAATGAGAAGCCATGTCCATAGCAGAAAGCATCTATTTTTAAACTACTATCAACTTGTGTTATCATTATTTTTATAGTGATTAAAAAATGTACTTGAGTCAAAAAATATAAAATAAAAGTTTTATTTTTGAAATGGAGAGACGGTGGATTATATGTTATTTGTAATCGATGTAGGAAATACAAATACTGTTTTAGGTGTTTACCAAGAAGATGAGTTAATACATCATTGGAGAATTGAGACGAATCGTTATAAAACAGAAGATGAGTACGGTATGGTCATTGGTTCATTACTTGAATATGCAGGTATTGGGTTTGATGAGTTTCATGCAGTTATTATTTCATCAGTTGTCCCACCGATTATGTTCTCATTGGAAAGAATGGCTACAAAATACTTTAAACAAAAGCCACTAATCGTAGGTCCTGGTATAAAAACAGGTTTAAACATAAAATATGATAATCCGAAGGAAGTGGGCGCAGACCGAATTGTTAATGCGGTTGCTGGAATTGCACAATACGGAAGTCCGCTGATTATTGTAGATTTCGGAACAGCTACTACATATTGTTATATAGATGAAAATAAAAATTACATCGGTGGAGCAATTGCACCAGGCATCAATATTTCAACAGAGGCACTTTATACAAAGGCTTCAAAACTGCCTCGTATTGAGCTTTCAAGACCTTCTAATATTGTCGGTCGTACAACTGTAGAAGCAATGCAGGTTGGAATCCTATATGGTTATGTAGGTCAAGTTGAAGGTATTGTAAAACGAATGAAAGCTCAAGCAAAGGTAGAACCTACTGTTATAGCAACAGGCGGACTTGCATCATTAATATCTAAGGAATCAGATATCATTGATGTCATGGATCCATATTTAACATTAAAAGGTCTACATTTAATTTATAAACGAAATTCATAAAAAGGGGTACAACATGAAAGATTATTTAGTAAAAGCATTAGCTTTTAACGGTGAAGTCCGTGCATATAGCGTTAGATCAACAAATATTGTAAAAGAAGCTCAAGAACGTCATGACACTTGGTCAAACGCTTCTGCTGCTTTAGGTCGTACACTAACAGCTGCTACAATGATGGGTGCTATGTTAAAAGGCGATGAAAAGTTAACTTTAAAAGTTGAAGGTAATGGCCCAATTGGTCATATTTTAGTCGATAGTAATGCAAAAGGTGAAGTACGAGGATATGTACAGAATCCGCATGTACAAACTGAACTTAACAAACATGGAAAAATTGATGTCGCTAAAGCTGTTGGTACTGTTGGTACAATCTCAGTTGTTAAAGATATTGGGATGAGAGAACCTTTCACAGGCTCAGTACCTATTGTTTCAGGTGAACTTGGTGAAGACTTTACTTACTATTTTGCTGTATCTGAACAAACACCTTCATCTGTAGGTGTTGGCGTATTAGTAAACCCAGATCATTCGATTTTAGCAAGTGGAGGATTTATTATTCAAATCTTACCTGGCGCTAGTGAAGAATGTATAACGCAAATTGAAAATCGTTTAAAAACGATTAAACCAGTTTCTAAACTAATTGAAGAAGGTTTAACTCCAGAAGAAATTTTATATGAAGTGTTAGGAAAAGAAGAAGTTAAAGTTTTAGAAACGATGGATGTAAAATTCCAATGTCAATGTTCAAGAGAGAGAATTGAGGGTGCTCTTTTAAGTGTTGGTAAACAAGAATTACAATTAATATTAGAAGAGGATGGGGAAGCAGAAGTAACATGTCATTTCTGTAATCAACCTTATCATTATTCTGGAGAACAATTAGAAGAACTAATTAACAAATTGTAGGTGAAAATTGAAGGAATTTGTCGAGCTTTCTTTTCATAATTTATTATGAATTTCATACAAGTTATGTATAGGAGAAAGTAATTGACAGATTCTTTTGTTTTTTACATAATGTATATTAAACAGGTCAACATACTAGGAATTAGGAGTGGATGAAATGAAAGTTGCAAATTCAGTTTACGAATTAATCGGTAGAACTCCAATTGTAAAACTTAACAGATTAGTAGATGAAGACAGCGCGGAAATTTACTTAAAACTAGAATTTATGAATCCTGGTAGCAGTGTTAAGGATCGTATTGCACTTGCGATGATTGAGGATTCGGAGAAAAAAGGTTTAATAAAACCAGGTGATACAATTATTGAACCAACAAGTGGAAATACTGGTATCGGATTAGCAATGGTAGCAGCTGCTAAAGGCTATAAATCAATTTTAGTAATGCCAGAAACAATGAGTATTGAGAGACGAAACTTATTACGAGCATATGGCGCAGAATTAGTTCTAACTCCAGGTCCTGAAGGAATGGGAGGAGCAATTCGTAAAGCCGATGAATTAGCAAAAGAACATGGATATTTCGTTCCACAACAGTTTAATAATATTGCAAATCCTGAAGTCCACCGTTTAACAACTGGTCCAGAAATTGTTGAACAAATGGGAGACCAACTTGATGCATTTATTTCGGGAGTAGGTACAGGAGGAACAATCTCTGGTGCAGGAGCTGTATTAAGAGAAGCTTACCCTGGAATTAATATTGTCGCAGTTGAACCTGAAGACTCTCCAGTTTTATCAGGTGGTAAACCGGGTCCGCATAAAATCCAAGGCATTGGAGCAGGTTTTATACCTCAAACATTGAACACGGATATTTATGATGAAATCGTTCAAATCAAAAATGACGATGCAATGGAGACGGCTAGAAAGGTAGCAAAAGAAGAAGGTATACTTGTAGGGATCTCTTCTGGTGCTGCAATTAGTGCTGCATTACAAGTTGCAAAAAAACTTGGAAAAGGTAAAAAAGTACTTGCGATCATTCCAAGTAATGGAGAGCGTTATTTAAGTACAGCATTATTCCAATTTGAGTAATTTTTTGGTTGATTATTTGGATAAATTTAAAATCCCTTTGCTAGTTGCAAAGGGTTTTTTTGTTTTTCCATAAAATGCTTTGATGTATACTTCTTACTTTTTGTGTAAAATGAAAAAAGAAGCGCTATCAGAGGGGGATACACACATGAATTATGAAATCTTTTCAAAAGTTATTAATTATACAACACCTTTCTTTAAATACTTTGTAGAAACGGCAAAAGAGAAAAAGAATGCTGTACTTCTTGAAAGTGGTCGTGACGGAAGATATTCAATTATGGCATCTAATCCTGTTGCGAAGTTATATGGGAAGGATAATAAATTAACGGTCGAAGTAGGGATTGAAGGATACTCAGGAAAAGAGGAGTATGTAGGAAATCCAATTGACTTAGCAAAGGAATATCTATCTAAATACACAGTGGAAAAAAGAGATGACTTACCACCATTTCAAGGTGGAGCAATTGGTTATTTCACATATGACTGTAACCATTATATCGAAGACCTACCAACAATGGCTGAGGATGTCTATAATATTCCAGATGTTTATTTATTATTCTTCCATGAAGTGGTTATATATGATCATCAAGAAAATCAATTATATTTTATTGTAATAGATGAAATGAAAAATGCTGATATAGCAAAAGAGCGAATAGACTCTTTAGAAGAGTTCTTCATTCGTGAAATAGAGCAAATCGATTTATCTAGAAGAACTTCTACCGAAGAGATTGAAAAAACAATTTATATGTCTGAACAAAAATTTACGGATGCTGTTGGAAATGTGAAAGAATATATCAGTGCGGGGGATGTATTCCAGGTAAATTTATCCGTGCTACAATCAGAGACGCTTGTAACAGAACCACTGTATATATATGAGCAACTTAGAGAAATAAATCCTTCACCTTATATGTCCTATTTAGATTTTGACGAGTTTCAAATTGTTAGTTGCTCACCAGAGCTATTAGTAGCAAAACGTGATCAAGAAGTTTGGACAAGACCAATAGCGGGTACAAGGTCTCGTGGTAAAACAGTTGAAGAAGAACAACAACTAATGGAAGAACTACGTTCAAATGAAAAAGAACAAGCTGAGCATATTATGCTAGTAGATTTAGAACGAAATGATTTAGGAAGAGTATGCGAATATGGAACTGTTGAAGTAGACGAACTATTAGTAATTGAAAAGTACTCGCATGTAATGCACCTTGTTTCAAATGTAAGAGGTGAGCTACAAAAGGGGAAAGATTCATTTGACTTATTAAAGGCAGTATTTCCCGGGGGAACAATAACAGGAGCTCCGAAAATCCGTACGATGGAAATTATTGAAGAACTAGAACCGACCAAGCGTGGCATTTATACAGGTTCAGTTGGCTGGTTTAGCTTCACAGGGGATATGGAGATGAATATTACAATTCGAACAATGATTACAAAAGACCAGCAAGCATTTGTACAAGCTGGTGCGGGCATTGTTATAGATTCTAATCCAAAACATGAGTATTTAGAAAGTCTTAAGAAAGCTCAAGCTTTATGGACAGCTAAGAAAGTAAGTGAAGAAAAAGCACAGTTGGGTGGGAATGTAAAATGATATTAATGATTGATAATTATGATTCATTTACTTATAATCTAGTTCAATATTTAGGCGAAATAGGTGAAGAGTTAATTGTAAAACGAAATGATGAAATTACTTTAGAAGAAATCGAAGCATTAGCCCCATCTTATTTGATGATTTCACCAGGTCCTTGTACACCAAACGAAGCTGGAATTAGTTTAAAAGCAATTGAATACTTTGCTGGAAAAATCCCAATTTTAGGCGTATGCTTAGGTCACCAATCAATTGCTCAAGTATTTGGAGGTGACGTAGTACGTGCAGAACGTTTAATGCACGGAAAAACATCGGCAATTACACATGAAGGTTTAGGGTTATTTAATGATCTACCATCACCAATTGATGTTACACGATATCACTCTTTAATTGTTAAAAAAGAAACTTTCCCTGAGGAGCTTGAAATAACAGCTTGGACGAATGAGGGAGAAATCATGGCTTTAAAACATAAGACATTACCGATTGAAGGAGTACAATTTCATCCGGAATCGATTATGTCACAATTCGGTAAAGAAATGCTTAGAAACTTTTTGAAAGCATATAAACCATCTAGGAGTACAGTATGAAACTATATATTAATGGAGAATTCTTGAACGATCATGAAGTGAAAATATCTCCATTTGATCATGGCTTTTTATATGGCTTAGGAGTATTTGAAACATTTCGGATCTACAATGGGCATCCATTTTTATTATTTGATCATTTAAAGCGTCTAAGAAAGTCGTTATTGAACTTAAATATCGAATGGAATTTGCTAGATGAGGAAATACAAACGATTTTAAATAGGTTAATTGAATTAAATGGGCTACAAGATGCGTATATACGTTTGAATGTTTCAGCAGGTGAAGGTGAAATAGGTTTATACACTGGTCAATATTCGAATCCAAATACGATCATTTTTATTAAACCTATGCATGAAAGTAATATCTTAGAGAAAGAAGGGGTAATACTAAATACCCCTCGAAACTCTCCTGAAGGAAAAGAGCGTTTAAAGTCTCATCATTATTTAAATAATATTATAGGTAAAAAAGAGATCGGTAACTCACCAAGTGTAGAGGGAATCTTTTTAAATAATGATGGGTTTCTTTCTGAAGGTATCGTATCAAATCTCTTCTTTATTAACCAAAATCAATTATATACACCACACGTTGATACAGGAATCTTGAATGGGATTACGAGACAGTTCGTGATTCATTGGGCTAAATTAAAAGGGATTGCAGTTGAAGAGGGTTTTTACACAGAGCAAGATCTGTTAGAAGCGGATGAAATATTTATTTCAAACTCAATCCAAGAAATTATTCCTGTTACAGTAATTGGCGAGCGGATCTTTAATGTTAGTGAAAGTAGCGTAATAAAGGATTTGCAAAAGGATTATAGACTTCACCGAAAATCCTTGTTAAGCATGAATGAAATGGAAAGAAGTGAACAAGTGTGAGAAGAGCAACAAAACCCTTGATTTGTGGAAATTACTCATTACCAATTCAGAATGAAACAATTGTGATGGGAATTTTAAATGTAACTCCGGACTCATTTTCTGATGGTGGTCGATACAATGAAGTTGAGTTAGCGATACAACATGCAAAGAAGTTAATTGCTGATGGAGCAAAAATTATTGATGTAGGTGGCGAATCAACAAGACCTGGAGCTGCCACAGTTGACGTAGACGAAGAGTTAAGAAGAGTAGTTCCGATTATTACAGCATTATCCAAAGAAGTAGATGTCCCAATTTCCATAGATACATATAAATCTGAAGTGGCAAAACAAGCTGTTGAAGCAGGCGCAACAATCATTAATGATGTTTGGGGAGCAAAGAAAGACCCAAAAATTGCCGAAGTTGCTGCTGCGTACAATGTTCCTATTTGTTTAATGCACAATCGAAAAGATGAAAACTATTATAGTTTAATGAGTGATCTTGTCTGTGATTTAGTTGAAAGTATTAATATAGCTAAACGTGCAGGCGTAAAGGATGAAATGATTATTTTGGATCCAGGTGTGGGTTTTGCAAAATCAGCTCAGCAGAATTTAGAAGTTTTAAACCAAATGGAGCAAATCAAAGCGCTAGATTATCCAGTGTTACTTGGTACTTCAAGAAAAAGGTTTATAGGGGAGGTTCTTGGTACTGAAGTACATGAGCGAATGGAAGGTACAGGGGCTACAGTCTGTTTAGGTATTACGAAAGGCTGCGAAATTGTCCGAGTACATGATGTATTAGCGATTTCCCGTATGGCTAAAATGATGGACGCAATGTTAAAGAATGGAGTAAAAAATGGATAAAATTTATGTAACAGGTATGAGATTTTATGGATACCATGGTGTATTTAAAGAGGAAAAAACATTAGGGCAACGATTTAATGTTGATTTAATTGTCGAATTAGATACAAAAAAAGCAGGAGAAACAGATGATTTGGCGTATTCAGTAAGTTACGCAGACTTATTTAAAACCTGCGAAGAAGTAGTTCAAGGTCAGTCTTATGATTTAGTTGAATCAGTGGCTGAAGAGATTGCCAAACAAATATTAAATACATATGATTTAATTCATCAATGTACTGTAAAAGTCATAAAACCAGATCCACCAATACCAGGACATTATGATTTTGTAGCAGTTGAAATAACAAGAGGTCGCATATGAAAAATGAATCGTATTTAAGTTTAGGAACGAATATAGGCGACCGAGAAGGTTTTCTTACAAAGGCTATTAGGGAATTAGTGAATCATCCGGACATTCAAGTAGAACAAATCTCTTCTATTTATGAAACAGACCCAGTTGGATACGTAGACCAAGATCCATTTTTAAATCTCGTTATTAAAATTTCTACCAATTTGACACCACTTCAATTACTTGATGTTACGCAAGGAATCGAAAATAATCTTGGTAGAAAAAGGGAATTGCGTTGGGGTCCAAGAACAATTGACCTTGACATTTTACTCTATAATCACGAAGATATAGAAGTTGAGCACCTGAGAATTCCGCACCCGAGAATGTTTGAAAGAAGCTTTGTATTAATCCCCTTAAAAGAAATTAACCAACCAATTAAGGTTGAAACTAAATTTTTAGAGGATAAAGGAGTTCGATTATGGAAGCTGAAAAGTGGGGTAGACGGATTAGGGCTTTTAGAAAATTAAAAGGTTTTACCCAAGAAGGCTTTGCAAAAAACCTTGGAGTTTCTGTTTCGGTGTTAGGTGAAGTTGAGCGAGGGAATCGTATGCCGACTGAACAGTTTTTGCATGATTGTGCAAAACAATTAAAAGTAAGTGTAGAGGAATTATCAATATAGAGTTTTATTGTAATAAAAGGAGGATGGGATGTGCTAAAAATTGGTGACATCGAGATGAAAAATCCCGTCGTATTAGCCCCAATGGCCGGAGTTTGTAACTCAGCTTTCCGTTTAACTGTAAAAGAATTTGGTGCAGGTTTAGTATGCGCAGAAATGGTAAGTGATAAAGCTATTCTTCACAATAATAAAAGAACATTAGATATGCTTTATATGGATGAACGTGAAAAGCCATTAAGCTTACAAATTTTTGGTGGTGAAAAATCAACATTAGTTGAAGCCGCTAAGTACGTTGACGAAAATACGAATGCAGATATTATTGATATTAATATGGGATGTCCTGTTCCTAAGATTACAAAAGTAGACGCAGGAGCTAAATGGCTTTTAGACCCAAACAAAATTCATGAAATGGTATATGCTGTAGCACAGAATGTAAGTAAACCAGTTACAGTTAAAATGCGTCTTGGATGGGATGACGATCATATTTATGTAGTAGATAATGCAAAAGCGGTTGAAGCAGCGGGTGGAAAAGCAGTTGCGGTTCATGGACGAACTCGTTATCAAATGTATGAAGGGAAATCTGATTGGAGCTGGATTAAAGAAGTTAAAAATCAGGTTTCGATTCCTGTAATCGGTAACGGGGATGTGGAGACTCCTCAAGATGCCAAGCGTATGTTAGATGAAACAGGATGTGACGGCGTAATGATTGGTCGTGCTGCATTAGGAAATCCATGGATGATTTATCGTACAGTTAAATACTTAGAATCTGGTGTATTAATGCCTGAGCCAGAAGCGCGTGAAAAAATTGATGTATGTTTATTGCATTTAGACCGTTTAATTGATTTAAAAAATGAACATGTAGCTGTAATGGAAATGAGAAAACATGCAGCATGGTATTTAAAAGGTTTGAAAGGCACGATATTAGTTCGAAATCAAATTAACGAGGTTAGTACTCGTGCTCAAATGGTTGAAGTATTAACAACATACGTTAATGAAGTGGAAGAAAAAATGAAAGCTACTCAAGCTTTGTAAGTTTGACAGGTTTCGCTTGACAAAATATAATAAGTTATAGTAAACAAAACTGCCAGATCGAAATACTGGCAGTTTTTCTATTAAAATCATATTGTATTTATATATTTATTGAATAATGACGTGGAGTTGAGAAAATGAGTCACGAAGAATTAAATGATCAAGCCCTTATACGTAGGGAGAAATTAAAAACACTTGAAGGAAAAGGTATCGATCCATTCGGTAAAAAGTTTGTGCGCACACATTCATCAAATGATTTATTAGCACAATTTGACCAGTTTTCTAAGGAAGAATTAGAAGAAAAAGCGATTGTTGTTTCATTTGCAGGTCGAGTAATGACTAAGCGTGGTAAAGGTAAAGCTGGATTTGCACATGTTCAAGATTTAAATGGACAAGTTCAAATCTATGTTCGTAAAGATGCTGTAGGCGAAGAACAATATGAAATCTTTGATATTACTGATTTAGGTGACATTGTAGGTGTTACTGGTGTGGTATTTAAAACGAATGTAGGGGAATTATCTATTAAAGTTAAAGAATATACATTCCTTTCAAAAGCTTTATTACCGCTTCCTGATAAATTCCATGGTTTACAAGATGTTGAACAACGTTACCGTCAAAGATATTTAGATTTAATGAATATGGATAGCCGACAAACATTTATTGCTCGCAGTAAAATTATCCAATCGATGAGACGTTATTTAGATAGCCAAGGTTATTTAGAAGTTGAAACTCCTATGCTACATGCTATTGCAGGTGGAGCTTCTGCAAGACCGTTTATCACTCATCATAATGCGCTTGATATGGAATTATATATGCGTATTGCAATTGAGCTACACTTAAAACGACTAATTGTAGGTGGACTTGAAAAAGTTTATGAAATTGGTCGCGTATTCCGTAATGAAGGTATATCTACTCGTCATAACCCAGAGTTTACGATGATTGAATTATATGAAGCTTATGCTGACTATGCTGACATTATGGAACTTACTGAGAATCTAATTGCTCATATCGCTAAAGAAGTTTTAGGTACTACTACTATTCCTTATGGTGAGTACACAGTAAACCTAGAGCCAAAATGGACTAGACTTCATATGGTAGATGCGATTAAAGAAGCTTGTGGAGTCGATTTCTGGCCAGAGATGTCAGTTGAGCAAGCAAGACAATATGCTAAAGAACATAATGTTGAAGTTAACGAGAATATGTCTGTTGGTCATATTATTAACGAGTTCTTTGAACAAAAAGTTGAAGAAACATTAATTCAACCTACATTTATTTATGGTCACCCTGTAGAAATTTCACCGCTTGCGAAAAAGAATGCTGACGATCCACGTTTTACTGATCGTTTTGAGTTATTTATCGTGGCACGTGAACATGCTAACGCATTTACAGAGTTAAATGATCCAATTGATCAAAAAGAGCGTTTTGAAGCACAGCTTAAAGAACGTGAGCTTGGTAATGACGAAGCACATATGATGGACGATGATTACATTGAAGCATTAGAGCATGGTATGCCACCAACTGGTGGTCTTGGAATAGGGATTGATCGATTAGTTATGTTGTTAACTAATTCTCCTTCAATCCGTGACGTTCTATTGTTCCCATTAATGAGACATAAATAAGTTTTAACTAACTGGCTAAAGGAATACTTTTAGCCAGTTTTTTTATGAATGAGTGTATCTTTTTAAAGGAATAAGGACATCATTTATTTATTGGAATCTGGTAGAAACTATCTGAATAAAAAGAATTTAAAATTAGGTATTGTATTTTGTTTTTATAGGTGTTATATTATTAAACGTTGTCACATTAATACGAAATGACAACGAAAAAAACTTTTAAAAAAACATTGACAACATTCAACAGAAAATGTTAAGATGTTTAAGTCGCCTCAGAGCGACAAGGTGAACTTTGAAAACTAAACAAAACATGAAGTAAACGTCAATTATTAGTTTTTTGAGCAATACAAGATTTAAACTTAACTTTTATGGAGAGTTTGATCCTGGCTCAGGACGAACGCTGGCGGCGTGCCTAAT